>Ga0207684_10002150_pt1 | contig 20197 bp, 24 predicted proteins | sample KBSK5501metaG_FD_184342 | JGI IMG/M metagenome (GOLD analysis project Ga0207684, IMG submission 184342) | Corn, switchgrass and miscanthus rhizosphere microbial communities from Kellogg Biological Station, Michigan, USA - KBS K5-50-1 metaG... | ecosystem: Host-associated > Plants > Roots >...
ACCGTCGGTCTCGCTCGACCCGAGCATCTGCCAAGGCTTGCACAGCTCACCCAGAAGACCAATCAATTCAATCTTACGACTCGACGATACGATGTTGCCGCACTCCACGACATTCTGCGCAGCGAACCGTGTGCCATGATTTGGCTCGACTTAAGCGATCGTTTCGGAGCAAATGGCATCGTCGGTTGCGCCATCATTCGGCTGAACGAAGGCCGAGCGATGATCGACACGCTGCTTCTTAGTTGCCGCGTTATCGGTCGCGGCGCGGAATCGGTTCTCGTCAATCGTGCAGCGGTCGCTGCCCGTGACTTACATGCTTCAGTGCTCGTCGGCGAATACATCCAGAGTCGCCGGAACGCCCAGGTCGCCGATCTGTACGCGCGTTTGGGATTTACACCCGCAGATTCCAAGGAGCGGCGACTATGGACCTGGGATCTGTCCGATAAGCTTCCCAGGGTCCCCGACTTCCTTCAAGTCATAGATAAGGAGACCGAAAGTCGATGACAGAGGACGATGTCGACGCCCGAGTACGATCCATACTCAGTGACATGTTCGGCTTGGATTCCGATGAAATCAATCAAAACACGTCAAGCGATACCGTGGAGAAATGGGATTCACTGCAGCACCTCACGCTCGTTTTGTCCCTTGAAGAGGAGTTCGGCATCCAGCTTGACGATGAAGAGACGCTCGCGGTCGTCAGTTTTCCTCTGATTACGACAATCATCCGTGACCATCTCAAGACCGCCGAGTCTTAGCAAACCAGTAGTGAACACTTTCGACTCATTCAGGGAAAAGGGAAGCGCACCTCGGCTTGCCGAACTTCGTGGGATATTCCGTGAGCGGTTTGGCTTTCTAAAAGACGTGGTTGACCGCGGATCGGAGACATTCGGGACCGGTTGGATTCGCGAATTCGAGGAATGTGTTGCAAGGGTCTTCCCGTCAGAAGAGGCTTTGTCGGCGGCCGCGAAAGGCTATGCACTTTTCGTCCTAGATCTCCTCCGGGCGCAGAAGAAGTTCGACAAGGAACACACGTATGAGAATAAGACCTACGCAGAAGCAGCAGAACAGGTCTACTTCGACACCGACTACATGCTCTCGCAGTACCTCCCGGCCCTGCTTCTCTCCCACTATCTTTGGCCCCATCACTATTTCCAGGCCAGATTTTTTGATTCGGCCTTCGTTGCTCAGATGCAGTTACGGCAACCAGTGCGCTTCGCGGAAATCGGCGTCGGGACCGGTCTCTACTCGAGACGGGTACTTCAGCAGATCCCCTGGGCGTCGGGAGTCGGCTTCGACATTAGCCCCGCCGCGAAAGGCTTCGCGGAGGCGCACCTGAGCGCTTTTGCAGTTCGCGATCGCTACAACGTCGCGCTCCGCGACGTCCTGAGCGAACCGATCGAGCCTTGCGAATGGCTCGTTTGCGTGGAGGTACTCGAGCATCTGGAAGATCCCGTGGCATTTCTACGCGCGCTGCGGGCCGCCCTTAGGCCGGGCGGTCGAGCGTTCATCACCGCGGCATTGAATGCACCTCACGTCGATCACATCTACCTCTACCAGAAAGTTGAGGATGTCATCGACGAACTGCGAACAGCGGGCTTCGCGCTGGAACAGGCCTTTCTTGGCGCGGCTCACCTATCCCTGGATTCAAACGCGCCCACACCGTCAGTGGCCGCTTTTATCGTGGGCTGACTCGTGCCTGATGTTCTTCGCGAAGTGATCGACTTGTGGTCGATGAACCTCGACGAAAACATGCTTTCTTCGAAGTATGGGTTAGAAAGGAGGCTCGGGCCAAGGCCTTGGGATCCGGCCTTGCTTCATTCCAGGAATCGTGGTCAAAGAAGAGAACTATTCCCTCGGCCGTTTCCTATGCGCACCTATCGGCCGATGGAGACGACAACTGGAAGTTTATTGATTTCAGCCCGGACTCACGGATCGCTGGGTGCGTTGCCGTGAAAGCTTCTCGGAGTCCTGTCCTTCACATCCATGTTCTCTAATAAAGACGCACCTTAGCGCGGAAACAGAGGTCGACCGGAAGATCCCCAGCGTGGCATCTCACTCGTCAGTGACCAAACCTTTGGTTGCATCATCCGCCGTCGTTGAGCGAATCCACGGTCCCCTCCCATCCACGACGAGCGAGGTCAGCTCGAGCGCGTCCTTATACGTGTCCATCGACTTCCAGAAGCCCCGGTGCTCATACGCATGTAACAACCTGGCGTCCCCCAGCGCGGGAAGCACGTCGCGCTCGAGGTCGTCGCCCCTCCAATGGTCGAACGCCGCCTGGTCGAAGACGAAGAATCCGCCGTTGATCCAGTGGTCACCAAGCACCGGCTTCTCTCTGAACGACGAGACGAGCCGGTCGCCGCCAAAGACGATCGTCCCATACTGCGACGGGAGCGGCACGGTTGTCAGCGTGGCTGCGCCGCCGTGACCTGCGTGGAACGACGCGAGCTCGTTGAGGTCGATGTCGGCGAGACCGTCGGAGTACGTCGCGAAGAACGTCTCACCCATACGATCGCGGCAGCGCGCCATCCGGCCTCCGGTGTTCGTCTCGACGCCCGTATCGACGACGTCTACATCCCACTCGCCGGGAAGTCGCTTCGCGAACTGTTCGATCATCTCCCGCTTGAATCCCGCCGCGAGCACGAACGACGTGAATCCCTGCGCCGCGTAGAGCTCCATGACGTGCTGAAGGACGGGCCGCTCGGCAACTTCGAGCAACGGTTTCGGGACCTGGGTCGTATGAGGGTACGCGCGCGTGCCCTTTCCGCCGCACAGGATGAGGGTTCTCATGCAAGACGGGGATGGTACAGGTTCTACTCGGGCTCGTCGCGGGTACCCACAAAGCATGACGCCGTCGAGCGGCAAGAACCCGGTGCAGGGCGCCCTCCGACGTCTGGATGCCGTTCAGCGGCGCCACCGATGGCTCGCATTCGTCTTCGCGGTCTTCAAGAAGTTCGGGGAAGATGACGCCGGTTCCAAGGCTGCGCTCATTGCGTACTACGGCTTCTTCTCGCTGTTCCCATTGCTGCTCGTGTTCACGACTCTGCTCGGCTTTATCTTGAGCGGTCACACTGCCCTTCAGGACAAGATCCTGCATTCTGCCCTCCGTCAGTTCCCGATCATCGGCGATCAGATCGGATCGAGCAGCCATTCGCTCAAAGGCAGCGGCGTCGCTCTCGCGGTCGGGCTCGTCGGCACCTTGTGGGCAGGCATGGGCGTGACGCAGGCCGGCGAGAACGCGATGAACGCGGTGTGGAACGTTCCCGCGCGCAAGCTGCCGAACGCGCTCTTCAGCCGTCTGCGAGGTTTGGTGTTCCTCGTTATCTTCGGCGCCGGCGTGCTGGCGACCACGTTCCTGGCCGGCTTTGGTACATCCGGCGCAGACATGTCTGCAAACATCGGCGCGCTCGTCGTTGGAGCGTTGATCAACTTCGCGATGTTCCTCCTCGCATTCCGTGTGTTGACCGCCGAGCGCTTGAGCTGGCACGACGTCCTTCCCGGTGCCGTCATCGCAACCGTCTTCTGGGAGATCCTGCAGGCGATCGGAGGCTGGTACGTCGCGCGGTCGCTCAAGGGGGCCGGCCAGGTGTACGGGTTCTTCGCGATCGTGATCGGGCTGCTCGGCTGGTTGTATCTCGGCGCACAGATGACGCTGCTCGCCGCCGAGATAAACGTCGTGCTGAAACGGCGACTGTGGCCGCGGTCGCTCGTTCAACCTCCGCTCACGATCAAGGATAAAGAGGCGTTGCAGCGCTTGGCGAAGATGGAAGAGCGACGTCCCGAAGAAGAGATCGTCGTTCGCTTCAAAGAGTCCTGACCTCGTCACGGCGCCGGGCTATGCTCGTCGTCGTGGAGCCGCACGACATGGAAGAAGGGTCTCTTTTCCCATGGCCTCCGTTCGCGCGCTTGATGCTCGCGCAGGCGGCGCACGCAGCCGGGGACGCGCTCGTTGCCGTGGCGCTCGCGGGAACGCTGTTCTTCTCGGTCTCGACTACCCAGGCGCGCAGCCACGTCGGGCTGTATCTCCTTCTTACGATGACGCCTTTCGCGCTCCTATCCCCCGTCGTCGGCCCCATCCTCGACCGGTGGCGCGGCTCCTATCGAACGGCCATCTTCCTCGCGATGATCGGCCGGGGCGTGCTCGCGTTCTTGATGGCGTCGCGCACGAAAGGCATCGGCCTCTATCCGCTCGCGTTCGGGTCGCTCGTCCTCTCGCGGACGCACGGCATCAGCCGCGGCGCGCTCGTCCCCGACATCCTGCCGCCGGGACGCACGCTCGTTTCGGTCAACGCGCGCCTGTCGATCGTGTCGGTGGCGGCCGGAACGTTGTTCGCGCTACCCGGAGCCGGCTTGCAGAAGCTCTTCGGGCCGGCAACGACGCTTCGCTTCGCCGGGCTCGTTTACATCGCGGGTGCGGTGATCGCGGCCGGTCTCACGACGCCGGGACGATCGCGCCGCCGACCTCCCGCGGTCCAGAAGCACTCGCACAAGCTGCTCGCCCCACGGCTGCTTGCCGGCGGGATCGCCACCGCGTGGTCGCGCGCCGCCCTGGGCTTCGTCGTCTTCCTCCTCGCCTTCACGCTTCGTGACGCCGGTGAGGGTGTCAAGAGCTTCGGGTTCGTGCTCGCCGCCGCCGGCGGAGGAAGCTTCCTGGGATCCGTTGTCGTTGCGCGCGCGCGCGCAGCGCTTCGTGAAACCGCAATCCTCCTTGGCTCACTTGTTGCCATCGCTGCCGTGTCTTTCGCGCTGGCGACGCGATTCAATGTGCGGGTGGCGGTGATCGTTGCGGCGGTGACCGGCATCGGAACGACGGCGGCACGACTGTCGTTCGACGCGCTCGTCCAGAAGGACGCACCCGAGGAGGTCCGCGCGCGCACGTTCGCCCGATACGAAACGATCTTTCAACTGTGCTGGGTCGCAGGTGCAGGCGCCGCGACCGCCATCCATTTCGACGGCACGAGCGGCCTGCGAGTCGTCGGCGCTATCTGCGTCGCCGGCATCCTGTTCGCCGCCCGCACCGCGACCGCGCGCGCGCCGGCGGTGAAACCGGGCCCGTAGGCCTTTCACCCAACCTTCACAGGGCCACCACAGCCCCCGCATCTCCCTCTCCGATGCTGCCGGTGTGCCTGAAAGGCAGGCCCGAGCGAAGGAGAGACGATGAAACGCTCCACGAAGCTTCTGGCATCAGTCGTCGGACTGGCTGCCCTGATCGTGCCACTCACCGGCCTGTCGGTCACAACGGCCGGGGCAAGCAGCACGACGGCGGCGGCCCCATGCGACGAAGGCCACTGGCCGGCGACCGTTCAAGGACAGCCCGAGCGGCTGCACGCCGGCTCAACGGACGGCTATTACGTCTGGCACGACCGATACGGCTGGCACCTTCGGACGACGACACCGCAACGGAGCGCACATGTCTTCACGGGCCGCATCGTTTCGTCGGACGACATAAAGCACGTCACGATGGTGCGCGATGAGTACGACGACCGCGTCGTCGTCAGTGGACACACGCTCTCGTTCCGCTTCGTCACGTATGCAGGTATCGACGGCGTGAACTTCACCGTCGGCTGCACCAACTCGGTTACGTTCGAGCTCAAGCAGGGAGGCAGCTGGATCCCCGCGTACCGGATCTTCCTCGGCCACTACGGGCGTGCGCCCCACAACCCATTCACGATCACCCGGGTTTCGTAGTCCCCGCTCCCCCGCAGAGCCGGCAGGATCACTGCCGGCTCTGCTGCGCTCCAGTGTTCCGTCGGGACAACCGCGGCAACACTTCCTCCGCGATGCGGGCGACGAGCTCCAGATCGTCGCGAACGAACGGCGTGATAACCACCTCATCGGCCCCGTACGCCGCGATCCTCTCGGCACACTCGTCGGCCGACCCCGTCACGATCGAACCTTCCAAGGCCGACAGCTCGAGCGACGAGAGGAACGGGGCGCGCGCGCGCACGGCTTCGACCGCCCCATGCATTTCCGCGCGCGCGCCCACCAACAGCGTCACGCCGATCGACCGGGAAACGGCGGACGGATCACGCCCCACCCGCAAACACGCTTCGTCCAACGACCGCGAGAGTGAATGGAACGCATCAGTGGGCACATCCCACGCGCAGTTCCATACGTCGGCGTACCGAGAGACAACATCGATCACACCCTGGCTAACCCCACCGACCAACACGGTAGCTCCGGCCTCTTTCACAGCGACAACGCTCCGAGAGAGCGACGAGATCCGATCGGGATAACGAGACAACGAGACCCCGAACGCCCGGTGTTCCGGCTCGTACCACCCCGTCCCAAGACCGACGACCACCCTCGAAGGAGCAACGAGATCGAGCGCGCGCGCCGCACCGGCAAGCTGCTCGACCGATCGCATCGACGATGCAAGGACAAGAGAGCCGACGGTGACACGTGACGTCGCAGCCGCGACGTACGCCATGGTCGTTGTGGCCTCCAACGCGCCGCTGACCGACCCGTCCGGCCCGATCGCGAAGGGATGGTCGGACAGCCACACCGAGTCGAAGCCGCCGTCCTCGGCCGCGCGTGCAACACGCACCAGCGCATCCGCCGACAGCCCGTCAGCGAAGTCGATCGTGTACTGCGGGAGGTTGAGGCCGGCGCGCACCAGCGGGTCCCTTCGATCGGCGTCGGATAGGCTTCGATGCCGTGTCCTCATTGCGAGAGTATCGGTTCACCAGCATCTGGCGCGTGCGCGCGAACGTCGACGAGGCGTACGCCGCGCTCCACGACCTCGCGTCCTATCCGGCATGGTGGCCGGAAGTGAAAGAGGCGAAGCGGATCGACGACAAGACGTTCTGGCTTCGCTGCCGGTCGACACTGCCCTACGACCTGATCTTCGAGACCGCTCAAGCGGTCCAAGACCCAACCGCCGGGATCCTCGAGGCCACGATGACCGGCGATCTCGAAGGGTTCTCGCGCTGGACGATCAAGCCGGGACCGGAGGGGTCGGTCATGCGGTTCGACGAAGAGGTCACCACGAACAAGCGGTCCTTGAACCTTCTCGCGCCGATCGCGCGCCCAGCTTTCAAGGCCAACCATACGCTCATGATGCGCCACGGCGAAGCCGGCCTTCGGACGTTCCTTGCCGGGCTTCGCCTTGGCCGGCAGCTGCCCCCCAGCGCCTAGCCGGTACACCAAGAACTGGACGAACGGCCATGTGTTGCGCGCGCGCGCGGCCCGACAGTACGTCCATGAGAGGCGACGATGGCCACCGCGAGCAGGTCTGGAACAAGCGAGGGTCGCGTCTTCAGCTCCCGCGGGTGCCTCGTCCCTCTCTCAAGACGTCGCTGAAAGCGCTCCCGGGTATCGGGATCGTGTCGCTCACGTTGGTCGGCTTCCTCGCGGTGCCCGCCGGTTCTCCGCCTCCCCCTCCGGCGGTCGCCGCAGAGCCGATCGCAACCGTCGAAACCACGCCCACACCGGTTGAGATCGTCGACACGCCCCCCGCCCCGCCTGCCCCCGAGCCGGTCATCCCGGTGTGTCGACCGAAGGGAATAGGGTCCGGCCACCTTCCTCCCCCCTCTGACGGACAGAACGCGATCACTGTCGTACACACGAACTCCAGAAGCTCAGTCAACCTCTATGACGTCAAGACCCGGACTAGCCGCATCCTTGTTCGGGCTACCGCTGAGTGCGGATACTTCGCGCCCCGCTTCGTCGACTCCAGAACCGTCGCATTCATCGTGCAGTCGCGCATCGCAGTAGTCGATACCGTTACCGGAGCAACTCACCTCATCCAGACCAATCTCAAGAAGGACGATCCGGTCTGGGGATTCTCGGCCAGCCGTGCGGGGGGCAGAGTCGCCTCGTTAGGAGGGTGGGGCGGCAACCCGCTCGTGCTGACGATCTCGTCGCTCGATACGGGCGTCAAGATCTTCAGCAGAAGGCTGGGTTACCTCTGCGCATGCGACGGTACGCCCACCCCCCTCGAGGTGAGCTGGTCACCCGACGGAACCCTTTTGCTCGTCGGAGTCACTGAAACCGATGACTCGGGCAGTATCTACATGTTCGATCGGAGCGGCCATCAAGTAAGAGGCCGGATCAAAGGCGGCACGGCACGCTGGATCGGACAGAGATCGTTCATCATCGAGACCGTGAGCAGCAACGCAGTTCGAACATGGGTGAAGATAGACACGGCCGGGCATCGCCAGACGCTATTCACTACTGCATCGATCCTCTCGATGCCACGGTTGTCTCCCGATGGAACCAAGATCGCCTTCAGCGACAGCGACGGCTACGCGGCTCGCTTCCAAGTCTACGATCTCTCGACGAAAACTCTTCGCGGATACGGCCACCTGCGATCGTGGCCGCTCTGGCTGAGCAACAACACCGTGGCCGTCAGCCGCTTTGCTCCGTGCAACTGCGAGGGAGTTCCATTCCAGATGACCGGAGTCGTCGATGCGGTCGACCTGACGTCCGGATCAGTCAGCCGCATCGGTCTCCACGAAACTGTGGACGCCGACGCTCTCTTCTAGGCGTCCGTGTCGCCTTCGCGCGGCATGTCGATCAAGCCCAACCGCAACGCCGACGCCACCGCCGCCGCGCGTTTCTGCACCTGAAGCTTCTCGAAGATGCTCGAGACATACGCTTTCACCGTTCGCTCGCTGACGAACAGCCGCTCGCCGATCTGCTTGTTCGACAATCCGCGCGCCATCAGCCTGAGCACCTGAACCTGGCGCTGCGTGAACGTCGCGCCGGCGAAGGCAGAGCCGTCGGAAACCTGGGTCACGTCGTCGGTGATCTGGTTCGGGTCCTCGAACAGGATGCGGCTCTTGCCGATCCCGACGCGGTCCCCGTGGTGAAGCTGCCGCACCGCGTGCAGCCGCTCGTCATTGACGTACGTCCCGTTGTGGCTTCCTAGATCCTCCAGGAGGAAGACCCCGCCTCGTCGCATGAAGATCGCGTGCACGCGTGATGCCAGCGGATCGTTGACGATGATGTCGTTCTTGTCGGTCCGCCCGACCGTGTGCTCGTCCGCAGTCAGGTCGATGCGCTTCCCCGCGAGCGGCCCGTGGATGAAGATCAAGATGGGAACAGCCATAGCGGGATAATCGCGGCGAACGAACCGCGAGTCAACGGATCAGGTTGCCTATTCGGGGATGCCGCGCCGGCGCCTCGTCAGGACGAGCAGCCCGAAGAACCCGGCGACCGCCAGCGCCACGAGGAGCGGCATCACGTACGCGCCCAGGTGCAGGCGGAAACCCGGCCCTGACGACTTGGGAGGAGGGGCCGCGATCGCGCTCTCGCTGATGGATGGGGTGGGCATTGGGACGGCAGTAGCGGTGATCGGGACGGTCAGAACCTTCGTGTCGGGGTCATTGCTGGCGACTTTGAGGTTGACCTTCTTCGATCCGATCACCGACGCGTCGTAGTAGACGAACAACTGGATCGCCTGGCCGGGTTTTAGAACCGTCGGCAGCTTCTTCGGAACCCCGAGCAGCGTGAAGCTCTTGACGTCCTGGGTCGTCGGGTCATCGCTCAGCATCTGCATCGACTTCACTTGGAGTGGTGCTCCGCCTTGATTGACGATGCTCAGAACCCTCTTGGGCTTCGTGCCCAGCATCGCATTCCCGAAGTCCACGGTCTTCGGCGTAGCGCTGATGTCCTGCTCGATAGCGATCCCTCCAAGCTGAACCGTGAACGTCCCCGAGCATGAGTCGCTCTTGATTCGAAGCTCGGCCGCGCGCGCCCCCACCCCCTTTGGATTGAAACCCAGCGTCAGCGTCGCGGGATGGTTATCGGTGATGACGGCGGACGAGAGCGTTCCGACGGTGAAGTCACCCGGCTGCCTGCCGCCGAGCAAGATGCTTGCGATCGTGAGTGGGGATGCTCCGTCGTCGAAGATCGTTATGGTCTTGTTCGGACCCGGCTTCCCGACGTGGACGCTGCCGAAGTTGACCCCCAGCGGGTTCGTGTCGATGAACCGGTCGATCGCTTTGCCCGTGAGGGGTACCTCGATCGTTCCGGTCGACGGCGTCGGAGTCGGCGAGGGAGGCCCGTGTGATGGCGGTGGCCCCGGTGTGGGCCCCGGATCGGTGAAGGTCACGATCGCAGTCGCTTGGTTCGTGCCGACGTGTTGCGGCGAGAACCCAACCTGCACGTTCATCGAGCCGCCCGGACCAACGCTCGTCGGGCCCGTCTGCCCCCCGAGCTGGAAGACGGACTGCATCGGCGAGGGAGACACGGAAACGCTGACGTTGGTCGCCGCAGAATCGCCGTTGTTCGTTACGACGAATTGCTTCGTTGTGGCGGTCGAGTGCGTGCACTGGGTGGGATACGAAAGTGAGGTCGGCGACACGGTCATGTCGACGCTCGCGTAGGCTACCGCGACCGGAATGACCAGTGCGGAGCCCACGATCAATAACCTCAGACGTCGGCGCATGTGCGAAGGGTACCAACGAGGACGGGGAAAAATGAGAGCGTTGCTACGTGACGCGCGCGTGCATGGTCGCGATCAGGAAGATGATGATCACAACGGCCGTGATTACCAGCCAGATCGAGCGGCCCGACAACCGGTGCACGGCCGGCGCGGGCGGCGGGGGTGCAGGCTGCTCAGGCGCGTTGAAACCCGTCTCAAGGAGGATCAACCGGGCCGAGTCCAGCTGAGAGGCGGGGACGAAGACACGGACGAGTGCGTTCACGTTCCCCGACAGGAACATCCAAGCCCCGGGGCTGCTGTCCCGGCCGTCCAGCGCGACGGGGACGACGCCTGCGGTTTCGAGCACCCCTCGCACCAGCTCCGCTTCGATGATCCCGTGAGCGGTTAGGAGCCAGGCCCAGCCGCCGCCGCCACCGCTCGGGTTCGTGACGGTCGGTGGGGTGTCGATGACACGCGAGCCTCGTTGCATCGTGCACTAGCATAGCCCTCAGGAATCACCGGCGATCCGGAGGGGCCGTGGAGATCCGCATCGAGTACTGCGCCGTTTGAGGCTACGTCGACCGAGCCGTCGGTCTGACGGCTGAGATCCTGAACGAGCTCGAGCACTCAGTGACGTCCCTCGTCGTCGTCCCGTCCAAAGGCGGCGTCTTCGAGGTTACTGTCGACGGCGACCTCGTCTTCTCCAAGAAGGAAACTGGCCGGCACGCGAAAGCCGGCGAAGTCATGAAGCTGATCCGCGCGAAGGCGTAGCGACTCGAGGAGCCTGCTAGCCTGGCCGAAATGCGGCGCGGCCTCCTAATCTTGAACCCCGAAGCGACTCGCGTATCTGCTCGTACGCGCGACGTCATCGCACACGCCTTGTCGGCGGAGCTGAAGCTCGACATCGCCGAGACGAAGCGGCGGAATCACGCCACGCACCTCGCCAGCGGGGCCGCGCATGAGGGGTACGACGTCGTCGTGTGCTTCGGTGGGGACGGGACGCTCAACGAAGTCATCAACGGCTTGGCGGGCACCGACGTGCCGCTCATCCCGATCCCCGGCGGCGGCACGAATGTGTTCGCGCGCACCATGGGTCTGCCGAAGAACCCGATCGAAGCAACCAGCATCGTTCTCGAGCACCTTCACACGGGCACCGCGCCGCGGCGCATCAACCTCGGCCGGATGAACGGACGCATGTTCTCTTTCGCCGCCGGCGCCGGGCTCGACGCCGAAGTGGTTCTTTCCGTCGAGCGGGCCGCGCGCACCCGCAAACGGTTCGGAGAATGGTCGTTCGTCACGCACGCGGTGAAGACGGTAACGAAGCTCCAGGGCCGGCGCGGTCCGATGCGGGTGCTCGCCGGCGGTGAAGTGATCGAGCGCGCGCACGCCGCGATCGTGTGCAACTCGCGCCCGTTCACATACCTGGGCGATCGGCCCTTCGACGTGTGTCCGCAGGCGGACCTCGAGAAGGGTCTGGACACTACGGTCGTGACAACGCTCGCACTCCCGACGATCCTTCGGATCGTCGGCGCTGCGTTCGGCTCCGGCAACTACAGCAAGATCCGAAAGGTGCACATGTTCCACGATCTGGACGGCTTTCGCGTGGAAGCCGACGAACCGGTAGCGGTTCAGGTCGACGGCGACTATGCGGGAACTGCGAGCGTGGTTGAGTTCGAAAGCGCGCCGCGCGCGCTCGCGGTTATCGCGTAGCGCGGCGAAATCGATACTCTCTTGTTGCCGTTCGTCACGCATACGATGCGAAACGACATCAAGAATGGCTACCCCTCGCGAATACCCTTCGGGTCGTCGCTGAAGATGCCGTCAATACCTATCTGTTCGAGCTCCCGCGCGCGGTCGCGGTCGTTGACGGTATAAGCAAGCACCGCGCGCGCAGCGTCGTGCGCGCGGGCGACGAACCCTTGGTCAACGTGGTCGGCCGGCAGGTGGATCTCGGAGTGGCCCGCTTCGACCGCAAACGACAACGTGTCGTCCAGATCCGCGTGCCTGCCGATCGTGATGGCGGTTGGGACCGACGGCGCCATCGCGCGCACCACGGCGACCGCGCCGGGATCGAAGGACGACGCCGTCACGTTGGGAACGCCTTCGATGAGGGGAACCACCGCGCGCGCCACGTCCTCGCCGGGGATCGTGCGCGCGCCGCCGAACGCGCCTTTGATCTCGACGACGACGCCGGCCCGTCCGCCGACGAGAGCTAGGACTTCGGTCAACGTTGGGATGAGCTCAGACCCGTGCACGTGCAATGCGCGCAGCTGCTCGAAAGACATCTCCGAGACGTGGCCGGTGCCGTTCGTCGTGCGCGCGACGTCGTCGTCGTGCATCACTACGACCATGCCGTCGGCGGTAAGGCGGGCGTCGAGCTCGACGCCGTCGGCACCGTCTTCGAGCGCCGCGCGGAAGGCGGCGAGGGTGTTCTCGGGAGCGCGCGCAGAGGAGCCTCGATGGGCGATCACGCGCACGTTAGGTACCCCTTCCAAAGGCTTGAAAAACAGCGTGCGTATGTGAATACGAATGATGTAACACGCTCGTAGTGGTGGAATCTGACACTGAATCAGGTCTGGTAGTTGCGTTTCTTACACACACCCGCATTTTTTCCCGAGAAAGGTATTTACATCGCATGAAACCCCGTCTTATATTCGTGCCCGTTCGGTTGGAGAATCGTTTCACAATCCTCATTACCGGGGCCGAAGGGATAAGTGCGGATGGCTGCGATGGATTGGCGCCACGGAGCGGCGTGTCGAGACATCGATCCCGAGATCTTCTTCCCCATCGGTGCCACTGGTCCGGCCCTCGCGCAGATCCAAGCTGCGCAGGCGATCTGCGGTACATGCAACGTGCAGCGCGATTGCCTGGAATGGGCGCTGGAGACCGGTCAGGACGCTGGCATCTGGGGCGGGACGACCGAAGAAGAGCGGCGCGAGCTGCGTCGCGGCGCGCGCCAGCGCGTAGCGGTCTAACAAAACCGCTTTCATATCGTCTGGGGTTCTTTTCGTTGTGCGCGCGCGCCGGTAGCATCCGGTCGTGACCCTTCCACGCGAGGAATACATCACTCCGGTCGGGTTCGCGCGCGAACCGGCGAAGGAACGCCGTCGATGGTGGGGACGCCTCTTCCTCGCATTGCTCGTCGTCGCGCTGGTGTACGTGCTCTTCACGCGCGTGATCAACCCGCCGACGACCGGCCTCACACCGCAACCGACGCTATCGTCGGTGCTCCCCGGCGTCTAGCCATGCGCCAACGGGATCGATAGCTCGACCGTCGTTCCGCCGTCCGAAGACAAGGTGATCTCGCCGGCCAGCTCGATCAACAGCGTGCGCACGATCTGCAAGCCGAGGTTCGATCCCGACTCCAACGCGAATGCGTTCGGCAGCCCGACGCCGTCGTCGCGCACGATGACGAGCAGCGTGGGATCTTCGCGCTTCAACTCGACTGTTACGTTCCCTCCGCGGTCGATGAAGGCGTGCTCGACCGCGTTCTGGATCAGCTCTGTGAGGATGAGCGAGAGCGGCGTCGCGACTTCACTCGTGAGCTCCCCCGCCGAGCCTTCGAGCGAGAAACGTACCGGCCGGTCCGGGTGCACCAGCGACGACTCGACCATCTCGATGAGGCGTTGCGCGACGCGGTCGAACTCGACGCTTTCCGTCGACTCGCGCGACAACGTTTCGTGAACGAGCGCGATCGAAGAGATGCGGCGAACCGACTCCTCCAGCTCCGCGCGCGCCTCGTTGGTCCCGAGCCGCCGCGCCTGTAGCCGCAGCAATGAGGCCACCGTCTGCAGGTTGTTTTTCACCCGGTGATGGATCTCACGGATGGTGGCGTCTTTGATCAGCAGCGCGCGGTCCCGCAACCTCGATTCGGTGATGTCGCGCACGAACCCGATGGCACCGAGTTGCTCGCCGCCGTGCACGATCGGGATGAACCGCCTCAACACCCAGGCTCCGCCGATCTCGATCTCGTCTTCCACCGGACGGTCGTTGTCCAAGCCTTCGATGATGCGCGCGTGATCGATCTCGAGGTCGGGAAGCCGCTCGTCCAAGACGTTGGTCGTCATGCCGAGCCGACGGTATGCCGATACCGCATTCGGGCTGGCGTACGTAACGCGCAGATCCTCGTCCAGCTCCAAGAAGCCGTCACCGACGCGCGGGGACAGCTCGCGCTCTCCTTCCTCCTCGAGGATGAACGGGAACGTCCCCTCGGCGATCATCTGCTCGATGGCGGCCGCCGCGCGCAAGTAGCTCAGCTCGAGATGCGACGGTGTACGCGCGCTGGCCAGGTTCTGCTCCGCCGTGATGACGGCGATCGGCTCACCCTCGAACATCACCGGGATCGATACCTCTCGGATGGGCACGCCGTCGCGCCACTCCGGATCGCCTTCGCTGACGATGCGCTTCTCACCGAACGACTGCGCGACCTTGGGCCGATCGCGCGAGTCGAGGATCGCGCCGACCATGTCCTCGGGGTAGAGGGTCTGCGCCGGATACGGCCGCACTTGGCCGAGCACGACGAACGCCGAGCGGTCGACGACGGGCGCGAGCAACAGAAGGTCGGCGAAGGCAAGGTCGGCCAGCAGCTGCCATTCGCCGAGCAGCCTGTGCAGATGATCGACCTCGCGCGCGGACAGCGTGGTGTGTCGTCCGGCGAGGGAGCTGAGAACCGTCATGCGGCCAGAATAGCGCCCACAAAGGCCATCTCTCGCCCGGATTAGACTTCCGCTGATGCTCGCGACACCTGATGAGCGCGCGGCACGTTCTCCCTTGAGGGATCGGGGACGAGCAGCCGGTCTACTCGTCCTGCTCGTGCTTCCGGTGGTGTTGTGGCGTCGTTCTCTGGCCATGCCGGTGGACCTCGGCGTGTATCGGGCCGGCGGCTCGGCCGTCCTTCACGGCAGAGCTCTCTACGGCGCGGCGTTCGGCGCGCACACGGGGACACTGCCGTTGCCGTTCACCTATCCGCCGTTCTCCGCGATCGCGTTCGTCGTACTCGCAGTGATGCCGTGGGCCCTCGCTGCGGTGCTTTGGTTCCTGGTCTCGGTCGGCAGCCTCGTCTACATCGTCCGAGAGAGCTTCGCGCCGTTCCTTCGGCGCTTGGATCGGCGTCGTTCCTTGCTCGCGCTTGCGTTTATCGCCGGGGTGCTCTCGTGGACGGTTCCGGTCCGAGATACGTTCTGGTACGGCCAGATCAACCTCATCCTGGCCGCGTTGGTTCTCACCGATTGCTTGCGCGCCCAGAAACGCAAGGGCGTGCTCGTCGGTCTGGCAACCGCTCTAAAGCTAACGCCGGGCCTCTTCATCGCGTACTTCATCGTGACGCGGCAGAAGGCGGCTGCGATCCGGTCGCTCGTAACAGTCGTCGCGTGCTGGGGAGGAGCCGCCCTGCTTCTTCCCGGAGCGTCGAAGCAATACTGGCTTCACGACGCATTCAACATCTCGAGGCCCGGATCGCCGGCCAACTTCAGGAACCAGACCCTCGACGGCCTGTTCTTCCGAGAGCATTGGCCTCATTGGCTCTGGATACCTCTCGTTGTCCTCGTTGCAGCCTTCGGCTTGTGGCGTGCGCGCGACGCACACCGGCGCGGGAACGAGCTCGCTGCGATCGTGCTCGTCGGGCTCACGACGCTTCTCGTGGCACCGATCTCATGGCTGCACACCGAGGTTTGGTTCATTGCTGCACTCGGCGTGATCTGGGGAGACGGGAATCATCACCGTCGAGTCATCGCTGCTCGGACCGTCTTCGTCTTGCTGCTCGTACGGCTGCCGATGCTTGGAGACAAACTCGAGCGCCACTTCCCGATCCCGCTGCTCGGAGGGTTGCTCGACAATGCCTACGTGTATCTCTTGCTGGCGCTGCTGATCCTGCTCCCCGCGCGGTCGATGAACCAGACGATGCCTCCAATTCAACGTCGACTACGACTGGGGTTCAGCGCAAGAATGACTAGGCCCGACAAAGGGGACTCAAGCAAAGAAGAGGTCAACCGTCTCAAGAATCGTCTCAGCGCTAAACACCAAACCAAGCCCTGCGTAGCCGGACCCTGAAAACACTCCAGTTCTCACCGGCGCATACTGCGTTTCAGCAACTATCCCCAATAAACCTGACCTCGGATAATCCTCAACTCTCATCGGCTTTTCACCCGAGACATAAGTCTTCCTTTGGACAACGGGGCTGCCGCTGCTACCCGGGATGACACCTCCGTCGACCAAGAAAGCCCGGAGCGTCCGCGTGCGGCCGTCCAACTCGTCCTGCAGAGGCTCCCCAATGTCGGATGCGATTATTCCAGCTCGGAAGATAGGAAAAGCCGAGTCTCGATGGATCAGTCGTCCCATCGGGTACCCGACTATGAGGACATCGTCTATGACGTGAACGTCTTCGGCTTCCAGCCTTGATGAGGGAATGAAGCTCGAGTAGGGGATGAAAGCCATTATCGCGGTCGGGTAGGAGTTCCGGAGGCGAGTCACGTCTATCGCGGCCACGTCTACGTCACCGTCGGGGTGTCCTCGCCACTCGGCGGCGCCGGTGCCTTCGAGTGGGACACTGGCTCGAATTATGGACGTCCTGCCGCCCGGGGCGTCGGTAAGGGAGACCGTCACTACTTCTGGTGGGAGATCACTGCCCGGCAGGATCGCGTGTTTATTTGTGACAAGAAATATTCGCTCGTCATCGTCCGTTCGGCGGACAAAGAACCCCGTCGCGTTGTCTGCCCACGCGTTCTCTATGAGCGCGGTCATATATATCGTGAGGCGTTCGGCTGGAATAACCAACAACTCTGAAGCCATCTCCTACTGAACCTAACGCAGGCGGGCAACGCGAACCAATGAGCAACTTCAGTCGAAACCTGTCGATCAGTCGATGACCGCTATCACGTCGCCTTCTTGAACTACGCCGCCCTCTTCAACGTTCACCGAAGACACCGTCCCAGCGACCGGAGCCTCCACCGGGATCTCCATCTTCATCGACTCCAAGATCACCAGCGTCTCCCCTGCCGTCACGGTCGCCCCCGCGGCAACGAGCACCTTCCACACGTTGGCAACCATCTCTGCTTCGACGTTGGTCGCCATCTCAGCCCCGCGCCGGCAAGTTCATCTTCTGGCGCGCCTCGGCCGCGCTCGCGACCTCGCGCCCGGTGGACCGGATGATCGAGGCAGCTGCTGCGGCGAGCTCTCCATTCGAAACAGCCATCTCCCCGTTCGGCAGGTAGAAGTTGTCCTCGTAGCCGACGCGCACGTTGCCACCCAGGGTCGCGGCAGCCGCAGCCAGCTTCCATTGCTCGTGCGACACGCCGATCACGCCCCAGTCCGATCCCTCCGGCAGCAACGACTTCATGAACGCCAGCGACTCCGTCGTCGGCAGCGCTCCACCCACCACGCCGAGGATCAGCGAGTAGTGGATCGGCTTCTTCAGCACGCCCATGTCGATCAGCGGGTACGAGTTGCCGATGTGGCCGCTGTCGAACGACTCCAGCTCCGGCTTCACGCCGTGCTCATTCATCGTCGTCAGGAACTTCATGATGTCGCTGAACGGGTTGCTGAAAACCATGTCGAACACGAACTCTTTGCGTTTCGGCGAGTACTTCGCGTAGTTCATCGACCCCATGTTGAGCGCGCCGACGTCGGGCTTCAGCTCGCGGATGTGCGCGATGCGCTCCTCAACGGGGATGCCGACCGACCCCGTCGAGAAGTTGATGATCATGTCGGGGACTTCGGACAGGATCGCGTCGCGGATGTCCTTGTACGCGCCGACCCGATGCGTCGGCGTCCCGTCGGGCTCGCGCGCGTGGATGTGCACCATCGTGCAGCCGTTGTCGAAGGACTTCTTGGATTCCGATGCGTATTCTTCGGGCGTGTAAGGGATGTACGGACATTGCGCGCGGTTGGCCGCGACGCCCGACAGCGCAACGGTGATCACTGATTTGTCTTCGAGTCCCATGTCTCTCCCTTTCCGCTCTCTTCAATGATTGGGCAGCGATACTAGTCCTCAACTCCAGGCGGAAGCCCAACCATCAACGCCTCGACCAGCGCCCACTGCAGCGCCCCGAGATACAGATAGAGGTTGTACTGCTGCGCGTCGGGATGGTCCGCCGGCAACGGCTCGGGATTCATCTCCTCCGTCACGTCGAGCCGTGTTCCGATCACCAACCGTGCGTCGTTCATCAGGGCGAGCCACGCTTGCGCCACGTCTTCGTCCAGGCGCGCGCTCCACATCCCCTTCTTCGTCTTGCCCTTGTCGATCGATCGCACGACCGCCTCCGCCGCGTTCCGCTTGCGGATCAGCAGGTCGTCCCGAGTCATGACCTCGAATTCTTCCTCACGCTTCGGGTCGTCCCTGTACGCAGGCGGGAACAGCCGGCGAAGCCCCGGGTCGGTGGTGTCGTTCAGCTCCTGGAGGATGTCCATCGCAACGCGGCGGAGCGCGTCGGCTTCGCCGGCGCTCAAGCGCGCGTCGAGCGACCCGCCCCTCCCCGGGATGAACGGCTGCTCGTTCATCAGTCGTCCTTCTGCATCGTCGCCCACAGCCCGTGCTCATGCAGCGCGGCGACGTACGCTTCGCAGCGTTCCTTCGGCCCGTTCCACACGACGGACTTCCCCTCCACGTGCACCTGCATCATCAGCTTGTGCGCCTTCTCGCGACCGTAGCCGAACAACTTCTGCAACACGTACGTCACGTACGCCATCAAGTTGATCGGGTCGTTCCAGACGATGATGATCCAAGGCCGCTCGGGCTCTGCGACCTTGTCGGTGTCCGGCGTCTCTTCCTTGACCGGCGCGGTGATCGTCTCGGCGCGCATGATCTAGACGGGCAACACTCCGTGCTTTCGCCAGGGCCGCTCGATCGTTTTCCCTTCCGAGTGCACCAACCCCTCCGCGATGATCTTGCGCGTGTCGGCCGGGTCGATCAGGTCGTCCAGGAACGACCACCCCGCCGCGACGTACGGGCCGATCTGCGAGCGCACCGCTTCGATCATCTCGTTGCGCTTCGCGTCACGCTCTTCCTCCGGGATCTTCTCCAATATCGAGCGGCCGATGATGTTCACCGCTCCCTCCGGCCCCATGACGCTGATCTCAGCGGTGGGCCAGCCGACGATGAGGTCGGGCTCGTACGCGCGCCCGTTCATCACGTAGTAGCCGGCGCCGTAGCCCTTGCGCAGCACGACCGTGATCTTCGGCACCGTCGCTTCCGCAACGGCGAACAGCATCTTCGAGCCGTGCCGGATGATCCCTTGCTTCTCGACGGCGGACCCCACCAGAAAACCAGGGCAGTCCATCAGGAACAACAACGGGATGCTGAACGCGTCGCACAGCCATACGAATCGAGCGGCCTTATCCGCCGCGTTCACGTCGATGGCTCCGCCCAGGAACATGGGCTGGTTGGCCACGATCCCGCACGGCCGGCCGCCGAAGCGCGCGAACCCCGTCACGATCGAGCGCGCCCACTCCGGTTTCATCGCGAAGAAGTCGCCGTCGTCTGCAAGCACCTTGATCACCTTGCGCACGTCGTACGCCTGGCGCGGGTTGGCGGGGACGATGTCGTACAGCTCCTCGCAGCGCCGGTCCACCGGATCGCTGACGGCCTTGATCGGTGGCTTCTGCTTGTTGTGTTCGGGGAAGAAAGACAGGTACGCCTGGATGGCTGCGATGCACTCGTCGTCGTCGGCAACCTCAAGGTCTGCGACGCCGGAGATCTTGTTGTGCACCTGCGAGCCGCCCATCTCTTGCTCGGTGACGTCTTCGCCGACCGCGGCTTTCACCAGATGCGGCCCGCCGAGCGCCATCGACGAAACGCCCTTCACCATCGGCACGAAGTCGGCCAGTCCGGGGATG
>Ga0207684_10002151_pt1 | contig 20192 bp, 20 predicted proteins | sample KBSK5501metaG_FD_184342 | JGI IMG/M metagenome (GOLD analysis project Ga0207684, IMG submission 184342) | Corn, switchgrass and miscanthus rhizosphere microbial communities from Kellogg Biological Station, Michigan, USA - KBS K5-50-1 metaG... | ecosystem: Host-associated > Plants > Roots >...
CCGAATACCGAAATCCACAACCTGCACACCCTCAGGATACTGTTTGGTTTTGCTGCTCAACAGCCTTTGGGCTACCTCAACTCCAAAACCGTCGTCTCCTAGGAAGATGTTGCCGATGCATGCTATAAGTATACGCCGTACGGGTATTGTTTGCTGGAAGGTACTTTCCGATGGCGATGTATGGTTCACTATCCCTTCCATGGTATCTCCAAATCCTCCAAGGGTGTCTCCTCCAGCGGTTCCACTTCCTCCAGGAAGAAGTAGAAACGGTGACCAGGCAAGACCCGCTCGTCCCACTGCTCCCTACCTGGATCGTCGTCCAGCGTCACTACCAGGTAAATGCGATTCTCGAAATCCTGATGGATGATCTCGACCCGCGCAGTCTTCCCATCGAGCAACATATCGAAAGCATCAGCTCGTGCTTTTGGATGCAGGCGCACGTGGTCTCCTGCCCTCACCTCCTTGCCAGCAATAAGCACAGATTCCGGTGGTGGGTAATCCTCACCTGGGAAATCGCTACCTGTACTACTCATGCTCGCTCCCTTCATCGACTGGCCGCAGACTGCGGATGACTCCATGTAGCTTCATAAATTGTTCGGGCGTGATGGCTTCCGTTCGTTCCAGTATCTCACGTGCATGCTCGTCTCCCTGCCGCATCTCCTCTTTCTCTTCGTCCGTCAGTGTCATGATACGCAGGGTGAGAATTTCATCAATCTCAGTCCCATCGAAAAGAGAACCGGGGCTTTCTGGAGCGATCTGCGGATAGTCATAGAGGATAATAGGCGATGAGAGCATCGTATCACATTCACCCTCGTTGCCGATCAGCACAGGCCAGGTACGAAGGTTCGGGCATCCCTGAGCAATAGTCTTCAACGCTTCGGGAGGGTCCATCAGCGAGACGAAGGTTCCCTGGCGTACCTGTAAAATGGTGTGGGTGGAGACGAACGAGTGCAGCATGACAGCATTGCCGGTTAACGCGCCAGTCCCAGGTGTCCTATTTTCTATCTGAACATTGAGCTTGAAAAGGTTTGTACCCATGGGTACGGCACCGATTATGACGGTCCCGGTGAGTAATTGCTGCTCCCGAATTATTGTGGCAGCCGATCCATTGGTCGACTCTTCCACCATGCGCTCACCAAAAAATTCGATCTCCACGAGCCGGGGATGGTCGAGCAGGGAACTCAAAGGAAGGTTCAAAACACTCACTTCGCGTTCCGTTCCTTCTTCCCAAGGTTCGCTTGCTAGACGACTCGCCAAGCTCCACTCACTAGCATTCATTGAATCAAGCTCGGTTTTTGAAGGAACGCTCGTAGTTACAGATTGTACAGTTCTGCGCAAGAGCAAATGCAGGAACCTCATATAGATGTCGAGCGATGTATTTGCTGAACCTGACATCAGGCATTCTGTTTGCATTGTCCAGGGTTCTATACTGCCGTTTGCTTCGCTATACTCCCGTGGATAGACCACACCGATCGTCCAGCGCTGGCGATTTTTAATGGCCGTGTGACGGTACGGATAAAGGAGGTAGCCCTCGTAGAGCACGGCGTTGGCGATTTCCTTTATTTCTTCCATTCTCATGTTTGCACTTCCTCACCACTTGCCTGTAACAGATGAACAACAACCTCCTCCCATGTGGGCAGGCTATGTGTAGCTTTGTACAGGTACAGTTGGTCAAAGACATCTTTGTGCAGGCGAATCCAAGCGCTGTTGGGATAGTAACGCTGGATCATTTCCTGCCATAGCGCGACCGGGAGGCGATAGGCTGCTTCCTTTGACCAGGAGATCTGGCCAACCTGCAAATTGTCCGCAACTCAACATGGACTCCTTTTCTGGAAATGTGGAACATGTGCTGAGTTACACGATCAGGCCATTGATCTCTACCTTTCACATCTTACGTATACTTGCTAAACATACCTTATCCAGGATACAAATGTAACATGCATAAGGGTATTTTCTTACCCTCAAACGTAGGGTAAATCGATGCTACGTTTGAGGGTAAGGAGCGCTATCGCAACATGCGCGGCTACACATATCCGAACAATACTGAGGAGGTCAACCGCTTCGCTAGAGCGGTAGCCCTTCTGGTGCGAAATTAGCCGTCCTTAATGTTAGCTCGATGCGCTCGCGCTCGACAACGTGTACACGCTCCAGTCGTTGCCCACTGTGTTCACACTCACTGATAAAGTTGGCTAGATCAGCGACGCGGCTAGCAAAACCCCACTCATTGTCATACCAACCGACGACATGGATCGTACGCTCTTCTGAAAGTACAGTGGTCATCAATCCATCCACGATGCTTGATCGGCTGTTACCACGGAAGTCGCTTGAAACTAAGGGCAGGTCAGTATAGCCAAGTATGCCTACCAGTGACTCGCTGGCGGCCATGGCGAAGGCAGCATTGATCTCTACCCCTGGCGCCGCGTGTTCGAGTTTGGCAACCAGATCAATGACAGAGACGGTGATAGTGGGAACACGGTAGGAGATACCATGGAACTTGCCCGCCAGGGCTGGAATGACTTCACCCAAAGCCCTGGTAGCTCCGGTGGTGGTCGGGATGATGTTTTCGGCACCTGCACGAGCACGCCGTGGATCCTTGTGACTGCGATCAAGGATACGCTGGTCATTGGTGTAGGCGTGGATAGTGTTCATCATGCCATAGCATAGTCCAAAGCGCTCGTGCAGTACCCTGGCTATGAGCGCTAATGCGTTGGTGGTGCAGGAAGCTGCAGAAATAATCTGATGTTCGGCTGGATCGTAGTCGTGTTCGTTGACACCTACAACCAGCGTCACATCGGCTCCCTTGCTCGGTGCGGTCACTAGCACGCGTTCTGCCCCGGCCAAAGGTGTGCGGCTGCCTGGTCGGCAATAGTAAAGGCACCAGTGGCCTCGATCACCAGTTCCACACCCAGCTCGCGCCAGGGGATATCTAGCGGATTGAGATGCGAAACAATCGCTATGGATCGACCGTCAATGATGATACGATCATCCTCTATCTCCACTCGACCTAGAAAAGGCCCATAGGTGGAGTCGAACTGGAAGAGATGGGCATTGATTGGAGCCTGGCCCCGATCATTTATCGCTACGATGTCCAGGTTGATGCCACGGGCCAATGCAGAACGGAGAACTAGCCGGCCAATCCGTCCAAATCCATTGATGCCAATTTTCATAAAATTTACTCCACTCAATCGAACACTGCATGCGGATGATTGATCATACTTCAACCTCGTCACGCTGACGAGCACGCAGCAGATGATAGACCAGAAAAAGCTGAGTAAGCGCCAGTGGATGGCTATGACGGACCTGTGAATCGGAAAATAGGCCTAGGTCTCCCAACAATTACAGTTCTTTCCTCCTTGAGTTATGCTCTGAGAGAATGATACGTGGTATAATCTATAAGATCAAGTGGCACTTGCCTATACTTCGCATAGATTGGAGCTTTTAAATGAGGTTACCGCGTCTTGATAGTCTCACCCTCCGTCAATTGCGGGTGTTCTGCACGGTCGCAAGGCTCTTGAGCTATACGCGAGCAGCGCAGGAACTCGGCTGCCAGCAGCCAACTGCCTCCGCACTGGTGGCAGAGCTGGAACGAGCAACGCAGTTGACCCTGCTGGAGCAGCGGGGCAAACACATCGCACTGACGGATGAAGGGCGCGAACTGTACGCCCATGCGCAGCAAGTGGTCGCGGCAGCGGACGAAGCATGGTGGGTCATGGCAGAGCGACGTGGGAGCATGACGACGGTGAGTAGGCCGCTCCGGGTTGCCGCTGATACTACTGTGGGGACATATGTCCTGCCACGGCTGTTGGGTGATTTTCACCGGCAACATCCCAATGTGGCGCTCCAGCTGACTATAGCCAACCGCGCTGCCGTTCGTGCCTGTCTCCTATCTGGTGAGGTCGATTTGGTCATCGCTGGCCGACCTCCAGAAGTCGACGGACTGGTGGCAGAGCCCTTTCTGGCAAATCCATTAGTGGCTATTGCCTCCCTCGAGCACAACCTGGTTTGGCAGCACCAGGTAACCCTGGCTCGCCTGGCCGAAGAAGTGTTCCTGCTGCGCGAAGAAGGATCAGGAACACGGGCCGCGGTGGAAGAATTATTTGAGGTCGCCGGGATTCCACTTAAAGTTGGCATGGTGCTTGGACATGTCGAAGCCATCAAACGGGCCGTTGCGGCAAACCTGGGTGTGAGTGTGCTCTCAGCACTGGCAGTAAAGCGCGAAGTGCAATACGGTACCCTGGCGATTCTGGATGTGGAGCAGTTTCCGATCCATCGACGCTGGTATATCGCGCGCCTTGTCGCGCGCTCTTTGACTGCCAGCGCCGATGTGTTCATCAAGTTCTTACGCGAGTATAGGCAACAGAGTGGGTGAGGTCTTATCCGCCAATAACGCAGATAGCTTGAAATTCCTCGTCGGGAGCTAGGGAGAATCAGTCCTGCTTTGCAGGAGGAGCTGCCGGAGTGCGTTCGCCGCCAACGACAGCTTTCTGCCTTTGACATGCACAACGTACCATTGCCGTTGCAGCGGGAAGCCTTGCACATCCAGGACGACCAGGTCGCCACTTGCTAGTTCGAGTGCAACAGATTCGTGTGGGAGTACAGCAATCCCTAATTCGGCGGCTACTCCCTCTTTGGTCGCTTCGATGTTGCCTAATTCCATGCTGGCCGGAATAGGAACCCCAGCATGAGCAAAATGCAACTCGGTGGCCAATCTGGTGACGGACTCTCGCTCGCGCATCAGCAACGTCTCCTCTTGCAGATCACGTAGCGGGATGGCGGAGCGTCCCGCCAATCGGTGAAACGGTGAGGCCACCACCAGCAGTTGGTAAGGTCTCAACAATTCGACGACGAAGCGCTCCCGCCGCTCGATGAAACCTATCACCCCCAGATCTATCTGGTGCGTCAGGAGGTCTACTTCAATAGAGTGACGGTGTGCTACAAGGAGCGTGACGTGAACACCTGGGCAGCATGCGTGAAAGGCACCGAGCAATGGCGGCACGACGTAGGTCCCCGCACTAATGCTCGCGCCTATTACCACGCTCCCTCGCTTGAGTGTATGAATCTCGTGTACGACCGGAGTAGTTTCGGCGAGCCGAGTGAGGAATCGATCTGTATGGTTCAGGAACTCCTGGCCCGCAGGAGTCAGTACAATCCCTCTACCACTGCGAGCGAAGAGACGCAGACCCAACACCTGCTCGAGCGTCTTGACCTGTTGTGCGACGGCTGGCTGAGAGAGATAGAGGGTCTCGGCGGCTCTCGTATAGCTGAGGTGTTGTGCCACAGTGCGAAAGACTGTGAGCTGATGGACAGTGAAATCAGGCGGTATATTTCCTGGAGCAGAGACGATCCATTTCTGTTCAGACATGTGAATCCTCCTTGCTTCCAGTATACTTGCTCCACCTCAAAATAGCTATATTCCTGCTTCCTTACTTGCAATGTCTCATCATTGTCGTTCCCTCCAAAATCTGATATAGTGAAACAGACACAGTAACCCTCTAGCCTGCAATGGAGCAAACAACCATGACAGCACATGATACCGCAGCGACCTCGCTGAAACGTACCCCGCTTTATGAGCAGCATGTTGCCCTTGGTGCGCGCCTCGTAGAGTTTGGCGGCTGGGAAATGCCTGTCCAATATAGCAGCATCTTAAACGAGCATCGCGCAGTGCGCACCCACGCCGGCCTCTTCGATGTCAGCCACATGGGAGAATTCAAAGTCGAAGGTCCAGAAGCACTGGCATTCCTGCAACATCTCGTGCCTAACGACGTTTCCCGTCTTGTAATCAACCAGGCCCTTTACACCCAGCTCTGTCTGCCCGATGGAGGCACCATCGACGACCTGATTATTTATCATCTTGCTGATAACCACTACATGCTGGTCGTCAACGCAGCCAACATCGATAAAGACTTTGCCTGGGTGGAGAAGCAAGCCAGCAATTTTAATGTGCAGGTTACCAATCAATCGGACACAACTGCGCTGCTTGCCTTGCAAGGGCCAGAAGCTCAGGCCATCCTGCAGCCTCTGACAGGAGTTGATCTTTCCACAGTTCGTTACTACCACTGTGAACCGGAGACGGTGAATGGCATCAACTGCATCGTCTCACGCACAGGCTACACCGGAGAGGATGGCTTTGAACTCTACTGCGCGCCTGTGGATGCTCCAAAACTTTGGCATGACCTGCTCGCTGCTGGGAAAGACCGGGGACTGCTGCCAGCCGGTTTGGGTGCGCGTGATACATTGCGCTTAGAGGCCAGTTATTGCCTCTACGGTCACGAACTCGATGAGCAGACCAATCCCCTCGAAGCCAAGCTAGGCTGGACCGTCAAACTCGATAAGGATGAGTTTATCGGGCTTGATGCTCTGCTCAAAGTCAAAGAGCAAGGTCTTAAGCGCAAACTCATTGGCATCGAGATGATCGAACGGGGCGTCTGCCGGGGTGGCTACGCTATTTACGATAATGACCAGCAGATCGGTGCCTTAACCAGCGGCGCGCCAAGCCCAACCCTCAACAAGAACATCGGCATGGGCTACGTCGAAGCCTCGCATGCTGTCGTTGGTACAATTGTACACATCGACATACGTGGAAAACGAACTGCGGCGCAGATTGTAGCGCTGCCATTTTATAAACGAAAGTAGGGGCGCAATTCATTGCGCCCTTGTTGTTATTCATTGCTCTCTTGGGCAACACTTCAGAAGGGAGACTTCTATTTATGGCGAGCCTGAAACATCCTGCGAACCTCAAATATAGCAAAACGGACGAATGGGTACGTGTAGAAGGCGACGAGGCATACATTGGCATTACCGATTATGCCCAGGATCAGCTTGGCGATATCGTCTATGTCGAATTACCCTGGGATACGGGTGCGAGTGTTTCACATGAGGCAAAGTTCGGCGATATTGAGTCGGTCAAGGCAACCTCGGAACTTCTTTCCCCTGTCAGCGGTGAAGTTGTGAAGGTCAATGAAGATTTAAAAGAGCAGCCGGAACTCATCAACGACAACCCTTATGAAGATGGTTGGATGCTGGTCGTGAAGATGACCAACCCTGCGGAACTGGATAGTCTCATGAGCGCCGATGAATACAAAGCCTATCTCCAGGGAAGGTAACATCCATGAGCTATATACCCAATACGCAGGAAGACCAGCAGACTATGTTAGAAAAGCTGGGCCTTCTCTCACTGGAAGCCTTGATGGCTCCTGTACCCGAAAATGTACGCCTGCGGCGTCCTCTTGACCTTCCGACCGCCCTCGCTGAACCAGACCTTAAACGCTTGCTGAATGGCATGGCGACGAAAAATAAAAATCAGGATACGACGCGTTCTTTTTTGGGCGCTGGCACCTATGATCATGCTATTCCAAGCGTCGTTCCTCATCTCCAAAGGCGTTCAGAGTTTGTAACCTCATACACGCCCTACCAGCCGGAAGTCAGCCAGGGTATGTTGCAGGCAATCTATGAGTTTCAAACAATGGTTTGCCAGATCACCGGTTTGGACATCGCGAATGCCTCGCTTTACGATGGATCCACGGCAATGATCGAAGCAGTATTACTGGCGATTGGCCCCGGTGGTCGTGGTGAGGTAGTCATCTCCATGGGTGTTGATCCTCAGTATCGTCGTGTCCTACATACCTATGCTCATACTCGAGGATTTAACGTCAAAGAAGTGCCGGTACGCAATGGCGTTACTTCGATAGAAGACCTGGATGCTGCTGTCAGCGCCACGACTGCAGCGGTTGTCATCCAGCAGCCCAATTTCTTTGGCTGTATCGAAGATATGCGCTCCATTGAACCAATTGCGCATAAGGGTAAAGCAGTCTTTGTTACCACCATTACTGAGCCTGCTTCATTAGGCGTACTTGCTTCTCCTGGTGATTATGGAGCCGATATCGCCGTTGGCGAACTCATGAGTTTTGGCAATACTATGAGCTATGGTGGCCCCGCGCTTGGCTTTATGTCAGCACGTAACAAGTACATGCGCTTAATGCCAGGACGGCTGGTTGGGCAAACGGTCGAAGAAGGTGGCCTGAAACAGACCGGGTATGTGCTGACCCTTCAGACTCGCGAGCAGCATATCCGTCGCGAGCGTGCTACCTCCAATATATGCACCAATCAATCATTGCTGGCCGTCGGCGCCACTATTTATATGGCTGCACTGGGCAAGCAGGGTTTCCATGAGCTAGGCGAATTGTGCCTTCAAAAAGCTCATTACGCATTCCGCCAGATCACTGCTATTCCCGGCTACAAAGCATCGTTCAACGCACCATTTTATGATGAATTTGTCATCACGGTTCCCGTTTCGACTCAGAAACTTCAGCAGCATTTTGAGCAAGCTGGCATCATTGGCGGCTATGTGCTTGGCAAGAGTTATCCCGATATGCCAAACGACATGCTCTTCTGTATCACAGAAACACGCACTAAAGAAGATATTGACTACCTCGTAAAGGTGTTAAAGGAGGTGCAGGCATGAGCGTCGAGAATTTGATCTTCGAAAAAGGCGCACCTGGTCGGCGTGCAGCCACGATGACAGCCTTGGATGTTCCCAAGGAGTCGCTGGAAAGTATGATCCCCGAAGGAATGCTGCGTAAAGAGCCTGCTCCGCTGCCAGAGGTAAGCGAAATCGAGATTGTGCGCCACTATACCCATTTGTCGCAGCGTAACTTTGGTGTGGATACAGGCTTCTATCCGCTTGGTTCGTGCACCATGAAGTACAATCCCAAGATCAATGAAGACATGGCTGTGCTGCCAGGCTTTGCCCGAATCCATCCTTTGCAGCCCGATAGCACGGTACAGGGCGCTATCCAATTAATCTTCGAGCTAGAGCAATACCTTGCTGAAATCGCAGGCATGACCCGTGTTACATTGCAACCTTCAGCGGGCGCGCATGGTGAGCTGACAGGTCTGATGCTGATCAAAGCTTACCATGAAAGCAATGGCCAGGGCCACCGCCATCTCGTACTGATCCCTGATAACGCGCACGGCACCAATCCCGCGAGTGCAACCCTTGCCGATTACAAGTCTGTCGAGGTCAAGACCGATCCACGGACAGGTGGTATCGACATGGAGCACCTCAAAGTGGTGCTCGATTCGAATGCAGCCAATATTGCTGCCATTATGTTGACCAACCCCAATACGCTAGGACTTTTCGATAGCAATGTACTGGAGATTGCGAAGATGGTGCATGAAGTTGGTGGCCAACTCTACTATGATGGCGCCAATGCCAACGCTGTGCTTGGTATTACCCGCCCCGGCGATATGGGCTTCGACGTGGTGCATTTCAACCTGCACAAGACCTGTAGTACTCCCCACGGCGGCGGCGGTCCAGGTTCTGGCCCGATTGGCGTCAAAGAACACCTTATACCTTTCTTGCCTGGTCCATTGCCCGCGAAAGGAGACAATGGCTATTACTGGGCCGATCAAGGGCCGCAGTCCATAGGCAAAGTTCGTGCCAATAATGGCAACTTCGGCGTGCTGGTGCGAGCCTATACGTACATTCGCACCTATGGCCCTGATGGTCTACTACACGTTGCGCAGAGTGCCATCCTCAACGCGAATTACCTCAGACACGAGTTAGCATCTGACTACGAGATCGCCTATCCACTGATCTGCCAGCATGAGTTCGTTGCCACCGCCGAACATCAGAAAGAAGAATATGGTGTGACTGCGCTTGACATCGCCAAACGCATCCTCGACTTTGGCATGTACGCGCCAACCATCTACTTCCCTCTGATCGTACACGAAGCACTGATGATCGAGCCAACCGAAACGGAGACCCGCGAGACATTGGATTTCTTCGTCAGTGTCATGCGACAAATCGCCGAGGAGGCGCGCACAGATCCTGAGATCGTCAAGACCGCCCCTCATAGCACTCCCGTTGGGCGCTTGGACCAGGCATTAGCCGCCCGCAAACCCAACCTACGCTGGACTCCAGGACAGGAGGTAACGCATTAAAAGGTGAGGTGCAGCGGGCTTTGTCCCCTGCACCTCACCTTTTAATGCATTAGCAATCTACCCATAACTCTACCTCAATCCCCCTGATTATGTTACAATTGCCGGGACTTGAAAGGTAAAGACAATCAAACATTGGTGAGGAATACATAGACATGCAATATGCTATACTCGGTGGGGGCGCATTGGGGTTGGGAGCAGCCTATCGACTGACAAAAGCTGGCCATTCCGTTATGCTCTTCGAACAGGAAACGACTGCTGGGGGCCTCGCGGCTGGCTTTCAAGTAGGTGACGCCTGGCTTGAGAAATTTTACCATCACCTGTTTCGTACCGATACCACTGCCATCAAACTCATACAGGAGCTGGGCTTAGGTGAGAGGTTAGTATGGTCACATCCTCGTACCGTCTGTCTCATCGACGGAAAATTCCAACAGCTCGATTCTCCGCTGACATTGCTGAAATTTTCGCCCTTGCGTATCGATGAACGTTTGCGTGTAGCCGCCGTAGGTGCTCTCCTTAAACTTACTGGCTCAGGGCCCTATGAGGGCAAAACTGCTGAACCATGGCTGCGTCGCTGGATGGGCAAGCGACCTTATGGCAGGGTATTCGAACCGCTTTTTATTGCCAAGTTTGGTGCTTTGCACGACCAGGTCGCTCTTCCGTGGTTCTGGGCGCGTTTTCACGACCGTACTACCTACCTGGGCTACCTGCGTGGCGGTTTTCAACAACTCTACGATCGTTTAGTAGAGCGAATCAGCCAGTCGGGTGGAAAAATCCTGCTTGGTACCCGCGTAGAGAAAGTCGAGGCTCTAGATGATGGGCGTTGGGAGATTCGAACCAATCAGGGGAACTGGACGGCTGACCGTGTGATCTCGACTATGGCAACCCGTCTCACCTGCCGCCTCATACCCGCGCTGCCCGACGATTATCGCACCCGTTATGATTGGGGGCAGGCATATGGTGCGCAGTGTCTTATTCTCTCCCTGGATCGCCAGCTTACCGATAGCTATTGGATCAATCCCTGCGATTTGGGTTATCCTTTTACCAGCCTTGTTGAACATACCAATTATCAACCCCCATCAGAGTACGGTGGGCGACATCTCATCTATCTTGGCAACTATCGGCCGATGGATGATCTCCTATTCAAGTTGAATAAAGAAGAACTCCTGCAAGAGTTTTTGCCACATCTCAAGCGCTTTAACCCCGCTTTTGATCCTGACTGGATTCAGGATAGCTGGCTCTTCCAGGCTCCTTTCGCTCAACCCATCGTCACCACAGACTATCGCGAGCATATTCCTCCCCTGCACACACCCCTCAAAGGTTTGTGGGTGGCCAACATGTTCCAGGTCTACCCGCATGATCGCGGGCAAAACTACTCCTTCGAGCTGGCAGATCGCCTGGTGCGGGAACTGAACATCGGAAAGGAGCAGGGTTCTTAGAGACAGCAGCCCCTAAGCGGGGTGAAGTTCTTCGATAACCCCTTTATTTGGCTCCTCAACATGTTTCACCACCTGATCCCGCTCGAAGCGATAAACTTCGTCGAGGTCGTCGATGTGGGTCAGGATGAACTCAAGATCCTGGCACTGGTCACTTCGTCGGAGATACTGGGCGCTTGCACCGTCGATGATCGCATCGGCGGGAACACTACTCCATCGCTCGATGATTGCGGTCGTTCTTGCGTCTTGTGGCTCAAAGCCAGCCCTAAGGAGGCGTTCCGCAATCCATGCACAGCATAGCTGATCCTCTTCACGAAATTCACCTTTGGATCCAGCACCGATCAGGGCAACTGTCGAGTAGTGAGCCGCCAGATGGGCAGCCTGCGAGCTATAGTTCCGGAGGCACGCAACGTACATCCTCTGCTCTTCCTGGGCCCCGCAGATGAGCCTCGTACCCGAAGTGGAGAGGAGAATCATCGGGCGGTGGATGTCGGTCCGGGATTCCAGTTCCGCTGGGCTGTTGTTCATTTCGAAGCTGTATGGCTTGAACCCGTCAAGCTCCCCGACCAGGAGCGGATTGGTCAGCTGCGTGGCAAGTAAATCCGCCGCTTCAATCGAAGGGACCGGAAAGCACCTTCGGCCGCGAGCGACGCCAGTCACTACGGTCGTCGTTGCCCTGATGACATCAACCGCCACAATCGCGTAGCCGTTACGATAGGTCTCCACACTCTCAGGGAAGCAATCGATCACTACAGTCTTCCGCATGAAAAGCTCCTATCTAGACGTCTCGCGGCCAGGGAGAGTAGGCCGCAGGTTGGGTATGGCGAACGCGTCTGAATGGAGGCCACGCCGATAGATCTCGACACGCAATAGCTCTTCCAAGCGCACGTTGCAAAGGCGGACTTTCTGCCCGAAATGCTTGAGAAGAGCGAACTGACTCACCTTGTTTGGAGCTTCGAACATCACGGTATCAAGCCCGAATTCCTCGGCGAATCGATCCGCAAAGGCTGGATTGAACGATCCATCGTTATCAAACATTCCCACTCCGCGTGCGCTCTCACGGGCCTCGACGACAAGCTGCTCGGCTCCAGCATCGAGCCAGGCTTGCCCTCGCACCACCACCTCATCAAGTGAAGTCGAGGTAAAGGTCCCTTCGTGCTTCTTACCCATCTCGTACTGGACTTTGAGCCCCCGCTTATGCGCCATATTCACGACCGTTTGTGGCGCGATTGACAGAGAAGTGAAGCCTTCTCCACATTCGATCCACACGACTCCAATATCTGAGCACAGGTCGAGATACGCCCCGAGCTGTCCCTGGGCCACAGCCACCTCGAAAGGCCCTCCCCCGGTGACTGTCGGCACGTTGTAGGATCGAGCCGCTGCGATCTTCCGCCGCGTCGCAGCTTCATTTGCAATCATCCAACATGCCATTGAGATCTTCAAGGAATCCATAAGATGCCAGCTCTGGTCGAGATGGCTCGCGAGCGTGACCGGATCATAACCGGGATCGAATGGACTTGTCAACGGCGGAAGATCCGGAACACCGATCAAATGCAGATACTCCTGAGTACTGGACCGTTTGCTAGCGTCTCTCATTATTGAACTCCTCATCCTCTAGTAGTAGAAACTGTCTGAAAAAGCTCATGTACCGTCGCTCATTGTAAAAAGAAGCCATAGAATTTGTCAAGCCCCCTGGCAAAAAGGTAACATATCCATCTTTGGCAGTGGCTTGTCTCAGAGCTTACGCCACTGAACCACTATCCAGGTCATGCCACTTTATGATAGACTGAAATTGCATTTAAACATCAAGGAGTCTAGAGGATGGAACGACTTTACTGGAATGAAGATATGGAAACGATGCAGCCAGCCGTGCTGCGTCAGTTGGAGAATGAGTACCTACGAACTCAGCTTGACTATATCTGGAAATGTTCTGCTTTCTATCAAGCCAGGTTTGCTGAGGCCGGTGTGAAGCGCGCAGACATTCGCGATGTGGCCGATCTACCACTTCTCCCTTTTACCGAGAAGGATGAATGCCGGCGCAGCCAGCACGAACTCCCTCCCTTTGGCAGTTATCTGGCGACCAACCAGGAGCAAGTGATTCGGGTGCACCAAACCTCTGGTACGACGGGTCGTGCTCTCTATATCGCCCTCACCCGCCAGGATCGCAACCTGATGAATGAATGCGCAGCCCGTTCCTACTGGGCTTCCGGGCTGCGCCCGAGCGATACGGTGGTTCACTGTCTCAATTACCGCCTTTGGGTGGGCGGCTACTCGGACCATGAGAACCTGGAGACCACAGGAGCCACCGTCGTACCTTTTGGAGTGGGCCAGACCGCTCTGCTGATCAACACTATCCGCGAGCTGCAGATCAACGCTATCAGTGCTACTCCCTCGTATATGCTCCCCCTGAGCGAGGCCGTTCTGGCTCAGGGGCTGAACCCTCGCGACATTGGTCTGTGTAAGGGATTCTTTGGAACCGAGCCAGGGATAAGTGAACCAAGCGTACGCGCGCGTATGGAAGAGACCTGGGGCATCCGTGCAATGGATGCGAATTTCGGTATGGCTGATATTTTGAGCATAATGGGCTCGGAATGCGAATACCGCCAGGGGCTGCACTTCCACGCGCAAGGGACCGTGGCCGTCGAGTTGATCGAACCCGAAACAGGTGCTCCCCTTAGACTCACCGAGGGTGCCGAAGGCGAGTTAGTGTACACCCATCTCCTCAAGGAGGCCCAGCCCCTGGTACGCTATCGTGCCCGTGACTTGGTACGCATCCTGGGAACTGGACCATGCGAATGCGGGCGAACGAGCTTTCGCTTCCGTATCCTGGGCCGCAGTGATGACATGCTCCAGGTCCGTGGTGTCAATGTCTTTCCAACTGCTGTAGGCAATACACTGGTCCACCTCTCAAACCAGCTCTCTGGCGAGTTCCAAATTATCGTCGATCATCCTCCACCACACCAATACCTACGGGTGCGCGTGGAACTGGCGCAGAACCTGGTCTCCGATGATGTAGAGGATTTACCACAGCAGGTTATCCGGACACTCCGCGAGCGGCTTAACTTCCGTGCCGAGCCAGATCTGGTTCCTTACGGGACACTCCCGCGCACAGAGCAAAAGGCCCGCCGTGTCATAAAAACCTACGATCAGACTGGCAGTTGAAAGCGCCAGACCATCTCAACAAGAAAAGTAGGAACCATAATGAGCAGCGAACCACTTGTCCAGTTCATCTTCTTTTTTATCCCTCCAGGACTTTCGAAAGTCCTGCCGTTATAGCCATAAAGTTGCCCTCCTTCTTCCACTATGCTATACTTGGCCCAGAATAGTGAGAAGTGAGCTTTTTTATGTCACAAGATACCTCAAATTTGCAGAATCCATTTATCGTGGGAGAGCGCATCTACCTGCGCCCATTGGAGCCTGCACAGGATAATCACCTGTATTCAACCTGGATGAATGACGAGGAGATCCGCCGTTATTTTTCTATTTACCCTACCAGCGATACGCGTGGCAAAGAGCGCCTGGAACTCCTCTACAAGGATGGGAAACACATTATTTTTGGTGTTGCTCTCAACGAGAACAATCGCCTGATCGGTCTGGTCGGGCTCAAAGATATCAATTACATCAACCAGAACGCGGAATTCTATATAATTATCGGCGATCGCTCCGCCTGGGGCAAAGGCTATGGAACCGAAGCCACGAAATTGATGATACGATATGGTTTTATGGAATTGAACCTCAATCGCATCCAGACCCAGAGTATGGAAGATAATATCGGCGGTTGGCGTGCCGATGAGAAGGCGGGTTTCAAGTACGAAGCTACGCTGCGCGAGGTCATCTTGCGTTTTGGCAAATACAATGACGTACTCGTCTACAGCCAGCTGAAAAGCGAATATTTGCAGAATACCAGTACTGATAAATGAGTGTGGCTCAATGACTCTAAGCGTTCAAGAAATCACCGGCAAAGAACAGTGGGACGGCTTTTTGACCAGCCAGCCGCGCGGTCACCTGCACCAGAAAGACTATCGACGGCAAATCCTGCGCCAGTTCGCCAGCAAGCTTTTTCCTTTTCCTTCTTCCTATCATATACTTACACTCCTCCCTGATTGGGGAGGAACGTAGATCGATCTGGTCTACAACGACGATTGGGTAGCAAAACTCAACTGTCCAGAGTCACCGCCTGACTTCTTAAATTTGATTCATGCGCTGTCTCATTCAAAGTGAAACCAACTTGGAGATCCCAAGAATTTTCTCGTGAGGAGTGAATTTATGGAAACGCCTTCTTTGCAAACTCCGACGCTTCTATACCTGAGTAAATCCGACATCACCAGGCTAGGGGGTAATTCTTCCCAACTCTATTTGGACGCCGTATACCATGCCCTCACCCTTCATGCTCGCGGTGAGATTGTACAACCGCTTAAACCCTATTTACGCTGGGGTGGTGATGAGAGCCATATAGCTGATCGGATCATTGCTATGCCGTCCTACCTGGGAGGGGCGGCCTCAATAGCTGGTCTGAAGTGGGTCGGTAGCAGACACAACAATCCCTCACGCTATGGAATAGATCGGGCTAGTGCTCTCATCATACTGAATGACCCTGAGACTAATTACCCGGTCGCTATTCTCGAAGGGAGCTTGATCAGTGGCATGCGAACTGCAGCAGTCACTGCCCTCGCGGCTAGTTACCTGGCCTTAACAAATTTCCAATGTGTTACCTGTATAGGCTGTGGTCCCATTGCACGGCTGCAGCTACTGACGCTGCTTGAACAGTTTCCAACAATTGCTATTATTCATCTCTTTGACCTGAATCCTGCTGCGGCTCAGTGGTTAGTAACCGAACTACGTCAAAGCTTCCCACAGATTGAGTATCAAGTTGCAGATACAGCAAAAGATGCTGTGCAAGCAGGGGAAGTAGTCATCACCTGTACCACTACTGATAAGCCCTATATCCCTTTCGAGTGGCTCCGTAAAGGCACTTTCATTAGCAACATCTCCATTATGGATGTGCATAAGGATGTCTTCCTTAAAGCTAATAAGGTTGTGGTTGACGATTGGGATCAGTGCAACAGGGAAAAGAAAGTGCTTCATCAATTGGTACAGGAAGGACTCTTCTCTCGTGGGCAACTTCATGCGGAACTAGGTCAGATTCTCATTGGCCACCGGCCAGGACGGGAGTCGGATGAAGAGGTAATTCTTCTCAACCCGATAGGAATAGCAATCGAAGATGTGGCTTGTGCCTATGCTATCTATCAGAAAGCTCTTTCAGCGCAAGTTGGTATTCAATTAAACCTCTACTAAGAGTGGCCTATCTCGCCTCGTTGGAGCAACGCCTCTTCAGATCAAGTTTGCCGTCCTGGGACATAGCGCCAAAAAGTAGTAACTGCTAGTAAGCAGTATGAACTTTGCGCTGCTGTTCTGCTTTTACGACGGTTGTACCGATGGCGCGACCAACAACAATGGATGTCTCCAGGACATCGGCAGCCGAAGGGCTGACATCGGGGCGCGCGGCAATGACCTTGCGTGCTTCAAACTCTATACGCCGTGAAGTACGACCGATTTTGGTAATCCGCCCACTGACTTCAATAAAATCTCCTGGAAAGAGTGGAGCAAGAAATTCGATCTTTTCGTATCCAACCAGCAATCCTTCATCACCATCGCAGAGAATTGCCAGTTCCGTCGCTACGTCACCAAAAAGTGAGAGCATATGCGCCCCATCGATTAGCTGACCACCATAATGAGCATCGCTCGCGCTGAGCCTGACGCGGATGGTAGACGTAAATTGCCGCAGTTGATCCATAAAATCATCCTTCTGCAAGTCTAACTAACGATCATTAGGCTAAAACCACCTTTGACCGATCTCAGTGGAAAGGTGGGGGTTAAATAGCACTCCAGCTATAGTATACATTACCAGCTTGTTGAACTCCAGGCCGACCGGTAAGGAGATTTGATACCTCTATTGTCAAAACTTGCTCACGTATGCTATACTACTCATAAAGCAGCGAAGGTGTGAAGTTCATATAGCGCCGCTCAACAGCAACGCTCAAACGAACCAGGCACTTTCTAAATTAAGATGGTTCACAGGATAGGGCCAGCGAATCAATTGCACGGATCGTCAACACCGGGGTGTAGCGCAGTCGGCTAGCGCGCAGCGTTCGGGACGCTGAGGTCGGAGGTTCAAGTCCTCTCACCCCGACCAGGATGGCATAATCGCTTACTAAAAGTAGTGTCACACAAACAGGTATCAACAGGAGTCATAGATGCGGGCAAATCAGCTACTCACAGCATCCAAAACAACTGGATGTTGCAGTCTGATCACCGCCTACCAGTGTTCGCGGATCGAAAACTGGACGGGCGGGAGATGCCACACCGTGCCAAATCTACCTGGACGTGCAAACGACTTCACTCCCTATCCGTTCGGTCGTCGTCGCAGGCGGCGGTAGAAGCAGAAAGGAACGGGTCACTCCCATTTCCTTTCGCTCTTTTCAAGCTTCTTCCTCGCTGTCTGCCCTTGGTATCGGTTCCGACAGAGAGGAAGGAAAGTCATTCATGGCCGTTCTTGTATTGAATTCCTCGCTCCAACCACTATCAGTCATTCCAGAACGTCGTCTCATTGTGCTACTTTCCAAGCAAAAAGTTACCTTTGTAGATGATAGTGTGCGTCAGTTGATTGAAGAGAGTATTCAGGCCCGTCGTCTTGAGTTGGAACGTCCCGTCATTGTGCAGTTGCTCGCCAATGTACGCATACCGCGTATGGCTCTTCAGCCTACTCGTTCCAATATCCTATTGCGTGATGAAGAGACATGCCAGTATTGCGGCAAGCGTAGCCGCGAACTGACCCTCGATCACGTGATACCACGCTCTCGTGGTGGGCAGAGTACCTGGGAGAATCTTGTGGCTTCATGTAAGGCATGCAATGGTAAAAAAGGCAATCGCTTGCTCAAAGAGGTCAACATGCGCTTGATCCGTCAACCACGACCGCTCACGCAGGAATATGCTGGCTTCTTCCTGCTGCGCTATCCTAAGTTGCGTGAAGCCTATGAAGAGTTCCTACTTAGTGCCCAGGTTGGTAGGTCACGTGGACTGAGTGCGTAAAACGGAGTTTAGGAAGTACTAGCCAAAACTCTTCTGGAATTGTTTGTTACCATTGAATCGTTCTAATTATCTAGAAGGGAATCATACATTGTCCTTATTAGGAGCAGTCATGTTCCTAATTGTGCTTGCCTAGCAAGCAAAGGTGTAAAATGCTCGATCAAATAAAACTAAACAAAATCAGCGACAAACCGGCAACCAACCAGGAAGAAGCTCCCGCGTACCTCTGTCTGCATGGCCATTTTTATCAACCCCCAAGAGAAGATCCATTTACAAACCAGGTTCCAATAGAGCCCGCTGCTACCCCATTTGCCAATTTCAACGAAAAAATAACTACCGAATGCTATCGTCCTAATGCGGAAGCAGGAAATTTTGACGCCATTAACTATGACCTTGGCCCCACATTGGCTAGCTGGCTGGAAGATACCCATCCTGACGTCTATCAACGCATTATCGATGCCGACAAGAAGCATAGAGCTATCTATGGCGTTGGGAACGCGATGGCGCAAGCCTACAATCATACCATTCTGCCTCTTGCCAAAACGCGCGATAAACGTACGCAGATCCTGTGGGGGTTAAGCGACTTTCGCCATCGCTATGAGCGTGATGCTACTGGAATGTGGTTGGCAGAGACCGCCGTAGATATGGAATGCCTGGACTTACTGGCACAACATGGTATTACCTATACAGTGCTTGCTCCCTGGCAGGCTGCCACAAACGTCGATCCTTCTGAACCATACCTGGTATCTTTACCTGGTGGTCGCAGTATAGCTGTCTTTTTCTTCAATGCTCCGCTTTCGGGTGGCGTCTCTTTCGATTCGAGTATGACCGACAATGCGGATCTATTTGCGGCCAGTTACTTACCCGAACATCTTGTGCAGAGCAAGCGCGATGCGGGAGAAACGCAGCTTATTCTTATAGCCACTGATGGAGAACTCTACGGACACCATAAGTACTGGCGTGATAAATTCCTGACACATCTCATTCAGTTCGGTGCGCCCAGCTATGGTTTCGAAATCTGCACATTAGAACATTATATGCGGATGTATCCACCTACCAAAGAGATTAGCTTGCGTACTCCCAGCGCCTGGAGTTGCGGGCACGGCGTTGATCGCTGGAATACGGGTTGCGAGTGCACCGAAGGTGATAGCAATTGGAAAGGCGAGCTCAATCTTGCCTTGAGAAATCTTGCTGAAAAGGGTGACCAACTTTTTGAACGCTATGCCTCTGAAACACTTGTTGATCCCTGGGCTGCTCGTGATGCGTATCTGCCCGTTCGCAACGGTTGGGAAACGTTAGAGAGTTTCTGGGCACAACATGGCAACTATCAACGACCTCCTACTGATCCATCAGTAGTGCGGCGTTCGTTGCTCTTGCTAGAAGCGCAATATTATCAGCAATGCAGCTTCACAAGTTGTGGCTTCTTCTTTGAAGACCTGGATAGAATCGAACCACGCAACAACAGCGCTTTCGCCCGCCGTGCCATTAGCCTCATCTGGCAAGCGCTGGATATTGATCTCCAGCCAGAATTCGTAAATGAATTACAAGCAGTAAAAAGCTGGCGTGTTTCGCTGACAGGTGCAGAAATATACCGGCAACTGCCCGTTGTACGCTCGGATCAGTTGCCACCATTGTCAGGTTAGTACATAGCGATCTGTGTATTCCAGTCTGTATGCGCATACACCCAGCCCGCGTCGTTTGATTGCATATTGATGCATCCATGGCTGCCGT
>Ga0207684_10002156_pt1 | contig 20180 bp, 20 predicted proteins | sample KBSK5501metaG_FD_184342 | JGI IMG/M metagenome (GOLD analysis project Ga0207684, IMG submission 184342) | Corn, switchgrass and miscanthus rhizosphere microbial communities from Kellogg Biological Station, Michigan, USA - KBS K5-50-1 metaG... | ecosystem: Host-associated > Plants > Roots >...
CGCAGGTTGTGGCGCCGCGCCCCGCGCACGCCGATGACCGTGGGCAGGGTTCCCGGCACGGGGATGTCACCAGCGTCCATATCAGGCAACCTAAGGCCGCACCGGGGCCGGCGCTCGCCCGGCCCCGGTACGTCGCGGTCAGGGGTGGACCGGTCCGCTGGGCCCGCTATCGAGGCGCAGCGACTGCATGATGGCGAACGTCGTGGTCCAGGTGTAAATCTCGATGTCCGCGGCGGCCAGCACGCCGGTGTACTTGGCGATGACGGGCGCGGCCGCTCGGTCGGTGACGGTGTTGAGATGGCCCCTGATCCCGGCCCAGAAGTTCTCCCCGTAGTGCATGTAGAAGGGCACCGGGTCGGTCGCGGCCAGCGCCTCCCTCGCGCTGGCCTCGATGTCGGCGATGTAGGCCTGGTGCACCGCGACGTCATCGCGGGTGGCGAGCCGGCCGACGTGCCCGGAGATGAAGTGGGTCCAGGGGTAGGCCAGGGCGGTGGCCGGGGCGGCCATGTACCCGGGGACGTCCTCGGACAGGTTGGTGTTGTAGATGGGCACCCACCCGGCGTTGACGATGTCGATGAGCATCAGGGTGTCGTGATCGGGGAAGTGGATGTAGATGTTGTCCGGCGAGTGGTTGGGGCCGTGCCAGGCCAGTTCCACGCGCTCGCCCCCGACCTCGAGGGTGTAGGTGTCGGCGAAGGTCACGTCGGGCGCTGGCCGGGCCGGGCTGTTGTCGCGCAGCAGCAGCCGGCGGGTTTCCTCGTGCCCGACCCGGACCACGTCGCCGAACAGGGAGGACGCGCCGGAATGGTCGTCGTGGTGGTGCGAGTAGACCAGGTGCGTCACCCGGTTGGTCACCCCGTTGGCGGCGGCGATCTCATCCACCGCGCGCCGGATGTTGTTGCCGATGCTAGGCGGAGCGTCGAACAGCACCACGCCGTCAGGCGTGGTCAGGAACGCCGACTGGTAGACGCCGTCGGTGACCCAGTAGAGATTCCGCTCGACGCGCCCGACGTAGTACCCCTGCTCGTTGAGGGCGGGGCCCAGCGCCGACCGCGGGACGGGCGCGTAGTCGGGCAGGTCCACGCCGGTGTCTGGTGATGTCACGGTATCTCCCTTGAGTCTCGGGGCACGTGCCCTGGCGGCCGTGCGAGCGTTCGCGACAAACCGAGGCTCGCTCCCCGGCAGGTGAGAGGTCATCACCAGAATCCGGTGATGACCTCTCATCAATCCGCCGGCGAGCCTGTAGCGGAACTGGTCCGTGGGCCCCGGCCCGTTCCCAAGGTTGGGAGGATTCTCGTGAGACTCAACGTGAACGGCGCCGATGTCGAGGTCGATGACCGTTTCGGGACGAGCCCGCGCCCGCCTTGACCAACGCGATAGCCGCGCTCACTGGAACCCGGATCCGCCGGCTTCCGATCACGAAGACCATGAGGGTCTACTGAAACCGGCAGTTTCCATCTGCTCGCGGTCCAGTGCCAGGTCGTTCTCCTGACAGTGCGATCGGGCCCAGGCTCGCCGCCCGTCGCGTGACAGGTCGTCACCGGGATCTGGTGATTCGCGCCGTTGACAGCACGCCGGCTGGCCTGATACCGAGGGGACTACGCGGTTGGCAGCAGGGGCATCAGGCGTAGATACCAAGGCAGGCCTGTGACGGTGCATGGAGCGAAGCCCCGGCTGATTGGCCGGGGTGATCTTCTCGCCGCTTTGGATCGCGCGGTGGCCGGGAAGGTGACGATCATCTCGGCTCCGGCCGGCAGCGGGAAGACGTCGCTGCTGCGCGCCTGGGCCGACCGTCCAGGTCAGCCGCACCGGCTCGCCGTCGTATCCGTGCAACGCGACCAGCACGACGCCCAGCAGTTCTGGCTGGCCCTGCTCGGCGCGGTCCGTCAGGCCTCCGCCGGGGCCAGCCGCGCGGAACCGCCAGCAGCGACACCCAGTTTCAACGGGCGGGCGATGGTCGACCGGGTGCTCTCGGAGCTCGCCAGCCAGCGCGGCCGCCTCATCCTGGTCATCGACGATCTCCACGACCTGCCCCCACCGGACGCGCTCGCCCAGCTCACCCGGCTGCTGACGAACCTTCCCGGCGACGTGCACACCGTGCTGGCCACGCGCCGCGATCTCCCGCTGCACCTGCAGCAGCTACGCCTGGCCGGCGAGCTGGCCGAGATCCGCGCGGCGGATCTGCGCTTTTCCGAGCGCGAAACGCGCGAGCTGCTCGACGCCTCGGGTGTCGCGCTGTCGGACGCCGGGGTCGCGCTGTTGCACCAGCGGACGGAAGGGTGGGCCGCGGGGCTGCGGCTCGCGGCGATCTCGCTGGCTGATCACCCCGACCCGGAGCGTTTTGTCGCCGAATTCTCCGGCAGCGACCGCACGGTCGCCGAGTACCTGATCGCGGAGATGCTGGAGCGCCAGCCCGATGACATCAACGATCTGCTGCTGCGCACCTCGCTGCTCGACCGCGTCAACGGTGAACTGGCCGATCTGCTGACCGGCCGGCCTGGCTCGGAACGGATCCTGCTTGATCTCGAGGACGCGAACGCGTTTGTGGTGTCGCTCGACGCCGAGCGGACCTGGTTTCGCTACCATCACCTGTTCGCGGATCTGCTCCGGCTGGAGCTGCGCCGGGCGCTGCCAGAAGAAGTGCCGGTGTTGCACCGGCGGGCCGCCGGATGGCTTATCCGGCATGGCCAGGTGGCCGACGCGATCCGGCACACCCAGGAGGCGAGCGACTGGCCGGAGGCGGCCCGGCTGCTCGCCGACCATTCGTTCAGGCTCACCATGGACGGGCAGGCGCAGACCGTCCGGGCACTGCTGGGAGCCTTCCCGCGGGGAGCCCCCGCCGATGATCCCGAGCTGGCTCTGATACGCGCGGGGCTGAACCTCGCCCACGGGCGCCTGGACGAGGCGGCCGCCCACCTGGCGGTCGCCGAGTCGCACGCCGAGACGACGCCACCGGATCGCCGGCGCCGCCTCTGGGTGGCGATCGCGTCGCTGAAGCTGTCGCTGGCTACGCGGCGCGGTCACCTGGCCGGCGTTCTGGAAGAGGCCAAATTCCTTGACGCTCCGGTGACCGGCCAGTCCGACGAAGACATCGCGCTGGAGTCCGACTTGCGCGCGGTGGCGCTGATGAATCTGGGGACCGTCGAGGCGTCCCTGGGTCTTGCCGACGCCGAACGGCACCTCACGGAGGGCGCCGCCCTGGCCCGGGCGATCGGCCGGCCCTACCTTGAAGTCAGATGCCTGGCGCAGCTCGCGTTCGCATCCAAGATCCACCCGTTCGCCACCACCCGGCGGCGCTGCCGCGAGGCGATCGCGCTCGCCGAGCGGCACGGCTGGGGCGCGGAACCGTGGATCGCGCCGGCGCTGATAACGCTGGCCGCGAACCTGATCTGGACGGGTGAGTTCGACGAAGGCGAGCGGTGGCTGCAGCGCACCGCACGAGTCCTGCAAACAGACACCGGGCCGGACATCACGCTGCTTGTGCACATCGTGAGCGGAATGCTGCAGGCCGTCCGCGGCCGCCAACACGAGGCGCTGGCGGAGTTCAGCGCGGCCGAATACCTGGGATCGCAGCTAGCGGACTCGCACGCGCTGGCGAGCCAGGTTACCGGCTGGCTGCTGGCCACGCAGGCCCGCGCCGGGCTGCCCGGCGACGCCCACGCCAGCCTGGCGGCGCTCGATGACGAGCGGGCCAGCACGGGCGAAGTCGGTAACGCGCGCGCGGTGGTCGGCCTCGCGGAAGGCGATCCGGCCGCAGCCCTCGCCGCCGTGGCCGATGTTCTGGACGGCACGGCACCGGTCATCGGTTACGTTACGGTCGTCGAGACCCACCTGCTGGCCGGGCTCGCGCACCGGGAACTGGGTGACAAGCGGGCGGCGAACCGGGCCGCCGAACGCGCGCTGGGCCTCGCCGAGCCGGACAGGCTGATTCTGCCGTTCGCGATGACGGGCGCAAGGGAACTGCTCGAGGCGCTGCCGCGGCACGAGACGGCTCATGCCGCGCTGCTCACCGACATCCTCGACGTGTTGCACGGCTCACCCCTGGCGGCCAAGGATCAGTCCCCGGCGCCGCAAACGGAGGAGCTCAGCCCAACCGAGCTCAGGGTGCTGCGGTATCTGCCGACCAACCTGTCCAGGCCGGAGATCGCCAGCGAACTGTCCGTCTCGGTGAACACGGTCAACACGCACGTCCGCAACATCTACGCCAAGCTCCAGGCCCGTGACCGCACCTCGGCGGTGCAGCGCGCGCGAGAACTGCGGCTGCTGTCGGCGGGCCCCACGCGGGGCGCCGGCGCCCTCACATGAGCCGGCCCGCACGATCCGCTGCTACCTATGCCGTCCCCGGCCGCCGGCGCCGGCGCCCTCACATGAGCCGGCCCGCACGATCCGCTACTACCTATGCCGTCCCCGGCGCCTCACCTGATCCTGGTGATGAGGGCTCACCTGCCAGCGCCCGACCATGGCGTCATGGACTCAGCGCCCGCCCTGTACGCGATCAGGATCCACGGCCACCTCGGCGCGACCGTGCTGTCCGCGTTCCCAGCGCTGGTGCCGCGGTGGCACGGTGCCGACACCGTGCTCACCGGCCTGCTGGACCGGTCGGCACTCTACGGCGTGCTGGCCGAGATCGAAGCGCTCGGGCTCGACCTTGTCGAGATGCGACAGCTCACCTCACAACGGAAATCACCAGAATCTGGTGACAACCGCTCACCGTGATGGCCACTAGCTTCGGGCGCACCCAATCCTGCTACGAGAAGGTGCCGCTTCCATGACCAGTGCCCCCGTGCGCGACCCGCTCGCCGACCACCTCATCACTCCGCAGAACGCGGCTTTCCTGCTCATCGACTTCCAGCCCCAGCAGCTCACCGCCGTCCGCTCGATGGACCAGGCGCTCATGGTGAAGAACGCCGTGTCGACGGTCCGGCTCATCAAGACGTTTGGCGTCCCGGTGGTGCACTCGACCGTCAACGTCTCCAACGGCAGGGAAGGGCCGACGATCCCCGAACTCGCCGACCTGCTGGCCGACGACAAGCCGCTCGACCGGACCTCGATCAATTCCTGGGAGGACATCGAATTCGTGCAGGCCGTCCACGCGACCGGCCGCCGCAAGCTCATCTTCTGCGCCCTGTGGACCGAGATGTGCATGGCCTTCGCCGCCCTCGACGCGCTGCGCGAGGGGTACGAGGTCTACCCCGTCACCGACGCCATCGGCGGCACCTCGCCCGAGGCCCACCGGGCCGGCCTCGACCGCGTCGTCCAGGCCGGCGGGCAGCCGGTCACCTGGGTCTCGCTCGCCGGCGAACTGCTGCGCGACTGGGCCCGCCCGGAAGCCGCCGCGACCGCCGGGATCGTCGTCACCGACCGCCTGGCGAAGGAGCAATAGCCCGGCTGCCGGGCCCCGCACCGCCAGTAGCCGAAGAGAAGAAGGTCGTGAATCCCATGTCGGATGCCGCCTCAGTCACCACCTCCGTCACCACCTCCGGAGACCGGCGCTGGGCGATCCTGGGCGTGATCGGCCTGGCGCAGGTCATGGTGATCATGAGCCTCACGGTGATGAACATTGCGCTGATATCCGCGCAGCGGGCGCTGCACTTTTCCACTGTGGACCGGCAGTGGGTGGTCACCGCCTACACCCTGGCGTTCGGCAGCCTGCTGCTGCTCGGCGGCAGGCTCGCCGACCTGCTCGGCCGGAAGGTCACGTTCCTGACCGGCCTGGCCGGCTTCGCCGTCGTCTCGGCCATCGGCGGCGCCTCGGTCAGCTTCGCCATGCTGATCACCGCGCGGGCCTGCCAGGGCGCGTTCGCCGCCTTGCTGGTCCCGTCCGCTTTGTCGCTGCTGACCACCACGTTCACCGAGCCCAGGGACCGCAGCAGGGCGTTCGCCGTCTACGGGGCGATCGCCGGGGCCGGCGGCGCGCTGGGCCTGCTGCTCGGCGGCGCGCTGACCGAATACCTGTCCTGGCGGTGGACGCTGTACGTGAACCTGATCTTCGCCGGCGTGGCCTTCACCGGCGGGGCGCTGCTGCTGGCCCGGCAGCCGTCCCGGGCCAGGCCCCGGCTGGACATCCCGGGCGCGCTGCTGGCCTCCGGCGGCATGTTCTGCCTGGTCTACGGGTTCTCCAACGCGGCCAGGCACAGCTGGTCCACGCCGTCCACCTACGGGTTCCTGGCCGCTGGCGGGGTACTGCTGGTGGTGTTCGCGGCCTGGCAGGGCCGGGCGGCCCACCCGCTGCTGCCGCCCCGGGTGGTGCTGGACCGCAACCGGGGCGGCGCCTACCTCTCGATGCTCATCGCGGCGGCCGGGCTGTTCGGGATCTTCTTGTTCTTGACCTACTACCTGCAGCAGACGCTGGGCTATTCGCCCCTGCTCACCGGCGTGGCATTCTTGCCGATCAGCGCCGGCTTGGTGGTCGCGACCAATGTGTCCACGATCGTGCTGATGCCCCGGGCCGGCCCCAAGCCGCTGGTCGCGTCCGGGATGCTCGCCGCGGCGGGCGCGGCGGCCTGGCTGGCCCAGCTCGGCCCGCACACCGGTTATGCCGCGGGCGTGCTCGGCCCGCTCATCCTGGCCGGAATCGGCCTGGGCATGGTGATCGCCCCGGCGATCAACACCGGCACCTTCGGCGTAGCTCCCCAGGACGCGGGGGAGGCGTCCGCGACCGTCACCGTCGGCCAGCAACTCGGCGCCTCGATCGGCACCTCCCTGCTGAGCACCATCTTCGCCGCCGCCGTCACCTCCTACATCGCCACGCATCTCGCCTTGGCCCGCGTGATCGGCCGCCAGGCCCTGGCCGGCCTGGCGCTGGCACACGGCTACGACACCGCGTTCTGGTGGACCGCCGGCATCTTGGCCGGCGGCGCGGTCGTCGGCGGCGCCCTGCTCCGCCGCGGGCCGCTGGTTCAGAAGCGCACGCCGTCCCCGGCAGACGGCCGGGTAACAACGGCACGAACCGGGCCGAGCGGGGAGCGGGCCCAGTGACCGGGGACACCAGCCGCGCGGTATGGCTGCAGCAGGCGCGTTCCCGCCTCAGCGACGCCGACCCGGTGCTGGCACGGCTGATCGACGACCGGCCGGACTTCGACCCCCGCGCGTGGATGGACCAGCTGCCGCCGATGGACCTGTTCGGCGCCCTGCTCTTCCAGGTCACCGGGCAGCAGCTGTCCGTTGCGGCGACCCGGGCGACCGTAGCGCGCATCGAGGCCTTGTTCGGCGGCCGCCTCCCCTCCCCCACCGAACTGCTGAGCGTAGATCCCGGCAAACTCCGCGAGGCGGGGCTGTCGTGGCGGAAGATCAGCACGCTCCGCGACCTCGCTGAACGGCTCACCGACGGCCGCCTGAACCAGGACGCCCTCAGCAGCCTGCCCGACGACGAACTCATCGCGGAACTCACCACGATTCCGGGGATAGGCCCGTGGACCGTGCAGGGCGCGATGCTGGTCGCGCTGCGGCGAGAAGACGTCGTCCTGCCCGGCGACCTGGGCCTCCGCAAGGCCGTCCGGGCCGCGTACCAGCTCGGCCACCTCCCCACCCAGCAAGAGGTCCTCGACATCGCCGACAGCTGGCGGCCCTACCGCAGCCTGGCGACCAGCTACCTGTTCTCCGCCGCTTTCGAGCCGGCCGAGTCACGGCCGGCTTCTCCCGGAAACCACGTCAAGAAAGGTGAACCACAGTGACCATCACGGACCGCACGGTTGCCATCATCGGCACCGGCAACATCGGCAGCAGGCTCGCGGCGAACTTCGCCGCCGGCGGTCAGGACTTCCTCCTGGCCGACCGCGACCTGGAGGCCGCCGCCAAGGTCGCGACCGACCTGGACGGCCGCGCCGAGGTGGTGAGCATCGACGAGGCGGTCGAGCGGGCCGGCGTGCTCGTGTTCGCCCTCTGGATCGACGCCTTCGAGGAGCTCATCGCCCGGTACGGCGAGCGGCTCGCCGGCAAGGTGATCGTCGACCCGTCGAATCCGGTCGGACCGGACGGCGAGGGCGGCTACCGCAAGGTCATCGGCGAGCAGGAGTCCTCGGGGCAGATCTTGGCCGCGCTGCTGCCGGCCGGGGCGCGGCTGGTCAAGGCGTTCGGCACGCTGTCGGCCCCCAGCCTGTCCGCGGCCGCACGGCGGGAGCCCGAGCGCGCGGTGCAGTTCTACGCCGCCGACGACGCCGCCGCCGGCGAGCTGGTCGCCAACCTGATCCGCACCGGCGGGTTCGAACCGGTCCGGGTGGGCGGCCTGGACCAGTCCATCCGCATAGAGATGTTCGGCGACCTGCATGAATACGGCGCCCTGGGCCACGTTGTGACCAGATCGGAAGCGCTCAAGGCGATCTGACCTGGCCGGCCCGACCGCGGCCGCTGGCCTTCTCGCCCCGAAACGCGAAAGATAGAGTGACGTGTGTGAACAGGCTGGGCGAACTTGAACGCGCCATTATGGACGTGCTCTGGGACAGCACCGAGCCGCTTACCGTCCGCCAGGTCGGTTTGCGCCTTACCAACCGTGATCTGGCCCACACGACCGTGATGACCGTTCTCGACCGCCTGGCGAAGAAGGGGTTCGCGCGCCGACAGCGGGACGGCCGCGCGTGGCGGTACCGGGCCGCGGCGAACAGGGAAGCGTACGTCACCGAGCTGATGCTGCACGCCCTCGACCAGACCGGCGACAGGTCGGCCGCGCTCGCGAGCTTCGCCCGCCGGGTTTCCGACTCGGAAGCGCAGGTGCTCCGCGGCGCGCTCGAATCCCTTGGAGAGACCCCCCGGGACTGACCGCCAGTGTTTCCCCCCGTGATGGTTCTCGCCGCCGTTGCCGTCGGCACGGTACCCGGCGCGGCCATTTTGGCGTCCGCGCGCTGGCCGTACCGGTCCCCGGCCGCGGCCATCCTGCTGTGGCAGGCGCTCGGCCTGAGCTGGGGCCTGGCCGCGGTGGGGGCGCTGGCTGGGCTGGGCGCGGTCCCCGGCCGTTACGGCGTCGCCGGCGGCGCGCTCTCCGGCGCCTCCCGGGCGTTGCGCGGCGCCGCGCTGGGGTTTGACGCGGACACCCTGGGCGCGGTGGCCAGGCTGGCCGTACTCGGCGCGAGCGCGGGGCTGCTGACCCTGCTGTGCTGGGTGCTCGTGGCCGCCACCGCCGCCGTGCTCATCGCCAGGCACCGGCACCGCGCCCTGCTGCGCCTGCTGGCGCACGGGGACCCCAAGGTGCCCGGTGCCCTCGTGGTGGACCATCCCGCGGCGGCCGCGTACTGCGTGCCCGGCCTGCGGTCCCAGATCGTGATCAGCGCGGGCACGCTCGACCTGCTGGACCAGGCCGAGCTGGCCGCGGTCCTCGCCCACGAACGGGCGCACCTGCGCGCGCGGCACGATCTGGTGCTCCTGCCGTTTTGCGCGCTCGCCCGGGCTTTCCCGAGGTCACGGCTGGTGCGCCGGGCACACGCGACCGTGGCCCTGCTGGTCGAGATGCTCGCCGACGACCGGGCGCTGCGGCAGCGTCCGGCCAGGGAACTCGCCACAGCGCTGCTCCGGGTGGGCGCGTCGGGCGCCGGGCGGGCACCCGCCGGTGCCCTCGCCGCTGGCGACGACGAGGTCGTGGCCCGGGTCACCCGGCTGCTGACCCGGCCGGCCCGCCTGCCGGTCCCGACCCAAGCTCTGATCTGCTCGGCCGCCGCGGTCCTAGTGGCGGTCCCGGTAACGCTCCTGCTTTTTTCTCTCTAAACGGAAGCTCCGGGGCAGCCGTAAGCCGTGCTGCATCACGCGTTCCGCTCCACAACTCACCCACATATCATCGTTTCCGCACAAAACGGGGACGAACCGGACGCCAGCCCGTGCGGAAGTGAGGATAAGTGGCGGAGACCGCGTAGCGATACCACACATACCGGGCAAACGGCGACCGCGACGAATGAGGAGCCGTTGTGGCCTCGGGGCCGGCGGGTTCAGTCGGAGACGCGGATGCGGAGCCGGCGGAAGCCCTTGCCCTTGTTCTCGATCTTGACGACGTCGATCCGCCCGATCTGGCTCGTCGTGGCCACGTGAGTGCCGCCGTCGGCCTGCTGGTCCAGGCCCACGATGTCGATGATCCGGACCTCCTTGACCTCGGGCGGAACCAGGTTGGTGGCGGTGCGGATGATGTCGGGAACGGCGAACGCCTCGTCCCTGGGCAGGACCCGTACGTCGATTCGCCGGCCGGCGGCCACCTCGGCGTTGCACGCGGCCTCGACCGCGTCGCGGAACCCGGGAGGCACCTCGGGCAGGTTGAAGTCCATGCGCGCGGTGAGCGGCTCCATGTTCCCGCCGGTGACCAGGGCGCCGAAATCGCGGAAGACCACGCCGCACAGCACGTGCAGGCCCGAGTGCGTGCGCATCAGCGCGGTTCGCCGGGCATCGTCGACTGCCCCGCGCACCGCGGTGCCGACGGGCGGCAGTGGGTCACCCTCAGCCGGGATCAGGTACAGGTCGTCGCCCTTGCGGGCGCCGACGATGCGCGTCTGAACCCCGCCCCACAGCAGGACCCCATGGTCGGGAGGCTGGCCCCCGCCGCCCGGGTAGTAGGCGGAGGTGTCGAGGACGATCCCCTGGGGGTCCGAGGCCAGGACGGCAGCGTCCCACTCGCGCAGGGTCTGGTCGTCAAGTTCCAGCCGGTGCGTGCGCCACTGATTCTCACTCACCCCGGCAGCCTACTGCCCGATGCAGCCACGGCGCCGAACACGAACCGCGACCAGATTGGGCATACAAGCCAAAACCGCCGACCGGTACCGAGGGCGCGGGGTTCGGGGGCTCGGCCCCCGGGCTAGCACGCGGGCCGGGCAACGGCGAAGGCGGCTGAAGGCCGCCGGGCAGCCCGGCCGACCGGGCCGACTGGGCCGCTCTTACCAGGGGCCGTAGGGTCCGGAACTGGTCCCGCCGCGGAACTCCCTGACCTTCGGCCGCACGTCCGTCAGGTAGATCGCGGCGGCAACGAAAGCGGCCAGCGGCAGGATGCTGATGAGCGTGAAGCCGCCCAGCGCGCTGGAGCCGAGGCCGACCACCGTGGCCACGCCGAGGATGATCAGCCAGATCGGCTTGGTCTGCTTGCCCGCCGCCAGGAACGCCGCGGCCGGCCGGCGCAGCGCGTCGACCAAGGCCCACGCTTCGACGACGAGCGCCGCCAGCGAGAGGGCCTCGAAAAACCAGAAGAGCGGCGTAAGCGCTCCTGAGCTAACGAACACGGGTCCAGGTTATCCCTTGATCAGCACCATCCGGGCCGTTAGCGGGTCAGTCACGCACCGGCCCGGCGGGGGCTGGGTGCGGGCGGGCGTCCACGCCCGGCCCAGCCCCGCCCCGCTGGGTCACTTGCTCTTGCTGCCGCTCGTGGTCTTGCTGCCGCTGCTGCCGGCCGGCCTGCCGTTGAGGGCGTTCGTAGCCGACGCGCCACCCTGGCCGTCAAGGACCTCCTTGCCGCGCTTGGCGAGCATGTCGTAGCCGTCCGACGCCTTGGCCCGGACGGTCTGCACGTACCCGGTCGCCCGGGACGGCAGCGACGTCACCGTGCCGTCGAAACCCCACCGGAAGAGCTGGCCCGGCAGCCGCCTGAGCGTCTGCGTCGCCAGCACGCCGGCGCCCGCCGCCGCGTACACCGGCTTGCTGCTGGTGATCTTGCGGACCTCGGTCCTCACGTCAATGTTGCGTACCATCGCGGTTTCCTGCCTTCCTTGCCTGCCGTTCCCCGGCAGACGCTCTTGTTTTGTGCGCCTTCTCGCGCACGCCGGCGCGCACGCCGGACGCTTCTTGGTGAATCCGGTATTGCCCCCGGCGAGCGCTCGCCGGATCAGGGCGGGTGGCCTCGGTCAGCTCCCTTGCGCCGGGCCCATCGCATCGGCCGCTGCGGCATCAGCCCATGTATCGGACGCTGAGGCACCCTCGTCCGCGGCGTCAACCGTCACGGCGTCACCGGCCGAGGTGTCAGGCTCCTCAGCGCCTTCCGCGCCCCCGGCCGTCTCCCTCCGAAAGGACTCGTAGATCTCCAGCAGGACCTGCTTCTGGCGCTCGGTCAGCCCCGGGTCAGCGAGCACCGCCGAGCGCACGCCCGAGCTGGAATGCCGGTCTTCGAGTATCCCCGCCTGGACGTAGAGCGCCTCCGCCGAGATGCGCAGCCCCTTGGCTATCTGCTGCAGGATCTCGGCGCTTGGTCTGCGCAGCCCCCGCTCGATCTGGCTGAGGTACGGGTTGGAGACACCCGCCTGGGAGGCGAGCTGGCGCAGCGAGATGTTGGCCCGCTCGCGCTGCTGGCGGATGTACTCGCCGATGGAACCGACTTTCATGGGCACACCCACAGTCAACCACAAGGTGCTTGCAATTGCAAACGCCCAGCAAGCACCGCAGCCAGGGCCGACTGGTAACCAGACAAGCCCTGGTACCGCAGCCGGAGCTGGCCTGGTATCAGGCAAACCCCGATTCCACCCCCGACTTATCCTCGGGATAAGTCGGACCTCCGTACGTGGTCAGCGTTGCGAGCAGGGCTAGCCACGGTGCGGGTAGCCCACGGTTGCCCGGATCCGTCCAACCACACGCTCGCCGCCGTAGACGGGCAGGTCGGCGACCCGGTCCAGCGCGCCGGGCTCCGCCTCGTCCCAGCCACCGAGCAGGTGCAACAGCGCCACGGTGATGGCTGGGACCGCCCGGCCGGCCCCGTCCTCCACCTTGACCGCTGCCGCACGGCCATCGGCGAGCGCGAACGCCTGAACTCCCTCCGCCCCGGACTTCACCAGCAGCCCGGGAACGGCCATCATCAGCGCCCGTTCCGAGCGGGCCGACCCCGAAGTCCATTCGGGGTGCGCACGGACGGCATCGGCGACGCTTCGTTCTGCAGAAGAGGGGGCGGCAAGCACCAGGGAGCGGAAGGCGCGGGCGAGACCGGTCAGGGAAACGGCGAATAGCGGCGCCCCGCAGCCATCCACCCCGGTCGCGGCGACCTTCTCCCCGGACAGCCGCTCCAGCGTCGCCCTGATCTCCCGCTGCAGCGGATGGCCGGGGTCGCGGTAGCTTTCGGTGGGCCAGCCGGCCGTGACGCAGGTAGCGAGCATGGCCGCGTGCTTCCCCGAGCAATTCATGTGCACCCGGTCCGGCCCGCCGCCGTCGCGAAGCAATCGCCGCATCGCGGCCTCGTCGAGCGGCAGGGCGGGCGGGCACTGCAGCGCGTCTTCGGTGAGCCCCGCGCTGGCCAGGATCTTGCGCACCCCGGTGACGTGGAATTCCTCCCCGGAGTGGCTCGCGGCAGCGAGCGCGAGCAACTCGCCGTCCAGGTCCAGCCCGCAGGAGCGCATCGCCGCTGCCTGCACTGGCTTGTTGGATGACCTGGGGTACATGGGGGCGGTGACCTCGCCCGCGCTGAAGAGCACCTCCCGCCCGTCGGCGGCGAGTACCACGGCCGAGCCGTGGTGCCGGGACTCGGCGAAACCCGACCGGACGACCTCGGCGAGCACCGGGAGTTCAGTGACGTTCACTCAACCCCAAGCATGGCGCGGGCCTGATCGGGCCGCATCGGGGGGCGCTGGGTGAGGCCGGCCAGCGTGGCCGCGCGCTCGACCAGCTCCAGGTTGCCCGTGACCGGGCGGCCCCGGGCGAAGGAGATCGTGTCGGTTGCCGGGTTGTTGCTCATGACGAGAGCTTCCCATATCGGTCAAGACGGGGTGGGAAGCGCTCCCTTGGGGTCGGCGGCCAGATGGCGGCGGGTGAACTCGAGCGCTTCGGCCAGGTCCGCGAGCCGTTCGTCCCGCGAGGTGGCCCGGCGGGTGTTGACCTCAAGGACCACGACGCCGGAGTAGGAGTCCGCGGCGAGCTTCTTGAGCAGCGGCGCGCACGGCTGGGTACCGCGCCCGGGGACCAAGTGCTCGTCCCTGGGCAGCCCGGTGCCGTCCGCCATGTGCACGTGGGCGAGCCGCGTCCCGAGCTGCTCGGCCATGGCGTAAGCGTCGGAACCGGACACCGCCGTGTGCGAGAGGTCCAGGGTCACGTAGGGGCAGTCCATGAGCACGGGGTTCCAGTGCGGCGCGTAGGTTGCCAGCTCGGCGCCGCCCGCGCGCAGCGGGAACATGTTCTCAGCCGCGAAGAGCAGGCCGGATTCCTCGCTCATCCGCGCCAGCCCCTGGGAGAAGTCCCTGGCGTAGTCGCGCTGCCAGCGGAACGGCGGGTGGACCACGACGACCCGGGCGCCGAGCTGCCCGGCCACTTCCTCGGACCTGACGAGCTTCCCCCACGGCTCGACGCCCCATACCCGCTGGGTGACGAGCAGGTTGGGCGCGTGCAGGGCCAGCACGGGCATGGCGTGATAGTCGGCCAGCCGCCGGAGCACGTCCACGTCCTGGCTGACGGCGTCGGAGGTGACCATGACCTCGACGCCGTCGTAACCGAGGCGCGCGGCGATCTCGAACGCGTCGGGCACCCGGTCGGGGAACACCGACGCGGTAGACAGCGCGACAAGGGTCCCGCCGGACCTGGTGCTCACCTACTGCTCCTTCCCCCCGGCGACCTGCCTGGGGCACCCTCGCTTGGCCAGCTTATGCGCACCGGTGGGCTTGGATGTCCGACCCCGCCGTTACGGTGCGGGGCATGGGGAATTCCTCGTCCGTTTCGCTGTACCGGTGCGCTGACTGCGGCTGGCGCAGCACGAAATGGACCGGGCGCTGCGGCGGCTGCCAGGCGTGGGGCACCGTCGAACAGGCCGCCATCCCCACCCTGGCCCGGGCCCGGCTGCCGGCGGCGCGGAACGCCGGCCCGCTGGCCGCCGGCCGTGCGGTGCCAATCACCGATGTGGATGCCCGCGCCGCGAGCGCGCGGCCCACCGGGCTTGACGAGCTCGACCGCGTCCTGGGCGGCGGCCTGGTTCCCGGCGCGGTCGTCCTTCTGGCGGGCGAGCCCGGCGTGGGCAAGTCCACGCTGCTGCTCGAGGCGGGCGCCCTGGTGTCGGAGTCGGGCCCGGTGCTTTACGTCACCGGCGAGGAGTCGGCGGCCCAGGTGCGGCTGCGCGCGGACCGGATCGGCGCCCTGGGCCGCAATCTCTATGTCGCCGCGGAGACAGAACTGTCGGCGGTGCTGGCCCACGTGGAGGCGGTGCGGCCGGAGCTGCTGATCGTCGACTCGGTACAGACGATCATCGCGCCCGGCGTCGAGGGAACCCCGGGCGGCGTGACCCAGATCCGCGAGGTCACCTCCGCGCTCATGGCCGTGGCCAAGCAGCAGTCGCTGACGACGATGCTGGTCGGTCACGTCACCAAGGACGGGGCGATAGCCGGCCCTCGCGCGCTGGAGCACCTGGTCGACGTGGTGCTGCACTTCGAGGGGGACCGGCACGCGCAGCTGCGGATGGTCCGGGCGCTCAAGAACAGGTTCGGGCCCACCGACGAGGTCGGCTGCTTCGAGCTCGGCGAGAGGGGCCTGACCGGGCTGCCCGACCCGAGCGGCCTGTTCCTGTCGCAGCACGCCGGCGACCACGTGCCCGGCACCTGCGTGACGGTCGCGCTGGAGGGCCGCAGGCCGCTCATCGCCGAGGTGCAAACGCTGGTGGCCCCCTCCTCGGCGACGGAGATACCGCCGCGCCGGGTCACTTCGGGCCTGGATTCCGCCCGGGTCGGCATGATCACCGCGGTCCTGCAGCGCCGCGCCGACGTGAAGATTGGCAGGCATGACGTGTACGCGGCCACGATCGGCGGGGTCCGGCTGACCGAGCCCGCCGTGGACCTGGCGATCGCGCTCGCCCTGGCCAGCGCCGCCGCCGACCTGAGCGTCGCGGGCACGGTGATGGCGGTCGGCGAGGTAGGGCTGGCCGGTGAGGTGCGGCGGGTGCCCGGTGTCGCGCGCCGGCTCGCCGAGGCGCAGCGGCTGGGATTCCGGCGCGCCATCGTTCCGGCGGGCTGGGCGACCGCCCAGAACGGGGCGGCTGCGCCGGAGCCGCGCAGCATTGGCCGGGGCGCCCTGGCCGACGTGCGAGAGGTCAGCTCGATCAAGGAGGCCATAGCGGCAGCCCTGGGCGGGTCATAAGGCGGCGGCCCGGTTCCTCCGGCGTTCCGGCGTTCCGGCGTTCCGGATGGCGGCCGGTCCGGCGCTGTCCTCCCGCTGTGCGACAATCCGGGTGTCATGGCGAACGGGCAGGCGGCGGCGCTCCTGCGCTGGTACGCGTCGCACGCGCGCGACCTGCCCTGGCGCCGGCCAGGGGTGAGCCCATGGGCGGTCCTGGTCAGCGAGATCATGCTGCAGCAGACGCCGGTGGCGCGGGTGCTGCCCGCCTACGAGGCCTGGCTGGCACGCTGGCCCGCCCCGGCCTTGCTCGCGGCGGCCTCGCCCGCGGACGCCGTCCGGCAGTGGGGGCGGCTGGGCTACCCGCGCCGCGCGCTCCGGCTGCACGCCGCCGCCAGGATCATGGTCAGGGAGCACGACGGGGCGGTCCCCTGCTCGCTGGCCGACCTCAGGGCGCTGCCCGGGGTTGGCAGCTATACCGCCGCCGCCGTCGCCAGCTTCGCGTTCGGGCAGCGCCACGCGGTCCTGGACACAAACGTCCGGAGGGTTCTCGCCCGGCTCGTGACCGGTGTCCCGCGCCCAGCGCCGAGCCCCAGCGCCATGGAGGTCAAGCTCGCCGAATCGCTGCTTCCAGCAGAGCCCGGACTGGCGCCCCGCTGGTCGGTCGCGGTGATGGAACTCGGCGCGCTGGTATGCGTCGCCGACCGGCCCCGCTGTGCGGACTGCCCGGTGGCCGCGACGTGCTCCTGGCGCCAGGCAGGCTTCCCGGCCCATGACGCTTACCGGGCGCGCCGGGGCAGCCAGGGCTACGAGGGCACCGACCGGCAATGCCGGGGGTGCCTGCTCGCCGTGCTCCGCGACGCGGACGGGCCGGTTCCGGCGGCCCGGCTGGACGCGGCGTGGCCGGACGCGGAGCAGCGCGGCCGCGCCCTGGCCAGCCTGGTCGCCGACGGCCTCGCCGAGGCCCTGCCCACTGGCTCCTACGCGCTCCCGCGCTGAATCCCCGCCATCCCCAGCACCGACGGCCCGCCCGGAATAGCCGGGGCGGGCGTGACGAGGTCACCCGTCAGGACTCGTCCGCAGCGCTGCCGCTCAGCACGAAGCTCGTGCTCTGGCTGTGAACCTGACCGTCAAAGACCGCGGCGGTGTAGGTGCCGGCCCGCACCGCTCTCCCCTGACCTGTGCAGCCCGACAGTGAGGTTCTCCGGTCCCAGCTGACCTGCAGGAAGGCCGGGACGCCGCGCCTCATCGTGACCACCCGGGAGCCGGTGCCGCGCAGGCAGCTGGACGAGTCCCAGATGGGCGTGCCACCGGACGCCACCACCACCGACACGAACCTGGATCCAAGGTTGATGGGACAAGGCCTGGTCCCGGTGTGCACCGCGCGGACCACGAAGGTGGCCGGCTGGCCTGGCCCGTAGCTGCCGTGGACAGCGCGGAGGGTCAGCGTCACAGCGCTGCTCAGGCAAGCATGCGGCCCAGCCCCCGGGATGTGCGCGGCAGTAGCTCTGGGCCGAGGCGCTGGCGGCCGAGGATGCGGCCGCTGTTGCAAGCCCAGGGCCACCGTATCCCCGGCCAAGGCCTGCCGGTGTCCCTCGGCCCGCGCATGCGAACTGGGACCCGTCACGTGACGAGCGGCCGCGCGCGGCGATCCCTGGCCCGCGGCCCGGCTGCCGCCCAGCGCCACGTTCACCGCCCAGGTGAGCAGCGTGAGCACCGCCAGGCCCGCCGCAAGGGTGACCACCCGGCGGCGCCAGTAGGTAGCGGGGGAGACCAGTTTCTGGCCCACTAATCGATTATGCAATCGAGCTACTCAATGTAGCCGAAGGCTCGCCGGCGGCTTACCCGGATACCGGAGCGGGGCCGGCTGTACCGGTGCTCGCCGCGGCCCCGCGGGGGCGGCGCCGCAGGCCGGTGAGTAACTGCCGCGCCAGGAAATGAGCAACGGCTACTCAGGCGGCCCATGCGGCAGGTGGCCTACAACTGTGCCAGGGCGGGCCCGATTCGGGCCCCGCCGACACAGAAATATGAGATTGGAAACAATGACCATGAAACTGATGAAGGCTGCCGCGGTGGCGCCGCTGGGCGCCGCGCTGGGCGTTCTCGCCGCGGTGATCACGGCGGGGCCGGCGAGCGCCTCCTCGGGTGACTGCGTGACGGCCGGCAAGGTGACCACCTGCACGTTCACCTTCACCGGCGGCGCGCAGACCTGGACCGTCCCGGCCGGGATCAAGTCGGCCACCTTCACCCTCTACGGCGCCGAGGGCGGCACCGCGGTGGGTGGCACCGTGGGCGGCGTCCCGGTTCCCGGTGGGCCGGGCGGGCTCGGCGCGCAGGTCACCGGCACCCTGTCGGTCACCCCCGGATCCGTGCTACAGATCAACGTCGGCCAGGCCGGGGCCGGCAACGGCGCCGCCACGTTCGGCGGCGGCGGCAGCGCGAGCGGCATCTACAGCGGCGCGGGCGGCGGGGCCAGCGATGTTCGCAGCCCGGCCGGTGGCTACTCGCTGGCCGACCGGCTGCTGGTGGCCGCCGGAGGCGGGGGCGGCGGCGATGGCAACGTGGGCCAGTCCTCGTTCGGCGCCGGCGGGGCCGGCGGGAACGCTGACTCGCTCGGCGCCAACGGCCAGTCGATCACTATCACGGGCGCCGTCCTCGGCGGAGGCGGCGGCGGCGGGGCCGGCACCACCACTGCCGGTGGCAGCGCTGGCGCCGCCGGCGTCATCACCGGCACCGACACCTGCCCGTCTGGCAGCTTTAACGGCATCGCCGGCGCCGCCGGGATGCTGGGCGCCGGCGCCGACGCTGTTCTCGGCACCAGCGGCGGCGCAGGCGGCGGCGGCTACTTCGGCGGCGGCAGCGGCGGCTCGGGCGCGGATGATGGCTGCCTCAACCTTGCCGGGCCGGGCGGCGGCGGCGGTGGCGCCAGCTACACCGGCACGGCCACCGGCGCTTCGGTCGCCGACGGCGTGCTCGCGCCCGGTGGCTCGCCCAGCGGCGAAGTGATCATCACTTTCCACAAGGGGAAGTAACCCGTCCCGCGGCTGTTATCCGGGAGCCGCGTTCACATAACGCATGAACCCCCAGGGTCGCCCTGGGGGTTCATGCGTTGGGGTCGTGGTCAGTCCTGCTGCTTGGCCGCGCTGGCCTCCGCCTCGGCCATGGCCGCAACGGGCACCGCGTCGGGCTTCGGCACGCCCTTGAACACGAACACGGCTTCCTCGCCCTCGCCTTCGGCATCGACGATGACGATCTGGCCGGCCTTCAGCTCGCCGAACAGGATCTTCTCGGACAGCATGTCCTCGATCGATCGCTGGATGGTCCGCCGCAGCGGCCTTGCCCCGAGCACGGGGTCGTAGCCGCGCCGGGCGAGCAGCGCCTTGGCGGTCGGCCGCAGTTCCAGGCCCATGTCGCGGTCCTTGAGCCGCTCGTCCACCTTGGCGATCATCAGGTCGACGATCTCGACGATCTCGTCCTCGGTGAGCTGGTGGAAGACGATCACGTCGTCCACCCGGTTGAGGAACTCGGGCCGGAAGTGGTGCTTGAGCTCCTCCTGCACCTTGTTCTTCATCCGCTCGTAGGTGCCGTGCGCGTCGTTCTCCCGGGTGAACCCCATCCGGAGTCCCTTGGAGATGTCCTTGGTCCCGAGGTTGGTGGTCATGATGATCACGGTGTTCTTGAAGTCCACCGTCCGGCCCTGGGCGTCGGTGAGGCGCCCGTCCTCCAGGATCTGCAGCAGCGAGTTGAAGATGTCCGGGTGGGCCTTTTCGATCTCGTCGAACAGGACCACGGAGAACGGCTTGCGCCGCACCTTCTCGGTGAGCTGGCCGCCCTCCTCGTAGCCGACGTAGCCGGGCGGGGAGCCGAACAGCCGGGACACGGTGTGCTTCTCCATGTACTCGCTCATGTCCAGCTGGATCAGCGAGTCCTCGTCGCCGAACAGGAACTCCGCCAGCGTCTTGGACAGCTCGGTCTTGCCGACCCCGGACGGCCCGGCGAAGATGAACGACCCGCCGGGCCGCTTGGGGTCCTTCAGCCCGGCCCGGGTCCGCCGGATCGCCTGCGACAGCGCCTTGATCGCGTCGTTTTGCCCGATGACGCGCCGGTGCAGCTCGTCCTCCATGCGCAGCAGCCGCTGCGACTCCTCCTCGGTCAGCTTGAACACCGGGATCCCCGTGGCGGTGGCGAGCACCTCCGCGATGAGGTCCTCGTTC
>Ga0207684_10002157_pt1 | contig 20173 bp, 15 predicted proteins | sample KBSK5501metaG_FD_184342 | JGI IMG/M metagenome (GOLD analysis project Ga0207684, IMG submission 184342) | Corn, switchgrass and miscanthus rhizosphere microbial communities from Kellogg Biological Station, Michigan, USA - KBS K5-50-1 metaG... | ecosystem: Host-associated > Plants > Roots >...
GTCCATGATCATGGCCGCGCTGGACAACGCGCTCGCGAACCGCGCCATCCAGCGCGACTTCGCCCGCGACCCAGTGTCCTGGGCGGCCCGCACCTACTTGTCGATCGAGACCATGTCGCTCCGGTAGCCCGTCCTGGCCGGCCGCGCCGCCTGCGCGGACTGAGCGAGCCTGGCGTGGGCGCATTCGCACAGCACCGCGTGCTCGTACACCGTCCGTGGCACATCGACATTGCTGTCCACGCGCACCGGCGGGAAGCCTGCTTGCCAGCCGAGGAACGCGTTGTCACCGGTGACCGCGGCCAGCATGCTGAGCAGCGAGGTATCCAGCCGCAGGGAGTGCACGGCCCGCCGGTACTGGGCGGGGGTCAGGCAGAACGCGAACGGGATATTCATCACGCACAGCGCGGTCTGAATGTCGAGGTGGAGCAGGCGGGTTCGCGGTTCCGGATCGATGTCGGGGACTGCGAGCATGCTGAAGTCGAGGTCGGTGCGGGCCCGCTGGCCGGGCGCGCCCGCGCTGCCGAGGGCGAAAAGGACGCGGTAGACATTCAGGTCGTGCTCGATCACGGCGCGGTTGCCGAGATCGGCCAGCGTGGTTGGCCGCAGGATGACTTCCGACACGCCCGGCACGCGGGCGTTGCGCACGCAGAAGTTCAGCAGGTTCGTCTCCACGATGAAATGCCTGATGAGCAGGCTGACCGCCTCCGGGGACACGAACCGGCGCAGGAACCACAGGCACATCCGGTCCATCGAGGCGTGGGCGGAGAACCGGACCGGGCAGACCCGCTTGCCGGCGACGATCAGCGTGACCGCCGCCCGCGACAGGATCCGTATCCAGGGGTACAGGAGCGTGCGGCTGGCGCGGCGCTGGTCGCGGATCATCAGGCGCAGCGTGGCCTGGTCGATCGGGATCGACGGGTCGACCGCCATGACCTCCCAAAGCGAGGGGCCGGATGTGTCATACATGATCGAGTTCCTCCAATTGCAAGATGTAGAGGCGCGCGACCACCCGTGCGGTCTTGACGATCCGGGTGATGGCGGAATCGTCGAAAAGCCCGGAGCGCAACGCGGCGACCAATATCCGGAAGTGCTCGTCGTCGCCGGACGCGTGGTAGCGCAGGAAGCTGAGCTGGTCGTCAGGCAAGCCCAGGCTGTCGCGCAGCCGGTCCGCCCACCCGGCCGCCTTCAGCGTGCCGAGGCCTTCGATCACGAACATCGCGCCGAGCAGGTCGACGGGGTCGGGCAGGCCGGCCCGGTAGAAGACGAAGGCAGATAGGGCCGCGGATCCGATGTTCGCGGCGGTCGTGGTTATCGTTCCCGGGTCACCGCCGGCCGCGGCGTAGTCGTGTTCGAGGAGCTGGTAGTCGCGGTGCTCATCCGCGGCATGCTGGATCGCGGCGCTGCGCAGCCAGAACAGATCGGCCGAGAAGTTCGCGGCGGCGAGCGAGATCCACCGGCCGCCGTCGATGACCTGCTGGCGGAGGTTGAGCAGCAGCCTGCGATAGTCGTCGGGTGTCGCCGCGCCGTCCTCAATCCGCCGGATAATCGGTACCCGGGCCAGTCCCCGCTGGAATTCCGCCCATACCTCGGCCAGCTCTTCGAACGCGCGGGTGACCGTCGCCGGGGCGCCGGCCTGCGGGTGGCCCAGCGGGGACGCGGACAGTTCGGCCTGGCTCGGGCCGCCGCCAGGGCTGAGGCAGGTCAGCTGCGCGAAGGCGAGGGAGAAGCGCCCGGATTCCGGGACGATCAGCAGAATCCTGTCACCGGGGCGCAAGCGGGACCGCGCCGCGTCGAGCATCACGAAGATGCTGGCCGCTCCGGTGTTGCCGGCCGTGTGCAGGTTGGTGAACCAGCGCTCATCATCGGGCGCGTGCCCCGCCTCGCGCAGGCGGGCAAGCAGTTTCTCACGGAAGTGTTCGGCGCTGTAATGACAAAGAACGTGCTCGGTGCGCGGGTCTATGCGCCCCGCCTTGACCAGCGCGCTGAACTCCGCGACGCCCACATCGATCAGCGCGGGCAGCGCGGCCATGTCCTGACGCAATCGGGGGACCTCGCAGGCTGAGTCATCGAGCGGGTCACGCAGGTCGAGCCAGGTCGATCCGGCTCTCGGCTCGCCGTCATCCAGCAGTCCGGCGCTCATGCACACCGGGTGGCTGTGCGCGTGCGAGACGAGGTGCATCCAGTCCACCCGCAGGCTCAGGCCGTCTGGCCGGGGCTCGGGTTCCACCACAACCGCGCCGGCGCCGTCGGACAGTGTCCACCGCAGGAAGCTGGTGTCCGGCGCGTCCGCCGAGCTGGTCAGCAGCGATCGGCTGACCAGCTCGGAGCCGACCGCCACGGCTACTGGATGTTCGCCGAGCCGCACCGCGGACACGGCGGCCTTGAGCGCCGCCATCCCGGAAGCACACACTCCGGCGGCCGACAGAAGCTCCATCGGACCGCCGCCCAGCCGCCCGTGCACCATCGAGGCGAAGCCGGGAACGAGCACGTCGCCCTGCGTCGTTCCAGTGGCGAGCATGCGCACCGCGGACGCTGGCAGGCCCCGGTCTGTCAGCGCGCGCCGCACGGCATGTGCCGCCAGCTCCTCGTTCAGCATCTGCGTCATGCCCTTGTCGTCCACGGCGTAATGCCGGGTCCTGATCCCGTTCGCCGCGAGCGCCCGTTTGCGAAGCGCGGCATCGCGCGCGGTGCCGTCGCCGAAGCGGGCCGCGAGCTGTTCGTTGTCGACCGGGTCGCCGGGCAGATACGCCCCGACACCGGTGATAAAGGCCTGAGTCATGAGGCTCATTCAGCCACCGGCCTGGCCGCCCCACATCGGTACAAATACTCACCTCGGTGCGCGAACGTACTCAGTTCTGGCGTCACCAGCCCGGCGTCGCCAAGACCACGCTCTGAAGACGGCATCGTGCGCCCCGGCCGCACCACCTGACCCAGCACAGCGTTTCTGTCGATTTGGGCGTCCCCGTTCGTCGTTCTATCGACAGGCCGGAACCGCCGGCCACGACGCAGCTCAAGGAGAGGTCGTCATGGCTCATCCCGTCGTTCATGCCGAGATCCGCTCGGCGGACCCCGATGCGACTCGCGCCTTCTATTCCGAGTTGTTCGGCTGGAAGTATTCCGATGGGGCCTTCCCTGGATACACGTTCGTGGACACCGGGGCCGAGGGAGCGCTCCCGACAGCGATAGGACCCTTGCAGGGCGGCGCCGATTCCGTCCTGTTCTTCATCGGCGTCGAGGACGTCGCGGCGACGCTCGCCCGGGCCGAGGAGCTTGGCGGGCGGACGATCCAGCCCGCCCAGAATGTGCCCGGGGTTACCTTCGGGGTGTTCGCTGACGCGCAGGGCCACAAGGTCGGCGTCGCCGCCAGCTGACGGCGATCCGCCGCGCTCTTCGATCCGCGGATCGAAGAGCGCAGCGGAGCCGTCGGCTCGGGACGATCAAGACGGCGTGGGATCCACGAGGGCGTGGGATCGCAAGGCGCGCTGCACGATGTCGCGCCGCTCGATCAGGACGCGCACGAGGCCTGGGTCACGGTCCTCCGCGGCCAGGAAGGCATCGATCCGCGCAACCAGGGTCGGTGATGCTGCCGGGTAGGGGAACAGGACCCGGGCGAGCAGCACGCGGATGTGCTCGCCACGCGACGACCAGATCGCTGGCAGGACCTCGAAGTACCGCTCCATGTAAGGCGCGAGCAGGCTGGCGTGCTCGGGCTGGATGAAAGCGCTGGCGGCTTCGGCTACGCCCAGGACTCCGAGATCCTCGGTCTCGCCGAGCAGGTGCCAGGCGGCCGCTTTGTGCTCGGCGTCCGGTATGGCGGCGCGACACGCGGTGGCGTGCCGCCTCCCGGCGTCCGTGGTGTCCCGCCGCAGCTCGGCGGCGATCTCGGCGTCGCCCAGCCGGCCGGTTGCCGCCAGGCGCCGCAGCAGTGTCCAGCGCAGTTCGGTGTCTACGGCCAGGCCAGGGACCTGTGCGCTCCCGTCGAGCAATCCGGCGACCAAGTCGAGCTGGTCCGGTGCGGTGGCGGTCCAGCTAAGCAGCTGCGCCCAGGCGAGCTGGTGGTCACTTCCCGGATCGGCCAGCTGCAGCAGCCGGATCCCGGCGCCGGCGAGTTCGCTCTTGCCCTCGGGTACCCACTGCGGGTCACCGGCCTGCGTCATCATCTGGTCGGTCACCGAGTGCAGGATCTGCAGCGCCGACACCGACGTCTCCGTCGCCATGCTGCCCGCCAGCATCCGGACGAATGCGGGCAGCGACAGCTCCGCCTGCGACAGCATGTCGATCGCGGCGCTCCAGCAGACCGTGCGGGCGAGCGAATCCGTGAGGTCCCCGACCGAATGGGTCAGCGTGCTGGCCGACCGCGGGTCGAAGCGGACGATCGCATAGTCAAGATCATCATCATTGAGCAAGATCAGGTCGGGCTGCTGGAGTCCCGTCAGCTGCGGGACCTCGGTGCGTGCGCCCCGGACGTTGATTTCTGTGCGGTGCGTACGAGCCAGTCTTCCATCAGCCCGGTCGTAGAGGCCCACCGCGATGCGGTGCGAACGCAGCGTGGGGTGCTCGGCCGGCGCCTCCTGCAAGACCGCGAAGGATGTGAAGGCCCCGCTCTCATCCACCTCAAAGTCGCTGCGCAGGGTGTTGAGGCCAGCGGTCTCCAGCCAGGCCTTCGACCAGTCCGCCAGGCTCACGCCAGAACTCGCCTCCACCGCTGCCAGCAGGTCAGCGAGCGTCGCGTTGCGCCACGCATGCTCGGCCAGATAGCCGCGGATGCCGGCCAGGAACTGCTCTCGGCCCAGGTACGCGACCAGCTGGCGGAGCACCGAGGCGCCCTTCGCATAGCTGATCCCGTCGAAGTTCGCCACAGCGAGGCTCAGGGTAGGCACGTCGGCCGCGATCGGATGCGTGGAGGGCAGCCGGTCCTGCATGTAGCCCCACGTCTTGCGATCGCTGGAGAATGTGGTCCAGGCGTCGGTGAACCGCGTTGCCTCGGCGCTGGACAGTGTTCCGCAGAACTCCGCGAACGACTCGTTCAGCCACAAGTCGTTCCACCACGTCATCGTCACCAGGTCGCCGAACCACATGTGCGCCATCTCGTGCAATATCACCACGGCGCGCAGCTCATTCCGCGCGTCGGTGACCCGGGAGCGGAACAAGAATTCGTCCGAGATGGCCACGCAGCCGACGTTCTCCGTGGCGCCGGCGCTGTATTCGGGCACGAACACCTGGTCGTACTTCGCAAACGGGTAGTCGCCCTGGAACAGGTCAGTGTAGAAATCGAGGCCCTGGCGGGTGATCAGGAAAATATCCTCAGCGTCGAGGTACTCCGCGAGCGACGCGCGGCAGGCGAGGCCGAGCGGGACCACCTGGCCCCGGGCCGTCGTGTGCGAGGCATGCACCACGTGATACTCACCGGCGGCCACAGCGGTCAGGTACGTCGAGATCCGCGGCGTCGGCGGGAAGTGCCACACGGCGCTGCCCTCGCGGACGGGCTCGGGTCCGGAGCCAGGCTGGTTCGACAGCACAGTCCAGTGCGCGGGCGCCGTGACATGGAACGTGAACGCGGCCTTCAGGTCTGGCTGCTCGAAGTTCGCATAGACCCGGCGGGCATAGGCGGGCTCGAACTTCGTATACGTGTAGACCTTGCCGTCGGAGGAGTCGACCGCCCGGTGCAATCCCGTGCCATCGCTTGAGTAACGGCAGTCGGCGACCACCCTCAGCTCGTTGCTCTCCGCGACCGCCGCCAGCTTGACGCGCCCATCCTCGAACGCCTCCGCGGGATCGATCGCCGCGCCGTTGAGGGTGATCTCATGCACCATCTCCGCGGACAGGTCGACGTACGTGGAGACGCCAGGCTGCCTGCAGCTGAACTGGATCACGCTCGTGGAGCCGAACACCTCGCTGCCCTGGGTCAGGTCCAGTGCGACGTCGTAGGAGTCCACGCGCACCAGCCGCCCGCGTACCCTGGTCTCGGCCTGGGTGATCTCAACCGAGGGCATTCGGGGCATCCTCGCAGACGGCGGGTCACTGGCTGCCAGCAGAGCACGGCATGTGGCAGTCTACTGCCGTAGCCATGAAGCCTGCGGAGAGACGTGTCCTGGCCGGGATCCAGGCTGACCTGAGCCGGGTCGTCCGCTACGACGACGAGTCCATCGTGAACGATACGTGGATCAGGCAACGCTACGACTGCGGCTGCTTTCCCAGCCTCGGGCCGGCCCGGAAGGCCACCGTGAAGACGGCCTGGCACGAAGCCGGTCACGCGGTCGCCGCGCTGGCGGTCGGGGCGCGCTTCAGCTCGGCCAGCATCCACCACGGCCGGGACAACGAGGGCCGGGTCCATGGCATCAGGGCGGCCGGCGATCTGGCGTTCGTCATCGACGCGGCCGGCCAGATCGCGGAACGGCTGATGGACTGGACCGTGCTCGACCGCGATGACGAGCTGCGCGAATGGCTGCAGGCGTGGAAGGGCGACGGCGGGGACGCGAAGCACTTCCGCCGGTCCCTCGGCAGCCGCTTCGGCAACGATGAATGTGGCGCATGGCGGTGCAGTGAGCACATGCTGACCCCCCTGCGGCTGACCATCCGCCAGGTGGCCAGGGCCCTGCTCGTCCATCCCCGGTACCTGCCCTACAACGTCGTGGCCGCGATCGCCGACAGCACGCCGGCCATGCGGCACCATGCCGCAGGGGTCGTGCAACACCGCCCTCCAGCTCAGGACAGCACGCGGTAGGTCACGTGCGTAACCAAGCTCGCTGCCCGCGACGTGCCGGCCGGGGTGCCACGACGGCGGGTAAGTCGATGCCGAACAGAGTTGCGCCGCGCCCTTGCCCCCACCAGGGCGGACCGGCGCTCTAGTGGCCGTCCGGCAGGTACCAGCGGTGCGGCGCGATCAGGCGGTGCACCGAATCGGGTCCCCAGGAGCCGGGGGAGTAGAGCTCCACCGGAGGCGGGTTCTCGATCAGCGGCGTGGAGACCTCCCAGAGGCGCTCGATCCCGTCCGAGCGGGTGAACAGCGACTGGTCGCCGAGCATCGCGTCCAGGATCAGCCGTTCGTAACCCTCGAGTTCATGCGCGCGGACGAAGGAGTCGGCATAACGGAAGGTCATCTCCGCCTCGCCGAGACGCATGGCGGGGCCGGGTTCCTTGGCCAGGAAGCGCGCCTCGATCCAGCCCGGATCGTCGAAGTCGATCACGAGCTGATTGCCCCGGCCATCTCGCCTGGTTTGCGCGTCGATGGGGAACATCCGCAGGGTCGGCTCCTTGAGGGTGACCGTGATCGTCTGGCGGCGTTGCCCGAGCGACTTGCCCGAGCGCAGGTAGAAGGGCACGCCAGCCCAGCGCCAGTTGTCCACCTCGACGCGAAGGGCGCTGAACGTCTCGGTCTGCGATCTGCGGGAGACGCCGGGCTCAGCGCGGTAGCCCCGGTACTGGCCGCGCACGACGTGCGCCAGGTCAATCGGCTGCATGGCGTCGAAGACCTTGGCCTTCTCATCACGCAGCGACTTGGCGCCCAGCGTGGTCGGCGGCTCCATGGCCACGAAGCCCAGCACCTGGAACAGGTGCGTCACGATCATGTCCCGGAATGTGCCGGTTCCCTCGAAGAACTGGGCGCGGCCCTCGATGCCGATCGTCTCTGGCACGTCGATCTGCACATGGCTGATGTGGTCGCGATGCCAGATGGGCTCCAGGAACCCGTTGGCGAAGCGGAGGGCGAGGATGTTGTCGACCGACTCTTTGCCGAGGAAGTGATCGATGCGGAACACCTGGGACTCATCGAAGACCGCATGGACCGTCTCGTTCAGAGCCCGGGCCGAGGCCAGGTCGGTACCGAACGGCTTCTCGATGATCACGCGGGAATTCTGCGCCAGGCCTGAGTCGCCGAGCAGGCCGACGACCGACCCGAAGGCGGCCGGCGGCACGGCCAGGTGAAAAATGCGGCGCGGGCTGCTGCCGATCTCCTTCTCGGCCGCCTGCACCGCCGCGACGAGTGGCCCCGGGTCCTTCGGGTCGGCCGCCCCGAAGTGCAGTGCGGATTCGAAGGCCTGCCACGCCGCGCCGGCTGGTTTCGCGGAACCGAACTCACGGACGGCGTCCTTCGCGTGCTGCCGGAAATCGTCGTCGCTGAGCGCGGACGACGCCGGGGACGAGCCGATGATCTGGTATCTCGCCGGCATCAGGCCGGCTTTGGCGAGGTGGAAGAGGCCGGGGATCAGCTTGCGCCGGGCCAGGTCCCCGGTGGCTCCGAACAGGACGATCACGTGGTTGTCCGGGAGGGCAATTCCCATGCCCCGGCGCCTCGTCTCCCGCTGTGTCTCCCGCTGGCCTCCGCGGCCCCGCCCGCCGCCCCGTTCCCCCTTCACTGCGCCGCCTTCCCTCGTCGCTCGTGCTCTGCTTCCCGCTCGCCCGCCGGGGCCCCGCCCGCCGCCCCGTTCCCCCTTCACTGCGCCGCCTTCCCTCGTCGCTCGTGCCTCGCTCCTCAGTCCAGGCGACACCGCGCCCCTTCGGCTCGCTCGCTGTGTCTCCGCTGGGGGCTCCGCCGCTGGGGGCTCCGCCGCTGGGGGCTTCGCCGCCGGGCTCATGGCTAGTCCGCCTTCTCTGCGTGCCCGCCGAACTCGCTTCGCATCGCGGAGAGGATCTTGTCGGTGAACGTGCCCAGCCCGCGCGACTCGAACCGCTGGATCAGCGCGGCGGTGATCACGGGCGCGGGGACGCTCTCATCGATCGCGGCGATGACCGTCCAGCGGCCCTCACCGGAATCCGAGACGCGACCCTCGAAGTCGTCAAGCTGCGGCGACCGGGCGAGAGCGTCGGCGGTCAGGTCGACGAGCCAGGATCCGACGACCGAGCCACGACGCCATACCTCGGCCACCTCGGCGACGTCGATGTCGTACTGGTAGGCCTCCGGATTGCGCAGCGGCGCGGTCTCCGCGTCGGCGGCGGCCATGTCCTGCTTACCCGCGTTGGCGTGCTTGATGATGGACAGGCCCTCGGCGATCGCGGCCATCATGCCGTACTCGATGCCGTTGTGGACCATCTTCACGAAGTGCCCGGCGCCGTTGGGCCCGCAGTGCAGATAGCCATCCGGGGCCGTCCCCGTCGTCCGGGTCCGGCCGGGCGTGGGCTCGGCACTCCCGGCGCCGGGAGCGATGGTGCGGAAGATCGGATCCAGCCGCTCGACCGGCTCGTCCTCGCCGCCGATCATGAGGCAGAAGCCGCGCTTCAGTCCGTACACGCCGCCTGAGGTGCCGACGTCCAGGTAGTGGATCTGCTTCGGCTTGAGCTGCTTGGCCCGGGCGATGTCGTCGATGTAGTAGGAGTTGCCGCCGTCGATCACGATGTCGCCGGGGTCGAGCAGTTCGGCCAGCTGGTCGACCACCGTGCCGGTGACGGCCGCGGGCAGCATCAGCCAGGCGGCCCGGGGTTTTTCCAGCTTCGCGACGAACTCCGCGAGTGAGGCCGCACCGGCCGCGCCCTCACCCTCAAGCTGCTTCACGTGCGCCTCGGTATGGTCATAGACGACGCAGCGGTGGCCGTCCCGCATCAGTCGGCGGGTGAGGTTGCCGCCCATCCGGCCGAGCCCGATCATGCCAAGCTGCATGGGCCTGTCGGTTGTCATGTCTGCTCTCCTATATTCGGGCGGTCAGCTCTTCAGGAAGCGGTAGCGCCGGATGAGGGCGTTGGTGGACGAGTCGTGGGCCAGCTCGGGCTCGGTGTCGCTGGTCAGCTGCGGGATGATCTGGGCCGCCAGCACCTTGCCGAGCTCGACGCCCCACTGGTCGAAAGAGTCGATGTTCCAGATCGTGCCCTGGGTGAACACGCTGTGCTCGTACAGCGCCACGAGCACACCGAGCAGGCGCGGGGTCAACTTCGCGGCCAGCAGCACATTGGTCGGGCGGTTGCCCTTCATGACCCGGTGCGGCACTAGCTCCGGCGGGGTTCCCTCGGCGAGCACCTCCTGCTCGGTCTTGCCGAAGGCGAGGGCATGGGCTTGCGCGAAGACGTTGGACGACAGGAGGTCGTGATGGTCGCGCAGCGGGTTGAGGCTCACGGCGAAGCCGATCAGGTCGACCGGGATCAGCCTCGTGCCCTGGTGGATCAGCTGGTAGAAGCTGTGCTGCCCGTTGGTGCCCGGCTCACCCCAGTAAACGGCGCCGGTCTCGTAGTCGACCGGCGTTCCCTCGATGGTCACATGCTTGCCGTTGGACTCCATCATGAGCTGCTGGAGGTACGCCGGGAACCGCTTCAGGTACTGCTCATACGGCATCACGCCCGCGGTCTGCGCCCCGAAGAAATCCCCGTACCAGACGGCCAGCAGCCCCAGGAGCACCGGCAGGTTCCCGGCCAGCGGGGCAGCGGCGAAGTGCTCGTCCATCTCGTGGAACCCTGCCAGCATCTCGTGAAAGTGCTCCGGCCCGATCGCGACCATGGTCGACAGGCCGATAGCCGAATCCATCGAGTACCGCCCGCCGACCCAGTCCCAGAAGCCGAACATGTTCGCGGTGTCGATGCCGAACGCCGCGACGCGCTCGGCGTTCGTCGAGACGGCGACGAAGTGCCGGGCGATCGCCTCCTCGCTGCCCAGCTGGCCGGCCACCCAGTCACGTGCGGAGCGGGCGTTCGCGAGGGTCTCCAGGGTGCCGAAGGTCTTGGAGCAGATGATGAACAGCGTCTCGTCGGCCGACAGGTCGCGGGTCGCTTCCACGAAGTCGGTCGAGTCCACGTTGGACACGAAGCGGAACGTCAGGTCACGCCGAGCGTAGTAACGCAGCGCTTCGTAGGCCATCACCGGGCCGAGGTCCGAGCCACCAATGCCGACATTGACGATGTTCTTTATCGTTTTGCCGGAAAAGCCTTTCCATTCGCCGGAGCGAATGCGCCGGGCGAAGTCGGACATCCGGTCAAGTACTTGGTGCACCTGCGCGACGACATCCACCCCGTCCACCATCAGTGAGCTGCCTTTCGGCATCCGCAGCGCGACGTGCAGCACGGGTCGGTTCTCCGACACGTTGATCCGCTCGCCCCGCAGCATCATGTCCCGGCGCTGCTCAAGGCCGGATTCCTCGGCCAGCCGGACCAGCAGGCGCAGCGTCTCGTCGGTGATCCGGTTCTTCGAGTAGTCGAGATACAGGCCCGCCGCCTCGGCGCTCAGCCGCTCGCCACGCCCCGGGTCCTCGGCGAACAGCTCACGCAGGTGCCGCCCGCCGATCTCGGAATAGTGCTGCTCAAGCGCCTTCCACGACGGACGCTCGCGAAGCGGGATGGTCGGCATCGGTGCGTTTCCTCCAGGTGGTGGTCATGGGCACCGGTCAGTCCGCGGCCTCGCTGACCCGGCGGTGAACTGGTTCTCGTCCCGGCGGCTGGGAAGGGCGGGGACGGGACGGCGCCGCGGGCACCGGATGGACCTGCGGCTTCCCGGCCGAGAGATTCACCTCCTGGCCGTGGTGCAGGATCACCAGCGGCTCGCCGTTCGCCAGGACGTACCGGGCCACCGCGTCGGTGACCTCGATACGCAGGCGCCTGCCCCGGATGAGGAGGGTGAACGCGAGCCTGGTGAGGCCTTCCGGGAGCCGCGGCGCGAAGCTGACGGTCCCGTCCCAGTGGCGTACGCCGCCGAAGCCGCCGACCAGCGCCATCCAGGTGCCAGCCAGTGAGGCGATGTGCACGCCGTCACGGGTGTTGTTCTCCAGGTCATGCAGGTCCATCAGGGCGGCCTCGCCGAGGTAGTCAAAGGCCAGGCCCAGATGGCCGACCTCGGCGGCCATGACCGCCTGGGCGGAGGCGGACAACGACGAATCCCGCACCGTGAGCGGCTCGTAGTAGTCGAAGTTCCGCGCCTTCTGCTCGGCGGTGAAGGCGCTTCCGCGCAGGTACATGGCCAGCACGAGGTCAGCTTGCTTCACGACCTGCTTGCGGTACAGGTCGAAGTAGGGGAAGTGCAGCAGCATCGGGTACTGGTCGGGCGAGGTGTGGGCGAAATCCCAGACCTGGTGCCGGGTAAACCCCTCGGCCTGCGGGTGCACGCCGAGCGCCTCGTCGTAGGGGATGAACATCGCCTCGGCCGCGTCCCGCCAGCCAGCCGACTCCTCCGCGTCGACGCCGAGTTCGCGGGCGCGGCCGGGATGCCGCTTCGCCGCGTCGGCGGCGGCCACCAGGTTCTGCTGGGCCATCAGGTTGGTGTAGATGTTGTTGTCGGCGATGGCGCTGTACTCGTCCGGGCCGGTGACGCCGTCGATGTGAAACCGCCCCTGAGCATCATGGTGGCCCAGGGAGCGCCACAGCCGCGCGGTGTGCGTCAGCAGGTCGATCCCCGGTCCCCGGTCGAACGCCTCATCACCGGTGGCGTCGACGTAGCGGATCACCGCGTCGGCGATGTCCGCGTTGACGTGGAAGGCGGCGGTGCCCGCGGGCCAGTAACCCGAGCATTCCTCTCCGGCGATCGTCCGCCATGGGAAGGCCGCACCTTTCAGTCCGAGCTGCGCGGCCCGGTCGATGGCCGCCGGAAGCGTGCTGTGCCGCCAGCGCAACGCGTGGGCGGCCGCGTCGGGGGCCGTCAGGCTGAGCACCGGCAAGACGTAGGTCTCGGTATCCCAGAAGGCGTGCCCGTCGTACCCGGGCCCGGTCAGGCCCTTCGCAGGGATCGGCCGGTTCTCGCTCCGGGCGCCCGCCTGCAGGACGTGGAACAGCGCGAAGCGCACCGCCTGCTGCACCTCGGTGTCCCCGTCTACCTCCACGTCGGCACGGTCCCAGAAGTCATCGAGGTACGCGCGCTGCTCGGCCAGCAGCCCGTCCCAGCCGGACTGCCGGGCCGCGCTCAGCGCCGCCCACACCTGATCGCGCACGCCCTGCAGGGATCTCGCTCCCGACCAGCTGTACGCGACGAATTTGATCACGCGCAGCCGCTGTCCCGGCTGCAGGACGGTCGTCGCCGTGACCAGGCCGCCGTCCGCGAACGCCCGCGACTCGATCTGCGTGTCGGCCGGCCCGTCGATCACATGATCCATCGCCGTGCCGACGCGCAGCCCGCTATGCCTGGTCTTGTGCACCAGGACGACGAGGGTCCCGTCTGCGCCCTCGAGCTCGCCGACCAGCGGGTTGTCGAGCACCACGGCGACGCGGGGATCGCCGCCCGGCGGCGGGAGCTGCTCGTTCGCCAGGAGCTCGGACTGCACCGCGATCCGCGCCGGGCCATCCAGCGGCTCCACCTCGTAGCTGATCGCCCCGATCGCCCGCTGCGTGAACGACACCAGCCGGAGCGAGGAGACCCGGACCGTCCGTCCCGCCGGCGACACCCACTCGGCGTGGCGGCTGAGCACGCCCGTGCGGAAGTCCAGCAGGCGCTCGTGCGCGCGCAGTTCGCCGTACCGGACATCGAACGGCTCGTCGTCGACAAACAGCCGGATCAGCTTGCCGTCGGTGACGTTGATGACCGTCTGCCCGGATTCCGGCAGGCCGTACTGCGCCTCGGCGTAGGGCAGCGGCCGCACCTCGTAGACTCCGTTGAGATAGCTGCCCGGCATTCCGTGCGGCTCGCCCTCGTCCAGGTTGGCGCGCCAGCCCAGGTGGCCGTTCGACAGCGCGAACACCGATTCCGTCTGGGCCAGCAGGTCCAGGTCGAGCGTGGCCTCCCGGAGGGACCACGGCTCGACCGTGAACGCCGCCTGCCGTATCACGGCCGGTCCAGCAGCTCGGCGAGATCGGCCACGACGATGTCGGCCCCGTGGGCCTTCAGCGCCTCGGCCTGCCCGGCGCGGTTCACCCCCACCACATAGCCGAACCCGCCCGCCCGGCCGGCCGCCACGCCGGCCAGTGCGTCCTCGAAGACCGCCGCGGCCGGCGGTTCCAGCCCGAGGGCGCGCGCCCCGGCCAGGAACGTGTCCGGGGCCGGCTTTCCCCGCAGATGCTCCCGCTCGGCGACCACGCCGTCGATCCGCGCCTCGAACAGGTCCTCGATGCCCGCCGCGACGAGGACGTCGTGGCAGTTGGCGCTGGACGACACCACGGCGCGGCGCAGCCCCGCGTCCCGGGCCGCCCGGACATATCGGACCGAGCCCTCGTACGCTTCCACCCCGTCCTCCCGGATCCGCCGCAGCACGATCTCGTTCTTGCCATTACTGAGGCCGTAGACAGTCGGTGCGCCGCGGGGATCGTCCGGGCTGCCCTCCGGCAGCTCGATGTCGCGGGACGCCAGGAATGAGCGGGTCCCGTCGGCCCGGGGCTTGCCGTCGACATACTCGTCGTAGTCCTTGACCGGGTCGAACGGCACGAACGGCGGGCCGGCCTGCCGCGCCCGCTCGCGCAGGAAGCTGTCGAACATCTCCTTCCACGCGGCGTCGTGCACCTTGGCCGTCTTGGTGAGGACACCGTCCAGGTCGAAGAGACATCCGCGTATCGCATCCGGGAGTCCGAGCACGCCTCAAGCCTATGAGAACCCCCCCTCCACTGATCAGACCGGCATACCCCCCGGCCGGGCCACTCCGATCAGCACGGGCTACGCCGGCGTCACCATCCGTAGATACGTACCGGAAGCTCATGCAACGGCGCCTCATCCGGGCCCGGATAAGTGATCATCAGAACGATGTCATCGGGGTCGCGGCCCTCTACTACCGTGACCCCTCCGCTGCCGCGGGTCTCCCGGTGGGCCGAGCGCTCCTGCAGCGCGCGCTCGCACCGGTCAAGGCCCTCCTTGCTGTCCGCGGTCCAGATGACGTACTGGACTCCCACGCCCCCGAGCGCATGAGAGGCGTTGCTGCCCATGGCGCGCAGGATCAACTGCGATCCGTCGTCGCTGACGAGCAGTGCCGCGGTCGGGCTGTGATCGGCGACCATCAAGGCGAGGACATCGGTGTAGAAGCTCACCGACCGGTCCAGGTGCTGGACGAACATGACCACTGAGCCGAGCCGGGCGCCGTGCGCCATCTGCTGACCTCCCATCGCGGTAGATGCGCGGGCCGCCAGGGCGGCCGCCAACCAGTCTCGCGTGCCCGCAGCCCGGAAACTCAAGCGCCCCAGCGGCCACCTGCGTCCGGCGATGCGCCCGGTCCCGGCCTTGATGGCGCAGTGCTATGGTGCCGCCTGCCCGGCGCCGTCCTGCAGATCGGCCTGGTTTTCGTATTCCTGGCCGAGGATCTCAGCGCCACCGGATGACGGGACCATCGCGCTCTTATCGTGGTTGCCTATCTCGGCCCGGACGCTCATCCGTTTTTCAGTGCCATGATCCCAGAGCTCCAGGCGCGCCCTCGTTGGCTCCGCGAGCTTATCGAAGTAGTACTCAGGTATTTCGTAGACAAGCTGCCCGCTGACCGTTTCACCCGGTGACAGCGTGAAGGGCATGCTAATCGGGGTCAGGTTCAGCGACGGAGGCAGGGGCCAGTCTGGTGGCGGGCAGATGGCTTCCCCGACCCGTCCCCACGAGCCAGGGACCAAGGTGACGTAGAGCAGCACCGTCAGGCTCGCCCTCTGCTCCGCCTCGGTGTTGGTGAAGCGCACATTGAACGACCGCAGGTGGGCTGGCCCGAGGAGACCGCTGCCAGTCTCACGTTCCGTGTCCATGGAACCAGCGCCATAGATTTCGACCCTGATATTGGGAAACTCTGGCTTCGCCAGCGGCGGGAAAGGCCAGACCCTGATGGCCCCGAAGAGACAGGTGAACGCGGCCAGGAACGACAGGCACGCTCCCAGCATCCACCAGTTCCCGAGGAGGGAGTAGTGAGGTTCTTTGAGAAAATATGCAATGGCAATGGCGGTCAGGAACGCGAAGAGCGTCAGGAGCAGCCCGCCGAGCCAGAGCCAGAGTTCGCGGTAGGATCGCACGGCGGGGATTCTACGCTGATCGGGGCAAAGGACGCGCCCAGTCAGCCCAGCGGACTCCGCCTGAGCGAGCCGGAGGGGCGCGGCGCCGCCTGGACTGAGGAGCGAGGAACGAGCGACGAGGGAAGGCGGCGCCTTAAAGCGCCCCAGAGGCGAGCGGGCAGCAGAGCACGAGCGACGAGGGAAGGAGGCGCCGTGAAGGGGGAATGGGGAGGCGGGCGGGGCCCCGCAGGCGAGCGGGAGAGCACGGTGCTCCTGAAGCGAGCCGGCTGGGCGTCTTGCTACGCTCGGGAGGGAACGGAGAGGCAGGCGGCATGATCAACTGGGTGATATCGGGCGTGCTGCTGATCATTATCGTGTCCACGCTGGTCATGCTGAAGCGCGCCGAGCGCCGCCGCGGTCGTTAGCCTCGTGTCCCGGTCAGCCCTGGCTACACCTGCGCGGCGGGCCGGTCAGCCGGACCCGAAACAGACGAAGGAGCTGAATGGCTCCGCCATGGCCGCGCCAGCCAGCGCCTCGGCCGGCCTGGCCCCGGCTGTGAGCGCGCGGTGGTACGCGGTCATCACGCCCACGGTGGCGTCGTCGGGGACCCGGGTGACGCTGGAGATCACGGAGGCCGTCCCGGCGTACAGCAGCGCCGCGGTGAAACCAAGGAGCTCGTCGCCTGGGCGCACGACGGCCCGCCCGACATCGCAGGCCGAGAGGATCACCTGGCGGGGAGCGGCCGCGAGCCGTTGGATGTCGTAGGCCATCAGCGGCCCATCCGCCAGGTCGAGCCGGGAGAACAGGACATTCTCGCGGTCGTGGTGCCCATGCGCCGCCAGGTGCGCGATCGGGGCGCCGTCGAGTGCGTGCAGCGTGGCGTCCACGGTGGCCGCCTTCGCGAGCAGCGGCCGGCAGCCAGGATAGACCTTTGCTATCTCAACGACTTCCCTTGGCGCGTGCCGTAGGTCGGGTCCAGCGACCAGGATCGGCGGCCTCGCCCCCACCTCGCTCGCAGCGCCCTGGCCACGGCGCCACGCCGCCAGCCACGCGGACGCGGATGGGCAGACCGTGACCGGGCGGCCACGCAGCTCAGGCAGCAGGCTCCAGGGGATGCTCGCCAGCGCGCCCGCCGGGACCAGCACGACGCCGTCCTCGCCCAGCCAGTGCCGCAGCGGCGCCATGATCTCGGCGGTCAGCAGCTCCGTCTGGTTCCGGATCGACTCCCTGATCACGGCCTCAAGACGGGCGGGCAGCCGCCGGCCAGCGAGCGTGTCCAGATCGGCGCTCAGCCGCCTGGCCGCCTCCGCGGCCGCCTCGAAGTCGCCCAGCTCGACGAGCCGCGCGGACTTCTCGCTCACAGCGACCCCGAGCAGGCGGCCGCCCTGGGCCAGGAGGCTGACCAGGCTCTGCCCGCTCTCGCTGAGGGCCGCGGTCACCTCGCCGAGCCTGGCCTGGGCGCTGGTCTGGCCGTCACCGTCGGCCTGCCAGCTGTGTTCCCTGAGCCTGCGCTGAAGCTCGGCACGCCGGGCGACGCTGGCCGGGTCGCGACGGCCGTTCAGCTCAGCGCTCCGGATCAGGTGGCTAAGCTGGCGCAGCTCGGCCGCCGCTGCGGCGGCCCGCGGGTCGGCGGGCGGCCGCACCGGCCGGATCCGGAACGCCTGCGCCCGGGAACGCTCCAGCCAGGCGAACACCAAAGGCGCGGATCCGCGGTCCAGCGCCAGCCGCAGCCCCGCGGCGGCCAGCTCAGCGCTCCGCGCCGCGGCGCCGGTCTGCAGGTCAAGACTGCCCAGCCGGCCACGGTGGGCGTGTACAGTCGCCAGGCCGGCCCGAAGCTCGGCCAGCGCCGCGCCAGTCCGCCCGCTGCGCTCCGCGAGCTCAGCCCGGGCGAGCCGCCGCAACAGGCCGACATCCAGCGACACCGCCTGCCCCCGGCGCCGCACCGCGGCTATCAGCCGCTCCGCCTCGCGACTGCGGCCCGCCGCGAGCATCCCCCGGGCGGCGATCAATTCGGCCGCGGCCGCGTCGCCGCTGAGCCCGCAGCCACGCAGCCGTCCGGCCAGACGCACCGCCTCGGCCGCGGTGCTCCCGGGCCGCCCGGCCGATGCGGATCTGGCCCGCAGCCGGGTGAGTTCCGCCACGGCGGCCCAGGCGTCGTTGCCCCGGCGGCGAAAGCGGCGCCCGGCGATGGCCGCCCAGCGGCGCGCGGCGGCATGGTCGCCCGCGCCCAGCGCCGCCTGGGACCGGGCCAGTTCCGCCTCGGCCTGATCCTGTTCGAGCCGCTGGCGCCGGAACGAGCTGATCGCGCTGTCCAGCTCGGTTGCGGCGTCGGCGGCCAGCCCGGCCGCGAGCAGCGCGCGGGCCCGGTCCATGGCCAGCACGGGCAGGCACCCGGGTGCGTTCTGCCGGTACGCGTCCGCGGCGGCATTGAAGAGATGCAGCGCGGCGGGAATGTCCCCGGCCAGCAGATCGCAGTAGCCCTGGTTGTGCATGGCCTTGGCCGCGATCAGGTCGAGACCGTCATCCGCGGCGATGCGCTGGCACGAGCGGAGGTCGGCGCGGGCGCGTCGGACATGACCGGTGGTGAGCTGCAGGACCCCGCGATTGAGCAGCACCCGGGCCAGGACGGCCGGCTCCGCGTAGTCCGCCAGCAGCGGCACCGCCTCGTCAAGCATTCTCAGCGCGTCAGCGCCCCGCCCCGTCCGCATCAGCAGCAGGCCGCGCTGGGAGAGCAGGACCCCCCGGTCATCGGCCGCCGCCAGGCCCTCGGCCCGGTCCAGCAGCCGCAGGCCGTAGTCCGTGCGGCCCTGCTCGGCCTCGAGGTGGGCCAGGCTCATCAGCAGCCTCGCGGCCAGGGCGTGGTGTGCCTCGCGTAGTTGCTGGGCGCCGGGCCGCTCCTCCTGCGTGGCCTGCTCGGCCCGCTCTGCTTGCTTCTCCAGCGCCGCCTGCTCTGTCTGCTCTGCTTGCTGCGCCTGCGCGGTCTGCGCGGTGTGCTGCGCCTGCGCGGTCTGCGTGGTCTGCCTCGCCTGCTCTAGCCAGCCCAGCTCGCGAAGCCCGGCGCGCAGATGGCGGGCGCCAGCCGCGGGATGGCCGGCGGCGCCCGCCCGCAGCCCGCGGCGATGGGCGTCGCGGGCGCGGTTCTCGGCCCGGGCGGGCGATCCGCCTGGCTGGGCTGAATGCCGCTCAGCACGGGGCATCGGCCAGCGCCTGGTCAGAGGATGAGCGCCGGGGTTACCACGGATCGCTCGGAGTCGCCCGGCCCTTCCCCGGCTGGCCGGACCACCAGCTGGGCGGTTCCGCGTGGTACCTGGCGGAAGGCGAAGCGTCCCTGCTCATCCGCGACCGCGGTGAGCGACCCGGCCGGGAGCTTCATCTCGACCGTGCGCCTGCGCGGCGGCGCCAGCCAGCCGTCGACACGTGCCGTCCCGTCGCTGTTCGAGTCGATCCGGATCATGATGGTCAGGCTGTCGCTGTCGAAGGTGATCATCCGGCTCTGCTCATCGCCGCGGGCGGCCGGCACCCGCTGGTCCTCGTCGGCGGTGAGGCGGGCCACCTCGACCTCCAGGTCGCGGAGGGCGAGCGAGAACCGGATCCGCTCCGGAAGGTCAGCGGGCATCGGGTCGACCGCCTGGAACACTTCGCGGAGGCCGTCCAGGATCGCGAGATCGACGTCATCCAGCATCCCGTCGGCCGCTGGCCGGCCGCCTGCGTCCGGGGGATTCATGACGGGCTTCCCTCCCGATCGCTGGGCAGTATGGCGCGGAGCTTGGCCAGGCAGCGGCCCCGGGTCGGGCCGATGCTGCCGCGCGGGATGCCGAGCACGCCCGCTACCGCGTCATAGTCGGGCCGGGGCACGAAGGCGACGATCCGCAGCAGTTCCTGGCAGCGCGGGGAGAGCTTGCCGAGGGCGGCCCAGAGCGTGCGCTGCTGATCGTCGACGATGACCCGGTCCTCGGAGCCGGGCCCGGGGTCCGGCACCGTGGTGAGCCAGTCCTGTTCGGCCGGAAGCTGCCTGCGGCTCGCGGCGCGCACCCGCCATGCCTCCCGCCTGGTCGTGGTGACCAGCCAGGCGGTGAGCGCCGCCGACGTGTGGATGCCGTCCAGATGAGAGAGCAGCTGCACCCAGGCCGTCTGCACCACGTCCTCGGCGTCGCCGCCGGTCAGCCCGGCCGCCCGGGCCACCTGCCAGAGCAGCGGGCTAAGCTCCGCCACGATCTCGGCCAGCGCTTCGTCGCGGCCGTCCCTCGCCGCGTTCAGCAGGTTCGCGATCCGGGCATGGCGGTCCGGCCGGCTCAGCGGCGGCGGCACCGTGGAAGATCTGCGGCGATCCACAGCGGTCAGGCCTGCCAGCCGAGGCTCTGCAAGGCTTGCGTCACCCGGTAAACGGCGG
>Ga0207684_10002158_pt1 | contig 20164 bp, 22 predicted proteins | sample KBSK5501metaG_FD_184342 | JGI IMG/M metagenome (GOLD analysis project Ga0207684, IMG submission 184342) | Corn, switchgrass and miscanthus rhizosphere microbial communities from Kellogg Biological Station, Michigan, USA - KBS K5-50-1 metaG... | ecosystem: Host-associated > Plants > Roots >...
CTGGCAGTCGTTGAGTGCGAAGGCAGAGTCGTACGGAGCGAAGCGGCCTTCAAATTACGTGAAGCAGTCACGTCACTGCGAAAAGCACGAATTATTGTGCTTGATCTCTCGGAAGTACGCGCGATAGAAGGTGGTGGTCTAGGGACGCTCCTGTTTCTGCAACGATGGGCTTACGACCACGACATTCAATTCAAGTTGTTCAATCCTATTGGATCTGTGCGTGACAGGCTTGAACTCGTCAACTCGATTACAGAGCTCGACATTGCTACGCTCCATGAAATGATGGCACTCCTGGCCAACGCGGATAGCCGCTACGCCCAAGCAGCCTGAGGCCAGTCTGATCGGCGTGATCCGGCAACCGACTATTTGCCCCTTCGTCAAGACGGAAGCAGAGGAACTTTCCTTGTGAGTGGAACGTTGAACACGGCGGTCCCCTGCGAACTGCAGCCCCCTTGCGAGCGACATCTTCACCGAACGGCACGAACGAGCTGCTAGAAAGGCAGGAGAAGCAATGTCCATTGCGTTTTCTCGGAAGATGCGCCCTTGCTGGTTGGATTGCTCTTTCTCTGATCGCTGCGGCGTTTAGTCAGTCCGCCTCTGCCGGCCCAGCGATATCGGCCAATGACTTGGTACGTGCAGTAGTCGCTAACGAACTCAACGCTCAAGCCGGGGGTCACGGTCGCTGGATGTACCATGTAGACAGAGAAGAACAAAGCAAGCAGAAAGCAAAAGAAGTTGTTCAGACCAGGCAGGGCTCCCTCGACCGATTGGTGGCAGTTGACGGACAACCGCTGAACGCCAAAGAGCAGCAGGACGAGAGGGAGAGGATTGGGAACCTAGTCCGAAATCCGGCAGAGCAGCAAAGACTCGAACAAACGAAGAAAAAAGATGCGGAGCAATGCCAAGCATTTTTCAAGATGATTCCAGATGCTCTCACCTTCATTTATGCAGGTCGGGACGGAGACCTGATCAAGCTGAGTTACCGTCCTAATCCAAGTTTTCAACCCCCTTCACGCGAGGCTCGTGTCTTCCATGAAATGGAAGGTGAGATGTGGGTGCATGAAACGCAGCGAAGACTGGTGCGTATACGCGGGCAGCTCATGGCGAACGTGAAATTCGCCGGTGGGTTGCTGGGGTATTTGGAGAAGGGCGGTCATTTTAGTGTCGAACAGCGCGAGCTTTTACCTGGTCAATGGGACCTCACCTTTATGGAAGTAGACGTGAAAGGCAAGGCGCTCTTCTTCAAGACAATCGCTGTGCAAGAGCAGGAGCATCGCAGCGATTTCCGAACGGTTCCCGACGGTTTAACGCTTGCCGAAGCCGCGGACATGTTGGCAAAAAAAGTCATTGTAGCTGCCAATCGATAGGTCTTAGCAGGGCATGCCCGCCGCTGGTCGCAGCTCGCGAAAGAAGCACTGAAAGCCATCCTTCGAGGCCAGGCTCAGACCTCCCCGGACAGCGCCACCTACAATGCGCTAGCACTCAGGCCGAAGATGTTTTGGAGTATTCCCATGAAACCAGTAATCCTCTGTGTCGATGACACACCGAGCGTGCTAGAAGGCGAGAAAATGCTGCTTGAAGAGAACGGATATCGGGTCGTGACCGCGACCAACGGCAAAGAAGCGGTGCAAGCTTTCACGTCGCATGCGGTGGACTTGGTGCTCCTCGACTACCACATGCCAGAAATGAATGGTGGCATGGCCGCGGTGCGCATGAAGGATTCCAAACCGGACGTTCCTGTCGCGCTCTTGTCTAGCGATGAATGCCTGCCCCTGCCCGACCTCGAAGCAGTCGATTGCTTTATCCCCAAGTCCGAGCCCATCATCAGCCTCTTGGAAAAGGTCGATTATTTGCTGAGCCTACGTTTTCTGTTCCGACCTTTCGACGCCTTGAAGGCGCGAGGTACCGGAGACGGCGCAGACACGCATGAAGCTGGACCAGAGTCGGACAGACCGGATGGCATCTCTATGAAAAATGACGGCATCCCCAGAGGATTTGAGGCGTCTCCCGCAGGATTTAGAAACCGCAATTTTCCGGATGGTTCAGGAGTGCCTCACGAACATTCACCGTCATTCGGAAAGCCCGGTCGCCAGAATTCGTATTAGGCGTACTGACAGCGAGGTCAGCCTGGAAGTGGAGGACAGAGGCAAAGGCATACCCCCAGAGAAGCGGCAGGCCATGGACTCAGGGGGCACGGCGGGAGTCGGAATCAGGGGGATGCGGGAGAGACTCCGGCAGCTGGGCGGAAGCTTGGAAATCAATTCGAACGACACAGGAACGGTTGTAGTAGCCCGGCTACCAGTTGCCAGCACATCTTTGATCACAGCATGAAAGAGCGATTCCTGGCAATTCCTTGCTACGGGCTTGTGTGAGCCCGAATGGCACGTCGGTGGGACTCAGTTCCCATCGCCTGACCCATATAACACTCCTCGGGTCGATTGCGACGACTGAGGCCGGGCAGCAAGAAATGCAGAGTTCTCCGTACCCGCGGCACGGTTATGGTTAACATTTGCACCGGCGGCAAAGTTATCGTTCATTTCGCCGCTAGCTGGCTCCGGCAACCCCGTTTCAAACAAGCGGACTACGCTTTCAGGCGCGGCAAAGATATGCTTCAAAAGTGGCTGTTTTATATGTTCAGTCACAGCTCTACACAAGTGCTGAGGTTTACAGCGCCGTTGGCATCCAGCCCGCTGACTAGCCGGAACTTCTCTCGACAAACTCGTGCGTGCGAACCCGGATGTCACCCGTTCTTCGGTAACTCTGCGGATCCGACGATCCTGGATGTATTGTCGGCAAACCCTACCTTACCTGCCGATTAGTCCTTGTTCCAGGTGCCCCGGCCGGAGGGCGCATCGCACACCGTCTGCACCTGGCCACCCGATAACTCCAGCTTCTTTAAATTTTCCGTCGGCGGTGGCTCTCTGCCTAACGGGATTCCGCCTCGGTCGCTATGTCAAATTCGATCTTGAGTTCGTTTTTGACCTTGACCGTACCTCCGGCCATGCTTACTGGAGTAATGCCAAAATCTAGTTGCTTTAAGATGGCATCTCCGTGGTAGCGCCCCGTTGGAATGTAGGATGTGCCGTCCTGCCGTGCAGTGACAATGAGCCGCTTACCAAGAAGTGGTCGCGACTTGTCTGTTCCACCTTGCTCGCCTCGAAACGGATTTCGTGGAAGCGATCTGAATCAAGAACCTCGGGCCCAAGCATCCGTTGCTGCACTTCGCGGCTCTTTTCCGGAGTCAAACTTGGGTCTAAGGCCATCAGCTTTCGTGCATCGATGACCAGCTCTACGCGCCGTCCTGTCTCGTCCAGCAAGCCGCCGGATATAGGAGCCCGTATTTCGTGGTTGTCGGCGAATGCTGAGAACAGACCGGATTTGAAACACGTGGACCGTAATAACGGAATGTGCAGCATCTATGGGGTGGACCTGCGGCCACACGGGCAAAGCCAGTGCTGTTCCGCACAACACCAGCGCAAGTACAAGTTGGATCCTGGTCAAAGTGGACATGCTTTCCTCAGTGTGTTCCAGTGTCCATCCGGGCGAGCTTTTGGGCTACCGCGGATTCCCCGGGAACTCGTCGCGAAGCTGGCTCAAGAGTTGTCGCGCGCCCGTAAAGTTCTTCTCGCTTTCGGCAATGGCCAGAAGCATGCTGGCGTAAGGAGCAAGCTGATTCCAATCGCCCAACCCTTGTGGCGTGAGTAGCTTAACAATTGAAATCCCATAGCACCGTCCGCCGCAAACGCCAGCGACTTCCTGCTGACGGCTCTGTCCGAACCGCTTCGCCCCAACTCCTCGTCTCAAATCGCACAGCCATTCTTGCGCAGCAGTTCCGATGGAGCCGTTTCTGCACATCACTCTGCATCCCGGGATTGGGATTGAGCCAAAAAGTTGGGGCAACCATTTGGGTAGTCACTGGATTCGTACTACTGAGACATTGTTCTCGAGAGAAAGGCCCCTGATGAAGCCTTTTTCAGCTTCGGCTTTGCTCCTCTTGTTTTTATGCCCCCGGCTCGCAGTGGGGCAAACCGCCTCCATTAGCGGTACGGTCACGGACACCACCGCGGCTGTTGTGCCTCAAGTGAAAGTCACCGCCCGCAACCTTGCGACCAACGTCTCGCGCAGCACCACGACCGACGGGTCCGGGACCTACCGGATCACGAGCCTGATCCCAGGAGTTTATGATGTGCTCGTCGAACGACCGGGCTTCAAGATCGTGGAGTATTCAGGTGTGGAACTTACCGTCGGCCAGGTCCAGAATCTCAGCCCGACGCTGGTTCCGAGCGCGACCGCCGAAAAGATCACAGTCCACGGCGAAGAGGTTGCGCCGGTGGACTTGGACGATGCCCAGATCGGAAACATCGTCAACAGCCAGCAGGTAAAGGATCTGCCGCTGATTCTTCGCGATCCGTATCAACTGATTTTGCTCTTCCCGGGAGCGATTCAGTCGAACTCCATTTTGCATGGCCTCTCGGTGAATGGTTCGCGCGAGCGCAACAACAACTTTCTGCTGGACGGCACCGATAATAATGATGCCGAGATTCCCGGTTTGACACTGCCTCAGCCGGGACTGACTTCCCTGAATCCCGATTCTGTCCAGGAGTTTCGCGTTATCAGCAGCAGTTTTCTTCCCGAGTTTGGCCGCAATACGGGGGCGGTGATTGACATCGTGAGCAAGCGCGGTACCAACGATTTCCACTCCGACGTCTACTGGTTCGGGCGCTTTGACGCTCTGGGCGCCAGCGACTATTTCAACCACGAGACCAATGCGGCAGGGCAAGTCGTGCCCAAGGATTCGTACTCCCGCAACACCTTTGGAGTCTCCGCCGGAGGGCCTCTGCGGCACGATAAGACCTTCTGGTTCGCGAACTACGACGGCGAACGATTCTCCACGTCCCTCACGAACACAAGCGTCGTGCCGACCCCGGCCTTCAAGACCGGCAGCTTTACCTACGGGGGTCAGCCCATCGATGTCAGCACACCCACTTCCCCGAATAACATCTTTGGGTTGCCGCTGGATCCGACGGTGCAGAAGATCCTGGCGCTGTATCCGGCGCCGAACGGTCCCAGCGTCGACGACGCGCGTGGTCTGCTCTTCTATCCCAGTTCATCTCAGACGAGCGGCGACAATGTGAGCGTCCGCGTGGACCACAACTTCTCGCCGAGCGAAGTCCTGGCAGTGCGCTACACCTTCAACCGGTACCAAGACACCAACTTCGATCACACTGATTTTCTGCCTGGCCTGGGAGGCACCGGAACTTCGCAGCGAAGACAGAATGCATCTCTTGAATTGACCTCGGTCATCGATCCCAGGCTGGTAAACAACTTCCGCGTCGGCGGAAACCGCATCAATTTCCCGCTCACCTGCGAAGGATTGAACCTTCTTGACCGTCTCGGCCTGACGGATTCGTTTGGACGTGGTTTCGATCTTCCCTTGCCCGGCGTTGTCGGATTCGGCTGCCTGCTTATCGTTGATCGAAACGGTTCGAAGCGGTTCAGTGGCACCTATACGATCGGGGACGACGTGACCTGGGCTCGGGGTCGCCACAGCTTCAAGTTCGGCGTCGAGACGCGGGATGCTTACTCCAACAGCACGAATGACTTTCTCTCGCGTCCCACGGTTGATTTCAATAACTTCGCGAACTTCGGTGGCGCCGCCGCTTTTGTTACCGGCAACGCGCAAGTGGACTCGAACCCAACGCTGCAGGACATGGTGTGGTCGCTGTTCGGCACCGTGGGTTCAGTGACCCAGGCGCAATTCTTCGACAAGGCCGGCCATCGTACCGCGGATGATCTCCGTGGATTCCGCCAGCAAGACTTCGACGCCTTCGTGCAGGACACTTTCAAGATCCTTCCCAACCTCACTCTGAACTACGGACTCCGCTACCAGTTCAATGGCGTCCCCTACGAAGTGAACAACTTGCTCTCTACGCTTTTTGCCGACCCCAGCGGCCAAGCCCCGTTCACCTTCACCTTCGCAGGCCAGAAGGAACACGGCCTGCCGCCTCTCTACAGTAACGACTGGCATGACTTTGAGCCGCGCGTCGGGATTGCATGGGACCCTTTCAAGAACGGTAAAACCTCGATTCGTGCGGGCTATGGCATTTTCCACGATCGGCTTTTCGGCCAATTGCTGGGACTCGCGCGCGGGAACCCGCCCTTCCAGCAGTTTTTTTTCCAGCCGTTCTTTGGACTGCCGCCTTGCGCTCCCCCGGAGATCCAAACTCAGTTGGGGTTGTGCATCGGCCCACCAGTTTCAGCCCTGCCTTCGCCGCCGTCGCTACCCACCTCAGCCGTGGTGAACCAGGGGGCGGGCGATCTGCCGTTCATTATCGATCCGCACCTTCGCATGCCCTACAGCGAGAGCTGGAATTTCGGACTACAGCGGGCATTGCCTGGCAGCGTGCTCCTGGAAGTTAACTATGTGGGATCGAAGGGAACACGGCTGCTTCGTCTGGTAGATGGCAACCCTCCGCAGCCGGCTCTGGTGGCCCAGTTGTTGGCCGATGGTGTTCCGCCGCAGGCACTGCAGTTCAACAATCTTTGGTTTGGCGCTGAGACGGGCAGGCTGCCCTTTGATGCGGTCAACAACAATGCCTTGCTGCACGCGGAAGTTTTCAACAACGCGGCTTCGTCCATCTATCACGCCTTGCAAGCGAACGTTACGAAGCGGATGTCGAACGGTCTCACGTTCCAGGCAGCGTATACATGGGCGCATGCCATTGATGACTCCTCCGATCCGCTGACGCCCGCAGCCGGCAACCAAGAATTCCCGCGCAACTCCCTTGACCTTGCCGCCGAGCGCAGCAATTCCGACTTCGACGTCAGACAACGGCTGGTGATCAACTACTCCTGGGCGCTTCCCATCGGTCGCGGGCATACCCACCTGGCCGAAGGGCTCGCGGGCAAAATCTTAGAAGGCTGGGAAGCGGCCGGGATCACGACCTTATCCGGCGGCCTCCCGTACGACATCTTTGCTGCACTCGACACCGCCCATACCGGCCAGCAGCAACGGCCGGACTACAATGCCGCAGGCACTCCCCTCCTGGTTAGCAATCCGCGCACTCAAACCGGGCCGAATCTGGGATTGTTCTCTGATCCGGCATGGGGCAGCGCGGGCAATCTTGGGCGCAACCGCTTCTACGGCCCCGGAGTTAACAACTGGGACATGCTCCTGCAAAAGACCTTGAGCCTATCCGAGCGGGTCAACCTGCAATTCCGTGCAGAGAGCTACAACTTGTTCAATCGCGTTCAGTTCGGCCAGCCCGGAAACCTGACCTCCAATCCTGGTACCTTCGGCCAGTCTACCTCCGAGGTGAAGCGACCGGACCTCACAACCGGCGCGCGGCAAATCCAGTTTGGGATGAAGCTGAGCTTCTGACCGAGGACCTCAAAGGGATCATATTCGGCAATTCAATTCGGCCACCACGCGATAACGCATTATAAAAGCGCGCCCCTTTGAGGTAGGTTTTGAGTGTCAGCCAGAACACGGCCAAAAACACATGCTCTCTTTTGCAGTTGTCGATTGCTGCGCCATTAAGGAATAGACCTCGTCCGCAATTGTTACCGTTCAACGAACGCTCCAGGCGGGGGCGACGCGGCGGAAAATGTTTCACTCGCTGCCAGCGACCATGGGCCAGGGACTCACCAGGTTAAGGAGCACCGATATGTACGGGATGATCGTCAAGGTGACTGCTCCCGCGGTCATCGCGGCGCGTTATGCGAACTGGCCCTGTACGCCCATCCTGAGTTTGCGTATCCCATCGTGAATCTGATGTGCGTTGGCACCGCCGTAGCCAAGAATCAGGCCATCCCTCGTCGGTGCTTTCGAGTAGCAAACGGACAAGGGCATTGCGGAGATACCCCTCTGGGCAGCCTTCCTCGACACCGCCACATCGTTGGTGCCACGCGGCAGCAGTATCACCAGATGCATCCCCGCTTCCGCACCAATCACCTCGGTCATACCTCCCATCTCGATTTCGATCGCATTTACGAGCGCCCTTCGCCGATCCATATAGAGCATTCGCATACGGCGTATATGGCGAGCGAAGTGTCCCTCTCGGATGAAGTCGGTCAAGACAGCCTGATAGAGAGTCGATGAAAAGATGTCGGCGGCATCCCGAGCGGTGGAGAGAGCGCGTACCAAGTCCCTGGGAACAACCATGTAGCCCAAGCGCAAAGCCGGAAACATCACTTTGCTGAACGTCCCGACATAAATGACCCTCCCATCCGTGTCCAGGCCTTGCAGCGACGCGATCGGGCGGCTTCCAAACCTATACTCGCTGTCGTAATCGTCTTCAATGATCCAAGCACCGGAGCGCACTGCCCAATTGAGGAGGAGCATACGGCGTGTGGCGCTCATCGTCATACCCATGGGATATTGGTGCGATGGCGTGACATACACCGCGCGCGCGTCGCGCCCTCGACGGATCAGCTGTGCTACGTCTATGCCCTCGTCATCCACCGAAACCGGAATCAGGTGAGCCCCGGCCGTCATGAAAGCCTGGCGCGCGCCAGGATAGCCCGGCTCTTCCATACACACCCGATCTTCGGGATCCAACAGAACCTGTGCGCAAATCTGCAAGGCCTGCTGGGACCCTGTGGTCACCAGAATTTGCGATGAATCGCATCGCACCCCGCGAACTGCGCCCAGATACTCCGCGATGGCTTCGCGGAATGGCAGATATCCCATGGCATCGCCATAGGCCATGATGCCCCGTGGCGGCCTTCGAGAATGCCGGGCCACCAGCTTCGACCAGACGCCAATCGGAAAGTGGTCGAGGGCGGGCAGGCTTACTCGAAACGCACCCAAGTTGTCCAACCATGTTTGCGCCGGCAGGTGCGTCAACCTCTCCCCACGACGTGACAGTCGGCGCGGACCTGGCTTCTCAACCATTTCTTGATGCCCCTTCCGCGCTTTCACGGTCGGAGGACTGAGCGTGTCATCCGGGATGGATCGAGCCACACACGTGCCAGCTCCAACGAAGGTTTCGAAGTACCCTTCGGCAAGCAATTGCTCGTATGCGTTCAAGACCGGGATGCGTGAAATCTTCAGCTCAGCGGCCAAGCCTCTAGTTGACGGCACTCGTTGTCCAGGCCGCATTTGGCCGTCGATGATGGCCCTTCGAAACCAGTCATATAACTGGCGATACATCGGAGTCTTCGTCCGGTAGGCAAGCTGTATCGCTGGGAAAAAGCTGGCAGAGATGGGTTTCATCCGGACAAAAAACCTAGAGTGGTTATATCGTAGCACGTCAAAGTGGCTATTGTGATGGACCACTATGCGAGTTAAGTTTTCCTGGCATGCCGAGGGATCAGCAAACGATTCGAGCTCAATCTAATCTATGAGCGATGTGATTTCCGAAAGCACGAACGCGGATGCAAAGCAGTTTGATTTTCTCGAAGGCGAGTGGAACGCCATCTGCCGCTTTCCTCTGCCCGATGGATCCTGGGGCGAAGGCCGCGGCTGGCTGACGGCAAGCAAGGTCCTGGATGGTTGCGTTTCCCTGGAATTCTTCGAGGGACCGTATCAAGGAACCATCATCAAAGGCCTCGGTCTCCGCGCCTTCAATCCGCAAACCTCTCAGTGGGAACATACGTGGACCGACACTTTTGCGCCGGGTGGCTTCCTGGTCTGGCGCGGACGATTTGAAGGCGGCGCTATCGATCTTCACGGCCAGTGGGACGATGAGACTGGGCACCACGTTCTCTCGCGGCTCACTTGGTCTCGCATCACCGAGCGGTCTGCCCACTGGGAGAGTCACCGCTCCAGAGACGGCGGCAAAACTTGGAACAAACACTGGGTGATTGATTTCACGCGGAAGACCACGAAGTAACCGTGCGGATTTGGCGACAGAGCACTGCTCGCGAGGTGTTGATGGCCAGGCGCTTGGGGTCATGGCGGAGCCAGCGGGATAGACAGATGAACCAAAGGGAGCAGTGATGGACATAAAACATCTTCGCGCATATCTCATGTTGTGCAGTTTGGTTGTCGTCATGCAGCCTCTTCAAGGACTCGCACAACAGAACGCAGATGCGTCGAGAACACGCCTTCAACACACCTCCACAGAACGGGATGGGCAGCACGACTTCGACTTTGAGATTGGTACTTGGAAGACTCACGTAGCGCGCCTTTTGCATCCCTTAACCGGCTCCACTACCTGGGTCGAAATGGAGGGTACCTCCATCGTCCGCAAGGTGTGGAATGGCCGCGCCAATCTGTTGGAGCTCACAGCCGAAGGCCCAACTGGTCATTTCGAAGGTCTGAGCCTGCGTCTGTACAATCCCCAATCCCACCAATGGAGCCTCAATTTTTCGAACAGCAACGACGGAACCATGGCTCAACCCACGATCGGCGGGTTCAAGGATGGACGCGGCTAATTTTTCGATCAGGAACCACTGAATGGCCGAGCCATCTACGTTCGATTTGTCATGTCGGATATCACTCCGAATTCGTGCCGCTTTGAACAGGCATTCTCGGATGATGGAGGCAAGACTTGGGAAGTAAACTGGATCGCGACCGACACACGCGTGAACGATGAATCCGACAAGCCGCATTGAATTCCGCCACACACCAATCACGGGATCGTGCGTATGGGATACCACTAACCTTTTGAATCGAAGGAGGCATTTCCTCATGTTTAAAGCGACTTTGCGAGGATTCCTGTTCTGCCTACTGATGGCAGCCATGTCGGACGTGAGCCCGGCACAATCGCTCGTACTCGATCTGCCTCTCCCGAGCCAGCGGGCAGAGGTCTCACAAAGAATTGGAATTACCGATATCACGATCAACTATCACCGGCCCTTAGTAAAAGATCGCAAGATCTGGGATGGCGTGGTTCCCTACGGCAAGGTCTGGCGCGCGGGCGCAAATGAAAACACTACGATCACGTTCAGTGATCCGGTCCTCATCGAAGGCAAACCCCTCGACAAAGGGACCTACGGGCTGCACATGATTCCGAACGCCGATGAATGGACGATTATTTTTTCGAAGAACTCGACGTCCTGGGGATCTTTTACCTACGACCAGGCGGAAGATGCGCTCCGCATCGCGGTGAAGCCTGAACCTGCGGATATGCATAACGCGCTCACCTATAGCGTCGACCGGTTGCAGCCGGATTCGGCGGTGGTGGAACTGGAATGGGAAAAGATCACAGTTCCGTTCAAGGTCTCGGTCAATGTGCACGACACGGTGCTGGCAAGCCTGAAGAAGCAATTGCGAAATCTTTCGCAATACACATGGATGAGCTGGGACGACGCCGCGAATTATCTACTCACGGAAAAGGTCGCTTTGGACGATGCGCTGAACTATGCAAATAAGTCCATCGAGAATGAAGACCGCTACGACAATGAGATTACGAAGTCGAAAGTTCTGGCAGCGCTTAACCGCAAGGATGAGGCCGCGGCAGCACGGAAAAAGGCGCTGGATTTCGCCAGCCCGCTTCAAATCCACATGTACGCTCGCCAGTTGCAGCTCGAGAAGCGAAGCGAAGAAGCGTTCGCAATCTTCCGCGAAAACGCAAAGAAACATCCCGATCAGTGGTTCGTGCATACCGGACTGGCAAGGATGTACTGCGCGCAGGGCAAATTTGACGATGCGGCGAAGGAAATGAAGCTGGCGATGGCAGGAGCTCCAGACAATCAGAAGAGCTATCTGGATGGGTTGGTGAGACAACTGGAGGCCAAGCAGGACATAAACCAGTAGCAAACGATGGGCGACGCGGGAATTCTGTGCCTTGCATCGCCATTCCTCGGATCTTGTGTCGTTAGGAGACAGTGATGAACCTCAAACACCTTCCGACGTATCTCATGCGGTGCAGCTTCGTGTTGGTCTTGCAACCCCTCAGAGACTCACACAGCAGAATTCAGAGGCATCGAAAACTAGCATTCAACACCCTCCCGCGAAGACTTACCAGGTGCCCGGTTCCCAATCCACGTATCTGACCGGCATCAACGACAAAGGCGTCATGGTCGGAGGCTTTCACTGCCAACCAGCAGCGCAGGCCGGGTGTTCCTAGGTCGCCCAGGCGATGGTACCGAGTCTAGCAAGCAGGCAACCAAGGACCATTTTCAATGACTACACGTCAAAAAGATTGATGTAATTTACTACCTGGGTCTTCTGGGTTTCGCGCTGCGTCTGCTCCGTGATGCCACCGAATTGGCGGAAGGAATGCTGATATGGTAACCACTCGAGATCGACCAATGACGCGCAGAGAGATAGGACTCTCACCTTCCGAGAGGTTCGCCCTCTCCGCCTTGGGATCAGATGTACTGCGCAACGCGCCAATCACGGGCGCGCTAGATCTTGCGGCCACTCAACCCTGGCCCGAAGCACGTAGCGTTTGGAATCAATAAACCTTGGCAATGCTCTTTCATCCCCATGCGTGGGCCGCAGGCCCATGGCAAACTCACAATAATGTTTTTGTACTAAAGACTCAAAGACCAGAAACCGATTTGCCTCAATCTTCGAGTGTCGGCAAGGTATTCAGCACCTCACTGGCCCTAGGTCGACTGAGAACCGGATCGTCCTTGCGAATTCTTCCGTCGCGGAAGACCAGCACACGCTTGGCAAATTGTGCGATGTCATGCTCGTGAGTTACCAGCACGATCGTTAGCCCCTTGTCGTTTAGGTTCTGGAAGATCTCCATGATCTCAACTGAAGTACGGCTGTCGAGATTGCCTGTAGGTTCGTCTGCCAGCAGGATGGAAGGATGATTCACGAGCGCTCGTGCTACGGCCACCCGTTGTTGCTGTCCCCCGGACATCTGCGACGGGAAATGCTGTGCTCGTTCGGCAAGACCAACCATGGTCAACGCATCGGCGGCACGATTTCGGCGCTCCGTTTTATCGATTTTCGCGTACAGCGTGGGCAATTCCGTGTTTTCTAGGGCCGTCGTCCGGGCCAGAAGATTGAAGCCCTGGAAAACAAATCCTATCTTCTGGTTCCGAATGAGGGCCAGGGCCTTCTTGTCGTGTTCGGAAACATCGGTCCCTTCAAGGAAGTATCGTCCCGAACTGAGGCGGTCCAGACAGCCAAGGATGTTCATGAAGGTGGATTTGCCACTGCCGCTCGCCCCCATGATCGCCACGAATTCGCCTCGCTGAATTTCAATGCTTACACCGCGCAACGCGTGCACCCGCGTCTCCCCCAGTTCGTAATACTTGTGCGCGTCTTCCACACAGATGACCGCGCGGGCCGCAGATGCGGCGGGGGTGGCTCCGAGTTGGTTGACAGTGGGCGTTTCCATGGGGTGGTTTCGAACCGCTGAACCTCAGCGCCGTATGCCGCCTAGAACTTGGCTTTTGGGCGCCACTGATCGAATAATCACCTCGTCCGCTTGCTTCAGTTCCCCTTTAAGAACTGAGCTGACCTCCGTGTACGCATGGTCTGTGATTCCAAGAGAAACCTTGACCGGTTCCATCGTATTGCCGGGATGCAGCTTCCAAACCACGGCGGTCTCTTCTTTCGGTGCGCGGGGCAGATTCTGGGCGCCGGTGCTAGCCGGCATTCCACCGTCCGCGGCAGCAGAGTTATCACCGGCATGTTGCCCCTCAACTCCTTGGATCCCATAGCGCTTATACAGAGCCAAAATCTCCTCGGGCGCCATCGGGGGCTTGTACCGCAGGGCGGTGTTTGGCAGTTTCAATGCGTTCTGCGCCGTAGCCACGGGAATGGTCACGTACGCCGTCATGCCGGGGAACAGTTTTAACTCAGGGTTCGCAAATTCGATGATGGTGTCGTAGGTGACCACGCTTTGCACTGTCGTCGGGTTCATCCGGATTTGGCTGACCACGCCCTGAAACGTTTGCTTAGGGAGGGCATCTACCTTAAAGGTGACGACCTTGCCCACCTTGATGTTGTCCACGTCCGACTCGTCGGTCTTGGCATAGACCCACATCTTGGTGAGATCCTGCGCAATCGTAAAGATGGTTGGCGCTTGCAGGGACGCCGCCACGGTTTGCCCGACATCCACATTTCGCGCCACAACTGTGCCGTCGATCGGGGAACGAATCACGGTGTAATCGAGATTGGTCTGGGCCACTGCGACCGCCGCCTCTTTGAGACTGACTTGCGCCTCGGCCTGCGTGATGTTGGCTATAGCAGCATCCACTGAGGCGTTGGCTGCGTCGTAGTTCGATTTGGCAAGGTCCAGTTGCTGCTTGCTCATGACGCCATCGTGGGTCAAGCCGACAGCACGATCGTAGTCGGCCTTGGTCTGCACCAAAGCGGCTTTCGCTTTTTCGAGATTGGCGCGGGCCGCTGCCAGGTTAGCCTCTGAGTTTTTCAAATCAGCGGATGCCTGCAGCAGAGCGCCCTTGAACAATGCTGGATCAATGAGGGCGACAACATCCCCCTTATGCACGCGGGAATTGAAATCCGCATTCAGTTTCGCGATGGTCCCCGAGACTTGCGATCCCACTTGCACCGTGATCACCGAGTTGATGGTTCCGGTGGCCTCCACGACGTCATGGATATCACCTCGTTCCACCTTCGCGGTAAAATGCTGCACTTGAGTGTCCCGGTTCAGCCCCAAGGCGACGAACACTCCCGCCACGGCCACAATCACCGCTAAGATGAGCCACTTGCGTTTTGCCATTATGTCTGGTCCCGAAAATCAACAAGCCTTTACTCGTATCGCAGCGCTTCGATCGGATCCAGGCGAGACGCCTTGCGCGCTGGGTAGTATCCGAAGAACACTCCGACAGCGACCGAGAACAGGGCGGCCACCACCACCGCCTCGATAGACATCTCGATAGGCCAACCCAAAGTCTGTCCAACCAAATAAGATCCAAAGACTCCAGCCAGTACACCCGCTGCGCCCCCAACTAGGCTGAGCATGATCGATTCTCCCAGGAACTGGAGCTGGATGGCCGCTTCGGTCGCTCCCACCGCTACCCGGACACCGATCTCACGCGTACGTTCCGTTACCGAAACCAGCATCACGTTCATGATCCCAATTCCCCCCACGATCAGGGAAACCGAAGCGATTGCAATCAGCAGAATCGTCAGAGTCTTGCTAGCGTCGAGCTGCGCCTGAATAATGTCCTCCGGATTTCGGATATTAAAGTCATCCTCTTCCTCCGGCCGCAGATGGTGACGGTCCCTTAGCACAGCGGTCGCTTCCTGGCCGGCCATTTTGACGACGTCTTGCGATACCGCCGAGCACAGGATGTCGTCCAGCCATGTAATGCCCTTAAGTTTCTTTTGAGCAATCGTGTAGGGCAGGATGATCGTGTCGTCCTGGTCTTGTCCGGAAAGAGAGAGTCCCTTGGGATGAAGGGTCGCCACGACCTTGCAGGGAAGGCTATTAATGCGTATCACTTTTCCAACCGGTGCTTCAACACCGAAAAGTTGTTCCCGAACTGTTCGCCCAATCACACAAACGTCTGCCGCCCGATCCACGTCATCCTGCGAGAATATTGCGCCTTGATCCACGTACCAACGTTTGATGTCGAAGTATTCGGGCGAAACGCCGCGGTAGGAGGTGTGCCAATTCTGATTGCCGTAGACAACCTGCACCGGATCATCCACATTCGGCGAAACGCTCTTGATAAGAGAAATCTGGTTCTTGATTGCGACGGCATCGGCCATAACCAACGTCTTCGTGTCATGCGTGCCTGTCCGGACGCCGTTGATCGCCCGGCCGCCAGCTTCAATCCAGACGAAGTTGTCTCCAAGGTTGTTCAGTTGTTGCTGGACTCGCGCCTGTCCCGCTTTGCCGATGGCCACGACACAGATGACAGCCGCAATCCCGATGGTGATCCCCAGAACAGTCAGGACGCTTCGCATCTTGTTTCTGAGCAGGGCCACCAATGCGGATCGAAACAGAGCTCCGTAGTTCACAGTTCTGATGCCTCCCCGCTTCCGGGAAATCTAACTGGTTCAAGATAAAACTACACCACAGTGGGGCTATTGCACCGCGTGGCTGCGCCTAGTTCATGCTCTCCCCTGTGGATTGGGCTGTCCGGCACTAGTTCTCCTGCGACACAGCATCGAGACAATATACCGGTATCTACCTGAAGGCCGGATGAAAGGGAATTGAAGAGCGGCTGGCCCTGCGAAAACGACCTGCCGTTTGGATCATATGGGGACGTTCGCGGTAGGCTCCCGCTGGTCGAGTGCTAACCAATAAAACGCAACCGTCGGCTATCGCTCCAGAACGTTCGCCGGCATTTGAACGGTCAGCTCACCACTGGCGTCCACGCGGCACATGGTGCAATGAGTGCTTGGCGGGTTGATCTCGCGGAGCCGGAGCGGGAAAAGGAGAAGCGCAACACTTCGATTGGGAGAATAATTTGCTGCGCCGTTTGGTCACGGGCGTTGTTTGTGTTTGGGCCGAGGCCAGAACCTTGCGTCTATGATGTAGTGAACGGCGGTTCGAACTGAGAGTGTAAATAGAACTTTAGGTCAGGTACCCAGGTATCTTGCGGACGCCGGAGTTACGCCTTAGCGTGAAGCCTGGAAGGGAACTCATGAAATCAAGCGGATGGTTGCGTTTCTCCATAGCAATACTGGCGCTAAGCACCAGCGTGGTTGTTGCCCAAGACGAAGGTCATGGACACGGGCGCGGTCGCGATCAACATGGCAACCAAGACGAAGATAATGATCGAAAGGGTAACAAAGGGCACGGCCATAAAGGACATGGGTATGATGACCGCGATCACGAGAATATGCATGGCTGGTACGAGGAGCATCGGGGAAACTTGCCGCCTGGACTCGCCAAAAGGGATCGGTTGCCGCCTGGCCTGGAACGGCAACTCGAACTTCGGGGCACGCTGCCGCCCGGTTTAAGGGGAAGAATTTATGCTGTTCCCGTCGATCTTGAACGGGAGCTGCCTCCGCCTCCTCCCAATTGCGAGCATGTCTTTATTGGCGGACACGTTGTGCTCCTGAATCGCAGGACGTTTGTGGTAGTAGATGTTTTCCATCTGGGCTTCTAGCCAGTCCTGCTCTTCCTGAATCGTCCAGCAGTCGGCACGTGAATTTATCCGGTCCACGACAACGCGCCCATCTCGCCGCGGCGGACGCCGAGGTGACGCTTGGCCGGTGGACTGCAACCCGTGCCGGGCAGACTTGATGTCGACCCATCAAGCGACTTAAGATCGGCATTTTTGTGACCGAAGCCGGGGAAGGTTCACAACTCCTGTCATCGCGCCCCCGGCGGCTCCTGGGTGGCGGGAATGCCGACTAGATGGCGATAGAACGCAACCGCCCGGTTGACCGAGGAAGACTCACTTCCCGCGATCAGTCCGTTTGCGTTCTTTCCTGTGCGGACGATGCTGTAGTACCGCCAGACCTTGTCCGATTCGCGATCGAGAAAGTACATCGACTGCAACTCACCGGGGTGAAAGATGGGTATGAAATAATAGCGCATCGTGCTGACGTTCTCCACATCGAAGACGACCCGGGTCGCCGAAGCCTCGACAACGTGCATTCGGTAGATGGCTTTGCCAGAAAGGTTATCGACCTGTTCGAAGTAGAGCACCTTGCCTTCCTTCATCTCATTGGGCGTGAAGTCTTCGCGGCGTTGACCAGACTGCGAGTCCCTCAGAGCGTAGGCGCTCCCAATTAATGTTCGCCACTGCTTGTGAGTAGTCGACCAGTAGCGCATGCCGGCGAGTTCTGAAATTGCCCCGATGTGGCGAAGCAAGCCCTCAGCTTCCGAGGTGTGGGGAAATCGCGCGGCTATGGTGACTAACGTCGTAAAGCCCACCTCAGCCCAACCGGTGCATGCGGGCGGTTTCCAGTCGCGACCCAAATCAGACCGGCTCCATGATTTGAGGATGGCCAGCTCATCCACACCCGGATACGCCGGAATGAGTTCCTTTCCACATGGCGGCTGCGGTCCCGGCTGAGGCTGAACATCAATGAGGAGCCCCGACTGCAGCGTAGGCGGAGAAAGCAGAAAGCGGTCTGCCGGTTGGGCTGGATGTACCGCGGGCAGTAACAAGAGGAGTGCCGAAAAACTGAGCGCATCCCGGAACCGGGGCAGTTCATTCTTGGTTCGCATGATGATCACCGCCTCTGAGATTCCGAGCCCGGTAATCAACAATCACCGTAAATCGTCGAAGCCGCGCATCCATGTCGTCTTCCAAAGGCTAACACGACGGAACTTGAGCATCGGAACCAACGTCAGAAGGCCGATTGCCAAGGATACGTAAAAGCCGTAAATCGTCCGACATCCCGGTGAAGTTGACGTGCTGCGCCGCGCAGCAAATGGTTTTGCTTTTAAGGCGCCGTGGACCCTCGCATCGGAGTGCCAGTAAATCGCAGTGATTCATCTTTCGATTCGAACGCTGTCTTTCCGCAAAAAATCAAAATCGCAGCCGAACTCCGGGCCGAGAACGGAATCCGCATAGAGTTTGGCGTAGCCGCGCGCCGCTCCTCGGACGGGCCTTGCCTCGCGCCGCCTGTTTTCAAGATCTTGTTCGGAAACCATAGCATCGATCCGCCGTTCTCTTACGCTCAACCGAATCTCATCACCGGTCCGAACAGGCCGCAACGGACCGCCTTTCGCCGACTCTGGGAGACATGCAGAATAATAGTTCCGAATGCGGTGGCGCTCATGCGAGCATCGGTAATGCGCACCATGTCTTGAACGCCGGCCCGCGCCAGCTTCGCTGGAATGGGCAGGTATCCGGCTTCCGGCATACCGGCTCCCACGGATCCGGCATTTTGTAACACCAACACGCTCGCTCGACTTCAATCTTGACCTGGCTTCGAACATCGGCATCGCTACCTGAAGATTTGCTTAAGAAATCTTCAGACCCTTTTCGTTGACTGTTACAGACGGGCATACGTATGCTTAAACTCTAGTAGGACAGGCGCGCAAAAGGCGGTTTTCGTCATGCCTTCCAAACTGCTCACCGCAATTTTTATTATGCCGGTGTTTCTCGCTTTGAGCCTGCACTGTTTTTCTGCGTCGGAGGACTTGCTGCTCTACGTGGGGAACAGCATGGGGGAGGATGTTTCAGTTGTTGATCTGAGTTCTCTAAAAGTTATCGGAGATATTCCGGTCGGAAAGCATGTTCATTGCGTAGCTCTCACGCCCGATGGCCGACGGCTCTTCACGACCAGCGAAGTGGATCATACTCTGATCGTCTCCGATACCGGAACTCACAAGATCATCGGCACAGTGAAGCTGCCCGGTAAGCCTAACCACTGCGCGGTGACGCCGGATGGGCGCTACGTCACCGTACCGATTCGCGATGGCGACAGCGTCGCCATTGTGGATGTTAAGCAACAGAAAATGGTCAAACTTCTTCCCATTAAAGAACCTCATAATTCGGTAAACATGGGCAGCAACAGGTATATGTTCGTCAGTTCCATGGGTTCTCACGAGATTGATGTGATCGATTTGGAAAAAATGGACTATTCCGCCCATATTCCCGTGGGAGGGAGGCCTCGTCCATTCGTGATCTCCAAGGATGGCCGCACCATGTACGTGGCCGTCAGTGACCTACACGGTTTTAATATCGTCGACATCCCCGAGAAGAAAGTGACGCAGCGAGTGGAAATGCCGTCCGAACATCCCGGGCCACCCCGTCCACGAGAGTTTGAAACCCCAGACACCGACACGCACGGATTGGCTCTTAACGCCGACGAAAGCGAAATATGGGTGACCAGCCTGCTCGACGATTGTATTTATATTTATGATCTGAAAGCAAAAAAGGTCACCGCGCGATTGAACACGGGGGATGGGCCCAACTGGGTTGTATTCTCTCCCGATGGAAAATTCGCCTGCGTCAGTAACACCGATAGTGATGACGTTTCTATTTTCAGTGTGAAAGAGCGGCGCGAAGTGGCTCGCGTAAAGGTAGGCAAGGTGCCCAAACGCATCGCCATATCGTCACTGCCCGTTGCCTCGACTTCCCAACAGGCAGCTAGCCGTTCGACGTCGAATTGATCGAATGCGCAACACGCTTCCCGCGGTGGCACGGAAATCACCAGCTATTGCATAGGCGCTCAACCAGCAAAATGCCGCTCCGCCACAATCGGCTTGTGTCGGCACTGCCTTACGTTACCTGGCAACAGCTGGCCTGTGTGTTCTTGTGCTGGCCAATCTGCGGGGTCAAGGCAGCACGCGCGACTCCGCCTCTCAAGATTCGAAACAAACCTCTTCGGGCGCACTCGCTTCGAACGCTCCGACCTACTACAGCGACG
>Ga0207684_10002159_pt1 | contig 20162 bp, 14 predicted proteins | sample KBSK5501metaG_FD_184342 | JGI IMG/M metagenome (GOLD analysis project Ga0207684, IMG submission 184342) | Corn, switchgrass and miscanthus rhizosphere microbial communities from Kellogg Biological Station, Michigan, USA - KBS K5-50-1 metaG... | ecosystem: Host-associated > Plants > Roots >...
GTGAGGAGCTGGAGCTGCTCCGCGGCGCGTTTCTCCATGGCGAGCTGGCGCTGGGCCGTCAGGTCTTCGAAAACCAGCACGGCGCCCATGGCCTCGGTCCCGTCGCCCATCACGGGATAGGTCGAGACTTCCAGCGGCAGGTTGCGCAGCGCCAGGTGCACCTCGGCCCGGTTGACCAGCCGGCCTCGCGTGAGCGTCTCGAAGAGCAGATCGCCCAGCGGGGACGGGAGCACGCGCAGATCCCGGTTCAGCACGTCCTTGGCCGACATCCCGAGGATTTCTTCCGCCTGTCGGTTCATGATCACTACCGTCTCGTCTGGCGCGATGGTGATGACGCCATTGGACATGCGGGCGAGGATCCGCTCGTTGAACTCCTTCTGGTACTGGAGCAGGTGGTGCACCCGGATGTCGCGGATGGCCTTTGCCAGGTGCGTGCCCAGATTGAAGAGGATCTCGATCTCGCGCCGGCTGTAGGCCCCGCCGGTGATCCGCTGTCCGAGCGTGAGGATGGCCACCAGCTCGCCGTAGGAGAGCAGCGGTATGGCGACCACCGCCTGGAGCATGGCCAGCTCCCGCGCGATCTGGCGCGCCGCCGGTTCGGCGACGCGCGCCTGCGCCTCGTCGATCTGGATGAGCCGCCCCTCCGCGGTCAGCCAGAGCGGCAGGCCGCTATCCGCAGGCAGGGCCAGCGACTCGACCACATGGGGGGCGAGCCCACGATATGACCGCACCCGATAATGGCGCCCGGCCTGGTCCGCTAACAGGATCGCGCTCCGGCTCGGCTGCGCCATCTCCGACACCGCGTCGAGGAAGAGGTCCAACACGCGAGGCAGATCGAACCCCGCGGCCAGCGCCTTGGCGAATTCCTTCGCGACCTGAGTGAGGGCGTGCGAGGAAGCCTCCAGGCCGAGCTCCGATTCCTCGGGGCCGTTCTCCCCTCCGGGTGTCCGCCGGGCTGACCGAAGCGCTGCCACCTCCTGGAGCAGCCGGAGTTTGTCCTCAGCCTGCCGCAAGACCCCCTGCAGCAGGCGTGAGGTGAAGGGCTGGACCAGCGAGAAGTCGGCAGCTTCGCCGGCCGCTTCTTCTTCCGGCGAGGTGGCGCCGGCCGGGAGCACGCAGATCACCGCGGCATTAGGGCAGAGATGCCGAACCCTCGCGATGAAGGCCGGGACCTCGCGCATTGGAGGCACGGCCTCCTTGATCACCAGCTCCATCTCGGTGATCCGGAGGGTCTTGAGCGCCTCCTCGTCGGAGGCGGCCGCAAAGACCGAGCAGTGCTCGAGTGCGCGCTGCAAGCGGGCGCGGAGGCCTTCGTCCCCCGATACCAGCAGGACGGTCCTCACGCGGTGGCTCCGGCTTCGATCCGGCTCGCGACAGGAAACTCAAGTGTGAAGGTGCTACCCGGTCTCTCGAGATTGTTCCGCGCGACGAGCTTGGCGCGGTGGGCGTCGGCGATGCCCCGACAGATGGCCAGCCCGAGTCCCGTCCCGCTTGCCTTGGTCGTGACAAAGGGATCGAAGATGCTATCCAGGAGGTCCTCGGGGATGCCCCGACCCGTGTCCGACACCTCGATCAGCAGAGTCGTGCCGTCCCCTTCGCAGAGGTCGGCCACGCGAATGGTCAGCTCGCCGCCGGGCTCCATAGCCTCGACGGCATTTAAGCATAGATTGAGGAAGAGCTGCTCCAACTGAGATGCGTTGCCGAGGACAGGGCGGGGGACGCCGGCGGCCACCTGGCGCAGGCGGATGTGGCGCTGCTCGAGCTGGGGGCGCATGAGCTCCAGGATGTGCCGGAGCGGCTCGGTGATATCCAGCGGCTCCATGGGCTGGCGCGAGGCCGCCGAGAGGGTGCGGAAGCGGGTCAGCAGGTCGTCGATCCGGCCGATCTCACGAGTGACCGCCTTCGAAAAGCTTTCGCGGAACTCCTCCTCGACGCCGCGGGATGGCAGGAGCTGGGAGAAGGTCTTGATGCCGACCAATGGGTTGCGGATCTCGTGGACCAGGCCGGAGGCGATGGCTTCGATCGACGCCAGGCGCTCGGCCCGCCGTCGCTCATGCTCGAGCTCCTTCACGCGGGAGAGGTCGCTGATCACCGCCACAGCGCCGAGCGGCTGCCCCCGAGGGCCGAGCAGTGGCGACGTGGAATAGATGAGCGGGATGATCTGACCTGCGGCGTCCGGCAGCGCAAACTCGACCTCGGAGCGCGGCTTGCCGTCTCGCGCTGTGGCTTCCAGGGCCCCGGCGAGTGGAACCGGCAGCTGGCCCGCCGGCCGGCCCCGCGCGACCATGGCCGGCACGCCCGTGAACCGCTCGGCGGCGCGGTTGAACAGGCTCACTTGACCGGTTGGCCCCACGGCCACCACACCGCTGTCGATTGTGCCCAGGATCTTCTGCAGCTCCGCGTTCACCTGCACGACCCGGGCATGGGTCTGTGCATTGCGGATCGCAACGGCGGACTGATTCGCCAGCGTCGTGAGCAGATCAGCGTCGTCGCTGAAGTAAGGATCCCCTGACCACTTCGGCCCCAGCACGACGAGACCGATGACCTCGCCGGTCTCGAAGAGTGGGGCGATCACCTCGGCGCCACCCAGCCGATCGAGCTCCGCGATGATCGCGGGCGGGGATTGTGCCACCTCGCGAGCACCCAGCTCGTCCCTGAAGATAAGCCGCCGGGCTCTACTCACGAGGCCCAAGATAGAAGTCGAGGCCGGCACGCTCGCCGGCAGCGCGCCGTCGCCCGCGCTCCAAGCCAGGCCGAACTCCCCGCCTTCCGCCTCCCGGAGATAGATTCCCACCGCTTCGGGCTTGAGCGTGCTGGTGACAACGCCTCCGACATGTTCGAGTAGCGTCGGCAGCTCGATCGTCCGCGTCAACGCCCCGCTTGCCTCCCGCAGCGTGCGCTGGTAGTCATACGGATCGCGGTAGAGATAGTGATCGAAGAGGCGCTGGACCCGCGCCTTCACCGGGAAGAAGCAGATCGCCACCACGAGCGCGAGCACGATCTCGCGGAACGAGAAATCGTGTTCGTCCGGCAGCAAGACATTGGAGCCGATCAGTAACAGCGTGAAGGCCGCCGCGCTCGTCACGACCGCCGCGGCATACACCGCGCCCCGCCTGATGACCACGCGAATGTCCATCAGGCGATGGCGGATGACGGCGTGCCCAATGATGGCGAGGAGGAGGAGTGAACACAATGGCCCGAACTTGCTAAGGGTAGACGTCTTGAGCAAAATCGGTGCAAGTATATTCGTAGAGGTAGCGAGTGTAACCGAGGTTCCTAAGGCAAGCAGAAGGTATCTAGCTTGCATTCGTTGTAATCCAGCTGAGGTCTGATGTTTCTCGATGAGAACGTATCCCGCTAGAACAAAGCTCCCGACCATGAAGATCCCGAAGGCCAGATGGAGCGGGCCGTAGGTCAGCTTGCGACTCAAGAGCTCGCCTGTTGCAGAGCGCACTATCCACGGCGACCAAGAGGAAAGTGAAAACAATAAGGCAGTTGGAGCCAGCACCTGAAGCGCGAACTTCGAGTGTTTCGGATTGCCTCCCGGGAATCGGTGTACGAGCGCCATCACCCCAAGAGGGATCAGGCTAGCCGCTGCGAAGGACATTCGGGATGGTGATGTTCCCACGGACATACTTCCCTGGCTGAACGCGAGCGCTCCCGTCCAAGCGGCTATGGTTCCACCAAGGAATGCGAATGCTCTTCCCATTCCCTGGTGCGAACTACGTCTGTAAACGTAGATTGCAATCGTAAGGTTCAATCCCGCAGTGAAGAGGAGTAGCTGGCCCGTGAAATTGAATTGCATGAGTGGGTGGGAGGTTAGCTAGCTAAACACGGAACCTGACATGTCCCCGCAGTTCGTCATCTAGGTCGAAACTGCACTCTGCTCGACAAGGTTGGTCGTGTGGCTAGCGGCGGGAAATTCGACCACGATGACTGCGCCGGCGCCCTGAGCATTACTCTCGGCTCGTATCGTTCCACGGTGTGCGTCGGTAATTCCACGGCATATCGCCAGGCCGAGACCAGATCCCCGGGGTTTTGTTGTGAAGAAGGGGTCGAAGATGTGATTCCGAATTGTGTCCGCGATCCCGGGACCGGTGTCGGTCACCTCGGCACATACCCATGAGCCGTGGTTGGTGCTTCTGCGTTGGACCCGGACGGTCAACTGACCACCATTTCCCATCGCCTCGATGGCATTGAGGAAGAGATTTAGAAAAAGTTGTTTCAACTGGGCTGAATCGACGGAAATGTGCGGCGCAGTATCGAGGAACTCGCGGTGAACCACCGTCTGTGTGTGCTCGATTTTGCCTCTCAGGAGCGCAAGAGTCTCTGTGATTGGTTCTCGGATGTCGACTGCGGTCACCTGCTGGAGGGAGGGAACAGCGAGTCCACGCAACCGGCCGACCAGATCATCAATGCGGTCAATCTCGGTGATAACGACCTTGGAAAAGTCCTCTCGAAAGTCGGTTTCTGAAAAGCGGTCAGGTAGCAACTCGGCAAACGTGCGAATTGCGACCAAGGGATTCTTGATCTCGTGTGCGATACCAGACACGAGTGCGCCAAATGCAGCGAGACGCTCGGCCCGCCTCTTTTCGCTCTCGAGGACCTTTACCTGCGTCAGATCGCTAAAGACGATCAGCGCCCCAACGACCGCGTGCCGGTCATCGCGGAGGGCGGAGGTCGAGCAGACAATCGGGGTCTGACGCTCGGCGTCCGCAGGGAGGCTGGTTTCGACCTGCAGGCGGGGATGGCCATCAGAAAGCGCCGCGCAGAGCGGACTGGCGAGAGGGCGTGGTAGTTGGTCGACCGTCATGGATGTGAGCAGAGACTTTGAAAGGCCCGTAAGCCGCTCTGCCGTTGCGTTAACCAGCGCTACCTTTCCGTGAGCATCTACTGTGATGACACCGCTATCCATAGTGCTAAGAATGTTTTCGATGTAGTCATTCACGAGGACGACTTGGCGATACAGCTGGGCATTTTTTACGGCGATTGCCGCTTGACTGGACAACGTTGAGAGCAGCTCCACGTCCTCGGGGTAATAGGCATCCCCGGAGAGCTTTGAACCAAGCACCAGGAAGCCAATTAGCTGATTTTCGGAAAACATGGGGAGCGCGAGATTCCCACCGAGTTGAGCAAGATGCGTTCCGGCACGTTCGAGATCGGGGTTGAATTGGTTCTGCGACTGTGGGTCCCGAAGCAGATGGCGCCGAGACCTGGCAAGCAGGAACGGCAGGGGTGAGTCGGGCGCGAGGCCAGAGTCTGTCGGCAAATGGTCATCACCACCGAAGGCATGTCTCGCAGCCAACTCAAACGAATCGCTACCGGGATCGCGTGTGAAGACTGCCACGAGGTCCGGCCGGAAGGTGCGACTCGTCATGTCGCAGAGGTAGCTCAGAACGGATTTAAGGTCGAGGATGGACGCAATAGTGCTGGTCGCGTTTCGGATCGTCTTCTGATAGTCGTACGTCTGGCGATAGACGTAACGATCGAGCCAGGTCTGGATCCGGTTCTTGAATGGGTTGAATGCGAGGGCGACAAGGAGCCCAACGATGACCTGCACCTCAAGCGGCGCATCATCGGCAGTGCCACCTGTCAGCCGATCAGCAAGGAACAACATAGACACGAGGCAGATACCGGCGATGATTGCTGCAATGAGATAGACAGCGCCTCGGCGAACCACTAGCCGCACATTCATGAATCGATGGCGGATGATGGCGTGAGCCACCATCGCTATCATCAACACGGAGAATATGGGACCGTACGTGCTGAGCGGGGAGCCTCCTGTAAGCAGTGGAACTACCAGGTTCGTGATGACTGCCGAAATTCCAGGCACAAGCAAGGCAAGAAACACGTAAATGAGCTGCTGGCGCTCCGATTCCTTGGCGCGTCGAATGCGCATGATGATTAGTGCGAGGCTATATCCGACGCAAGAGAACGTATAAGCCGCAAAAAACCTGTACATCGGGCCGTAGGTGAGCGATCGACCAGAATTGGTCCTAGCTACCGCGGTGACGATCCAGGGGGTGAACATAGATATAAGGGCCATTGCGATTGCAGAGATTCCGAGTCCTACAACCGGCCACGAGCTTGGCAAGCTCTCGCGAGATGGGAACGTGTGAAAGAAGAGAACGAGAGCAAAAACACTGAGGCCGGCCATGAGGAATGCGGAACGGGACCAGAAAAGGGCCGGCTCACTTCCGACGATGTTGCTAACCTGTGTGCCACTCCAACCCGCGACCGCTAGCGCAAAGAGCGCAAACGATCGGTTGACCCAATGCCGAGGATTCCTGAAGAGGACGAGCAACCCTAAGCTGAAGTTCAGTGTCGTGACGACGATCAGGATTACAAGTCGCAGCACGAGCTTAGGTTATCTCCCTTTCCAGAATGAGCACCGAGTGGGTTCCACCCACTGCATGAGCGTCAATTAGCGCCCGATCGACTCGGCACACCCGCGACTGATTCGGGACGTAATCGAGATCACAGTCCGGATCCGGGGTCTCGTAGTTTATGGTGGGTGGTACGACACCGTGGTAGATAGCCAAAGCCGTCGAGATAGCTTGCAGGATCCCACTAGCTGCGACTGGTTGACCAATCATTGACTTGATTGAACTGATTGGAATGGAGTAGGCCCTTTTCCCGAAAGCAAGCTTGATTGCTGTGGTTTCGTTGCGATCGCTCTCTTGCATTGAGTTGCCGTGACTGTTGATGTAGTCGATGGCTACAGAAGACAGATCAGCGCTCTCCAGTGCTAGGCGAATTGCTTGTGCCAGTGAAGCTCCTGTTTCGTCCCGCTTTCGGATATGCAATGCTTCGCTTGAGAGCCCATATCCTGTGACCTCCGCGTAAACAGTTGCGCCTCGGTCGAGCGCGCTCTCAAGCGTTTCGATCACGACGGCTCCCGCTCCTTCGCCTAGCACTAGTCCATCACGATTGAGATCGAAGGGTCGCGAGGCATAATCCGGATTGTGTGCCTTAGTCAGGATCCCAAGAGCGCAAAATGTGGCAAACGCTAACGGATTCAGAGGAGCTTCGGTGCCGCCCACAACGGCGGCTGTGACCTGGCCCTCTTGAATCTGGTCGTAGCCCCACTTGATGACGTCGAGGCCCGTCGAGCAACCGGATGCCAGAGTCATCGAAGGTCCTCGAATGCCCAAATCAATAGCGACGTGGCTTACGGGAGCGTGTGTCGAATATTGGAAACACGTCAGAGGAGGAAGGGAAGCGTAGCCCTTCGTATGCACAATCTGGTAGGACTCCTCGACTTTTTCGAATCCGTTGATGCATGTCCCGAAACACGCGGCTACGGTCTCGGAGTCTTGGCGGTTGATATCCAGTTTTGCGTCCTCGACCGCCATCCGAGCCGCTGCGACTGCAAACTGGGTGAACCGCCAGAGATCCCGAGCCTGCTTCTTGGTCATGAAGTCTTCCGGTCGGAAATCTCGGACTTCAGCCGCCAGGTTGCAGGGAAACGGCGACGGGTCGAACGCGGTGATGTAGTCGACTGCAGACTTGCCCGCAATGAGGTTCTGCCAGAAGGCATCCTTGCCGATGCCGTTGGGGGCGACGACTCCCAGCCCAGTGATCACCACCCGACGGGAATTCCGCATGCGTCTGTGCCCCCTAAGGGTTCGATAGTTCAGGGCGGATTGGGCCTATACCGTAGCAGGAATGAGATTCAAAACCAAGTGTCGAGCTTCTGCGGCCTCAGGGTAGAATGATCGCGGGCATGAGGCTTCCATTTCCTCTCCTTGCTGGGTCGGCGCGGCTTATTTATTTCCCAGGGCTTGAGGTCATCGAGAACCCCGGACATCATAGCGGCGAACTGCTTGTTCCCGTTAACTTTTCCCTCGGGCGGCTCGCTCCGGACATCAGCCGGTGATACCCTACGATTTGGTCGGGCTGGGCGAGGTGATGCTGCGCTTGGCCGCGCCGCCGCCCCAGCGTCTCGAGCAAACGGGCAGCCTCGAGGTGCAGATCGGCGGGGCCGAGGCCAATGTGGCGGCGGCCTGTGCCCGGCTGGGTCTCAGGACGGCGTTCATCTCCGCCCTGCCGGCCGATCATGCCTGGGGCGACCGGACGGTGCGCGAGCTGACGGGGCATGGCGTCGACTGCGCGGGCGTGCTGCGCCGCCCGGGAAGCCGCATGGGACTCTACTTTCTCGAGTATGGCCAGCCGCCGCGTCCCGTGCGGGTGCTTTATGACCGCAAGGACTCGGCGATGGGTCGCCTGCTCCCCGACGAAGTCGACTGGAAGCTGGTCCGGCAGTCGCGCCTGGTCCACCTCTCCGGGATCACGCCTGCGCTCGGCGACAACTTGCGCGATGTCGTGCGCCGCGCGATCGACGAGGCGGCCGGCGCCCGGGTGCCGATCTCCTTTGACGTGAACTACCGCTCCCGCCTCTGGAGCGCGAAGGAAGCGCGCGACTTTCTCTCGGAGATCCTGCCCCGCCTCGGCTATCTCTTCGTCGGCTTGGACGATGCCGAGACGGTGTTCGAGCTCACCGGCGCGCCCGAGAAAATTCTCGCCCGGCTCCGGCAGCTCGCGCCGGCGGCCACGATCGCCCTCACCCTGGGCGAGAAGGGCTCGGCCGTGCTGGCGGGCGGCGCGATCGTGCGCCCGTCGCGCCTCTACAGCGTGTCGCCGGTTGATCGGGTCGGCGCCGGCGACGCCTACGCCGCGGGATATCTCTGGGCCACGCTCAATGGCCGCGCGACCCAGCAGGCCGCGGACGCGGCCACGGCGCTGGCGGCGCTCAAGTGCACGATCTGGGGCGACGTGCCGCTGGTCACGCGCGCCGAGCTGGACGAGCTGCTCGCCTCCGACAGCACCGAGATCCGGCGCTAACCGGGCGGCATGTCACGCTCGGCCGTCCTCATCCACAATCCGGGCTCAGGCCAGCGGCGCAGCCGCTTCGATTCGATCCCTCGCATGATCGACGTTCTTCGCGAGCGCGGGGTGAGCGTCACGCCGCACGTGACGACGGCGCCGGGCGACGCCACGCGGCTGGCCGCGCAGGCCGTCGCCGACAAGGTGGACGTGGTCCTCATCCACGGGGGCGACGGTACGGTGAACGAAGCGCTGCAGGGCCTGATCGGCGGCGGAGCGGCGCTGGCGCTCTGGCCCGGCGGTACGGCCAATGTGCTTGCCCGGGAAATCGGGCTGTCGGCGGACATCGAGCGGGTGGCGGACACGGTGGCCGCGGGGCGCATGCGGCGCGTGTCGGTGGGCCGCGCTGGGGAGCGGTACTTCCTGCTGATGGCTGGCGTCGGGATGGATGCCGCGGTGGTCCGCGCCGTGAACCCCGGCCTCAAGCGTCTGACGGGAGAAGGCGCCTACTGGATGGCGGGCCTCAAGCAGCTCACCGATTGGCGGCCGGAGCGCTTCCTCATCGAGATCGACGGGCAGCAGTATGGCGCGACGTTTGCCGTCGTCGCCAATGCCGCCTCGTACGGCGGCGGCCTGCGCTTCGCGCCGCACGCGAGCATGGACGACGACGTCTTGGATCTCTGCCTCTTCGACTCGGTCCAGCGGCACCGATTCGCGCGCTATCTCGCCGCGGCCTTCACCGGCTCCCACCTGGGTCTTCCTGGCGTGACCTGCCTGCAGGCGCGCCGGCTCGTCGCGCACGGCACCGCCGAGCAGTTCGTGCAAGTAGACGGCGAGTTGCACGGTCCGCTGCCGATGAGCTTCGAATGCATCCCGGCCGCGCTCTCACTCGTGGTGCCCTGATGGTATAGTGACGCCAGATGGCGGAGCCCGCGCGCGTCGCCGACCGCATCCTCGAGGGCCTCAACGAGCCCCAGGCGACGGCCGTCTCCCACCAAGCGGGGCCGCTGCTGATCATCGCGGGGGCCGGCACGGGCAAGACCACCGTCATCACGCGGCGCATCGCCCATCTCATCGCGACCCGACGCGCCCGTCCCTCGGAGATTCTGGCGCTGACCTTCACCGACAAGGCGGCGGCCGAGATGGAGGAGCGGGTCGACACGCTCGTGCCCTATGGGTACGCGGACGTGCAGATCTCGACTTTCCACGCCTTCGGCGACCGGCTCATCAAGGAGAACGCGCTCGAGCTCGGACTCACGCCCGATTTCCGGGTGCTCACGCGGGCGGAGCAGGTCATCTTCCTGCGCGACCATCTCTTCGAATTCCCGCTCCGGCACTACCGTCCGCTCGGCGACCCGACGCGCCACCTGCAGGCCATCCTCAGCCACATCAGTCGTCTCAAGGACGAGGACGTGGGTCCGGACGAGTACCTGGCGTACGCCGAAGAATCCCTCGTTAGCGCCGCGGACGACGAGACGCGGCTCGAGGCCGAAGAGCATCTCGAGCTGGCCCGCTGCTACGCCCAGTACCAGACCCTGATGGCCAGGCTCGGGCAGGTGGACTTCGGCGACCAGATCGTGGAAGCGCTTCGGCTCTTCCGCACGCGGCCCCACGTGCTCAGGCGCTACGCGGAGCGCTTCAAGCACATCCTGGTGGATGAGTTCCAGGACACCAATTACGCGCAGTTCGAGCTGGTGAAGCTGCTGGCCGCCAAGCATCGCAACGTCGCGGTCGTGGGCGACGACGACCAGGCCATCTTCCGGTTCCGCGGCGCCTCGATGAGCAATATCCTCGACTTCGACCGCACCTACCCGGACGCGAAGAAGGTCGTGCTCCAGGAGAACCGACGGTCGCCGCAGGCAGTGTTGGACGCCGCCTACCGGCTCATCAAGTACAACAACCCGGACCGCCTCGAAGTCGCTCAGAAGATCGACAAGCACCTAGTGGCGCGCGGCCTCGACGGCAAGGCGCGCCTGGGCAAGGCGCCCGAGCACCTGGCCTTCGACACCGTGTCGAGCGAATCGGACTGGGTGGTCGCGCGGATCGCGGAGGAGCACGCGGCAGGGCGGCCCTACAAGGACTGCGCCGTCCTGGTCCGCGCCAACAATGACGCCGACCCATTCCTCCGCGCGCTGAACATGCGGGGCATCCCCTGGACCTTTTCGGGCAATGCGGGACTCTATGGGCGGCCGGAGATCCGGCTGCTCATCGCGTTCCTCCGCGCGGCCGCCCACCCGGACGATTCGGTAAGCCTGCACTACCTGGCCTCCTCGGACATCTATCAGGTGCCGATCGTTGACCTGACCAAGTGCGCCACCTATGCCGACCGCAAGCACCGCTGGCTCTTCGACGTGCTGCGCGAGGTGCCTGCGGAAGTCGAGCTCGAAGAGGAGGGCGCTGCCGCCATCGCGCGGCTCATCGCGGACCTGCAGCGCTACATGGAGCTGGCGCGCGAGCATCCGACCGGGGAGCTCCTCTACCAGTTCCTGATGGATTCCGGGCTGATGACGCGCTATGCCAAAGCGCCGGCAGAGCTCGAACAGGAAGTGCAGAACGTCAGCAAGTTCTTCACCCGCGTCAAGGACGCCGCGCGCGTGCTGAAGTACGACCATGTGCGCGAGTTCGTGAATCACCTGGACGCCTTGGTCGACGCGGGCGACGATCCGGCTGTGGTCGAGGCCGACACCGACACGCCCGCCGTCCACGTGCTCACCGTGCACAAGGCCAAAGGCCTCGAGTGGCCGCTGGTGTTCCTCGTCAATTGCGTCCAGAACAAGTTCCCGTCCACGCGCCGTGGAGAGCCCATCGAGATGCCAACCGCGCTCATCAAGGACACGCTCCCCAGCGGCGACTTCCACGAGCAGGAGGAGCGGCGACTCTTCTATGTCGCTATGACGCGTGCCAAGGAGCGCGTGTACATGACGAGCGCCGAGGACATGGGCGGTAAACGGAATTGGAAGGTGAGCCAGTTCGTGCTCGAGGCGCTTGATCTTCCCAAGGACGCCACGCGCCCCTTCAGGGCCAAGCCCATCGAGGAGCTCAAGCGTCACGCGCCGCCGCCGGAGCTCCCGTCGGCGCACCTCGCCCCCATTCCGGAGAGCGAGCCCCTGGCGATCAGCCACAAGCAGGTGGACGACTACGAAACCTGCCCGCTCAAGTATCAGTACGTCCACATCCTGCGCATCCCATTGCGCCAGCACCACGCGATCGTCTACGGCAGCGCGCTGCACAAAGCGGTGGAGTTCTACCTGCGGCGGCGGGCGGCCGGGAACTTCACGCCGCTCGAAGACCTGCTGCGGGCCTTCGACAACGCCTGGCGCAACGAAGGCTTCCTCACTCGGGAGCACGAGGAGCAGCGCAAACTGGCCGGCATCGCCGCGCTCACGCGCTTCTACCACGAGGAGGAAGTCTCGGGACAGAAGCCGGCGGACGTGGAGCGCGAGTTCGGCTTCAACCTGGGGTCCAATCACGTACGCGGCCGCTTCGACCGCGTGGACGACACGCCCGAGGGCCTCGTCATCGTGGACTACAAGTCAAGCGACGTGACCGAGCAGAAGGCGGCCGACAAGCGCGTGCGCGAGAGCCTCCAGCTCAAGATCTACGCCCTTGCCGAGAAGGAGATGACAGGTCGGCTGCCGGCGCGCGTGGAGCTGCGCTTCCTCGAATCCGGTCTCACGGGCCGCTCCGTCCCGACCGAACAGGACCTGGCCGAGGCGCGGGAGGCTATCGAACTCGCGGCCGCGGGGATCCGGGCCCGCCGCTTCGAGGCCACGCCGGGCTACCAAGTCTGCCGCTACTGCGCGTACAACCAGATCTGCCCGAGTACCGCCACACGCGAGTGAGGGACATTCCATGAAGCTCAAGGCCGATGGGATCGAGATCTACTACGAGATCCAGGGCGAGGGGCCGGTGGTGACCTTCGGCCACGCGCTGGTACGAATCTCTCGCTCTGGGACGAGCAGGCGCGGGCGCTTCAGGGACGCTACCGCGTCCTCCGCTTCGACACCCGCGGCCACGGGCAATCGAGCACGCCCGCGGGGGCGTACACGCTTGACCTGCTCGCGGATGATCTCAAGGGGCTGCTCGACGGGCTCGGCATCACCCGGACGCACTATGCCGGCATCTCCATGGGCGGCATGATTGGCCAGACCTTCGCGCTCAAGTACCCCCCCATGGTCCAGAGCCTCGTGCTCTGCGATACGACGAGTCGCTATCCCGCGGATGCCGCGCCCGTCTGGCAGGAGCGCATCCGGACGGTGGAGACCAAGGGGATGGACGGCATCGTGGAGGGGATGCTCGAGCGCTGGTTCACGGCGTCCTTCCGCAAGCGCAGCCCGGCGCTCATGGACCGCGTCCGCGCCATGCTGCGCGCCACAAACCCGCAGGGCTACATCGGCTGCTGCCACGCGCTCCCGAAGATCAATGTGACCGATCGGCTCAAGGAGCTGCATGGCCCAGCGCTGGTCATCGTCGGCGAGGAGGACTTGGGCACGCCCGTGGAGATGGCGCGCGAGATCCACCGGGCGCTGCCGGCGGCCGGCCGCATCGCGCTGTAAGAGTCGGACTCCACCCGATGGCGTCGGAGCGGTCAGGGACGGCGTGGATCCGACCGCTGCGCCTCTGGTGCGGGCTGATCCTCTTCACCTATCTCGTCACGCACTTCAGCAATCACGCTCTCGGGTTGATCTCGCTGGGCGCCATGGAGGCGGGGCGTCTCTGGTTCCTCGCGTTCTGGCGCAATCCCGTGGGGGAGACGGCTCTTTTCGGCGCGCTGCTCGCGCACTGGCTGCTGGGGCTCTGGCTCATCTACCGCCGGCGGACGCTCCGCATGCCCGCCTGGGAGGCCACGCAAATCGTGCTCGGGCTTGCCGTGCCGCCGCTCCTCGCCTACCACTTTGTGGCCACACGGCTGGCCAATGCCATGTTCGGGACTGAAGATCTCTATACGCGGGTGGTCCTCGGCCTGTGGCTGCTCGATCCCTGGGCCGGCTTCCGCCAGTCAGTGCTGCTCGCGGTCGCCTGGGCCCACGGCTGCGTCGGGCTGCACTTCTGGCTGCGGCTCCGGCCCGGGTATCGGCGCGCGTTCCCGTTCCTCCTGTGCGGTTTCGTGCTCCTGCCGGTGCTCGCTCTCCTGGGCTTCGCCGAGGCCGGCCGCGAGGCGGCGGCGCTGGCGCGCGAGCCCGGATTCGCCCAGCGTCTCATGGTCCAAACCCGCAATCCCTCGGAGAGCCAGCGCGCTACGCTCGTTCGGATGCGCGATGGGCTCTCGACGACCGTGTGGGTGCTCCTTGCCGTGACGCTGCTGTCCCGCAGCGTGCGCGATTACCTGTCGCGGCGGCGGGGGATGGTCCGACTCTCGTATCCCGACGGCCGTACCGTCGCCGTGCCTGTCGGGTGGACCGTGCTCGAGGCGAGCCGCTCGGCCGGCATCCCTCACGCTTCGGTCTGCGGCGGGCGCGGACGCTGCTCGACCTGCCGGATCCGGGTGGGCGGTGACCCGGCGCTGTTGCCGCTCCCGACCCCGCTGGAGCTGCGGGTGCTCCAGCGCGTGGGCGCGGCGCCCAATGTGCGCCTGGCCTGCCAGCTCCGCCCGAGCCGCGACCTGGCCGTGACACCCCTCTTCCAGCCGACGGTGAGCGCGAAGCTGCCGGCTGGCGCGCGCGACGGGCGAGAGCGGGAGATCGCGGTGCTCTTCGCCGACCTGCGCGGCTTCACGCGCCTCGCCGAGCGCAAGCTGCCGTATGACGTGGTCTTTATCCTCAACCGCTACTTCGAGGCCGTCGGCGGCGCCATCGCTGATGCCGGCGGCATCGCGAACCAGTACACCGGCGATGGGGTGATGGCGCTCTTCGGTGTCGAGACAGGGCCGGAGGCGGCGTGTCGGCAGGCGCTCCTGGCGTCGGTCGCAATGGTCGCCCGTGTGCAGAAGCTCAGCAGGGCGCTCGGGGCCGAGCTCGAGGCACCATTCCGGCTGGGCATCGGTATCCATACGGGGCCGGCCGTCGTCGGCGAGATGGGCTACGGCGAGACGCGATACCTGACGGCGGTGGGCGATACCGTCCACGTCGCCAGCCGCCTGGAGGCACTGACCAAGGATTACCAGTGCCAGCTGGTGGCGTCAGAGGAAGTGATGACGCGGGCCGGCCTCGCGTTCGCTGAATATCCCAGCCATGAGCTGACGGTGCGGAATCGCGAGACTCCCCTGCGGGTCGTTGTCGTGAGCGACACCCAAGGGCTCGCCGGCCGAATCCTCCCGAGCGCCGATCCCACACGGAGTCCGGCGTGAGTGACCACGGTGTCCGGCGGGGGGCTCCCGAATCTCGGGCGGCCCAGCCACCCGAGCCGAGCTACGGGGAGCGCGCGCGTACGCTCGTCCACCTCGGGCTCACGGGCGCCCTGTCGACGCTCTCCCGCAAGCAGCCGGGGCATCCCTTCGGCTCGCTGATGCCCTACGCCTCCGACGAGCGGGGCCGGCCGATCTTTCTCATCAGCCGCATGGCGATGCACACCCAGAATCTCGAGACGGATCCGCGGGCCAGTCTGCTCGTGACCCAGCGCCCGGTGGCCGACGAGGATCCGCTGGCCCTCGGCCGGCTCACCCTGCTGGGGATCGCGGGCCGGCTGGCGGAAGGCGCGGTCGCCGGAGCTCGCGAGATCTATCTTGCGCGGCATCCCAAGGCGGAGCACTGGGCAGACTTCGCTGATTTCGCGCTCTGGCGGCTCGAGGTCACGGATGCCTACTTCGTGGGCGGGTTCGCCGCTATGGACTGGATCGAGCCCGGCGCGTATCAGGCGGCGCGACCCGACCCACTGGCCGACAGCGCCTCGGGTATCATCGAGCACATGAATCGCGACCACGCCGATGCGCTCGCGCTCTTCGCGCGAATCCTGGCGGCCGAGGAAGCCGACGAAGCGCGCATGGTGAGCATGGATCGGCTCGGCTTCAAGCTTCGGCTGCGGAGCGGGAGCCGACTGCACAGCTGCCGGATCGGTTTCCCCGGCGAGGTCACGAGCGCGGCGCGCTGCCGCGAGGTGCTCATCGACATGCTGCGCGAGTGCCGAAGCCGCTCAGGATCCTGACAGGAGGCGTCGAGAATGATTCGGAGCCGCTCATGGCGGATGGCCGTTGCGCTCGCGACGGGCGGGGCGTGTGTGACGTGGATTCTTGGCAATGGTCTCGGTTCCGCTCGCGCCCAGCACAGCGAGCACGAGCAGGCACCTGCTCAGGGCCGGAGCGAGACCATGCAGCACATGCACGCGCCAGTGCCGCCAGAGTATCGCAACGTGAAGGAGCCCAAGGGGCTCTGGACGAATCAGGCGTTGATCAGCCGCGGGCGCGCAATTTACCAGGAGAAGTGCGCGGTGTGCCACGGCGCCGACGGCTCGGGCACTGGGCCGGCGGCCGCGGGCATGATGCCAAAGCCTCCGTCGCTCCGAGACAAGAAGATGGTCGCAGAGATGAGTCCGAGCTACTGGTTCTGGCGGGTGAGCGAAGGCGGCGAGGTCGAGCCGTACAAGTCCATATACTCGGCGATGCCGGCATGGAAAGATGATCTCTCGGTCGAGGACCGCTGGGCCGTGATCGCCTACCAGCACACTTTCTCGGACCATCGCGGCCCGCACGACCCCTCGCAGCACCCCGAGCTCCGCCGCTAGTAGTCTTTCGGATCGAGCCAGTCCCGCAGGCCGTCGCCCGCCAAGTTGAACGAAAGTGTGAGTGAGAAGATCGCGAGTCCTGGCCACCAGGCCATCCACGGCGCCGACTCGAGGAACTGTTGCGCCGCGTTCAGCATGGTGCCCCAGCTCGGCTGCGGCGGCTGCACGCCGAGCCCGAGGAACGAGAGAATCGCCTCGGCGATGATGGCGGTCGGCACTGACACGGTGGCCTGGACGAGCAGGGCGCTGGTGATATTGGGCAGGATGTGTCGCGCCATCACGCGCAGATCGTTGGCACCGAGCGCGCGGGCGCCCTGGACGAATTCCAGCTCACGCGTGGCGAGCACGAGCCCCCGGGTGAGGCGGATATAGGTCGGCGTGGCACCCACGCCGATCGCCACCGTCGCATTGGTGAGTGAAGGGCCCAGGATCGTGACGAGCCCGATCGCCAGGATGAGAAAGGGGAAGGACAGCCAGGCGTCGGTGAGTCGCATGAGCAGCTGGTCGAAGACGCCCCGGTAGTAGCCGGCCATCAGGCCGGCGGGAACTCCGACCGCCATGGCGAGCAGGATAGAGAAGACGCCCGCCTGCATGGAGATGCGCGTGCCCCACATCACGCGCGAGAGGATGTCGCGGCCGAGGTCGTCAGTCCCGAATGGATGCGCCGCGGTCGGAGCCTTGCGGATCTGGCTCCATTCTGTGCGCAGCGGGTCGTCTGGCGCGATCCACGGCGCGCCCAGCGCGAGCAAGAGGTAGAACATCACGACCGCGGCGCCGATCAGCGCCGGCGGGCGCCGCGCCGCTCGCCGCCACGCGCGTTGCAGCGATCCCGCCTCGATCTCGCGCCCCACCGCCGAGGCTGGCGCCGCCACTGCACCGCCGTCACCGGCCATCGGCGGCTCCGTGGACCCGGATGCGTGGATCCAGCAGGGTGTAGGACATGTCCACGAGCAGGTTGATCAAAACATAGGACGATGCGGTGATCAGGACGACGCCCTGGACCAGCGGGTAATCCCGCGTGAACACGGCCTCGACGATCAGCCGCCCGAAGCCCGGCACCACGAAGATCTGCTCCGTGACCACGGCGCCACTCATCAGGGCGCCGGTCTGCAGACCGAGGATCGTCACCACCGGGATGAGGCCGTTCCGGATCGCGTGACGGAAGACGACCGCCCGCCCTGCCAGCCCCTTGCTGTACGCGGTGCGGATGTAGTCCGCGCTCAGCACCTCGATCATGCTGTTGCGCGTCTGCCGCATGAGCACGGCCGCCAGCGCGGTGCCCAGCACGAAGGCCGGCATGATCATGCGCTGCAGGTTGGCGACCGGCTCCTGGAGCAAGGAAACGAAGCCAGAAGCGGGAAGCCACCCCAGCCGCACCGAGAGCAGGAGGATCAGCATGATGCCGAGCCAGAAGCTCGGCACCGAGAGCCCGCACAGCGACAGACTATTGGCCAGATAGTCCCAGAACGTGTTGCGGCGGACGGCGGATAGGACGCCAACCGGAATCGCGATCACCAGAGCGATCAGAATGGCGAAGCACGCGAGCTCGACGGTGATCGGCAGCTTGCGCGCGACCGTCTTCACCACCGACTCGCGGGTCCGGATGGACTCGCCCAGATCCCCCTGAAGCGCCAAGCCGACCCAGCGCAGGTATTGGACCGGGATCGGATCGTTGAGCCCATACTTCACGCGAATCTCGGCGAGGCCCGCTTCGTCGGCGTCGGTGCCCGCCATCACACGGGCGGGATCGCCCGGAATCAACCGGACGCCCGTGAAGACGATGAGGCTGATGAGAACGAGCGTGACCGCCGAGATGGCCAGACGCTGGATCAGGTAATCGAGCACGGTGCGTCAGGAGGCCGGCGTCGCGCGGCGCCGGCCTTCCCCGTCAGCTACTGCCAGGATGTGCCCTTGATCCGGATGAGGCCGTCGGGCACCCCCTTGTAGCTCTTCAGGTTCTTCGGATACGCCACGATGTAGTTCGCATGGTAAATGTAGATGATATTGCGCCGGGCGAAGGCGAACTTGTCAACCGCTTGACGGTACAGCCCGGCGCGCTGGCCCAGGTCGGTCACCTCGCGGGCCTTGTTCAGCAGCGCGTCGATGGCCTCATCGCAGACTTGAGTCGTGTTGAGGTTGCTGCCGCAAGTCTGGAACTGATGGATATTGGCATCCGGGTCCACGCGCCCACTCCAGCCGATGAGGAAGGCCTGGAGCTTGCCGGCGTCGTCGTCCTTGAGCGAGGAAGCGAACTCGCTCGGCCGGAGCGAGATGTTGAAGCCGGCTTCCTTGGCCATGCCCTGGATGATCTCGCCGACCCGGCGCTGCTGCGGGTTGTTCACGATCGTCATCTCGAAGCTGTAGCCGCCGGCCAGTCCCGCTTCCGCGAGAAGTTTTTTCGCCTTCGCCACGTCTCGCGTCGGACACTTGCGGCTCTTGTCGGAGAACGGACTCACGGGTGAGATGGGCGTGCAGCCCGGCGTGTACTGTCCGTCCCAGGCGACTTGGTTCAGCGCCTCGCGGTCGATGCTCAAGTCGAGCGCCTCGCGTACGCGTGGGTCGTTGGCCAGCGGCGTGCCCAGGTCGCCGGCCGGCTGGGGCGGCTTGCCGGTCTTATTTCGGATGTTGATGGTGATGCCATCGTATCCGATGCCGGTCACGCTGGACACTTCGAATCGTCCCTCCTTACGGAGGCTGACGGCATCCGGGGGCGCCACGCGATGCGCCACGTCGATGTCCCCCGAGCGCAGGTTGGCCAGCCGGACGTTGTCGTCGGGGATGATGCGGAAGATCAGTCGATCGAACTTCGCCTGGCTCGGATCGAAATAGTGCGTCGACTTTTCGAGGACGATGCGGTCTTGCGGGATGCGCTCGACGAAGGTCCACGGCCCGACGCAGACGGGCGCCGTGCCGAACTTATCGCCGAGCTTGTTGGCGACGGCGGGCGAGACGGGCATGCCGGCGCGATCGGCCAAGATCGCCACGAGGGGTGAGAAGGGCGCCTTGAGCTTGAGTCGAACGGTCAGAGGATCGACGACCTCGATGGTGTTGACGGATTCGAGCTCGCTGTGACGATTGGAGCCTTTCATGTTCAGGTGCCGGTCGAGTGAGAAGCGAACGGCCTCGGCCGTCATGGGCGTGCCGTCATTGAATTTCACGCCCGGTCGGAGCTTGATCGTCACCGTCCTGCCGCCGTCGGAAAACGCCGGTAAGTCGGCCGCCAGCTGGGGAAAGATGCGCAGGTTCTCGTCGATCTCGTAGAGCTTCTCGCACATCTGGGAATAGATGATGCGCCCGACGTACGTCCGGGACAGCGTCGGATCGAGGATGTCGGGATCCTCGTTGAGGGCTACCACGAGCGTCTTCTTCTGGGCGTGGGCGGGTCCTAGCGGCAGCATCACGGCGACAAGCACTGCCACCGCCACCCACAGCGCTTTACGCAGCCTGTCCATGTCCGGGTCCTCCCCGATGAGTGTTCAGTACTTGACGCGGCCGAAGAGCCGGAGCCCATCCGGCCCGTATTGTTGCGCGATCTGCTGGGTGTGAGCCACGACCACGCCGTAAATCCGCCGCAGCTCGGCGACCGGATCGGCGTGGTCGTCCACTCTCAGGTTGTGGTACATCCGCGGCTCGTCGCTGGCCACCAGCAGGGCGGCCGACTGCCTGCCGCGCTTGTCCCC
>Ga0207684_10002160_pt1 | contig 20158 bp, 10 predicted proteins | sample KBSK5501metaG_FD_184342 | JGI IMG/M metagenome (GOLD analysis project Ga0207684, IMG submission 184342) | Corn, switchgrass and miscanthus rhizosphere microbial communities from Kellogg Biological Station, Michigan, USA - KBS K5-50-1 metaG... | ecosystem: Host-associated > Plants > Roots >...
TGGACGCGTTGGCTTTGGCCAGCACTTTGGTGATGGCCGCGGTCAGCGTGGTCTTGCCATGGTCGATGTGCCCAATCGTGCCCACGTTCACATGCGGCTTCGTTCGCTCAAACTTCTTCTTTGCCATGAGTTTTCCTCATCCTCCATCAGTGCTCAGTGCAAACATATGTGCGTCAGGGGCTGCACCTTTGCGATAGCACTTGTTATGTTTCCATTTGCAACGTATATAAAAAGATAGTAATGCAGCTTGACCGGTAGGCCTCTCCCCTGAATTTGGCTCCGTAGCTTTAATCTCGCCGTGATGTAGAAGACGCATTGGCTTGCGTCTGCCCACATCACGACTTTTCTCCCTTGAGGCGCAAAGCCTTGCGCCCTTACATCACATTATCAAGGCATCCTTAACGGGTTGCCTTGGCAACAATCGTATCTGCGATATTTTTCGGCACAGGATCGTAGTGTGCAAACTCCATTGAATAGTTGGCGCGACCGCTGGTCATCGAACGGAGATCGTTCACATAGCCGAACATCTCGGCAAGAGGAACATAGCCCCGCACTACCACCATTGATCCGCGATTGTCCATCCCTAGAATCGTCCCACGGCGCCGGTTTAGATCACCGATTACATCGCCATAGAATTCCTCGGAGGTGGTCACCTCTACCAACATTACAGGTTCAAGTAGAATAGGAGCCGCTTTACGTGCTGCCTCTTTGATCGCTATCGAACCGGCGGTTTTAAAGGCCATTTCGTTCGAGTCAACTTCATGATACGATCCATCATAAAGCGTGACCTTCACATCAATCATCGGAAACCCGGCAATTATGCCATTTTCCAATGTCTCGCGAATGCCATTCTCTACAGGTTTAATATATTCTTTGGGCACTATGCCGCCAACAATGGCATTGATAAAATCAAAGCCTTTGCCGCGCTCGTTAGGGGCTACTCTGATCCACACGTCGCCATACTGCCCATGTCCGCCAGTCTGCCGGACATGTTTGCCCTGAGCCTGGGCTTCGCGTGTGATCGTCTCACGGTAAGCAACCTGTGGGCGACCCACGTTTGCCTCAACCTTAAACTCGCGGAAGAGACGATCTACAATCACTTCCAGGTGCAGTTCACCCATACCATTAATGATGGTCTGGCCGGTTTCTACATCGGTATGTAACTGGAAAGTCGGATCCTCCTCCGTCAGCTTATTCAGCGCAATTGCCATTTTATCCTGGTCAGCGCGTGTCCTTGGCTCGATGGCGATCTCAATGACCGGCTGTGGAAAGGTGATAGACTCCAGGATGACAGGATGCTGAGTATCGCTCAATGTATCGCCCGTGAAGGTGTTGCGCAGGCCTACGGCAGCACAAATGTCACCCGCACGGATTTCATCGATATCCTCGCGATGATTCGCGTGCATACGCAGCAGGCGCCCGATACGTTCCGTCTTACCCTTGGTACTATTCTCAACAGCCGCACCTTTCGTCAGCGTACCCGAATAGACACGCAGATACGCCAGGCGCCCAACAAAAGGATCAGAAACAATCTTGAAGACCAGCGCACTAAAAGGTGCAGAATCATCTACCTCACGCGTAACTGTCTCATTTGTATCAGGATCAATGCCCTTTGGAGCTGGAATATCAAGAGGAGAAGGCAGATAGGTAATCACAGCATCCAGCATTGCCTGCACGCCCTTGTTCTTCAGCGCTGAACCACAAAGTACCGGCACTAGAGTGCCGGCAATCGTTGCTTGACGGAGCGCCGCGACAAGCTCCTCTTTGCTAATCTCCTCACCCTCGAGGTATTTGAGGGTCAACTCCTCATCCGTCTCGGCCACGCGCTCAACCAACAACTCGCGCTGCTGTCTGAATTCGGCCTCCATGTTCGCGGGCACCTGCGTATGATCTGACTTTGTGCCGAGGTCATCAGTAAAGATAACCGCCTGCTGCTCAATCAGGTCTACAAATCCTTTAAAATCGCTTTCCTGCCCAACCGGAATCTGGATTGGGACGGGTGATGCGCCCAGGCGCTCACGAATCATCTCCACTGTACGCCAGAAATCGGCGCCTAGCCGATCCATTTTATTTACAAAGCAGATACGAGGGACATTATACTTGTTCGCTTGACGCCACACGGTCTCAGATTGTGGCTCGACACCGGCCACTGCATCAAAAACGACGACGCCGCCATCCAAAACACGTAGCGATCGCTCGACCTCAGCCGTAAAGTCCACGTGGCCGGGCGTATCAATGATGTTAATGCGGTTATCCAGCCAAAAACAGGTCGTAGCGGCCGATGTGATCGTAATGCCACGTTCCTGCTCCTGTGGCATCCAGTCCATCGTCGCTGCTCCTTCATGCACCTCACCCATACGGTGAATCTTCTTAGTATAGAAGAGAATGCGCTCGGTGGTGGTCGTTTTACCAGCATCTATATGAGCAATAATACCAATATTTCTTGTTTTTTCCAGTGGAAATTCTCTAGCCATGTGTATTGTTACCAGCGATAATGAGCGAAAGCCTTGTTAGACTCCGCCATTTTATGGGTCTCCTCACGTCTCTTAATCGTCGCCCCTTGTCCAGCAGCTGCATCCATCAATTCGCCAGCAAGTTTCTCCGACATTGTTTTTCCTGTGCGGGCACGAGCCGAACGAATCAGCCAGCGCATCGCCAGCGCGTTACCTCGTTCCCTACGTATATCAACGGGCACCTGGTAAGTCGAACCACCGACACGGCGGGGTTTCACTTCCAGGCTAGGCGTCGCATTCTTCAACGCCTGCTCAAACACATCGAGCGGTTGCCGTTTCTGCCTGGCCTCAATAACGTCAAACGCATCGTATATGATACGCTCGGCCAGGCTGCGTTTTCCATCCAACATTAACTTACCGATAAAGCGAGCAACATTCCGGTTCTTATACTTCGCATCCGGTACGTCCGGCCGCCGCACCACTCTTTTACGTCTTGGCAAGGTGCACCTCCTCCTGATAAACACCAGAAAAGGCGTCGATTCGATTGCGTGGGTAGCCCATAGGCTACCCCTACAATCTCAACAGACGCCTACACGCGAGTGCCTATCCACTCTGTGGAGAACACTCGACTCTCATCGCAATTGCAGAAGAACACGCTTCCCTAATAGTTTTCGCGATGACGTGTGATTTGCCGACCTACCTGAGGCGTTCAGGCGGTATCGGGTGGACACTACAGGGGGCAATACATTTCGCCCCTACTATCTCTCTCTTATCGCCTCTTGCCGGCGGCTGCCTGCCCTGGCTTCGGCCGCTTGGCTCCGTACTTGGAGCGGCCACGACGACGTTTTGCAACTCCATCACTGTCCAGCGTACCACGGACAATGTGATAGCGCACGCTCGGTAAGTCCTTTACGCGCCCACCACGAATGAGTACGACGGAGTGCTCTTGCAAATTATGCCCTTCACCTGGGATGTAAGCAGTCACTTCCATCCGGTTACTCAACCGAACGCGGGCAATCTTGCGCATTGCCGAGTTCGGCTTCTTGGGCGTCATGGTACGCACCTGCGTGCACACGCCGCGCTTCTGCGGCGACCCACGCAGGGTTGAAGTTCGGTTTTTCAGCGCATTGAATGAAAATCGCAACGCCGGGGCCTTAACCTTCTCTTTCTTCTGTGAACGGCCCTTTCGGATCAACTGATTGATCGTCGGCAATGAAAGATTCTCCCTATCCTCTCAAAGGCACAACTTACTGCGCCCTGTATTCCACATTCGTGCGGAGTCTTATAATATCACTCATTATCCGGGCTGTCAAGTACCAAACCTCCAAGAGTACTTACGCCTGCGCCGACTCCAACACTCGCAACTGGAGTCGGCGTTGCCAACCGGGCCGCCGCCTGCTGCTGGCGAGCAATCTGCTCGCGGCGCCGTTGCGCTATGCCCGAGCCAGCAGGAATGAGCTTACCTATAATCACATTTTCCTTCAGCCCTACCAGGTGATCGGTCTGAGCCTCAATCGCAGCCTCCGTTAGCACCCGCGTGGTCTCCTGGAATGAAGCCGCCGCCAGGAAGCTATCGGTATTGAGTGAAGCCTTGGTGACACCCAGCAGTACCGTTTGCGCGGTTGCGGGTTCACCGCCCTCCGCTAGCACGTGGGCATTGGTATCCGCGTACACAAAACGATCTACCAGGTCATTTGGCAACATCTCGGTATCGCCTGGCTCGTCCACTTTAACGCGGCGCAGCATCTGGCGAATGATTACCTCGATATGCTTGTCATTGATATAGACACCTGTATTACGATAGACTTTCTGAACTTCCTTCACTAGGTACATCTGAACAGCTTCACGCCCCTGGATGCGCAACACATCTTGCGGGTCGCGCTGGCCTGCAGTAATCGGAGTTCCCGCCTGGATCTTCTGGCCTGGAGTCACCGCGATATTGCGTGCTGCCGCGATTGGATACGCGCGTTCCTCACGCTCCTCGAAGCGAATGGAAAGTAAACCACTCGCATTTATCAGCGCTTCGCCTTCAGTACGAGCCAGCACAGGTACAGGCTCAGTGCCGTCTTCGTCGGCAGGCATCAGTGCAATCACCTGGTCCTTTTGCACCCTATCATGATCGTTGACAACTATCTGGCTACCTTCAGGCAGTTGATACTCATCGAAGAAGACATTGGTAGAGACGACGCGTACTGTGCGAGCGCCACTATTCTCGTCTTTCACGATTTCTACCACGCCATCAATTTCACTTATCTCGGCCTTGTCTTTCGGCACACGTGCTTCAAACAACTCCTCGACACGTGGCAAGCCTTGCGTGATGTCTCCTTGTGCTCCTGCAATACCACCAGTGTGGAAAGTACGCATTGTTAACTGCGTGCCGGGCTCACCAATCGACTGAGCAGCAATAATTCCTACCGCCGCTCCAAGACCGGCAAGAGCATTGGCAGCAAGATCACGCCCATAACACTTGCGGCAAACTCCCCGGTGCGCCAGGCATCCAAGCACTGAACGCACACGCACAGCCTTGACGCCAGCGTTGACGATTTGATCGACCATATCGTCGGTCAGTTCTTCGCCGGCCTCTATCTCGTCAAAGCCTGGAATAGGATCCAACAGCACACGGCCCTTCAAGCGATCACGGATATCCGGCAGCATCATTCCTTTGCTGTCTTCCTCGGTAATCAGCATGCCCTCTGTGGTTCCGCAGTCTTCCTCAGTGACAATCACATCTTGCGCAACGTCGATCAAACGCCGGGTCAGGTAGCCAGACTCGGCAGTTCGCAGAGCTGTATCGGCCAGGCCCTTACGGGCACCGTGACTACTGATGAAGTACTCCAACACACTCAGGCCTTCGCGGAAGTTACCGCGTATCGGGATGTCGATGATCTTGCCCGATGGGCTTGCCATCAAGCCACGCATTCCAGACAACTGGCGAATCTGCTGGAACTTCGCTTTGGTTGCCCCTGACTTCGCGATTGTGTAAATCGATCCATACGGGTCAAGCGTCGCCTCCACCATCTTCGTGACATTTTCGGTGGCCTCGTTCCAGGCATCAACGGTCTGCTGATATCGCTCGTTCTCGGTGATCAGTCCTTCACGAAACTGCTCTTCGAGTTCAGCGATTTTGGCATCCGCCCTCGCCAGTTCCTCTTGCTTACCTGCCGGCACCCTGACATCGCTAATGGCGATGGTTGTGCCAGCCTTTGTAGCATAGGAGAAGCCGAGGCGTTTGATTTCATCGGCCAGTTCAGCCGTCTTGGCGCGTCCATACTCTTTGAAACACTCGCCGATAATCTGCTTGAGGTTCTCTTTCTTCATCGGGTAGTTCTTAAACCGCAAGCGCTCCGGCAACGCATCATTCAAGATGATACGTCCCACGGTTGTCTCCACCAGCTTCCCGTTTGCATGCGCGGTAACCTTCGCAGGTGGCGGCACATCATAGACATCCGCATCGCCCAGGCGCACTTTGATCAGCGCTTGCAGGTCAATTACCCCATGCTGGTAGGCCAGCAGGGCTTCGGTCGTATCAGTAAAGGTACGTCCCTCGCCCTTCATAGCAGGGCGATCCTGCGTCAGGTAGTAGCATCCTAGCACCATATCCTGGCTCGCACCAATAGACGGCTCGCCCGTCGCAGGGGAGAGCAGATTGCGCGTTGAAAGCATAAATCGCCGCGCCTCGTCCTGCGCTTTTTCAGACAGCGGCACATGTACCGCCATCTGGTCGCCATCAAAGTCTGCGTTAAAGGCTGAACAGACCAGCGGATGCAGTTGAATGGCGCTGCCTTCCACCAGCACAGCCTCGAAAGCCTGGATACCCAGCCGGTGCAGGGTTGGCGCCCGGTTCAACAGTACAGGATGATCCTTAATCACCTCTTCGAGCACATCCCACACTTCTGGCTTGACACGTTCCACAAAGCGCTTCGCGCTCTTAATGTTATGCGCGAAGTTCTGCTCTACCAGCTTGCGCATCACAAATGGCTTGAAGAGTTCCAGTGCCATCTTCTTGGGTAAGCCACACTGGTGTAATTTGAGATCCGGTCCTACCACAATCACGGAACGGCCAGAGTAGTCAACGCGCTTACCAAGCAAGTTCTGGCGGAAACGGCCCTGCTTACCCTTGAGCATATCTGACAGGCTCTTCAACTTGTGATTGCCCGAACCAGCCACAGCACGGCCTCGCCGCCCGTTGTCAATTAAGGCATCGCATGCCTCTTGCAACATACGCTTCTCGTTGCGAATGATGATCTCTGGTGCTCCCAACTCCAGTAGACGCTTGAGCCGGTTGTTACGGTTAATCACGCGCCGGTAAAGATCATTCAAATCAGATGTCGCGAAGCGCCCACCATCGAGCTGTACCATAGGCCGCAAATCCGGTGGCAAAACTGGCAAAACCGTCAGGATCATCCATTCTGGATATGTGTTTGACTTGCGGAAAGCCTCTACGACCTTCAAGCGCTTCGTCGCTTTCTTGCGTCGCTGGCCAATAGTCGAACTAATTTCATTTCGCAGCTCGGCAGCCAGCTTATCCAGGCTGATCCCCGCGATCAGTTCGCGTACCGCCTCCGCGCCCATGCCTGCCCGGAATACATTCGAACCAAACGCATCGCGCAATTCACGGTAGCGGTTTTCCTGGATAAGGTCCATTTTCTTGAGCCCTTCCAGGTCGCGCCGCAGTTGCTCCAGCCGATGTCGTCTATCGACCCGCTGTGACTCTAACTGTGTCTGCACTGAGTCGATTTGCCCCTGGTAGTCTACCATCAGGCGCTCTGCTATATGGCCACTATCTGCTTTCAAAGCATCGATTTCGCGGTGCGCATTCTCGGCGATATCGTTACGGCTGGTCTCCGCAGCCCGTTCCAGTGTTTCAAGGTCTTTCGGCGTGACTACGTCGCCTTGCTTGACAATCACCCGGTCAGTCGGGCTAAAGATAATGTTTTCTTCGGCCTCCTGGCCTATTGCCGCCCGTATCTCGGCGAGTGCCTCACTTTCAGCCTGTCTTGCTGCCTCGAGTTCCTGCTCGCGCCGTGCTTCAATCTCTTGTTGATCCGCAGTATTGCGGCTCAGTGCGTCTTGAATATCGCTCTCACGCTTCTCTTTCAGGCTATCGATGCGTTCGACAACCCTGTCATCCAGGTTTTGATCGAGCTTGATCAGCTCTTCATCTATACGCATCAATTCCTGCTGGCGCGCTTCCTCATCAATATGCGTGACGACGTAGAGCGCAAAGTAGAGGATACGCTCCAGGTTACGCGGCGAAAGATCTAGCAAAAGGCCAATGCGACTCGGTGTCCCCTTGAAGTACCAGATGTGGCTCACCGGGGAAGCGAGTTCGATATGACCCATGCGCTCGCGGCGCACCTTTGAGCGTGCCACTTCTACTCCACACTTGTCACACACAATACCTTTGAATCGAACACGCTTATATTTACCGCAGTAGCACTCCCAGTCCTTCGTCGGGCCGAAAATGCGCTCGCAGAAAAGACCATCCTTTTCCGGCTTCAGCGTGCGGTAATTGATGGTTTCCGGTTTCGTTACCTCGCCATAACTCCAGCTACGAATCTGCTCAGGACTGGCAAGGCTAATACGTATTGCGTTAAAATCATTTACTTCGAGCATGATGCCTCCTGGTGTTGGGGTACAAACTGCGTGCCCAGCCACCTCGTCTGGCGTATTCGATTACGCCCCTCCCATGTTGGATGCAATTGATTGGATAACCACTGCCTGCTGTAGCAGGCAGCGGTTCGACTCCGAATTACTGATCTCCTTCGAAACCGGATAAGTTAATGCCCAGTTCTGGCATTACATCGTTTGAGGTGTCCTCGACAAATTGAATCTTCTGTTCATCTTCGTTGAGCACCTCTACATTAATGCCAAGGCTTTGTAATTCTTTGACTAAGACCTTAAAGGATTCCGGCACTCCCGGCTCCATAATATTTTCACCCTTGACGATGGCTTCGTAGGTCTTGACACGTCCTACGACATCGTCAGACTTGACCGTCAGGATTTCCTGCAAGATGTTCGCAGCACCGTAGGCCTCGAGCGCCCATACTTCCATCTCACCGAAACGCTGACCACCAAACTGCGCTTTGCCACCCAGCGGCTGCTGCGTTATCAGGCTATATGGACCCGTTGAACGAGCATGGACCTTGTCTTCAACCAGGTGCGCCAGCTTCAACATATAGGTATAGCCAACGGTAATCGGCTGGTCGAATGGTTCTCCCGTTCGCCCGTCGAAGAGCTGTATCTTACCCGTCTCTGGCAAGCCGGCACTGCCCAGGTACCCCTCGATATCTTCTTCGGTAGCACCATCAAACACCGGCGTGGCGATCTTAATGCCCAATTCATGAGCAGCCCAGCCGAGGTGGGTTTCCATAATCTGTCCGATATTCATACGATGCGGCACACCTAATGGGTTCAGGATGATGTCGACTGGCGTCCCATCGGGCAGGAACGGCATGTCTTCGATTGGCAATACCCGCGAGATGACGCCCTTGTTGCCGTGGCGTCCGGCCATCTTGTCGCCAGCACCAATTTTGCGCTTCTGGGCGATACTGACACGCACCAGTTGATTGACGCCTGGAGGCAGTTCATCGCCCTGGTCTCGCGAGAATACCTTCACTTCAACGACTTTGCCACGCTCACCATGGGGTACGCGCAGGGAGGTGTCTTTCACCTCGCGAGCCTTTTCACCAAAGATGGCTCGCAGAAGCTTCTCCTCGGCGGTCAGTTCGGTCTCGCCCTTCGGCGTAATCTTACCGACGAGAATATCTTGCGGCCCTACCTCGGCGCCAACATAGATGATGCCACGCTCGTCGAGGTTACGCAGCCCTTCTTCGCCTACATTTGGGATGTCCCGCGTGATCTCTTCGGGTCCCAGCTTTGTGTCGCGCGCATCGATCTCGTATTTCTCAATATGTATAGAGGTGAAGAGATCTTCACGCACTATGCGCTCGCTGATGAGGATCGCATCTTCGAAGTTACCACCTTCCCAGCTCATAAAGGCGACAAGTATGTTTTGTCCAAGCGCAACTTCTCCATCTTCTGTGGATGAGCCATCGGCGATAACCTCCCCGGCAGTAACATAATCGCCTTTGCTCACAATTGGCCGCTGGTTGATGCAAGTGCCTGCATTGGAACGCACGAACTTGCGCAAACGGAAAGTATGCACCTCACCTTGCTCATCTACAACTTGGATCTGGCGAGCAGTCGATTGTACAACTTCGCCATTGATCGGGCTCACCACCACCTGGCCGGAGTCAATGGCTACCTGGCGCTCAATACCCGTACCACAAATCGGCGACTGCGGCTTCAGGAGCGGTACAGCCTGGCGCTGCATGTTGGCACCCATCAATGCCCGGTTCACATCGTCATGTTCCAGGAACGGGATCAGCGCGGTTGCTACACTGACGGTCTGGCGCGGCGATACATCCATATAGTCCATCAAATCGGAGCTTTCCATCACGAACTCGCCCTGGTAACGAGCGAGTACGCGCTCCTCGGTGAATTCACCTTTATCATCAAGCTTCGCGTTCGCCTGGGCGATCCAGAAGTTCTCCTCGTCGTCGGCCGTGCGATAGTCTACTTCGTCGGTGACAAAGGGCCTGGTCCTCACTACAGCATCGCCTAACAACTCCGACAGCTTCGCAAACAACGCCTCGTCAACACGCACTCGCGTGCGCGCCTTGATAAGCACCTCGCCATTGGCTGACTTCACATCTTCATTTTCACGCCCGATAACGCCCCGGAATTCACGACCTATCAAGCGCGGGTCGTTGGCTCGTAAGCGTTTGTAGACCTTGCGATATGGCGTTTCGATAAAGCCGTAAGGATTGATTTGTCCATAGGTCGCCAGGTTACCGATAAGACCAATGTTCGGACCTTCCGGCGTCTCAATCGGACAGATACGGCCATAATGCGAGCGATGCACATCACGCACTTCAAAGCCCGCTCGTTCTCGCGATAGTCCACCAGGACCGAGAGCTGATAGGCGGCGCTTATGCCCGATTTCGGCTAGAGCATTGGTCTGATCCATGAACTGCGAAAGCTGACTGCCACCAAAGAATTCCTTCATGGCTGCTACGACCGGGCGTATATTGATAAGTGCATTGGGAGTGGCCTGCCCTGGCTCCTGGATACTCATGCGCTCCTTGACAACGCGCTCCATACGCAGCAATCCAACACGAAATTGGGTCTGGATGAGTTCGCCAACACAGCGCACGCGGCGATTGCCGAGGTGGTCGATGTCATCCTTGCGCCCATGGCCGTTGTTCAATTGAATCAGGCGGCGCACTATGTTGACCAGGTCATCCTGCGTTAAGGTACGATAGCTCTGCGGTGTCGCAAGGTCCAGCTTCCTATTTAGCTTGTAGCGTCCAACACTGCCCAGGTCGTAACGCCGGGGATTGAAGAACATGTTCTTGACAAGCGAACGGGCATTATCAATCGTAGCTGGATCACCTGGACGCATCTTCTTATAGAGTTCGAGTAGCGCCTCGTCCTCTCGTTTGACAGGATCACGATCCAATGTCGCCTGGATGTAACGAATGTTGACATCGTTATCGACATCTCGGAAGGCATCGAGGATGCCCTGGTCGGTCGAGAGATCGAGGCTCTCACCGTGCCACTGCTCTTTCGCCAGGCTCGCTATAGCGCGTAGCAAGGTAGTGATTGGTAGCTTGCGCTTGCGGTCGATTTTCACCGTGAGCAGGTTCTTGTTGCTTGTCTCAAACTCTAACCAGGCACCACGTCCAGGAATGAGCTTGGCAGCATATAGCCTGCGGCCAGTCGTAGCATCTTCGTCGGCGGTAAAGTAGACACCAGGCGAACGCACAAGCTGGCTAACCACGACACGCTCCGCGCCGTTAATAATGAATGTACCTTCCTTAGTCATGAGCGGGAAATCACCCATGAAGATATCCTTCTCGATGATTTCGCCAGTTTCTTTGTTAGTGAGGCGAGCCTTGACGGTTAAAGGGGCTGCGTACGTGGTATCACGGTCGCGGCACTCATCCTCTGTGTACTTTGGCTTACCGAAAGGCTCCGGCGGTACAATAAATTCAAGCTTCAGGTTTTTCCCGGTAAAATCTTCAATAGGAGAAATTTCGTCAAAAAGTTCGCGTAGACCTTCTTTCTTAAACCATTCAAAAGAATCAAGTTGGATCTGAATCAGGCCCGGCATCGGCCGTATATCCGGAATACGCGCAAAAGAAACGCGCTCAGGAACTGTGACGGCCCTGCTGCTTACTGCCATAGGTAGTGTTCTCCTCTCACTGTTGGGGCTACCCTTTGCGGTCGCCCTCCCACCAGGATACCGAGGAGGGAACTGTAGAGGCGTGTGCCTCGAGGACACGCGCCCATGCGGTAACAAGGGCTCCTGTTATAGTCGTCCTTGCCTCCTCTATGCAAAATGAAAACTGAAGAAGAAAAAAGATAATTACCCGGATATTCCAGGTCAGAAACATTTTCTGACAAGAAAAGTAACCGCTGTTTGCCTTCGCAAGCGGTTACTCCTACGTCCCTACACATACTAGTTGTTTTTGGGTCATCCACTTACACATCCCCACATAATTATATGAAACATTCGCTATGTATAATAACAAAACGCGCCGCATCTTTCCCACATCGTGGTACTAATGTCGCTTTACCAACTCTTCTTACAATAGTCTCATGCAATCGCCATGGCCCTTTACAGCCACTTAAATAGGGGCGGCCAGGTCTCTTGCAGGTTTATGATGTGGCACCCTTGACACATGCAGTACCCTTACATGGGTAGTGGGGAATAAAGATCTTTCGTTCAGCGCTTCGTTTATATTTGTCTCTCAACCCTGTAACAAATTGCATACTTTTCCATGTCTAGCGACATAGATACTCCTACAGGATGTAGTATACGACAACCTAAAAGGAATGTCAATAGTTTTTGGGTTTTTGTTCCAATTGAGTTTTAGTCTTGCGTCCATTGCGGAAAATTCCTCATGGGTTGCATACTCCGACTTCATTGGATGAAATAAGAGAATATTGATACTCCCACAGGGGACAAAAAGTCTCAAAGTCAGATCGTTCAGGAGTTTCTGGTGAAAAGCCGATCAACCACGGGAGGTATCGCATTTATGATAACACAAAATACGCCCGTTTTATTCCCGGTGGTCACTCCTGTAAAGGAGTTCCTTTGGTTTATTTTTCAGAACATTACTCGTGTAGGCATGCCTCCGCAAAGGGGCTTACCTTTTGGTCTCAATTAGTCTAAACACCAATTCCAAAAGTCGGTAAAAAGTGATTCTTGGGAGCTCACCATTATTATACCAGCATTGTAAAGCGATCCGCCTCTTCTAATGCAGCCTTGATCTCTTCGCCCAAACGAGGATTCCAGGGTCGTTCCGCATCAAGCCAGCGTTCGCGTAACAGGAAAAGAAGATGACGTTGATCCTCCGCGTCTAATAGATTAAGATCGAACAAAGATTCCTGTTGGTCAGGATGCATTATGGTCAAAACAAAACCATCTATTCTCAACGTTGTTTGGCTGCTGAGCTGGTAGGTCTGCGGCGCTCCCATTTTACGGCAGAAAGAGACGCAGCCAATCCAACCAATCAGCACAAATGAAGCAGCAACTAAGGTAACAGCCAACCCTGCTAGGCTCAAAGCAATCGCGGCAGCCGTGCACAATACGACGAGTGCAGGATTGGGTAGATGCAACGTCCAGCCTATCAGTATCTCTGGAACGAGTCCGACCAGGGCAGCTATGAAACACGAGAGGGCTGTACCAACAGCCCAGTAGATACTTGATAGATTCTTAGGCGAGAGGTCACGCACGGTCAAGCTAAACCCACCTTCGAGGATGAGCATACCCTGGCGATATCCAGCACGCAGTGCATACAGAAAACGCCCAACCAGAATAATCCCAGCCAGCAAAAGGAGGGTAATATACAGCAGAGTTGCCAAAAGAGCATCCTGCCACTTAAGGTACGGTGTAAAGATATGCAAATACGTGGGCCACAGCCTGACGGCAAGCACAGCACAGACCAGAGCCGCTCCTAAAGATGCGACGATAAGTAGCCATGCTATCAGGCGCGTACGCTTATAAGATGAACGACTTAGAAAAAAAACATAGTCATCCGCCGGTATCTGTATCATAGATCCTCTAACCGCAAACCATAGTTGGTGTAATAAGGGTATCTCTTGGCAGTTTTCCACCTCTTTTATTGGGTGAGCCTTTCTGTTTCGACCTCTGATTTCCCCACACTTTAGACGATTGACCCCTGCGACCAGTTACATGTACATAGACATAGGCCTATGAAAGCGATTAACCTGACCTCTAACGCAGCTCATTTCTCAAGTCCTCAAATAGGATCGTTTGCAAATAACGTTCGGCGGCACTGGGAAAAATCGTTACAATGACTTTTCCCCGATTCTCAGTCTTACGTGCCTCTTGCAGCGCAGCCCAGGCAACCGCTCCACTGCTGATACCGGCTGAGAGTCCCTCCTCTTGCATGAGACGGATAGCAGTAGCGACAGCGTCCTGGTCAGTGACAGGAATAACGCGATCTATAAGGTCAAGACGCAATGTATCCGGTTGAAACCCTGCACCGAGCCCTTCAATACGGTGCGGCCCAGGACGTCCGCCCGATAAAATTGCGCAGGCAGCAGGCTCTACAGCAACAACCTCGATGCTGGGTTTACGTGCGCGCAGTCCTTCAGCAACTCCAGATAGAGTCCCACCAGTGCCCACACCGATCACAACGATGTCAACAGCACCGGCGGTTTCTTCCCACATTTCGACGGCTGTCCCTTCACGGTGCGCACGTGGGTTGGCCTGATTGTAGAATTGCTGAGGGAACCAGGCATTAGGGAGGGTAGTGCGCAGTTCAATGACTTTGTTAATCGCTCCACGCATGCCCTGGTTGCCTGGGGTAAGGATGATTTTCGCTCCTAAACGTTGCAAGAGCAGGCGGCGTTCTATGTTGATTGTATCAGGCATGGTCAGGATGCACGAGTAACCCCGCGCGGCAGCAATCCAGGCCAGCGATATTCCCATATTGCCACTGGTGGGTTCGGTAATAATGCCACCTGGTCGTAAGAGGCCCTGCGCTTCGGCTTCACAGATCATCTGCAAGGCAGGCCGATCCTTGATACTTCCCCCTGGACTGAACATTTCGAGTTTGGCCAGAATAGTGGCTTGTTGTGGCTGTGTCGTGTTTGCCGTAATCCGTTTTAATTCGACCAGGGGTGTATGACCAACAAGCTCTGTAACATCCTTTGCCCAATGCGTCATGACTTCTCCGTAGAGGATAGGTATACATAACCAGGACCGGATGCCAGGCTCCGCATCTCCAACTATACACGTTCCTCTCGGCCGCTCACCTCTCCAAGCAAGGCCTCAATCATGAAGAGCAGCTCCTTGACCTCAAACGGCTTGCGTAGCAGTAGCCCTGTTTGTAGTCCCATGCGATGAAGTTCCCAGTCGTAGCTACCAGTGATGAAAATTATAGGGGTATTTTTAGTATCGCTATGCCCACGCAACATCTTGTAGAGGGATATGCCATCCAGGTTAGGTAACTTGACGTCCAACAAGATAAGGTGGGCTCCAAGTTGTGGCAGGTGATCTTTGGCATCCTGTCCATCTGAGAAGCAGCATACCCGCCAACGCTCATCACGTTCCAATAGCTCACGGAACAAGTCAGCAAGCATCACATCATCTTCAACTATAGCAATCAATCTGCTATTGTCCGATTGCCTGTCAACAACCACTTGCTACTCCCAGGTGGGCCAACACTGCAGCCCTGCTTTGGTCTAATCGACACCCCCTCGCAGCACACCCCCAGTCAGATATAATACATAGTCTCAGTACTGCCAGCCCGATGCCGTTGGGCAAGCTCCTCGATTGTCGTTGAGATGAGTATCTGTTGCGTCATTTCATCGATTTTCCGCCAGACTTCACGCAATGCACAACCTGGTGAGAGCTTGCAGAAGTCAGGGTTGGGCAGGCATTCCATTGGTGGCACATACCCTTCAAGCGCTTGCATAACTTGCGCCATAGTAATCTGCGCAGGTGGTTTAGCTAGCATGTGCCCACCCTTTGGTCCCCGGACACTTTTTACCAACCCCTCTTTACGTAACGCCATTAAAATCTGGTCGAGAAACTGCTCCGGAATGTACTGCCTGCCGGCAATATCAGCGCTCTCAATCGGCCCCTGCCCGTAATATGCTGCCAAATCAAGCATGGCTCGCAGGCCATAATCGCCTTTCATCGTCAATTTCATCGCCGGGCACCTCTCCAGCAGATCAAGCCACAGTGGATGGGGATTCCCAAATTCACTTGCTACAAAAGATCTCTGCCCATCTTACCCACAAGAGCTAATTACCTGATCGTAGCATATATCAGTACTGATTTGCTGTCAATGGGCCGCATTGCGACTGATTGCCAGCAAGTCAGTACGTATATTCGTAAAATGTTCACGCAGAGCAGCCATCTGCACCCGTTGATCCTTAACACGAATCCAGACACGCTTTTGAGGGAAATAGAAGGTAACGCATAAGCTTAAGATAAGAATGGCGGCTGTCGGCCACACAATTACTGAGCCTGCATCTTTAGTAACAAGTAAGACTGTTGCCTCACTCGCGCTGTTCAGCCTGATTGTCCATTGCTTGTCAAAGCTCTTAGCAGATTGACCCGGCTGTAAATTTACAACAGTCTTGTACTGACCTGGAGGAGCATCTGGAGCGCCGACCGTGATTAGCATCGATGGATGCTGCACCTGCGCTAGTTGTACTGAGGAGCTATGAATAAAATACACCCCCAGCGTTAGACTTGATCCCGATATAGGAATGCCTTTGGCAAAGTCAACCACCTTGCCTGGCGGTAGATTAACACTCTGATCCAGTACGATAGGCTCATCACAGACAATGCATCCCTGCGCATCGCTTATCGTGATGTTGATGGAGGGAATTAACGACGATTGGTGAAAGACAACCCCATTATAAGCCAGAGGGGCGTTAACGCGCAGCTGATTGCTGTGCGCGACCAGCTCACCATCCTGGTAGACGCTCAAATCAGTCACATAATCAGTTGGTAGACCCGTCTTCGGATCGAATGTAGCAGTAAAGTTATTGACTCGGAAACTTATATTGTGTGACGTTCCACGCGGATAGACGACCGCGCTCTGACCATCGGGAAGCGCCTGGTCAAAGGTAAAGCCTGCGAGGCTATCGCTGAGGCTTATAAGTGGAGCAGGCAGGATATGCCGGGCCGGGCTATTGGGTGAGAACCCATGCCACTGAGATATAACACCTGCCATCAAGAGTGTAACCAGCGCAGCATGGAAGACAAATGTCGAGAGGGTCGCCCACGAATTTTTATTCGCATAGATATATGTGACTTCTTGGCCATTACTATCTTCCCCAGTTTCCACAAGCATGCGAACACGATAGCCTCGCTTGCCCAATTCAGCCTTCGTCCATTCGATAGCATTGCTATGGATAAATTCGTTACGCTCCAGGGCATTTTGATAGAAGTTATCGTTGCGCCGGATGAGTGGGTGCTTAAAATTCTGCCAGATGGCAGGCGCTCGATTCAACGTACAGACAACGATACTCAACGAAAGCACTGTGAGCAAGAGCATGAAGTACCAACTGGAGAAAATAGTGAAGAAATGTAGCCAATCAAAGGTGGGCGTGAGCGAACCATAGCGGGGCAAAGCATTTTGTTGTACCCAGGCGGCATAAGCCACAGGATCATTGAGGACCTCGCCCGGAGCCTGCACAAAATAAATGCCAATGAAGCAAATTACAGCTATTGAAGCAATCAGAAAAATAGCAGTACGTACTGAACTCAGCCAGCCCCATGCGGCATCAATGGGATGCCGCATAATATAGAGGAAGCGCTGCTTGAATCGGTGCCGGGGCGTCTGGTAAAGGCGGCCTTTATGGTCGCCCTTTGCATGCCTATTGGGTGCTATCTTCTGCATCCCTGTATATGGGGATTTCGGTGGATTTTTTACAGGAGTTGCCATAATGCTCTATCGATAATCTTTCCCACTTGGGAATATCATATACAGGGGACGATGCATCGTCCCCTGTATATGATAGAGCATCTGCACATTTCTGACAAGCGAGGTTCAGGGCTATTCCTTAGAAAGTCTCTTTCATTATCTTCTCTGTACGTAGTGACATGGCGCTTTAAAAGTTGAGCAAAGCAGGGATCCAAGGGGCACAGAGTCTGGGGGACTCGGCACGGCCGCCCCTTGGCGGGGTGTGGGGCAAGGAAGCCTGGGGGGCTTCCATTCCCCACCTTTCCCCTTTTCCAGGGGTGGGGAGGGGAAGAAGACGACTTTTAAATTGCATAATCAAGAGACCATTTCGGGCATAGGAAGTGCCCCTAGAAAATCCTCCATTTCGATGCACAAGGTAACATAGTGATACAACAGACACAAGTGTTACAAGTGTTACAATACTGCTGGCGAATTCCCCTTAAGCGATACGAGCGAGTGCTGCAACGTGGGAGACCCGTGTCTTGGCGCGAGGTTTGTGGGTGTGCCAGTCCACCCACCGACACAAGTCGAGCGCCACGGCCGTCCCAATGGCTTGCAAGTGCATTTTGGCTACCCCTATGTAGCGCGCCCGGCGCAGCCCGAACGCGCGTACGGCTTGCGAGATCGTCCCCTCGATGCCAGCACGCCGCTTATAGTGCTGCCGGAATGCCTCGGTCTGCTGATAGAGGCGGGCCTGCTGTAAGGCCTCATGTTCGGCTTGGGGACGCAGCGTCACTTGCCGTGGCATCGTGGCGGCGTGCGTACACTGCGCACGCACCGGACACTGCCGGCAGGTCGCAGTCGCAAACTGCACCGCGACGATGGCGCGGCCAGACTGCCGATCGGTGCGCTCCGTCCAGGTGACGCTCGTCTTGCCTTGCGGACAGGTCGCCCGTTTAGCCTGCCAGTCAAAGGCAAACTGGGAGCTATCATAGCCGGTGTGCTGCTGCGCTTGCCACCCCGGATCAGGACGCACTGGCCCCAGCAGGCGGATGCCCTGGGTCTGCTGGCTTTGCAACAGCAAGCTCACATCCCTCTATCCCGTATCCACCAAGTGCTCCCCTGGCGGCACGCCTTTGTCCACGAGCGCCTCATGGATGGTTGGCAGCTGCTCGACATCGGCGACGGGTGCAGAGGTCGTCTCCACATGCGTAATCACCTCGACCTGCTTCGGCTCACAGGTTTCCGTCAGATGCACTTTGTAGCCGATCCAACTCAGATCGCGTTTCGTGCTGTAGCGCACCTCTGGATCATACGGGGAATCATGGCGCTGGGCGTTGGGCGGTAAGTCGTCTTTGTTGCGCAGCCGCACGGTCTCCTCCTGCTGCACATACTGCTGCTGCCAGATGATGCCTAGTTCCTTTACCGCTGCCACCTCACGCACGACCGCAGGCGTATCTTCCTCCTGAACTCGCGTGAGGAGCAGCGTCCCATCGGCTCCCACCTGCTCGGCGTACTGTTGGCGCGCCGTCTCGCCTTTGGGCAACCGTCCCTCTTCGATACGCCGTCCATAGCGTTCCAACCACGACTGGGGCACCCAGCTGCGCAACCACTCCGGCGCGAGGGTGGCCACGTCCTCCAGCGCTGCTCGCAGCGTCTCGGTCACTAATTCCAGCCGATTGAGCAAGCGCACCGCTCCCAGCACCTGCGTCGAGTCGGTGCGCTGTTTGCCCCGCGCTGTGATCCACCCGTGCTCCTTGAACTGCTCCACCAGCACATCCAACAACCGTCCACTGGCTTGATGGGCGACCAGGCGGCTGCGGAACTCACTGAGCACCGAGGCATCAAAGCCGGCATCGGTCAGCTCCAAGCCTAACGCGTACTTCCAATCAATGCGTCCGCGCACTGCATCGGCCGCCTGCCGGTCGCTGAGTCCTTCTTGAAACTGCAAGACTGTCACCAGCGCCAACCGCCAGGGCGCTGCGGCGGGCTGGCCTCGTTGGGGGTACAGATCGGCAAACAGCTCAGCGGTGTAGATCGTGCCTAATACATCGCGGATCTCGCGGTAGCGATTGCCTTTGGGGAACGCAGCACGCGCCACGCGCGCGGTCTCTTCCGGCACTGGGGTAATGGGGGTTGGGTGCAAGGACATGGGACTGCTGCTCCTTTCTGCAGAACTCAGTTCACACACACTCCTGTCTGCTCCTGATTGCTATCCTAGCAAACCTCCTGCGCTTTGTCCATGCTCTCAGGGGAATTCGCCAGCAGTATCTGTTACAAGTGCGACAAACCTCTTGGGAAATGCGCTGGCCATCTTCAGAGAGATTGTACCATTCCATTCTCGAGATGAGCTAACCACTAAAGTAAGGCCCTCTTTGTCCTTGCGCTTGATCGAATGTATATCTATAATGAAAAAGAATCTAAGCAACAAAAAAGGTGGCATACAATGAACGAAGCACTTACACCAATTGGTCAGGAGAACCAACCGCAGCTAAAAGTACTGGTGATAGACGATGAGGAAAATATCATAGAGCTCATCAAGTTAGGGCTAAAGTACGAAGGCTTTCAAGTGGAATCTGCTTCTGACGGCTCGGAGGGTTTAGCAGCAGCACAACGTCTCGATCCCAATGTGATTATCCTGGATTTGATGCTACCTGGAATGGATGGCTTGGAAGTAATGCGGCAACTCCGCATGAATCCCACCACGCGGGACATTCCTGTCTTGATGCTTACTGCCAAAGACGA
>Ga0207684_10002161_pt1 | contig 20150 bp, 16 predicted proteins | sample KBSK5501metaG_FD_184342 | JGI IMG/M metagenome (GOLD analysis project Ga0207684, IMG submission 184342) | Corn, switchgrass and miscanthus rhizosphere microbial communities from Kellogg Biological Station, Michigan, USA - KBS K5-50-1 metaG... | ecosystem: Host-associated > Plants > Roots >...
GGTCAGCCGCCGGAACACCACCGAGCGTCCGTCGGGAGAATAGTCGGGGTCGGCGTCGGAGCCGACGGCGTAAGGCGTGCCCGCCAGGGCCGGGCCGCCGTCGCCGCCCGTCGTCACCCGAACCTGGGCGCCGGTGGAGGTGAAGAGCCAGACCTGTCCCTTGCCGTCGACGTCGATGCGCTCGAACAGCGCGGCCGAGCCGCTGGGATCGATGCGGGGCCGCCGCTCGCGGACGGTGTTGGTGGAGGTGAGGTTCCGCGTGTTCTGGCCGTTCGGATCGGAGCGGTAGAGGTCCTCGATGCCCCCTTCGCCCGCGGCCGAATAGACGAGCACGTCCCCGGACGGCGACCAGTCGATGCCCGACACCCGGGCGTTGCTCTGGAGCAGCCCGCCCTCGACGCTGCGGGAGAGGTCCACCACGAGGAGCGCCTCGCCGTCGGCGGCCGTCAGCTGCCCGTCCTTGTTGCTGTCGGTGTCGACGCGCCGGATCGCGACGCGGAACCGGTCGGGCGCCGGAGCGGCCTCGAGCGTGCTGCAGCGGCGGGTGTCGTTGTTGCAGAAGGTGAGCCGGGTGACCCCCGCGCCCCCGTCGCCCACCGCGAAGACTTCGTCCGGAGCGCCGGGCCGCGTGGCGTAGCCGTTGCTCGTGTAGACGATGGTCGCGTCCGCGCGAGGAGCGACGGTGGGGTTGCTGTTGGCGAACGGGTTGTCGTAGGTGGTATTGCAGGCGCCCAACAGGGCCGCGGCCGCGATCGCGGGGCGCAGGTGGCGCGCTGTCATACGTTTCTCTGCGCAGCCTAATGCGCGCGCGCGCGGCCCGTCAAGCGTCGGATGTTATAATCCGCTCTTCTACGCCGGGCCTCGGAGGTCGTCAGATGTCCCAGGACGTCGTGATCCTCGGCGGCGCCCGCACCGCGATGGCCGAGTACGTGGGGGCGTTCAAGGACGTCTCCGCGATCGAGCTGGGGGCGGCCGCGTCGCGCGCCGCGCTCGAGCGGGCGGGAGTGTCGCCGGGCTGGATCGAGCACGTCGTGATGGGCAACGCGCTGCAGACGTCGGGCGACGCGATCTACGGGGCGCGCCACGTGGGGCTGAAGGCGGGCGTGCCGGTGGAGGTGCCCGCCCTCACCGTCAACCGGCTGTGCGGGTCCGGCATCCAGTCCGTCGTGTCCGCCGTCCAGATGATCCGCCTCGGCGAGGCGCGCATCGCGCTCGCGGGCGGCATGGAGAACATGACCCAGGCTCCCCACGCGATCCGGGGCGCGCGGACGGGCTTCCGTCTCGGCGAGGGCAAGCTCGAAGACACCCTCATGGTGGCCCTGCTCGACACCCACTGCGGGCTCTACATGGCGCAGACCTCCGACAACCTCGCCCGCCGCCACGCGATCACCCGCGAGGCGATGGACGCCTACGCGCTCCGGAGCCAGAAGGCGGCGGCGGCGGCGGTCGAGCGCGGCGTGTTCGCCGAGGAGATCACGCCCGTGGACGTGAAGGAGCGGGGCAAGACGGTGCGGGTGGAGAAGGACGACCACCCGCGCCCCGACACGACGCTCGAGGGCCTGGCCGCCCTCAAGCCCTCGTTCGGCAAGGACGGATTCGTCACCGCCGGCAACGCGAGCGGGATCGTCGACGGCGCGGCGGCGCTGGTCGTGGCCGGCGCCGAGGAGGCTCGGCGGCGGGGCTTGAAGCCGCTGGCCCGGATCGTGTCGTGGGGCATCGCGGGCGTGCCGCCCGAGATCATGGGCATCGGTCCCGTGCCGGCCTCGCGCAAGGCGCTGGAGGCCGCCGGCCTCGCGCTGAAGGACATGGACCTCGTCGAGGTCAACGAGGCGTTCGCGGGGCAGTACCTGGCCGTGGAGAAGGAGCTGGGGCTCGACCGCGATCGCACCAACGTCAACGGCGGGGCCATCGCCCTCGGCCATCCGCTCGGCGCCACCGGGACGCGGCTGCTCCTGACGCTGGCGCTGGAGCTGCGCCGCCGGCGGGGCCGGCACGGCCTCGCCACCGCCTGCATCGGCGGCGGTCAGGGCATCGCGATGGTGATCCGCCGCGAAGACTGACGGACGGATCTCTGGACATGGCAATGAAGGTCGTGGGCGTGGTCGGGTGCGGGCTCATGGGCTCGGGCATCGCGCAGGTGTGCGCCGAGGCCGGATACAAGGTGCTGGTCCGGGAGGTGAGCGACGAGCTCCTGAAGAAGGGGTTGGGGAAGATCGAGTCGTTTCTCGCCAAGGGCGTCGAGCGGGGCAAGGTCACCCCCGAGAGGAAGGCGGAGGTCCTGGGCCGGCTCGAGGGGACCACGTCGCTCGAGAGGCTGGCCGGCGCCGACGTCGTCATCGAGGCGGTCGTCGAGAGCCTCGACGCCAAGCGCGAGGTCTACCAGCTCCTGGACCGCGTCTGCCCGCCGGCCACGATGTTCGCCTCCAACACCTCGTCGCTCTCCATCACCGAGATGGCGGCGGTGACGAAGCGGCCCGATCGCTTCGTGGGCATGCACTTCTTCAATCCAGTGCCGCTCATGAAGCTGGTGGAGGTGGTGCGATCGCCCCTCACGTCGGCCGAGGCCTTCGAGCGGGCGGTGGAGTTCGCCCGGAGCCTGGGCAAGACGCCCGTCCGGGCGACCGACCGGACCGGCTTCATCGTCAATCGCCTGCTCGTCCCGTATCTGCTCGACGCGATCCGCGCGCTGGAGGAGGGCGTGGGCTCGGTGGTGGACATCGACGAGGGGATGCGCCTCGGGTGCGGCCACCCGATGGGGCCGCTGACGCTGCTCGATTTCGTCGGCCTGGACACGACGTACTACATCGCCGACATCATGTTCGACGAGTTCCGCGAGAAGCGCTTCGCGCCGCCGCCGCTGCTGAAGCGGATGGTCCAGGCCGGCCTGCACGGCCGCAAGACGGGCAAGGGCTTCTACGATTACTCGCAGGACCCGCCGACGCCCGTGGCTGGACTGGCTTAACGGATCAACGCAGAGGACGCGGAGGGGAACGGAGAGGACGCAGAGAAAGAATGGAGTACCAGAATCTCCTCGTAGACACCCGCGAGGGCATTGCGGTCGTGACCGTGAACCGGCCCGACAAGCTCAACGCCCTCGACGACCGCACGGTGGAAGAGCTGGACGCGGCCTTTGCCGCCCTGGGCGGTGAGGCCTCGGTGCGGGGCGTCATCCTGACGGGGGCGGGGGAGAAGGCCTTCGTCGCCGGCGCCGACATCCGCGAGCTCGCCCGGCAGAGTCCCGTCGAAGGAAAGGAGCGTTCGATCCGCGGCCAGAGGGTCCTCGACCGGATCGAGGGACTCGGCAAGCCGGTGGTGGCCGCGGTGGGCGGGTTCGCCCTCGGCGGCGGCTGCGAGCTGGCCATGGCCTGCCACGTCCGCGTCGCCTCGGAGAACGCGAAGCTGGGGACGCCCGAAGCCAAGCTCGGCATGATGTGCGGTTATGCCGGCACCCAGCGCCTGTCGCGGCTGGTCGGCAAGGGCCGGGCACTCGAGCTGCTGCTGACGGGCGAGATGGTCGACGCGCAGGAGGCTCTTCGGATCGGCCTCGTGAACAAGGTCGTGCCGCGGCCGAAGCTGCTCGAGGAGTCGGAGGCGCTGCTCCGCAAGATGCTGGCCAACGGGCCCGTCTCCCTCCGCTTCATCATCGAAGCGGTGAACTCGGGCCTGGAGATGCCGTTCGCGGAAGGGCAGTACCTGGAGGCGACGCTCTTCGGCCTCATCTGCACCACCGAGGACATGAAGGAGGGGACGAAGGCCTTTCTGGAGAAGCGCCCGCCGAAGTTCCAGGGCAAGTGAGAGCCGGGACAGAGCTCGTACGCGAGAAGCTCCCCGACGCTCGGGGCCTCAGGGTCCTGATCCTCCGCTCGGCGTTCAACCCGCGCGTCGTGGATGGCCTGCTCGCCGGCGCGCGCTCGGCGCTGGGCTCGATGGGCGTGACGAAATCGGCGGTGACCGTGGAAGAGGTGCCGGGGGCCTTCGAGCTTCCCCTGGCCGCCCGCGCCGCGGCCGACTCGGGCCGGTTCGACGCGGTGGTCGCGCTCGGCGCGGTCATACGCGGCGACACCGACCACTACGAGCACATCGCCCGCGAGGCGGCGGCCGGCCTCGCCGCGGTCGCGCGCGAGACGGGGATGCCGGTGGGCTTCGGCGTGCTCACGGTGGCGAGCGAGGACCAGGCCCTCGTCCGGGCCGCGCCCGGACCCGGCAACAAGGGCGCGGAGGCGGCGCTGGCCGCGGTGGCGATGGTGCACGTCGTGCGCCGGCTCCGAGGACGCGGATCTCAGGCCCGACGCGGCAGGCGAACCCGCGCGTCGGGCCGCGTTTGAATTGATGGGGCGCAGGACGAAGGCGCGGGAGTGCGCGCTGCAGATGCTCTACCAGTGGGACCTGACGCGAGCGCCCATGGACGAGGTTGCGGCCTCGTTCTGGCGGGTCCGCACGAGCACGGACGCGACGAAGGCCATGGCCGAGCGGCTGGCCCGGGGGGCTCAGGCCCATGCCGCGCGCCTCGACGGCCTCATCGGCGAAGCGGCCACCAACTGGCGCTTCGACCGCATCGCGGCCGTGGACCGCAACCTCCTGCGCCTCGGCGCTTACGAGCTGGACATGGAGCGGGACACCCCTCCTTCGGTGGTGATCGACGAGGCGGTGGAGATCGCCAAGCGATTCGGCGAGGCCGACTCGCCGGCCTTTGTCAACGGCGTCCTGGACGCGGTGCGGCGCATGGTGCGCGGGTGAGCGAGCCCAAGCCGCCCGCACCGCCCGTGGAGGGCTGGCCGGAGGAGTCGGCCACCCGCCTGGCAAAGGCAAACGCGCTGCGCGAGCGGGGCGTCAATCCCTATCCGAACCGGTTCGAGCGCACGCACAGCCTCGGCCAGATCGTCGCCGCCTACGGCGAGAAGACGCTCGAGGAGCTGGAGTCGTTGGCGGTGCCGGTGAAGATCGCGGGACGGGTGGTGTTGAAGCGGCCGCAAGGCAAGGTCACCTTCGCGACGCTCTCCGACGGCGAGAGCCGCCTCCAGGTCTATCTCCGGAAGGACGACCTCGGCGACCAGACCTATTCCATGTTCGAGGAGCTGGTCGATCGCGGCGACTACGTCGGGGTGGCGGGCCGCGTCATGCGGACGCGCAAGGGCGAGCTGACGGTGCAGGCCAGGGAGCTGACGTTCCTTTCCAAGGCGCTGCTGCCCCCGCCGGAGAAGTGGCACGGCCTGGCCGACGTGGAGGCGCGCTACCGACAGCGGTATCTCGACCTGATGGCCAACCCCGAGGTGCGCCGCACGTTCGTCTCGCGCAGCGCGATGATCGCGGAGATGCGGCGCTTCCTCGACGCGCGGGGCTACGTCGAGGTCGAGACGCCGATGATGCAGCCGATCGCGGGCGGCGCGATGGCGCGTCCCTTCACGACGCACCACAACGCCCTCGGCATCGACCTCTACCTGCGCATTGCCCCCGAGCTGTACCTGAAGCGGCTCGTCGTCGGCGGCATGGAGAAGGTCTACGAGATCAACCGGAACTTCCGCAACGAGGGCATCTCGGCCATGCACAACCCCGAGTTCACGATGCTCGAGTTCTACACCGCGTGCTTCGACGTCGACGACGTGATGGCGGTGACCGAAGAGCTGGTGGCGGCCGCGGCGCAGCGCGTCTCCGAAGGGCGGCCCATCGTCTACAAGGGGCGGGAGATCTCGTTCGCGCGGCCCTTCCCCCGCGTGACCATGAAGGACGCCATCGCCGCGGCGGCCCGGCAGGCCGGCCTCGCCCTCCCGCGCGCCGTCCTCGACGACCCCGCACGGCTGGAGACGTGGACGCGGTCCGACGCGCTGCGCGGCCGGCGCAACGCCAAGGGCGCGGAGCTGGAGCCGGAGAGGTACGCCGCTCTCTCCCACGGCAAGCGGGTGGCCCAGCTCTTCGAGGACCTGGCCGAGGGCGGGTTCTGGAACCCGACCTTCATCGTCGACTACCCGGTGGAGGTGTCGCCGCTGTCCAAGGCGCGCCCGGACGACCCCTCGGTCACCGAGCGGTTCGAGCTCTACGCCGCAGGAATGGAGATCGCCAACGGGTTCTCGGAGCTGAACGACCCCCTCGAGCAGCGCCGGCGCTTCCTCGACCAGCTCCGGGAGCGCGAGCGCGGCGACCTCGAGGCCCACCGGATGGACGACGATTACGTCCGCGCGCTCGGTCACGGGCTGCCGCCCACCGGCGGGTGCGGTGTCGGCATCGACCGCCTGGCGATGATCCTCACCGACTCGCCCTCCATCCGCGACGTCATCCTCTTCCCCCACATGCGACCGGAGGGCGGACGGTAGTTGCCGTACGAGCTCCTCATCGCGCTGCGGTACCTGACGGCCAAGCGCAAGCAGGCGTTCATCTCGATCATCTCCGCCATCTCCGTGCTCGGGGTCGTGGTGGGGGTGATGGCCCTCATGGTCGCCCTCGGCCTCATGACCGGCCTCCAGAAGGAGATCCGGAGCAAGATCCTGGGCACCACCGCCCACATCAGCCTCTTCCGCAGCCGGGGGGAAGGCTTCGACGACTACCGCCAGGTCGTCGACCGCGTGCGCCACCGGCCGCACGTGCTGGGCGCCGCGCCCGCCGTGTACGGCAAGGGCATCGTGGCCAGCGCCGCCGGCTCGGCGCTCGCGACGTTCAAGGGCATCGTGCCCGCCGAGGAGCGGACCGTCACCGACATCGGCTCGCAGGTCGAGGGCGGCTCGCTCGACGCGCTCGCGGCGCCGGCCACCGACGGTCTTCCCCCGATCCTCCTCGGGCGCGAGCTGGCCGCCCAGATCGGCGTGGGCCCGGGTGACGTCGTGAGCGTCACCTCGCCGCGCGGCCGCCTGTCGCCGATGGGCCTGCTGCCGCTGGTGAGCAAGTTCAAGGTGGCGGGGCTCGTGAGGAGCGGCCTCTACGAGTTCGATGCGGGCTGGGCCTACATGCCCTTGCCCGCGGCCCAGCGCCTGTTCGTGGAGGACGACCGCGCGTCTCTCGTCGAGCTGCGAATAGACGACATCTACGCCGTGCGCAAGACCTCGCGCGAGGTCCTCGACGCGCTCGGCGAGGGCTATCTCGCCAGCAACTGGATCGACCTCAACCAGAGCCTGTTCTCGGCCCTGTGGCTCGAGAAGATGGCGATCGGCATCACGATCGGCCTCATCGTGATGGTGGCCGCCCTCAACATCGTGGCCACCCTGATCCTCATGGTGATGGAGAAACACAAGGACATCGCGATCCTCGTCTCGATGGGGGCGTCCCGCGGCGCCGTCACCCGGATCTTCATGCTCCAGGGCACGATCATCGGGGCGGCGGGGACGGCGGCGGGCGCGGTCCTCGGCTGGGCGGCCTGCCAGGTGCTGGACCGATTCCGGCTGCTCCAGGTGCCGGTGGACGTCTACCAGATCTCCTACGTGCCCTTCACGCTCCTGCCCGGCGATGCCGCCACCGTCGTCGTGGGGGCGGTGCTCATCTGCTTCCTGGCCACGATCCATCCCGCCCGCGCCGCCGCCCGCCTCGACCCCGCGGAAGCCCTCCGCTACGAATGACGATGGCACCGGTGGTCGTCGCGGAAGGCATCGTGAAGGGCTACCGCACGCCCGCCGGGTACGTGCCCGTGCTCGCGGGGCTGGACCTGCAGGTGCAGCCCCGGGAGATGCTCGCGATCACGGGCGCCTCCGGGGTCGGCAAGTCGACGCTGCTGCACGTGCTGGGAACGCTCGACCGTCCCGAGTCGGGACGGCTCGCGCTGGAGGGCGAAGACGTCCTCGGCCTCGACGAGGACCGGCTGCGCCGGCTCCGGAACCGCGTCCTCGGCTTCGTCTTCCAGCTCCATCACCTGCTTCCCGAGTTCACCGCCCTCGAGAACGTGATGATGCCCGCCCTCATCGCCCGGCTGCCGGCGCCCGAGGCCCGGCGGCGCTCCGAGGGGCTGCTCGACGAGCTGGGCCTCGCCGCGCGCGGCCACCATCGCCCGGGCGCCCTCTCCGGCGGCGAGCAGCAGCGGGTGGCGGTGGCGCGCGCCCTCGTCCAGTCGCCGCGGATCCTCCTCGCCGACGAGCCCACGGGGAACCTCGATCAGGAGACCGGGGACAGACTGCACGGCCTCCTGCGGCGTCTCAACCAGGAGAAAGGGATCACGGTGGTCGTCGTGACCCACAACGAGCGCCTGGCCGCCGCCTGCGACCGCACGCTGCGCCTGGAAAGCGGCCGCCTGCATGCGGCGCGGGGCTAGGGCCGTTTTGGGCTAGAATCGAGCGGGGGGTGCTGAACCTAAGTGTTTGAACGCTATACGGAGCGTGCCCGCCGGGTGATTTTCTTCGCCCGGTACGAGGCGAGCCAGCTGGGGAGCAACTCGATCGAGACGGAGCACCTGCTCCTCGGGCTCATCCGCGAGGGCAAGGGGCTGACCTCCCGCATCTTCTCCAAGAGCCACCTCTCGATGGAGTCCATCCGCAAGGAGATCGAGGGCCGGGCGCTCTACCGCGACAAGGTCTCGACCTCCGTCGACATCCCGCTCTCGCCGGAGAGCAAGCGCACCCTCGGCTATGCCTCCGAGGAAGCGGAGCGGATGCTCCACAACTACATCGGCACCGAGCACATCCTTCTCGGCCTGATGCGGGAGGAGAAGTGCGTCGCCGCCGCGATCCTCGCCGAGAAGGGCATGCGCCTGTCCGCGGTCCGCGAGGACATCGTCCAGCTCCTGAACGAGAAGGCCAACATCGGGAAGACGAAGGAGACGCCCCTGCTCTCCGAGTTCTCCCGCGACCTCACCGAGGCCGCCGCCCGCGGCGCCCTCGACCCCCTGGTGGGGCGCGACGACGAGCTGGCCCGCATCGTCCAGGTCCTGTGCCGCCGCACCCGGAACAACCCGGTGCTCATCGGCGAGCCCGGCGTGGGGAAGACGGCCCTCGTCGAGGGGCTCGCCAACAAGATCGTGCAAGGCGACGTGCCCGTCTACCTGGCCGAGAAGCGGATCCTGGCCCTCGACATCTCGCTGATCGTCGCGGGGACGAAGTACCGGGGCCAGTTCGAGGAGCGGCTCAAGACGATCATGCGGGAGCTGACGGAGAGCCACAACATCGTGATCTTCATCGACGAGCTCCACACCCTGGTCGGCGCCGGCTCGGCCGAGGGCTCGCTCGACGCGGCCAACATCCTCAAGCCCGCGCTTTCCCGCGGCGAGATCCAGTGCATCGGCGCGACGACCCCCGCGGAATACCGGAAGTACATCGAGAAGGACCGCTCGCTGGAGCGGCGCTTCCAGGCGGTGAAGGTCGCCTCCCCGACCGAGGAGGAGACGATCCAGATCCTGCGCGGGATCAAGGACCGCTACGAGAAGTTCCACCACGTCGCCTACGAGGACGCCGCCCTGGAGGCCGCGGTCTACCAGTCGAGCCGCTACATCACCGACCGGTTCCTGCCCGACAAGGCCATCGACCTCCTCGACGAGGCGGGCAGCCGGGTGAAGCTGCGCGACGCCTCGTCGCCGGAGGAGGCGCCGGAGTTCTCGCGCAAGATCCGGGTGGTGGTCGACCGCGGCGAGGGCCTGGGCGGCACGTTCTTCCGGGACGAGGAGGTCGCGCAGCGCGAGAACCTCCAGATCGTCCGCGAGCACTGGGACATGGGCAGCCCGGGCACCAACGCCGTCACCAAGAGCGACATCGACGACGTGGTGTCGAAGTGGACGGGCATCCCGATCACCGCGGTCAAGGAAGAGGAGTCGGCCAAGCTCCTGCGCATGGAAGAGGAGCTGCACCGGCGGATCATCTCGCAGGAGAGCGCGATCAGCGCCGTGGCCCGCGCGATCCGGCGCACCCGGGCCGGCCTCAAGAACCCGAACCGGCCGGTGGGGTCGTTCATGTTCCTCGGCCCGACCGGCGTGGGGAAGACGGAGGTCGCGCGCAGCCTGGCCGCGTTCCTGTTCGGCAGCGAGCGGGCGCTCATCCGATTCGACATGTCGGAGTACATGGAGAAGCACTCGGTCAGCAAGCTCATCGGCTCGCCTCCCGGCTACGTCGGCCACGAGGAGGGCGGCCAGCTCACCGAGCGCGTGAAGCGCAACCCCTACTCGGTGGTGCTGCTCGACGAGATCGAGAAGGCCCACCCCGACGTCTTCAACGTGCTCCTCCAGGTCTTCGAGGACGGCCACCTCACCGACGGCCTCGGCAACACGATCGACTTCAAGAACGCCATCATCATCATGACCTCGAACATCGGCGCCCGCTTCATCGAGAAGAAGGGCCGCATGGGCTTCGCCTCCGGCCAGCCCAAGGACACCGCCCAGAGCGTCAACGAGATGGTGATGGGGGAGGTGAAGCGGACGTTCAACCCCGAGTTCATCAACCGGGTGGACGAGATCATCATCTTCGACGCCCTCACCGACGAGGACCTGTCCCGCATCACCCGCCTGCTCGTGGACCAGCTCAACGCGAACCTCAAGGAGAAGGGGATCACCGTCGGCATCAAGGACGACGGCGTCGACTGGCTCCTGCAGAAAACGCTCCACGACCGCTCGTACGGCGCGCGGCCGCTGCGGCGCGCCATCCAGCGTCACATCGAGGACGCGCTGTCGGAGGCCTTCATCCGGGGGCAGATCCGCCCGCAGCGGCCGATCGAGATCGGCGTGCAGGACGGCGCGCTCTGGTACTGGCAGGACGATCGCGGCGGCGCCCTCTCGCCATGACGCCTCGGGTCGCGGCCACGCTCCTCGCCGTCCTCGCGCTGGGCCTCCCCCGCGGAGCCTCCGCCCAGGAGGCCGCGCCCGACGAAGCCGCCCTCGTGGCGCGCGTCGAGGTGGCCAACAACCAGTACATCCCGCGGGAGACGCTGCTCTTCTACGTGTCCACGAAGGCCGGCGACCGCTACGACGAGCGGCGGCTCCGGGACGACTTCCGGCGGCTCTGGGACGCGGGGTTCCTGGAAGACCTCGTCCTGGACGTGCAGGGCTCGCCGCAGGGCAAGGTCGTCACCTTCAGGGTCCAGGAGCGCAAGCGGGTCCAGATCGTGGACTACCGCGGCAGCAAGGCCCTCACCACGACCAACATCGAGGACGAGCTCAAGAAGCGGGAGGCCACCCTGCGCGTCGACACCTTCTACGACGTCGCGAAGGCGCGGCGCGTGGAGGCGGTGATCAAGGAGATGCTGGCGGAGAAAGGCCGCCCCTTCGCCACCGTGAAGATCGACGCGAAGCCGATCGGCGCCGCCGGGCAGCAGGTCTCCTTCGTCATCGACGACGGGCCGAAGGCGAAGGTCAAGAAGATCGAGTTCAACGGCAACCGGGCCTTCTCCGACGGCACCCTGAAGAAGACCATGAAGAAGATCAAGGAGGCCGGCTTCTGGAACTTCGGCTGGCTCGGGGGAAAGAATACCTACACCGAGGACAAGTGGTCCGGCCACGAAGGCGACCTCTCCCGGCTCCAGGACTTCTACCTGAACCACGGCTACGTCACCGCCATCGTCGGCGAGCCCAAGATCACGTACGTCGACGGCGGGGGCAAGGGCAAGAAGGCGAAGAAGTGGGCGACGCTGGAGATCCCGGTCGCGGAGGGCGACCAGTACCGGGTGGGCGCGGTGAAGTTCGACGGCCTCACCGTCTTCAAGGAGGAGGGCATCCGGCCGCTGTTCAAGCTGCAGACGGGCGACATCTACAACGAGTCGCGCCTCAAGAAGGGCTTCGACAAGCTGCGCGACGCCTACGGCGCCCAGGGCTACTTCCAGTTCACCGGGTACCCAAAGCGCACCCCCGATCCCACGCGCAAGGTCGTGGACGTCACCCTCACGATGGACGAGGACAAGCGGTATTACGTGGGGCGGATCCTCTTCACGGGCAACGACACCACCCGCGACAAGGTGATCCGCCGCGAGGTGTACATGAACGAGGGCGACGTGTTCAACACGGAGGCCCTCAAGCTGTCGATCCGCCGGATCAACCAGCTCGGCTACTTCAAGCCGATGGAGGGTCCGCCCAGCATCGCGCCCAGCTCGCTCGGGGAGGAGAAGCTCGACGTCACCTTCAAGGTCGAGGAGCAGAACCGCAACCAGTTCACCTTCGGCGGCGGGGTGAGCGGCCTCGAGGGGACCTTCCTCAACGCCTCGTTCTCCACCGCGAACTTCCTGGGCCTCGGCGAGACCTTCCAGATCTCGGCCCAGACCGGCGCCCGGACCAAGAACTACCAGATCGCGATCACCGAGCCGTACCTCTTCGACCGGCCGATCACCGCCGGCATCGACCTGTTCAAGCAGAAGCTCATCATCCCGACCCTGAGCAACGTGGTCGGCTACACCCAGGAATCGACGGGGGCCAGCTTCGTGTTCGGGCTGCGGCTCCAGCGGTTCAACCAGCTGTTCGCGAGCTACTCCTACCGCATCGTGAACATCGCGGGCCTGTCGGCGGCGCTCGGCGGCATCATCGATCCCACCAGCCCGACGTTCGACCCCTTCTTCTTCGGCGAGGAGGGCAAGCGCAAGGAGAGCACGTTCACGCCGTCCTTCGTGCACAACACCGTGGACAACCCGTGGACGCCGCGCAGCGGGGTCAAGTACTCCTTCACCACCCAGTTCGCCGGGGGCCCGCTCAAGGGGACCCTGGACTACCTACGGCCCGAGGTGGAGGTGATCCTCTACATCCCGCACACCAAGCGTACCGCCCTCGGCCTGCGCGCGACCACGGCCATCATCATGCCCTACGCGAACACGGCCAGGGTCGACCCCGCCACGGGCCGCAACACGCTCCCCCTGTACCAGCGGTTCTTCCTGGGAGGGGAGAACGAGATCCGGGGCGTGAACATCCGCACCGTGGGGCCGATCGACAGCGAGAAGCACGCGCTCGGCGGCAACAAGAAGGCGCTGTTCAACGCCGAGTACTACATCGACATCATGGGTCCCCTCCGCGCGGTGCTGTTCTTCGACGCCGGCCAGGCGTTCCTGGAGGGAGAGAAGATCGACATCCGGCAGTTCCGCACCTCGACCGGGATAGAGATGCGCTTCATCATGCCCGTGCTCAACGTCCCGTTCCGCCTCATCTACGCCTTCAACCCGAACCGCGACTCCTTCCAGCCGAAGTCGGCCTTCAAGTTCGCGGTCGGCACCACCTTCTAAGGTCTAAGGAGAAGACATGATCAAGACGTTTGTCCCCGTCCTGTTCCTCGGCGCGGCCGCCCTCGGCCTGGCCCAGGAGCCCGCGCCGGCCGCGACCCGCAACCCGAAGATCGCCGTCATCAACATGGAGACGATCTCCTCGGAGAGCATCATGGGCAAGGGCTACGCGGCCCAGATCCAGGGCCTCGAGCGGGAGATCCAGACCGAGGGCACCAAGAAGCAGGCCGAGCTGGCGAAGATGGACGCCGCCATCAAGGCGCTCCAGGACGAGCTGGACAAGCAGGCCGCCGTCCTCAGCCCGGAGGCCGCCGAGCGCAAGCGTCAGGACATCGTCAAGAAGACGCGCGACCGGCAGGCCTACGTCGAGGACGGCCAGGCGGAGCTGCAGCGGATGCGGGACCAGGCCGAGCAGAGGGCCCAGGGGCTGAACAACGAGTTCCAGCAGAAGATCAAGCCCCACATCGACGCCGTGGCCAAGGAGAAGGGCATCGACATCATCCTCACGAGCCAGGTTGCGCTCACGCTCAACCGGGACTTCGACATCTCGCGCGAGGTGATCACCAAGGCCGACGCCGCCGAGCGAGCCGCCCAGGCGGCGAAGCCCCCCGCCGCCGCTCCCAAGCCCGCGGCGGCCGCGCCGCCGGGGACGGCTCCGGCGCCCGCGGCGCCGGCACCCAAGCCGACGCCGACTCCGACGCCCAGCCCACAGCCCTAGGTGGAGCCGGCCCCCCCCGCGATCGACGTCGCCGGCCTGGTCCGCCAGATTCCCACCCAGTATCCTTTCGTGCTGGTCGACCGGGTCCTGGAGCACGATCCCGGGGGGCGGCTGGTCGCGATCAAGAACGTCACCGGTTCGGAAGAGTTCTTCGAGGGCCACTTTCCGGGAGCCCCGGTGATGCCGGGCGTGCTCCTCATGGAGAGCCTCGCCCAGGCGGCGGGGATCTGGCTGCTGAAGAACGCCAAGGATCCCCGGGGGCTCGAGGTCCACGTCGTCGGCATCGACCAGGCGAAGTTCCGGCGCCCGGTCCTGCCCGGCGATCAGCTACGGCTCGAGATCACGGTCCTCCGGCGCCGGGGACCGCTCTGCCGCGTCCGGGGCGACGTGAAGTCGGGCGAGAACCGGGTCGCCGAGGCGAACCTGCTCCTGCGGGTCGCTTCTCTGGAGCCGCCCGCGGTCGATGCGACCGCTCGGGTCGCATCGGGGGCGGTGCTGGGGCCAGGCGTACAGATAGGTCCCTACTCGGTCGTGGGGCCGCACGTCCGCATCGGGGCGGGCACCGTCCTCGCGTCCCATGTCGTCGTCGACGGCGACACGGAGATCGGGGCCGACAATCATCTCTATCCGTTCTGCTCGGTCGGCCTCGCCCCCCAGGACAAGAAGTACCACGGCGAGCACACCCGGCTCGTCATCGGGGACCGCAACGCGGTGCGCGAGTTCGTGACCATCCAGCCCGGCACGGCCGGCGGAGGCGGGCTGACCCGCATCGGCTCCGCCAACCTGTTCATGGCCTACGCCCACGTGGCCCACGACTGCCTCGTCGGCAACCACACCATCTTCGCCAACGGGGCCACCCTGGCCGGCCACGTCGAGGTGGCGGACTGGGCCACGATCGGGGCCTACTCCGGCGTGCACCAGTTCTGCCGGGTCGGCACCCACGCCTTCGTGGGCGGCTACACCGTGGTGACCAAGGACGTGCTGCCCTATTCCAAGACGGTCGGCAACCGCGCGTGCATCTACGGCGTGAACACCATCGGGCTCACGCGCCGCGGCTTTCCGGCCGAGACGATCGCCGCGATCCGTCGGGCCTTCCGCGTGCTCGTCCAGAGCCGCCTCAACACCAGCGAAGCGGTGGCGCGGCTGGAGGCGGAGGGATCGCCGCATCCCGAGGTGCGCGGGCTCGTCGACTTCATCCGGGGCGCGCGGCGCGGCGTGATCCTGAAGCGCCACATCCGCCACCGGGTTTCAGAGGAGGCTTGAGCCCTCCGCCCCTCGGGCTGATCGCGGGCAACGGGCGCTTCCCCTTCCTCGTTGCCGCCGCCGCCCGGCGGGCGGGGCGCCGCGTGGTGGCGGTGGCCGTGAAGGAGGAGGCCTCTCCGGATCTGGCCGGCAGCGTCGACGAGATCCACTGGGTCGGCCTGGGCCAGCTCGGGCGGTGCATCGAGGCCCTCAAGGCCGGGGGCGTGAGCGAAGCCGTGATGGCGGGGCAGGTCCAGCACCGCCGCATCTTCTCCGGCATCGTCCCCGACCTGAAGCTGGCCGGCGTCCTCGTGCGGCTCGCGGTGAAGAACACGGACAGCCTCATCGGCGGCGTCGCCGACGCTCTCTCGCGGGAAGGCATCACCCTCCTTCCGTCGACGGCGCTGCTCGAGGACCAGATGGCGACCGCCGGCGCGATGAGCCGGCGGAAGCCCGGCGGCGACGAGCGCAAGGACATCGCGTACGGTGTCCGGGTGGCCCGCGCGCTCTCGGGCCTGGACCTCGGCCAGACCGTCGTCATCAAGGACCGGGCGGCAGTGGCGCTGGAGGCCATGGAGGGCACGGACGAGGTGATCCGCCGCGCCGGGCGGCTCGCGGGAGCGGGAACGACGGTGGTGAAGCTGGCCAAGCCCCGCCAGGACATGCGGTTCGACGTGCCCGTCGTCGGCTCGCGCACGCTCGAGGCCATGCGCGAGGCCGGGGCCCGCGTCCTGGCGGTGGAGGCGGGCCGGACGCTCCTGCTCGACCGCGCGGCCGTCGTCGCCGCGGCCGACGAGGGGGGGATCGCCCTCTGGGGCGTCGGCCCCGAAACGATGGGGGACGAGTGACCGTCCGCGTGGGCGTCGTCGGCGTCGGGGCCCTCGGCCAGCACCACGCGCGCGTGTACGCCGACCTGCCGGGAGCGACTCTCGCCGGCCTCTACGACGTGGACCCCTCCCGCGCGGCCGAGGTTGCGGCCCGCCACGGCGTGCCGGCATTCGCTCGACTGCGGGAACTCGCGGACGCGGCCGACGCAATCTCCGTTGCGGTCCCTACCGTGGACCATCACCGCGTGGCCCGGACGCTGCTCGAAGCCGGCAAGGACGTCCTCGTCGAGAAGCCGATGACGGCCGGGTTGAAGGAGGCGGAGGACCTGATCGGCCTGGCCAGCGAGAAGGGGGCGATCCTGCAGGTCGGGCACATCGAGCGGTTCAACCCCGCGGTCGACGCGCTGCGCAAGGCCGCCCTGCAGCCGCGGTTCATCGAGGTCCACCGCCTGAGCCCGTTCTCCCCCCGCAGCCTCGACGTCGACGTCGTCCTCGACCTGATGATCCATGACCTGGACATCGTGCTGTGCCTGGATGGCTCGGGCGCGGTCCAGGTGGACGCCGTGGGCGTTCCCGTGCTCACCTCGAAGGTGGACATCGCCAACGTCCGCCTTCGCTTCGCGTCCGGCCTCATCGCGAACCTGACGGCGAGCCGTGTCTCGGCCGAAAAGGTCCGAAAGTTTCGGGTGTTTTCCCCGAAGACCTACATCTCAGTGGATTTCGCGGCTCGATCCGCCCAGGTCTATCGTCTCATTCAGGGGGACGCCGGCCCCGAGATCACCGCCGAACGGACGGCTGCCCCCGACGAGGAGCCGCTCAGGCGACAGCTCGCGGCCTTCGTGGCGGCGGTACGAGACAGAACGGTGCCGGCGGTCACGGGCGGCGACGGCCTGCGGGCGCTGACCCTGGCCCATACGGTCCTCGCTCGGATGACGGAGACGGAGTAGCGTAGAATACGTGAGCCGTCTCCGGCTCGGGGTGAGTTTTAGTCGGGGCGGCATCCCAGATCTTGTTAGACTGGGGCCAGACCCCGCGACATCTAGCGGCGGACCCGTTTTGACGTGATTCATGCTATGGTTTGTTGTCGGATTCGGGGACTGAGGTAAGCCGTGGGCCGCTTCGACCAGCGCCAAGGCTTCCTGATGTCCGCGATCGTGCACTTGATGATCATGATGGCGCTCATCAACCGCGTGGCAACCCGGGAGAAGGCCAAGGAGCCGACGGCGAGCCTCGGCCCCGTCAAGGAGCATATCTTCATGCCCTCGCGCGAGTTGCTGCGGCAGCTCGCTCCGCCGCCGGCGCACCGGACGCCCGCCCCCGCCCCGACGCCGCCCCCGGCGCAGACGCGGCCCAAGGACCGGATCAGCGTCGGGCCCCCTTCCACCGACCGGGCCAAGGTGCTCGAGCTGCGGCGGGAGGACGACCTGACGAAGGTCCCGAAGGGCAGGCCCAACGCGCTTCCGTCGGTACCCCCGACTCCGGCCCCGGCCGTCGCGGCCGCCTCACCCGCCCCGGTCCCGGGCACGGGCACCGAGGTCCGGCGGGCGGAGGGGCTGCGCCTTCCGAGCGGGCTCAAGCAGCCGGCACCCGGCGACGGAGGTTCGCACGCGGGCGGCGCCAGCCCCCGGCCCACCCTGGCCGAGTCGCTGAGGAACCTCGAACAGCGCCTGGGCGAGGTTGGGCCGCGCGGCATCGAGAGCGGGACCGGCCAGCAGATGGGGCCGCTCTTCTTCGACCCCGAAGGGGCCGATTTCACCGTCTGGATCAACCATTTCAAGAACGAGGTCTACCGCAACTGGATCGTGCCCCAGGCCGCCCTGCTCGGCTTTCGGGGCCACGTGGACCTCGAGTTCTCGGTGGAGCGGGACGGGACCCTCACCGATTTGAAGATGCTCAAGTCTTCCGGCACGCCTGCCCTCGACCGGGCTGCGGCGAATGCGTTGATGGGCAGTCGTCTGCTGCCCCTGCCTCGCGATTTCGGCCCTCCGCGAGTCACCATGCAGGTGACGTTCTTCTACAACCAGGGGCCGCAGGGTTGACCCCGGCCGGTTCGAGTCGCCGCCCGCCGCGCGGTCCCTCCCCGCGGCGGGCACCCCCCCGAAAGGGACCGCGCTCGGTGGTGGCCGCCCTCGTGGCGACCGTCGCGGTCACCATGGGCCTGGGCGCCACGTGCCGCACGGTGCCGGCCCGCCCGGGAAGGCCACCGTCGGCTCCGGCGGCGCCGGCCGCGGCTCCCGTCTCGATCGCACCACCCGTGATCCGCGTCGGCATCCTCCCGGACGTGCCCCGCAGCTCCATCGGTGCCGACTCCGGCTTGGTGGTGCGCGGTGTCGCGGCCCAGGGGGCGCAGAGTGACCGGCAGGTGGCGCGCGCGACCTTCGTCGGCGTCGGGGAGGCCGTCCGCCTCCTGGAGACCGGCGAACAGTTCAGCTCGGCGACGCTGTTCCCGGTCCGGCCGCAGGAGAGCCTCCTCGTCGAGGCGACGCCGTACCGCGGGATCCTCGAAGTACGGGCGGGGGCGCCGGGCACGGTGACCGTCATCAACGTCCTCAACCTCGAGGACTACCTGAGGGGTGTCGTCCCGAACGAGCTCTCGCCCACCGCCTTCGCGGAGCTGGAGGCGCTGAAGGCGCAGGCGGTAGCCGCTCGCACGTACGCCCTGCGCAACATGGGGCAGTTCGCGGCGAAGGGCTACGACATCTGCGCGACGCCCGCCTGCCAGGTGTATCGGGGCAAGTCCACGGAGAACGCGCTCTCCGACCAGGCCGTGGAGGAGACACGGGGCATGACGGCGGCCTACCGGGGCCAGCTCATCAACGCCCTCTACACCTCGACCTGCGGCGGCCACACGGAGGACGGCGGCAACATCTTCGACGGCGAAGAGCTGCCCTACCTGCGCGGCGTCGTCTGCGCCCCCGAGCAGGTGGCGTGGTCCACGATCCGGACGACCACCCCACCCGTCTCCCTCGGCGAGGAGCCTGGGCTTGCCCGCGAGGCGGCCCTGCTCGTCTCGCTCGACGTGCTGCCGTCCTCGCTCTACTCGGCCTCCGCCCTCCAGGCCAACGCCACCGAGGAGGAAGCGCGCGAATGGGTGAGCCGGCTCGTCGGCGCCCTGCATCGCAAGGGATGCGAGGTGGCCGGTGAGGGGAGCCTCGCGCGCCGCGGAACCTTCGTACGGCACCTCGTGGGCACGCTGTGCTGGGACGAGCGGGCGCAGCGCCTGCTCGCCCCCGGGGATCCCGACTACCTCCTGAAGGTGGAGGACCGGGCCGATCTGGGCGGTGAGCCCGAGCGCATGGCCGCGGCGCTGCTCATCTCGGAGGGGATCCTGTCGCCGCTGCCGGACAACACGCTCCACCCCGCGGCGGCGCTGACGCGGGCCCACGCGGTCGGACTGCTCGCGCGTGCGGCCGAGCGGGCGGGCGCCCCCGGGGTCGTGACCGCCGAGTTCCGCGAGGCCCGCGCGGGCGCCCTCACCGTGGACATCGGCGGCACCGCGGAGTCGCACCCGATCGATCCCGCGGTGCGGCTCTTCCGCGACCTGGACGGGACGCGGGTCGCGTCGTCCGAGTTGAGCGTCGTCGCGGGGGACAAGGTGCGCTACGTCGTCCAGGGCGGGCGGGTCACGTTCCTGGAAGGCGACCAGAGCCGCCTGGGGACGGCCGCGGACAAGACCTCCCGCGTCTACCGGTGGGAGGTCCGCGAGAGCCCCAGCGAGCTGAAGACCGCCCTGGCCCGCTACGGCGACGTGGGCACGCCCACCGACCTGCTGCCGCGCCGCCTGGGAGTGTCGGGCCGCGTGATCGAGTTGGCGGTGACGGGCACCGGCGGCGAGCTGGTGCTGAAGGGCCTCCAGGTGCGATGGGGCCTGGGGCTGCGCGAGAACCTCTTCGTCGTGGACCGCGAGCGCGACGCCGCGGGGGCGGTGGAGCGCTTCGTCTTCACCGGCAAGGGCTGGGGCCACGGCGTCGGCCTGTGCCAGGTCGGGGCGTTCGGCATGGCCCAGTCCGGCTCTTCCTTCGACGCCATCCTGCGCCATTACTACACGGGCATCCAGCTCGAACGGTCTTATTAGCGATTCGGGGGGGTGCGAGTCAGGACAGAACCCCCCCGCGCGCATTCGCGCCCCCAGCTGCTTGGTGCTCATAGCCTTTGCCCTTTTGCTGGAACCTCCGCGGATCTCCGCGACAATAGGAGGATGCCGGCCCCGTTCCGGGGGCAGGCCCTGGTGTGCCGGGCTTGGAGCGGGGAGGGAGCCGATGCTTCGACGGACG
>Ga0207684_10002162_pt1 | contig 20147 bp, 17 predicted proteins | sample KBSK5501metaG_FD_184342 | JGI IMG/M metagenome (GOLD analysis project Ga0207684, IMG submission 184342) | Corn, switchgrass and miscanthus rhizosphere microbial communities from Kellogg Biological Station, Michigan, USA - KBS K5-50-1 metaG... | ecosystem: Host-associated > Plants > Roots >...
GTGGTCGCCAGCTACATGCTGACGCCGACCGCGCCGCAGAACCCGATCCGCCAGGTGCTCAATCCGACCTCCTATCCGCTGACGGTCCACCGGACCGTGGGCAACCTCGCCTACATCGGGTTTGTCATCGGCGCCTTCTGCGCGATTGGCTTCCTGCGGACAAGGAAACCCGAGGACAAAGCCTTTTACGACTGGGCGGGCAGCTTCGGCTTGCTCTGGGGCATCTCGATGACCCTGCTACAGCCAGTGGTCGGCTATTCGTATGCGAAAGAGATCCAGCTCCACGCCTACGGCAGCTGGTACAAGATGATGTACGGCACCCTCAGCCCGTGGTTTCTCTGGCAGATCACGTTGCTGGGGATCATGTTCCTCACCGCCACCCTGTATTTCGCTCGTCGATTGCGCACCAGCGACGCGCGTGGAGCCGGCCTGCTCAACGCCATGGCGGTTGGCATGGTGCTGACGATCCTGCTCGCCGCGCAGCCCTACCACCTCAGCCTCACCTACGACGCCGTCGTAGGCGCGGGACTGAACCGGCCGTTCTGGGAAGGCGGCCTGATCAACCCCCTGGGTTCGATGATCCCATGGAAGGTCCTGGCGCTGATGTTCTACACGCTGATCGCGATCGCGGCGGTGGTCTGGTACCTGCGCGGTCTGCCCGGCGTCGTCTGGGGCGCGGCCCGCCGCGGCGAGCAGCGATTACTGATCCTGATGGCGGTGTTGACGATCATGATGATGGTCACCATGGGCTTCATTCGCGAGAACAGCCGAGCGCCCTTCCTGATAACCGGAGAGATGACGATCCAGGGCCAGCAGAACGTCCAGCCGACACCCACGCCCTAGATTTTCCCCTCACCCGCTTGCGGGGCGGGCCCGTCGGCCCACGCGAGCGGCGCTTTAGTGCCACGCGAGCGTTTGAGACGTTCGGGCAGGGTGGGGGCTTTACATCGCGCATTGACCGACGTTCACCGACGACGTGCGTCCCTGGGCCTGGTCGATGTCGGGTTGCACCTCGGTGTCGGTGAGCGCGTAGGCCGTGCCTGGCGAGCTGGTCGAGGCCGCGAAGATGACGCCGATCACGTTGCCGCTCAGGTCGACCAGTGGTCCACCGGAGTTGCCCGGCACGACCTGCGCCTGAATGATGAAGATATTGCGCACCACCAGCTGCTGACCATAAATATCACGACCTTCCGCCCTGACCTCCCCGTTGACCACCGCGGGAGACACCTGTTCCGCATTGCCGCCCGGGTAGCCAATCGCCGCGCCCTGGGTGCCCGCGCCCGCGCCCGCCTCTGGCAGCGGCGCCAGTGCCAGCCGCGGGACGTAAAGGATGGCGACATCGCGCTCCGGATCGAAGAGGACCACCCGGGCAGAAAGACTGCGCCCCGACGGATTACGCACCGTGGTGCCCTGGGTCCCCGCTACGACATGGGCATTGGTGAGCACCAGGCCCGGACCGACCGGATAACCGCTGCCGAAGACGATGCCACCACAGCCGTAGCCCTGGATCTTCAGCGTTTCGGACTGGGCCGTCCGGACGCCCGGCGTGTCGACCGACGTCGGCAAAGCTTGAGGAGACGGTGCGGGCGGCTCCAGGCCGGAGAAGACGGGCGCGAAGTTGACGCCAGCGATGATCCCTTCGACCCGAGACAGGAAGCCCGGGGGGCGCGGTGCAAAGGCATCGAGCGCCCGCAGCACGGCGGATCGCTGGATCGCGGTTGACAGTTGCGGGCTGGGGACACGCGCCAGGCTTAGCCCGAGGAACCATGACACCGACAGCACCGCCAGGGCGGAGAAGATCGCCCCGGCCACGCTGTCGATTCGGCCGCTGTGTGGATGTGCCAGCAGGCGCAGGCGGATCGGCTCGCCGACCCAGTAGCCGACGCTGCTGCCGACGGCGCCGAGGACGATCAGGATCAGCACCGCGCCGAGCGACCGGGTGGAGCCGGTGAGGTTGATGCGGTCCATCAACACCGGTGCCAGGGTGGCTCCGATGATCACCCCGAGCACGAGGCCGGCGTACTGGGCTAGCGCGAGCCAGAAGCCACGGCGATAGCCGCTCCTGATGGCAAACACGACGGCGATCAGAATGACGAGGTCGACGAGCGTGAAGCGCGTCAAGCGTGCACTCGGAGATTGCTCCGTGGTTTCCCGACGCAAATCAAGGCATACCCGTCGGCCAGTTCCTCGTTACTGATCAGCCAGGCCTCCGATTGGTCGATGATGCCGTCCACCTTCACCATGCAGGTCTTGCATCGGCCCTTGCGGCAGTCGTAGGCGAGTGTCAGCCCGGCGTTCAAGCCCGCGTTAAGGATGCCCTCGGTCTCCTCGACGGCCAGCGTCTTCCCGCTTAGGACGAAGGTGACCTGGAAGGAGCGCGTCATCGGTGACTCTTGATCGCGTTGATGACGCGGTAGAGATATTCGCCGGCGGCGAGCAGGGCCACGATCACGCCGAAGACGACGAGGCGCGGCCGCAGCCAGCTCCGATAGAAGCTACCCCGCCACGCAGGACCAAGCAACAGCGCGAGCACGATAGCGACCCCAGCGATCACCAGACCGACACGAATCGCTGTCGACACCGCGATAGTCTAGGGAACCCGAGCGCTGGTCTACTCGAGGCCGATGACGTGCTTGAACTTGTCGAAGAAGCCCTTCTCGATGTGCTGCGGCTTGCCGCTGATGCCACCCAGTTGCTGCAGCGCCTGCCGCTGCTCTTCGGTCAGGTTGGTGGGGATGACCACCCGGACGTAGACGATCTGGTCGCCGCGACGGCCGGAGCGCACGTGGGGAACACCGCGGCCACTGACTCGGATGGTCTTCCCGTACTGGGTGCCGGGCGCGATCTCGATCTTCTCCGGTCCATCGACCGTGGGAATCTCCACCGTGTCGCCTAATGCGGCCTGCGCCACGCTCAGCGGCAGCTCGTAGATCACGTCGGTGCCCTGGCGCTTCAGCACCGGGTGCGGCTTGACCTGAAGCACGATGTACAGGTCGCCCGGGGCGCCACCGCGTGGGCCGATCTCGCCTTCGCCCGTGAGGCGAATCTGCGATCCACTGTCGACGCCTGCGGGAATGTTGACCCGTACCTTCTTCTCGCCCGGCCGGTGACCGCTGCCGCCGCAAGCCTTGCAGGGGCGCTCGATCACCTTGCCCTCGCCGTTGCAACGGGGGCAGCTCGCGACGTTGACGATCTGGCCGAAGATCGACTGCGTGGCGCGCCGGACCTGGCCGCTGCCTCGGCACTGCGGGCAGGTCTGGGGCGAGGTGCCGGCCTCGGCGCCGGTGCCGTGGCAGGCCTTACAGCCCTCGGCCCGGGGGATGGTCAGCTCGCGTTCGACGCCGAAGACCGCTTCTTCGAAGGTGAGGCGCAGGTCGAGACGGAGGTCCGCCCCGCGACGTGGGCCGGTGCGGCCCCGCCCGGCCGCGGCCGCGCCGAAGAACATGTCGAAGATGTCGTTGATCCCGCCGAAGCCCGCCCCGCCGAAGTCGAAGCCCGGCGTTCCCTGGGCGGAATGGCCGAAGGTGTCATAGCGCTGTCGCTTCGACTGGTCACTCAGAACCTCGTAGGCTTCGTTGACCTCCTTGAAGCGCGCCTCGGCCTGCGGGTCGTTGGGATTACGATCGGGATGAAATTGCAGCGCAAGCTTGCGATAGGCCCGCTTCAACTCCTCGCCGGTGGCGCCCCGGCTCACCCCGAGCACCTCGTAGTAGTCGCGCTTGATCGCCATCAGTGCCGGCTCTCAGGCTCGCGCAGGCGTTTCGCCGCTCGGGCGGTCGAGGCCCGGGCCTGCCGGCCCACCCGAGCCGCGCGAATCGTGCGATGCGAGCGTTTCAGGCGTACTGGAATAACCGGGCAACCGGCATCGGCCGATCCGAGCGGATGAAACGTCAAGCGAGTTCTGGGAGCCGGCACTGCAGGGTTGTTAGGACTTTAACGCGCGGGGATGGGCAACCTTCACCAGGGTGGGCCTGAGCACGCGGTTGTGGAGCCGGTACCCGGGCTGCATCTCCTCGACGATGGTGCCCTCCTCGTGCTCATCGGTCTCCTCGCTCGCGATCGCCTCGTGCTGGGCCGGGTCGAACTTCTCGCCGACTGCGGGGATGGTCGACAAGCCCTGGGCTTGCAGGACATCGTCGAACTGCCGGACCACCAGCTTGAGGCCCTCGAACCAGTTGCGGTCGATGCCCTCGGGGGCATGCTCGAGCGCCCGCTGAAGGTTGTCTCGGAGCGGCAGCAGCTTGCGCAGCAGCTCCTCGTTCGCGAACTGGGTGCGATCGGTCAGGTCCTGACGCGTGCGCCGCTTGTAATTCTCGAAGTCGGCCGCGAGCCGTTGGTAGCGTCCGAACGTTGCCAGCGCCTCGTCACGAGCCGCCTGAAGCTCTGGATCTACGGGCTGTCCGGGTTGGGGCTGGCGGGGAGGCTCGCTCTCTGTCGCCGAGCTGGCCCTGGTGTCCGTCACGCCGGGGCGGCCCGGTCCGCCACCAGGAGCCATCGGATCGGGGGGTTCGTGCTTCGATGACATGTTTGGCTTTTTACCCATTGCCCTACCGGCCGAATCAGTTCCCGAGGGGGCCGAGGAGCTCCGACGTCGCCTGGCTGACCAGGCGGACTCGCGCCACGACCTGCCCGTAAGGCATCCGCGTCGGCCCGATCACACCGATCGTGCCCCGCACCCGCTCGTCCATCTTGTAAGTAGTCAGCACCAGGCTGCACTCGCGCAACCCGCTGCTGGTGTTCTCACGCCCGATGATGATCTCGACATCCTTGTCGAAGGCGACCTGCTGCAGAATCCCCGCCAGCTGGGCGCCCTGCTCCAGCAATTCCAGAAGCTCTTCGAGTCGGTTGACCTCGACGAACTCCGGATGGCGCAACAGGTTGCGGACCCCATCATGCAGAACGACCGACTGCCGCTGCGCCTGGTGGGTGCTGATCGACTCGATCACGCGTTCGAGGATCTGGCGCTGCTCATCGCGATCCGGACCGAGCTGACTCAACCGGGAGAGGAGCTCGTCGGCAGTTTGCCCCTTCACCTTTCGGTTCAGCATGGCAGCCATCCGGCTCAGGTCGTCCTGGGAGGTGGCCCGCTCGAGGCGAATCACCGTCTGCTTGATCAGGTTGCCCTCCAGCACCAGGATGATCAGGACGGACTGCGATTCCAACGAGACCAGGTCGATGTGCTTGATGCGAGCCTCGCTGGTCTCAGGGGCGGTGACCAGTGACACATTCTCCGTGACCTGGGCGAGGATCATCGCCGCCTTCTCCAGGATCCCCTCGACGCTGTGCGGCGCCGTTTCGAAGGCCTGCTTGACCGTCCGCCGAACGGTGGCCGAGGCGGCCTCGGGCTCCATCAGAAAATCGACAAAATAACGGTACCCGCGGTCGGTCGGGACCCGGCCCGCCGAGGTGTGCGGCTGCTGCAGGTAGCCGGTGCCGACCAGGTCGGCGAGTTCATTGCGGATGGTTGCCGAGGAAAGCGCGATGAAGTATTTGGCCGCCAGCACCTGCGAGCCGACCGGGACCCCGGTCACGGTGTAGTCCGCGACGACGGCTTTCAGGATCTGCTGCTTGCGCTCGTCGAGGGGAGTGGCTTCCATCATGTTGGCAGTCTCGATCCGCGAGTGCTAACTTGAATTGTACCGGCTATTCTCGCTGCATGCCGACTCCCGTGCGGATCTATTCGGACTACGTCTGACCCTTCTGCTACATCGACTCGGTCGGGGTCGAACGGCTGGAGCGGGAATACGATGTCGAGATCGAGTGGGTGCCGTTCGAGCTTCACCCCGAGATCCCGCCGGAAGGGCGGCCTCGCGACGAGGTTCTGCCCGCCGCCTACATGGCGCGGGCCCGGGAGGGGGTGAACCGAATGGGCGCCGCGGTTGGCCTCCATCTCGCGCTCCACGAGCGCCTGATCAACTCCCGTCCCGCCCTCCAGGCCGCCGAACTCGCCCGGGAGCAGGGTCGTTTCGACGCGATGCACCATCAGCTGCTGAAGGCCTACTGGGATGAGGGGCGCGACGTTTCCGACCTGAGTGTCCTGCGCGAAATCGCAGCGCGAGCCGGCGTCGACGTGGCCGGGATGGAAGCCGCCATCGCCGCCGATCGATTCGGCGATTACCTGGACGCGCGCCGCGCCGAGGCCGAGGAGCTGGGGATCAACGGCATCCCCGCGCATGTCATCGCCGACCGGTACCTGGTCATGGGCGCCCAACCGTATGACGTGTTCGAGCGGGTGATGGCCAAGGTTGGCGTACCCAAACGCTCAGCCAATTCCCCTCCCCCGCTCGCGGGGGAGGGTCAGGGTGGGGGCTGAGACGTACTAGCCCGAGAAGCGGTGCCCCGTGGCGGCGCGTACCAGGAGGCTCGCTCCAGCAAGGGCGACGACGATGAACAGGACCCCAACCACGGGCGTGATGAGCTGGTAATGACACGACGGCGGCGAACAATCGGCGATGACTTTGAAAAGAATGAGCGCCCCAGCCAATCCGGCGCCGAGCATGTAAGCGCCCGGCTGCTCCGGCCGGCTCCGAAACCTGGCGAGCAGGAGAACCAGGAAGATGACCGCCGTGGCGGCGGGAAGAGGTCCGCCGGCGAGCGAGGCGTAACCCAGCGCCGCACCCGCCAGGAAAAACGCGATCGTGGTGAGCAGAAGGGGCCACTTCACACGCGAAGGATATCGGGCTACACTGCCGGCATGGCCCGGGTCGCCGTCGCCCTGCTCGCCATCCTCGGCGTAGTGCTGGCGTCAGCCGGGATGTTCGTTGCCTTGGCGGTGGGTCTGCCCGCACTCGGACTCAACCCTTACGGGCGAAATCTACTGGATCAAACACTTTCAGGGCTCTTTACGGCGACAACGCTCTATGCGGTCGGCGCCGCCTTGCTCGCCAGCGCGGTTCGCTGGATGCGGACCCACAGCGGACCGCTGAACCTTGGATCGTTCGCTTTCGCGGGCGCGATCATCCCGGTGTTCGCCTTATTGATGGTGCTACGCGGGTATTGGACGACTGTCCCCTTGCTGCTTCTATTCGTGGTCGGCCTCTTCGTTCCCATCGCGCTCGGCGGGCGACCATGGGGCAAGACGCTGAGCGAGCGCCCTCGGTCCTAAGCCAGGAACACCGCGCCGACCTGGTTGGCGAGCTCGATGCCCCGTCGCGTGAGACGGACGTCGCCATCGCGTTCGGCCAGCAACCCGGCCTGGACCAGCTGAGTTCGCTGTAGGGGGAAGTCGCGTGCCGCCGCCGTGCCATCTAGCAACCGGACCCCGATCATGGCGGCCTCCCCCGCCGCCCGCTCCGGCGACAGGGTCTCACTGCCGGCGACGGCGTGACCTGAGCCGGAGGCTTGCTTGATGTAGGCGTGCGGGCCTTTCACGTTCCACCGCCGCTCCGTGCTCCCGTCATTGGAGCGGAACATCGAATGCGCGCCGGCCCCGCAACCGACGTACGGCTGGTAATGCCAGGCGGCCAGGTTGTGCCGGCAGGCGAGTCCAGGTCGAGACCAGTTCGAAATTTCATAGTGCGCATAGCCGGCAGCCTCCAACCGCGCCACCGCCGCCCAGTACTGCTCGAGCTGGTCGTCGGCGTCGGGCATCTGGACGAGACCCGTCCGCACCTCCTGACCCAATCGGGTTTGCGACTCAACCGTCAGCTCATAGGCGGATAAATGCTGGACGCCTTCAGCCAGCACCGCGTCGAGCGTTTCCATCCAGCCGGCGAGCTCCACCCCAGGCACGCCGTACAGCAAGTCTGCGTTGACATTCGCGAACCCGCCGGCCCGTGCCCTGCGGATCGCCGTGATCGCGTCGGCGCCGGAATGCAGCCGTTCCAGGAATCGGAGCGCGTCCGGGCGCAGGCTCTGCACGCCGATGCTGAGCCGGTTGACGCCCGCTCCCAGCCAGCCATCGACCTTCTCGTTGGTCACATTGCTCGGGTTCGCTTCGAGCGTGACCTCGGCATTGGGCGCCAGCCCGATGCAGCGGACGTGATCCGTCAGCAGGTGAAGCTGATCGATCGTTAGCAGGCTGGGCGTGCCGCCACCGATGAAGACGGTGTCGATCGGTCCGATGGGCAGCGTGTCCGCGGCCGCGTCGAGCTCGCGGGCCAGGGCATCGACGTAGGGCGGGATCAGTCCGTCGAGCACCGCGTAGGCGTTGAAGTCGCAGTACTTGCACACCCAGGTGCAGAAAGGCACATGAAGGTAGAGGCTGTGAATACGTTCCATCAGTCCAGGCTCAGCACGGCCATGAAGGCCTCCTGCGGAATCTCGACATTGCCCACGCGCTTGAGACGCTTCTTCCCTTCCTTCTGCTTCTCCAGCAACTTCCGCTTGCGGGTCACGTCGCCGCCATAGCACTTGGCCGTGACGTCCTTGCGCATTGCCGGCACCGTTTCGCGCGCGACGATCTTGCCGCCGATCGCCGCCTGGATCGGCACCTCGAACAGCTGTCGCGGAATCAGGGTCTTGAGCTTCTCCGCCAGGCGGCGGCCCTGCTGCTGCGCCTTGCTCCGGTCGACGATCATCGAGAGCGCATCGACCGGCGACCCGGCGACCAGCACGTCGAGCTTGACCAGGTTCGCCTCCTCGAAGCCGACCAGTTCGTAGTCGAGCGAGGCGTACCCTTTGCTGCGCGACTTCAGCTGGTCGTAGTAGTCGTGGATGATCTCGGCGAGCGGCATCCGGTAGGTGATGACCACCCGGTCGCCTGGCTCGTACTCCATGTTGAGGAACTGGCCGCGGCGCTCCTGGCTGAGCTCCATCATGTTGCCGACGTAGGTGCTCGGCACGACGATGGTGGCGATCACCATCGGCTCGCTGATCGCTTCGATCTCGCCGGGATCCGGCAGCTTGTCCGGGTTGTCGACCGGGATCTCGGTGCCGTCACGGAGCTTCACACGGTATTCGACCGTGGGCGCTGTGCCGAGGAGGGTCAGGTTGAATTCTCGCTCGAGGCGCTCCTGGACGATCTCCATGTGGAGCAAACCCAGGAAGCCGCAGCGAAACCCGAATCCGAGGGCGGCCGAAGTCTCGGGCTCGTAGACCAGCGCCGCGTCGTTGAGCTGAAGCTTCTCGAGCGCCTCCTTCAACTGCTGGTACTGCTCGGTGTCGGTTGGGAAGAGACCGGCGAAGACCATCGGGGTGACATGGCGGTAGCCGGGCAGCGGCGCCGCCGCCCGGCGGGCCTCGTCGGTCACCGTGTCGCCGACGCGTGAGTCACGAACGTTGCGGATATTGGCGATCAGGTAGCCGACCTCGCCGGCGGACAGGTCATCGACGGGCGTCCGCTCGGGGCGGAAGATGCCCACCTCGTCGACTTCGAAGGATTTTCCGGTCTGCATCATCTGGATCCGCATGCCGGGCCGCAACGTCCCCTCCAGCACGCGGATGTAGGTGACGACCCCTCGATAGGCATCGAACTTGGCGTCGAAGATCAGCGCCTGCAGCGGCGCGTTGGAGTCACCGGTCGGTGCTGGGACCTCGCGCACGACCGCCTCCAGGATCTCTTTCGTCCCGATGCCTTTGCGAGCGCTGGCGAAAATCACGGACTCGGCCGGGAGGCCGATCACTTTTTCAATCTCTTCCCGAACGAGTTCCGGGTTCGCCTGCGGAAGGTCGATCTTGTTGACCACCGGGATGATCTTCAGGTTGTGGTCGAGGGCCTGATGCACGTTCGCCAGCGTCTGCGCCTCGATCCCCTGCGAGGCATCGACGACCAGGATGGCGCCGTCGCAGGCGGCCAGGGCGCGCGAGACTTCGTACGAGAAGTCGACGTGGCCGGGCGTATCGATCAGGTTGATCTGGTAGGTGTTACCGTCGTCGGCCTTGTAGAGCATGCGGACCGCCTGCGCCTTGATGGTGATGCCGCGTTCGCGCTCGAGATCGAGCTGATCCAGCACCTGCTCCACCATGTCGCGCGGAGCCACCGTACCCGTGTACTCGAGCAGGCGGTCGGAGAGGGTCGTCTTTCCGTGATCGACGTGAGCAATGACCGAGATCGCGCGGGTCAGGTGGGTCGGCGTGGACACCTTGGGCTAGCTTCGCGAGGCCCGGGAAGCGCTGGGATGGCTCTGAGCGATCCCAAGCTCGTGCCTGCCCCCGGCCTTGACCCGGTGGGCGAGGACCATATCCGCGACTTCGTTGACCTCGGCGACCCCGACCTCGGGAATGCCACGGTAGGCCGCCAGCGCCTGGGACGCCTTGCGGCCAACCAGGTCGGCGCGATGCCCATCCACCTGGAGGCTGACGTTCAGCTCGGCGAGCGCCCGCAGGATGCCGACCGGCATCGCGACCCGCGGGAAGCGAACAATAGCTTCGGCAATCCGCGTCCCAATCTCGGTGTCCTGGTCGGCAAATTGGTGACTGAACCCGGCCGGGTCGGACTCCCATTCCTCGCGGCGCTCGACGATCTGCACCCGCTGGCCGATGTCCTTGATGCCTTCGACGTCGACGGTGAGACCGAACCGGTCAAGCAATTGCGGCCGGAGGTCGCCCTCTTCCGGATTCATGGTCCCGACCAGGATGAAGCGCGCCGGATGCCAGATGGAAATACCTTCACGCTCCACGACGTTCACACCCATGGCGGCGGCATCGAGGAGCACGTCGACCAGGTGGTCGTCCAGCAAATTCACCTCGTCGACATAGAGAATGTTGCGGTTCGCCTCGGCGAGCACGCCTGGCTCGAAGCGGCGCTCACCGCTCTTGATCGCCGCCTCGATGTCGATGGCGCCGACCACCCGGTCCTCGGAGGCGTTGATCGGCAGCTCCACGACCCGCATCCGGCGGCGGGCCCGGGGCAGCGTTTCGCCGCGCGCCAACCGGTCCTGGCAGTCGGAGCAGAGCGACTCAGGCGCGTCCGGATCGCAGCGATACAGGCAATCCGCGACCACCGTCAGCTCGGGAAGCAGCCGCGCCAGGGCGCGAACCGCGGTCGACTTGCCGGTTCCCTTCTCGCCCCGGATCAGCACCCCGCCAATGGCGGGATGGATGGCATTCAAGATGAGCGCTAGCTTCATCTTGTCCTGCCCAACGATGGCGCTAAAGGGATAGACGAACCGTTCCATCAGGCTGAACCCGTCCTAAGCATCTCACGCTGGACGCTATCAACGATCGAGCGCTGGGAAAGATCGAACAGCCCATAGTAGCGGCCACCGAGGCGCTCGGCCAGGTCACCGCAGACATTGAAGGCATACGCACCGTACAAGCTGGTCACTCGGCTCTTTGGATAGCCAGGCTGACTGCCGAAGTCCCTCGTCGAGTCGATCACCATGGCGCGAATGCCGTCTTGCTTGATCTGCCCCGCCATACGCTGCGCCTCGAGCAGGGGCTCCTCGCCGAAAAGGCTGATGTTGCCACGGCCGTCACTGATCAACACCAGCAGGGGATAGACGCGCGGGTCCCGAAGCCGCTCGGTCTTGATCAGCTTCAAAGCCGTCATCAGGCCGTGCGTCAGCGGGGTTGTGCCCCCGATGTTCAGCCGCTCCAGCCGGCGCTCGGCGAGGTCGACGCTGGAAGTGGGGCGGAGCACGATGCGGGCATTGCGACCGCTGAAAGCGACGAGCGCCACCTTGTCACGGCGCACGTAGGCATGGCGCAGCAGCGAGAGGATCGCGCCCTTCGTGGCGAGCATCCGCTGCTCCGCATCCATCGACGCGGAGGCGTCCACGACGAAGACGATCAGGTTGCCAGTCTTACGTTCCCGCACCTTCTGGCGAAGGTCCTGGGTCTCCAGCTGCAGCTGGCTGGTGCCATCCGTGGCAGCCTGACGACGACTGAGCTGGTAGGGCGCCGCGGCGCGAACGGTGGCGTCAAACGCGACATCGGTCACCTTCTCCGCCTGCGAGCTGCGCACATAGCGTCCGCGTTTCGTCTGGCTCTTCGTCGGCGTACGCTTGCCGGCGGCCCGCCGAGCCTGCCGCTCGCGGGGCAGGTCGAGCTTCTTGACGGCGAAGGTCGGCAACTGGATTACAGCGTCGGCATCGACATCGACCGCGTCGGAGCTTGGCGATTCACGCGACTCCGCCGTGGTCCAGCCTTCGTTCGCGTCGCCGCCGGAGGCGCCTTCTTGCTGGGTCGCCTCGCCTCGCACCGCTTGCGCCGTCTCGTTCGGGGTTGTCGCCTGGATCTGCGCCAGCTGCTCCGCGGCGCGTGACGCCAATTCCTGGACCTGGGTCTGCTTGTCGGTCGCGACCTCACGCCGCCGATGCGCGAGGGCGAACTCGAGCGCCTCGACAACGTCGGGCAGCTCGACCACCTCTGCGCCGCGCAGCGCGCAAATGGCCCGCGCTGCGCCTGCGACCACGAGGTCGGCGCGATGTCCGGCGACCAGCCCGTCGAGGCAGAGCCGAGCAATCAGAGTCCGGATCGCGTCGGGCAGCCGAACGCCACGAAGCCGAGCGGTGGCAGCCTCCAGCTGGCAGCGCAGCTCGGTTTCACGGTCTGCCCAGGCGCGCTGCACCGCCCGTGGGTCCTGCAGGAAGTCGCGCTCAAGCTCGATGACGCGCAACCGCTGATCGATTTCGGTCGGGGTGGTCACATCGACGCAGAGGCCGAACCGGTCGAGCAGTTGCGGGCGTAGCTCCCCCTCTTCGGGATTCATCGTGCCTACCAGGATGAAATGCGAGGGATGGACGATCGAGATACCTTCGCGCTCGACCACGTTCACGCCCATCGCCGCCGCGTCGAGCAGGACGTCCACCAGGTGGTCATCGAGCAGGTTGACCTCGTCGACATATAGAAGGTTGCGATTAGCCTCCGCAAGCACCCCGGGCTGGAAGCGACGGGTACCCGCCCTTACCGCTGCCTCGATGTCGATGGAGCCGACCAGCCGGTCCTCGGAAGCGTTGATCGGCAATTCGACGATCCGCATCGGCAGCCGAACCGTGGGCAGAACCCCTCCCCCTCTGGGGGAGATCACGTTCTCTTTCCCTCCCCCTCTGGGGGAGATCACGTTCTCTTTCCCTCCCCCGCTTGCGGGGGAGGGCAGGGTGGGGGCGTTCTGTGACCGGCGCCGGCAGTCATCGCAATACAGCGCCGGCGTCCCGGGGTCGCATCGGTAGGGACAGCCGTCGACCGCCTCGTAGACCGGCAGCAGGCGGGCTAGCGCGCGGACCGCCGACGACTTGGCCGTGCCGCGATCACCACGGATCAACACGCCACCGATCGCCGGATCGACGGCATTGAGCAACAGCGCGCGCTTCATCGGCTCCTGGCCGACGATCGCAGAAAACGGCAACGTCAATTCAAAAGCCACCGCTAGAGTCTAGCCAGAGGCGGCGACGAAGAAACAGCTGATGCACGACTATCTCGAACGGGTTCAGGCAGCGGCCGAGACGCCCGGTTTCCAGCCGAGGCCACGCTGCAACAGTGCTTCGAAGGCCGTCGCAGGCAGCGGCGGTGAGAAATAGTAACCCTGTCCCAGTTCGCAGCCCAGCGATCGGAGTAGGCCAAGCTGGCCCGCCGTTTCGATCCCTTCCGCAACGGTGGTCAGGTGCAGGGCATCGCTGAGGCCGATGATGGCCCGAGCCACGGCCGACTGCTCGGTCCCCCCGACGATGTCATCGACGAACGCCTTATCGATCTTGAGGACATCGACAGGGAAATGCCGCAGGTATCCGAGTGAGGAATACCCCGTCCCGAAGTCGTCGATCGCGAGCCGGAGCCCGAGCTGCTTCAACTCCCGCAGCTTCTCCACCGTCCCCCGCTTATCCTGCATGAGCACCGACTCGGTGATTTCTAGCACCAGGTGCGCCGGGTTGAACCCTGTTTCGAAGAGCATGCGCGCGAGCTGCCCAACCAGGTCCTGGTCCTGCAGTTGACGCGCGGAGACGTTCACGCTCAGGCTGAAGAGCCCGCTGTCCGGCAACGTCGCCTCCCACTCGACAGCCTGGCGGATTGCCTCTTGCAAGACCCAGCGGCCCAGAGGCACGATCTGCCCGTTTTCCTCGGCGACCCCAATGAACTCTGCCGGAGGGATGAGCCCCCGTACCGGATGGCGCCAGCGGACCAGCGCTTCGGCGCCATCGATGGTCTCGCCCTCGAGTCGAACGACCGGCTGATAATGCAGCTCGAATTCGTTGCGCTCAACCGCGCGCGCAAGGTCCGCATCCAGTTCGAGGCGGCGCATCACCGCAGCGTGCATCGTCGGCTCGAAGACGACACAGGGCCTCGTGCCCGTCTCCTTGGCAAGGTACATGGCCGTGTCTGCATTGCGGAGCAGCTCGGAGGCGGCCTCTGTCCCGTCGCTACTGGTGGCGACCCCAATGCTGGGATTGCTGAAGACCTGGTTCCCGCCGAGCGTCATTGGCCGGCGCAGGTTGTCACGAATTCGCTGGGCGATCGTGATCACGTCATTCAACTCCGCCACCCCTTCGACGAGAACGGCAAACTCGTCGCCGCCGAGCCTGGCCGGCGTATCCACTTCTCGAAGCGAGCCGCGCAGGCGACGCCCCAACTGGATCAGCAACTGGTCGCCCGCCTCATGCCCCAGGCTGTCGTTGACATTCTTGAAGCGGTCGAGATCGATGTAGAGCACGGCGGTGATCGACCCGACCTCTCGCCGGGCCCGGGCGAGCGCGTGCTCGAGGCGATCCAACAACAGCGTGCGGTTGGGCAGATCCGTGAGCGCATCGTGCAAGACCTGGTGTTGCATGGCGGCCGCCATCTTGGAGTCAGTCAGCGCCAGGCTTGCATGTTCGGCGAAGGCGACCAACGTGTCCTGCTCGGCAGGTGTGAAAACCCGTCCGGCCTCGCGCGAGGCCACCGTGAGACTGCCGACGACCCGCCCGGTCTCGCGCACGGGCGCGGCCATCGCGACCTGGACGCCGTCCCGAACGAGGGCGGCGACCCCTCCCTCGAACCGCGGGTAATCCGCTATCACCACGAGATGGTCCTCTCCCGCGGCTCGACTGCTGGCGCCCCGATGCGCAGGCTCTAGTGCCATCTCGGCAAGGACCTCGGGGGTGAGGCCAACCTGTGCGAGAATCACGAGCGCGTCCGGGTTGTCCTGGTCGCGCAAGCGGAAGCTGGCGATCTCGGCGTTGACGAGCTCGCTGGCGCCCCGGACAATCGCGTCGAGCACCTCGGCGAACGGAGCCCGATGCGAGATCGACTGCCCGATTTTGGCGAGCCGTTCGAGAAGCGTCTGCCGTTCCTGCAATTGACGTACCAGGCGCACGTTCTCTCGGCCTTGCGCCTCAGTCTGGACGCGCAGGTGTCGCTCTTCCTCGAGCGCCGCAAGCGAGCGGATCGTCAGCGCCAGGCCACGGCCCATGGCGCGCAACAGGACCGCCTCCTCCTTGACGAATTCAGAATCTCCGGTCCGTACCACGAGAAGCCGGGCATCTTTCGGAGTCTCGAGAGTCACCAAGGAAATGCGGCACACCCCCAGGGAGGGCAGCTCGATCGTTCCGGCGTCTTGCGCGGCTGCCCTGCACAACAGCGCGGTGGGGATGTCGTTTGCTGGAAACCCGACGGCGGCCAGGACCGCGTCACCGTGAACCACGGCCGCAACTTCAGCCTCCAGGGCCTCGGCGACTCGCTCGACGGCTCCTACGAGCGCACCGCGTTGGTCCGAGTAGGCCGCGATGGCGGTTAGGAACTCGGCGAGCTGTTGGGTCGACCAACCACCGGAGTAGGTCGACATCGTCAGCTCAGGGCGAGGATTACCAGCGTCTGATTGTGAAAACCGCTGACGCCATTGGTTCGCGCGATCTCACCGTACGTATAGAAGCCAGCAATCGGGGCGCCGCCCGCATGAAGGCTGATGCGCTCGACTTCGCGGCGGATGCCCTGGTCGCCTAGCACGCCGCGCCGGGCGATGCAGTCGAAGGCGAGGAACCCAACGGGGCGCTGACCAGCGAGGGAGGCGAGCGCATCCGAGCACGCCGCGTCCGTAGCCTCGAGCACCGACGAGTCATCACCCTCCATGAACCAGGCGAGGCCACCTTGCGGGACGCCGGCGATGCAGACGAGTGACCGATCCTCGAAGTTCGCTTCACCGACGAAGCGCACCTCCTCGCCGCTACGCCGGCTAAGGCCCAGTGGGTGCGTGATCGCAAACCGGGTGAAGGCCGCTCCATCGGTTCGAGCGCCCGCCGGCGCCTGGAGCCGGTCCAGGTAGATGTCGAGCGCCGGCTTGTCGTCGAGGGTAAGAACCCTGTTGTCGGCACTGCCGGTCACGAGCATCGGTTCGCCGACCCTCCTCCAGCCGTGGCGTACGCCAATGCCCATCGGAGAATCCGAGCCGATCGCTGCCGCGACGACCGCATCGGTCACCACCTGGGTGCCGTGGAACTGGTAGGTCCGTTTCATCTTGAGATCATCGCCGGCGCAGCCCCCAACCAGTGGGACGGCGGCGCCGACCACCGAGTAGGCGCCCCTGACGACTTCCTGCTGGTCGCCGGAAAGGCCGTCGCTGAGGAGCATCAAAACCTTGTGCGGGCGCTCGGCCACGCGGGATACCGACGCCGCGACCTCCGCGCTCGCCAGACGAAGTCGCCCGGAGGCGCCGGTCGCCAGCGCGGTGGCGATCGAGAAGCCCTCGCCGCCTAACGCCGTCACCACGACGCTGGCATCCTCGGGGCCGGAGGCACCGATTTCACCCGCAGTGGAGCATCCGATGAGGGGCGTGCCGCCAGACCGCGCGCTGATGGTTCGGACCAGTAGCTCCAGGTCGTAGGCATCGGAGGCGAAGACCGCCAGGAGGCTTGCCTTGTCCTGCCCTAGTGCCCGGCTGGCCGCTTCCTCACCGGCCGCCTGGGCATCACGCGCGGCGGACCGCCCCACCCGCATCCACCGTCGCGGGCTCGCATCCACCATAGGCCAGAACCCTGCTGGACCTTGATCGCTTTGCTAAAGCCAGCGGTTGACGCCGGAGTGCAGCTAGGCTGTCACGTGCTCGTCACGTCCTCGGCAGCGGCCTAGAGGTCGAGCTCTTTCGCGATGATCTCGCGCATGATTTCGTTCGTCCCGGCGCCAATCGGGCCGAGACGCGCGTCGCGCCAGGCGCGCTGGATCGGGTACTCCATCATGTAGCCGTAGCCGCCGTGGATCTGGAGCGCCCGGTCCGCGACTCTGACGTCGGCCTCGGTCGCGGCGATCTTCGCCATAGAGACCTCCTTGGTGCAGGGGAGCTTCTGCGAATACAGCCAGAGCGCGTAGTAGGTCAGCTGGCGCGCCTGCTCGATTTGGAGCGCCATGTCGGCGATCTCGTGCCGAATCACCTGCATCGAGGTCAGTGTTTTGCCGAACTGCGTGCGGTTCGCCGCATATTCGACAGCCAGCTCCATACTTCGCTGCGCTGACGCGACGGCGGAGATCGCAATCCAGAGCCGTTCCCACTGAAAATTCCCAACCGCGAGATAGAACCCGTTGTTCTCCTCGCCCAGCCGGTTTTCGACCGGCACGTGGCAGTCCTGGAAGACGAGCTCCGCCGTATCCGATGCCCGCCAGCCCAGCTTGTTCAGCTTGCGCCCGACGCTGTAGCCAGGCGTCCCGCGCTCCACGACTAATACGGAGAGTCCCTGATGGCCGCCTTCTGGCTTCGTCCGCACCAGGATGACAACGAGGTCCGCATTGACGCCGTTGGTGATGAACATCTTGGTGCCGTTGACGATGTAGGTATCGCCGTCGCGGCGCGCAATGGTTTGTACGTGGGCAATGTCCGAACCACCCGATGGCTCGGTGACGCCGAGAGCGACGATCTTATCGCCCTTTATCGCCGGGACCAACCAGCGCTGCAGCTGCGAGTCGCTGCCGTTGTTATTGATCGGTGGGGTGGCGATCGCGATATGGGCGCCGATGCCCGCGGCCACGCCACCCGACCCGCACCGCGCCAGCTCTTCGAAGAGGATGGCTTCGTAGATCAGGCCGGCGTTGATCCCACCGTACTGCTGCGGGTACTTGAGACCCAAGAGGTCGAGCGCGGCAAATCGCTTGAAAAGCTCTCGCGGAAACTGCTGCGCCTCCTCCCACTCATCGACATGCGGGCGAACCTCCTTGTCGATGAAGCGGCGGACGGTGCTCCGAAACTCCTCGTGCTCGGGCCCAAAGAGGTGGGAGCGCGGCACGCTTACGTTTGCCAGTAGTTGATGAACTCCGGATAGTCGGAGGCGGTCGCCGTTGCCAGCGCCTCGGGGAGTCGCAAGAACATGCCACGGGCCTCGGCCAGCACCGTCCCATCCATCAGCTCCACCGCGCCAACGGCGTCGATGGCGCCGTCACGCTCGCGCGCGATCTCGCCCCAGACCCGCAGGGTCTGGTCCAGCGGCGCGGGCTGCCGGTAGCGGATGTCGAGCTTCCCGGTCATCAACCATTCGCGCCGCAAGGCGCCGGTTCGGCCCATCGTTTCATCGAGCAAGGTGGCGAGGATGCCGCCGTGGAGCACGCCGGGAAACCCCTGGTAGCGTTCCGCCGGCTGGTACTCGGCGACAATGCGATCCCCCTCGCGATGGAAAGTGAGTTGGAGTCCGTGTTCGTTGTGATGGCCGCAGGCGAAGCAGCGCTGGTATGTTGTTTCATCGTTGAGTTTGTCGGGGTCTTGCACGGCCGCCGACCAGTTTATCAGCCGTTCTGGAGGGAGCCCGATCTTGGACCGACGGTCTGAGGCACTCGCCCAACTGCTCGAAGCCGCGCTCTCCGAGGAGTTTGCGATGCCGGCCAACGAACTGCTCCAGGCGATGCCGGTCCCGGTCGCCGTGGTCCACGCAAAAGAGCTGCGGGCGCTGGCCGTCAACGAGTTGATGGCCCGATTTTTGCACCGGGCCGACGCCGCAGGGCTCACCATCTCCGCCATGCTGCCGCCCGCTCATCCCCTTTCTGACCCGAGGCCCTACCGGGCGGTGGCCACGAGCGGCACGCCGGTCGCCAGCACCATCGTGGTCGACGGCCAGACCTGGGAGTGGTTCATCCAGCCACTCAAAGGCGAGTCATCGATCGAGTACCTCCTCACCGGGCTGGTAGCGCAGCCGGCAGCCCCGCTCGAGGCTGACGTGGCGCGGCTGCGCGAAACGAATGCGGCCAAGACCGAGTTCCTGAACCTCGCGGCGCACGAGCTGCGAACCCCGCTGAGCGTAATCCTCGGGTACTCGTCGATGCTCGCCCAGGGCGGGCTCAGTCCTGAACACCAGACGCTCGCCGGATCGCGGATTTTCGAGAAGACCCGGCAGCTCAGCCGCCTGATCATGGACATGAGCCTGGTCGGCCGGCTCGACGAGCTGGGGCCATCGATCGCGACCGAACCGATGGACCTGGTCGGGCTGCTCGAGCCGATTGTCAAAGACCAGCAGCGGCGTTCCCCGGACCTGGCGATCGATGTCCGCCTGGACGTCCTGACGGCGCCTCTTCGAGGCAACCCATACTGGCTCCACCTGGCGATCCGAGAGCTGCTCGACAATGCCGTGCGCTTCCGCCCTGGCCCAACCGGTCGGATCGACGTCACCCTGGCGGAGGCGGATCGGTACTGGAGCGTCGGCGTCCTCGACGACGGGTTCGGTGTCGACCCGCAGGCGCAGGGTCAGCTCTTCAAGCGCTTCGCCCGAATCGAAACCGAGGAAAATCGTCACCTGGTCGGCCTGGGGATCGGCCTTTACCTCGTCCATGAGGTTGCCCGGGCCCACGGCGGCCGAGCGCTCGTGGACAGCCGGCCTGGGGTCGGCAGCGAATTCCGGCTCGAATTGCCCAGAAAGTGATACCGAAGTTGCGCTGGGACCGGCATATCCAGCGTTATGATGGAGGCGTCCTGAGGACAGCCCCCAATGCTGAACGTCCTACTGCTAGTGGCCTTCGGCTATTTACTCGGCTCCGTCCCTTCTGGCTGGCTGGTAATGAAGGTTTATCGGAACCAGGACCTGCGGAAGGTGGGCAGCGGCAATATTGGTGCGGCTAACGTCTTCCGCGCCGGCGGAGCCGGGGCCTTCGCCCTTACCCTCATCGCCGACGGCCTCAAGGGCTTCATCCCGGTCATGCTGGGGATCGCGTTCGGCCTTGGTGGGAACGAGCTCGCCCTGGGCGCGATCGGATTGGCGGCCGTTGCCGGCCACACCTGGCCGCTTTACCTCGGCTTTCACGGCGGCAAGGGCGTCGCCACCTCGGGCGGCGTGCTGCTGGCGCTGGCACCCGTCGCCGTCGTGCTCGCCGGCCTGACGTGGTTCCTC
>Ga0207684_10002166_pt1 | contig 20113 bp, 17 predicted proteins | sample KBSK5501metaG_FD_184342 | JGI IMG/M metagenome (GOLD analysis project Ga0207684, IMG submission 184342) | Corn, switchgrass and miscanthus rhizosphere microbial communities from Kellogg Biological Station, Michigan, USA - KBS K5-50-1 metaG... | ecosystem: Host-associated > Plants > Roots >...
CGCTGCCCGCGCCGATCGCGGCGGCGACGCCGGCCGAGCCTTCGAGGAACTTGCGGCGGTTGAACTCACTCATCGTCTGTCTCCTTGATGCTGTTGTCTGTCGTCTTGTCGAGGAAATCGTCGTGCATCGGCGTGCGCACGCTTCAGGCGGCGAGGCGTTGCCCGGTTCCCGCGTCGAACAGGTGCGCGCGCTTGACGTCGGGCTGCAGGTTGATCGTCGTGCCGGGGGCGAAGTCATGGCGCTCGCGGAACACGGCGGAGAGCTCGACGCCGTCGTGCCGGCACGCGACGAACGTGTCCATGCCGGTCGGCTCGAGCACGACCACCTGCGAGGGGATGCCGCCCGAGTCGACCAGCAGCAGGTGCTCGGGCCGCGTGCCGAGCACGACCGGCTGGCCGTCGACGCCGCCGGCGCTGGCCGGCGCGGCCACCTTCGTGCCGTCGCCGAGCTCCACGTGCGCGCCGTCGGCGCGGCGCCGCAGCGTGCCGGGCAGGAAGTTCATCGCCGGCGAGCCGATGAAACCGGCGACGAACTGGTTCGCCGGGTGGTCGTAGAGCTCGAGCGGGCTGCCGGTCTGCTCGATGCGACCGTCGCGCATCACGACGATCTTGTCGCCCATCGTCATGGCTTCGATCTGGTCGTGCGTGACGTAGATCGACGTCGTCTTCAGGCGCTGGTGCAGCTCCTTGATCTCGCTGCGCATCGCGACGCGCAACTTCGCGTCGAGGTTCGAGAGCGGCTCGTCGAACAGGAACACCTGCGGGTCGCGCACGATCGCGCGTCCCATCGCGACGCGCTGGCGCTGGCCGCCCGAGAGCTGGCGCGGGTAGCGGTCGAGCAGCGGCGTCAGCGCGAGGATCTCGGCAGCGCGGCCGACCTTCGCGTCGATCTGCGTCTTCGGCTGCTTCGCCAGCGCGAGCGAAAACGCCATGTTCTCGCGCACCGTCATGTGCGGGTACAGCGCGTAGTTCTGGAACACCATCGCGATGTCGCGCTGCTTCGGCGGCACGTCGTTGACGCGGCGCTCGCCGATGCGGATCTCGCCGCCGGTGATCTGCTCGAGCCCGGCGATCATGCGCAGCAGCGTGGACTTGCCGCAACCCGACGGCCCGACCAGCACGGTGAACGAACCGTCGTCGATGTCGATGTCGACGCCGTGCAGGATCGGCACCTCGCCGAAACTCTTCTTCACCGACTGGATCGTGACGCTGGCCATGCTGCTGCGAACCCCGTGCTGTCGTCGACGCGGCAGTATCGGCACGGCGACGGCGCACCGCCATCAGGGCAAACCGGGAGGAACCCGCGCGCACCGATTTGTATGATGACCTGATCATCATGCTGAATCCGCACCCCCCGCACCACGCACCCTCCCCTGGCGCGCCGGCCGCACGCGCCGAGCGCCTGGTGGCCGAGCGGCTGTCCGACCGGCTCGCCGCGCTGCTGCGCGGCCAGATCGACGCCGGGCTGCTGCGTCCCGGCGACCGGCTGCCGACCGAGGCGCAGCTCGCGCTCGCGCACGGCGTGTCGCGCACGGTCGTGCGCGAGGCGGTGCACCAGCTGCGCTCGCACCAGCTCGTGCACGCGCGCCAGGGTTCGGGCGTCTACGTCGCCACGGCGCCGGCGAACCAGCCGCTCGCGTTCGACCCGACCGTGCTCGAGTCGGTGCACTCGGTCCTGCACGTGGTCGAGGTGCGGCGCGCGCTCGAGGGCGAGATGGCGGCGCTCGCCGCCGAACGCGCTACGCGCGTGCAGATCGCCGGCCTGCGGCGCGCGCTGAAGGCGATCGACGCCGCGGCGGCCGCCGGGCACGACGGCGTCGCCGAAGACCTCGCGTTCCACCGGCTGATCGGCGAGGTCACCGGCAACCCGCAGTTCAGCCGGCTGCTCGGGTTTCTCGAGCAGTACCAGCGCGAGGGCATGCGCGTCACGCGCGGCAACGAGGCGCGGCGGGCCGACTTCATGGACGCGGTGCGGCGCGAGCACCGCGCCATCGTCGATGCGATCGCGCAGCGCGACCCGACCGCCGCGCGGCGCCGCGCGATCGAGCACATGCAGCACGCCGAGCAGCGGCTGGTCGAAGGCGGCGTGATCGCCGCCCGGCGTGCCGGCACGAATGCGGGTCGCCCGGCCCGGCCAGCACCGCGTACGGCGGGCACCCCAGCACGGAGAGCACGATGACAGATGCAGCGCAGCGGCCCACGTTCGGCGTGATCGGCCTGGGCTCGATGGGCTACGGCGCCGCGGTGTCCGCATTGCGCCGCGGCATCGACGTCTGCGGGCTCGACAACCGCGCCGAGGCGCGCGAGCGCTTCATCGCCGCGGGCGGACGCGCGACCGATGCGCTCGCCGAGCTGGCCGCGCATGCCGATGTCGTGCAGCTGCTGGTCGTCAATGCCGCGCAGACCGAGGAGGTGCTGTTCGGACCGGACGGGCTCGTCGAACGGCTGCGCCCCGGCGCCGTCGTGATCGCGTCGGCGACGGTCGACCCGGCGGTGCCGCCTCTGTGGGAAGAGCGCCTGTCGGCACGCGGCCTGTGGCTGATCGACGGGCCGGTCTCGGGCGGCGCGAAGAAGGCAGCGGAAGGCCAGATGACCGTGATGGCCTCGGGCCGCCCCGAAGCATTCGCCGCCGCCGACGCGGTGCTGGCCGCGATCGCCGCGAAGGTCTACCGCCTCGGCGACCGCGCCGGCATCGGCTCGACCGTCAAGATGGTCAACCAGCACCTGGCCGGCGTGCACATCGCCGCGGCCTGCGAGGCGATGGCGCTGGGCATGCGCGCCGGCGCCGACCCGCGGGCGCTGTACGACGTGATCTGCAACTCCGCCGGCATGAGCTGGATGTTCCAGAACCGCGTGCCGCACATCCTGGAGGGCGACTACACGCCGCTGTCGGCGGTGAACATCTTCGTCAAGGATCTCGGCATCGTGCTCGATGCGGCGCGCAAGCTCGCGTTCCCGCTGCCGCTGGCCGCGGCGGCGCACCAGCTCTACCTGGCCACCGCTGCGGCCGGGCACGGCGGTGAAGACGATTCGGCGGTGATCAAGTTCTATGCGGAGCTTGCGGGGTTGGCGCTGCCGCAGCGCTCGGGCCCTTCGATCCCGCCACAGGCGGGACCCTGTGCTGAGGTATCGAAGCATCAGGGCGAACGGTGAGGTCCTTGGAGAAGACAGACGTGACTCACCCAATTCCCGTTCGGGCTGAGGTATCGAAGCCCACGAGCACCTCCAAGGTGACTTGATGCTGACCCTGGGCGTCATCGCCGACGACTTCACCGGCGCGACCGATGTCGCGAGCATGCTCGTGCGGGCCGGCATGCGCACCGTGCAGCTGATCGGCGTGCCCGACGCGGACCGCACACCCCCACCCGCCGACGCGATCGTCGTCGCGCTGAAGACCCGCACAATCCCGCCCGACACCGCAGTGCGCGAATCGCTCGCCGCGCTGGCCTGGCTGCAACGCGCCGGCATGCGCCAGTGCTATTTCAAGTACTGCTCGACCTTCGACTCGACGCCGGCCGGCAACATCGGCCCGGTCACCGAGGCGCTGATGGACGCGCTGGACACCGACTTCACGCTCGCCTGTCCGGCGTTCCCCGAGAACGGCCGCACGGTCTTTCGCGGCCACCTGTTCGTCGGCGACACGCTGCTGTCCGACTCGGGCATGCGCGACCATCCGCTGACGCCGATGCGCGACGCGAACCTGGTGCGCGTGCTGCAGGCGCAGACCCACCGCACGGTCGGCCTGATCCGCCACGACACGATCGCGCAAGGCGTGGCCGCGGTCCAGGCGCAGGTCGCGGCACTGCGCGCCGGCGGCGCCGGCATCGCGATCGCCGACGCGATCGACAACGACGCGCTGCGCACGCTCGCGGCCGCGGCCGCCGACTGGCCACTGGTCACCGCCGGCTCGGGGCTCGCGCTCGGCCTGCCGCCGGCATACGCCGAGCGCGGCTGGGTGCAACCGGACAGCGCCGCCGCGCGGCTGGCCCCGTTGACGGACGCTCGCGCGGCGCTGCTCTGCGGCTCGTGCTCGCAGGCGACGCTCGCACAGGTGCAGGCGTGGCGCGACGGCGGCCGGCCGGCGCTCGCGATCGACCCGCGTGCGCTCGCGCGCGGCGAGCGCGTCGCCGAGCACGCGCTTGCCTGGGCGACCGGGCAGATCGCACGCGAGCCGGTGTTGATCTACGCCAGCACGCCGCCGCAGGCGCTGCGTGCGGTGCAGGACGAGCTCGGCGCCGCGCACGCCGGCGAGCTGGTCGAAGCCTGCCTCGCGCAGATCGCTCGCGCACTGGTCGACGATGCCGGCGTGCAGCGCCTGGTCGTCGCCGGCGGCGAAACGTCGGGCGCGGTCGTCAACGCGCTGCGCGTCGACCAGCTGCGCATCGGCGCGGCCATCTGCCCCGGCGTGCCGTGGACGCAGGCCGAGAGCCGCAGCCTGCACCTGGCGCTGAAGTCCGGCAACTTCGGCGGGCCCGACTTCTTCGCGCAAGCGCTTGCGCAGGACCCTTCGATATGACGACGAGCCCGCACGATCGTGCATCCAACGACGACGACGGCCGCGCGCCGGACCACGCGACCTGGCGCGCCGAGATCTGCCGCGTCGGCCGCTCGCTCTTCGAGCGCGGCTACGTGCACGCGAGCGCCGGCAACATCAGCGTGCGGCTGCCCGACGGCCACGGCTTCCTGATCACGCCGACCGACGCGTGCCTGGGCTTTCTCGAGCCGGCGCAACTCGCCCACGTCGATGCCGACGGGCTCGCGGTCGGCGGCGAGCGTGCGAGCAAAACGCTCGCGCTGCACCGCCGCATCTACGCCGCCGAGCCGAGTGCACAGTGCGTCGTGCACACGCACAGCACCCATGCGGTGGCGCTCACGCTCGCAGGTGTGCCCGACGCCGACGACGCGATCCCGCCGATCACGCCGTACTTCGTGATGAAGGTCGGCCACGTGCCGCTGCTGCCGTATCACCGGCCCGGCGACCCGGCGGTGGCGCGGCTCGTCGCCGAGCGCATCGCGCTGCAGCACGGGCGCGGCGTGCCGATCCGCGCGGTGCTGCTCGAGCGGCTCGGCCCGCTGGTCTGGCACGATTCGCCGGCCGCGGCGATGGCCACGCTCGAGGAGCTCGAAGAGACCGCGAAGCTGTGGCTGACGTCGAACCCGAAGCCGGCGCCGCTGTCGGCGGCGCAGCTCGACGAGCTGCGCGCCACGTTCGGGTCGCCGTGGTGAGACGATCGCAGAAGGACACCCCAGCACCATGCCGCAATTCGCCGCGAACCTGTCGATGATGTACGCCGAACTTCCGTTCCTCGAACGGTTCGGCGCCGCCGCGGCCGACGGCTTCAAGGCCGTCGAGTACCTGTTTCCGTACGCGCAGCCGCAGGCCGAGCTCGCCCAGCGCCTGGCCGATCACGGGCTGCGCCAGGTGCTGTTCAATGCGCCGCCCGGCCGCTTCGACGCCGGCGAGCGCGGCATCGCCTGCCTGCCGGGCCGCGAAGACGAGTTCCGGCGCAGCTGGCTCGAACAAGCCCTGCCCTACGCGGCCGCGCTGCGCTGCCCGCGCGTGCACGTGATGGCCGGGCTGATCCCTAGCGACGCCGAGCGCGCCGCCCTGCGCGCGACCTATCTGGCGAACCTCGCGTGGGCCGCGCACGAAGCGGCCTCGGCCGGCCTCGACGTGCTGATCGAGCCGATCAACCGGCGCGACATCCCCGGCTACTTCCTGAACCGGCAGGACGACGCGCACGAGGTCGTCGCCGAAGTCGGCGCGAACAACCTGAAGGTCCAGATGGACCTGTATCACTGCCAGATCGTCGAAGGCGATCTGGCGATGAAGCTGCGCAAGTACCTGCCGACCGGCAAGGTCGGCCACCTGCAGATCGCCGGCGTGCCCGATCGCCACGAGCCCGACGACGGCGAAGTGAACCACCCCTACCTGTTCGGGCTGATCGACGCGCTCGGCTGGCACGGCCACATCGGCTGCGAATACCGGCCGAGCGGCGCCACATCGGCCGGGCTGGGCTGGTTCGCCCCCTATCGACCCCATCAGTTGGAGACTTCCCCATGAAATTGCTGATCACCGGCGGCGGCGGATTCGTCGGCGCCCGCCTCGCGCGTGCACTGCTGGCGCGCGGCACGCTGGCCGGCGAGAAGATCACGAGCCTCGTGCTGACCGACATCGCGCCGCCGCCCGCGGACCTGCTGGCCGATGCGCGCGTCAGCGCACGCACCGGGCCGCTGCTCGCACAGACGCAGGCGCTGCTGAATCGTGACGGCGGCGAGTCGTTCGACGGCGTGTTCCATCTCGCCTCCGCGGTCTCCGGCGAATGCGAGGCCGACTTCGACCTCGGGCTGCGCTCGAACCTGGACAGCACCCGCGCGCTGCTCGATGCGCTGCGCGCCAACGTGAACGCCGGCGCCAAGGTGCCGCGCGTCGTGTTCTCGAGCTCCGTCGCGGTGTTCGGGCCCGACCCGGCGCTGCCGCTGCCCCCGGTCGTCGCCGACGACACGATCCCCGCGCCGCAGACGTCGTACGGCACGCACAAGCTGATCTGCGAACACCTGGTCGCCGACTACACGCGCAAGGGCTACATCGACGGCCGCAGCGCGCGCCTGATGACGGTCACCGTGCGGCCCGGCCGGCCGAACGGCGCCGCCTCGTCGTTCTTCTCGGGAATCATCCGCGAGCCGCTGGCCGGCGTCGAAGCGGTGTGCCCGGTGTCGGCCGACGTGTCGCACCCGGTGTCGTCGCCGGCGCGCACGGTCGACGGGCTGATCGCCGTGTTCGAGGCGAGCCGCGAACGCATCGTCGGCCGCAGCGCGCTGAACCTGCCGGCGCTGAACGTGCGCGTGTCCGAGATGCTGGCGGCGCTCGAGCAGGTGGCCGGCAAGAAGGTGCGCGAGCGCGTGCGCTTCGAGCGCGACGAGCGCATCGCCGGCATCGTCGCAAACTGGCCGTCGGGCGCGAGCGCGAAACGCGCCGCAGGCCTCGGGCTGCATCCGCACGACAACTTCGCCGACATCATCCGCCAGTACATCGACGACTGCGCGAAACTGCCGAATGCCGACGAGGCCCTGAAAGGCTTGTGAAGCGATGAGCTCGTGAACCCATGAACCAGATCGATCTGAAGAGCCGCGTCGCGGTGATCACCGGCGCCGCGCAAGGCATAGGCTATGCGGCCGCGCAGCGCATGCTGCGCTCCGGCGCAAGCGTCGTGCTGTGGGACATCGATGCGAAGCGCCTGCACGAGGCCGAGAACACGCTGGCGACGCTGGCGGCGAGCGAGCAGCTGCCGGGCCGCGTCGGCAGCGCGATCGTCGAGCTCAGCGTGGAGGCCGACGTCGCCGCCGCGACGAAGGAGGCGGTCGAGGCCCACGGCCGCATCGACATCCTGGTCAACAACGCCGGCATCACCGGCGGCAACGCCGTGACCTGGGAACTCGCGCCGGACGTGTGGCGCCGCGTGATCGAGGTCAACCTCGTCGGCCCGTACCTGACCTGCCGCGCGATCGTGCCGCAGATGCTCGAACAGGGTTACGGGCGCATCGTCAACATCGCGTCGATCGCCGGCAAGGAAGGCAACCCGAACGCGTCGCACTACAGCGCGTCCAAGGCCGGGCTGATCGCGCTGACCAAGTCGCTCGCCAAGGAGCTTGCGACGAAAGGCGTTCTGGTCAACGCGGTAACGCCCGCCGCGGCGAAGACCGCGATCTTCGATTCGATGACGCAGCAGCACATCGACTTCATGCTGTCGAAGATCCCGATGGGGCGCTTCCTGCAGGTCGACGAAGCGGCGGCGATGATCGCCTGGCTCGCATCGGAAGACTGCGCGTTCAGCACCGGCGCGGTGTTCGACCTGTCGGGCGGGCGCGCAACTTACTGAAAGCTCATCGCGCGCTCATGACATGAATACGCGAAGGGATCCGCGCGACGGGCGATGGTGGTCAAACCGACTGGCCCCGGGGCACCGCCCGCGACTGAACCCGCTCCATCGATACTGCCTTGCAGGCAAACGTTGCGCGAGCCCGTCGAACGTGCCATAAGTTCGCTTCCGTCAAACACGGGAGACGCCATGCTCACTCGCTCGCAGCTCGTTCTGCGCACTGCCGCACGCGGCACCGTCACGGTTCTGTTCGCCGTGCTCGCCGGCTGTTCGATGATGCCCGGCGGCGCCGACACCACCGGCATCAGCGCGTCGCTGAGCGCGGCCGCCGAGGTGCCGCCGAACACGAGCGCCGCGACCGGCTCGCTGCAGGGCAGCTACAACAAGAGCAGCAAGGTGCTCAACTGGAAACTCGTCTACAGCGGGCTCAGCGGCCCGGCAACCATGGCGCACTTCCACGGCCCGGCGATGTCCGGGCAGAACGCCGGCGTCGTCGTGCCGTTGACGAACCCGGCCAGCATGGCCGAAAGCACCGCGACACTGACCGAGGCGCAGGCCGCCGATCTGCTCGCCGGCAAGTGGTATATCAACGTGCACACGGCCGCGAACCCCGGTGGCGAGATTCGCGGGCAGGTTCTGGTCAAGTAGAGGGCTCGTGATCCGGCCGGAGCGGATCAAATGAATAGCGATCGATACGCAATAACATCGAGTTGCCAATCCGGGGGTTCCCGGATAACGCGGGAGTTGATTGCGTAGCGCCCTTTCGCCTAAAGTCTTGCATCCCCTCAAAGCCACCGCGTCCCTCGGTTCACGAGTCCGATGGGAACGAAAAGTCATGGCGCAAACGATCGCGACCCCTTCGCTTCGCTTCCCCGTTGCCGCTTCCGCATGGCCTGCCCTGCCGGCGCGACGCTCTCTGGCCCTCATCGGGCTGCTCGCCTCGATGCTGCTGGCGGCCGGCCTGGCCGGTTGCGGCCGCTCGGCCGATGCGCAGCCGGGCGGCGGTCACGGCCCCGGTGGCGGCGGGCCGCCGCCGGCGATGCCGGTCGCGGTGGTCTCGGCCGAACTCAGCAGCGTGCCGGTGCTGCTCGAGGCGGTCGGCCGCGCCGAAGGCTCGAAAGAGGTCGAGGTGCGCGCGCGTGTCACCGGCCTGATCGAGCAGCAGCGTTATCGCGAGGGCGACCGCGTGAAGGCGAATGCGCCGCTGTTCGTGATCGAGCAGGCACCGTTCGAGATTGCGCTGGCGCAGGCCCGCGCGACGCTGCTGCAGGAGCAGGCCCGGCTCGAACAGGCGCGGCGCGAGGCCAAGCGGCTTGCGCCGCTGGCCGAGCAGCGTGCGATCAGCCAGCGCGAGTACGACGATGCGGCCTCGACCCTGCGCATGGCCGAGGCCACGGTCGCCCAGGCGCAGGCCCAGGTGCGGCAGGCGCAGCTGAACCTCTCGTACACACGGGTCGTCTCGCCGATCAACGGCCTGACCGGGCGCGCCGAGAAGTCGCAAGGCAGCCTGGTCAGCCCCGGTGACGCCGGCCTGCTGACCCACGTGACGCAGACCGATCCGATCTGGGTGCGCTTCTCGTTCTCCGAGAGCGAGCTCGCGCGGCTGCGCACCGGCAGGGCCGGCGTGGTGAAGCTGCTGTCGGCCGATGGCAAGCCGCTGGGCACCGCCGGCAAGCTCAACTTCGAAGGCTCGACCGTCGACCCGCAGCTCGGCACCGTGCAGTTGCGCGCCGAATTCGCGAACCCCGATCTCGTCGTGCTGCCGGGGCAGTTCGTGCGCGCGCAGGTCAACGCCGGCGACGAGCGCGCATTCATCGTGCCGCAGGCCGCCATCATCAACAGCGAGCGCGGCAAGGCCGTCTGGACCGTCAAGGACGGCAAGGCGTTGCCGACGCCCGTGGAAGTGGGCGGCTGGGTCGGCGATGGCTGGGCCGTTCGCAAGGGCCTGAACGAAGGCGACTCGGTGATCGTCGACAACCTGCTGAAGCTGCGCCCCGGTGCGCCGGTGGCGCCGCATCCGGCCTCGGCGCCGGCGGGCGGCGGCGCGGCATCGGCGCCTGGCGGTGGCGCGGCATCGGCGCCCGGCGGTGCCGGTGGGACCGCTGCCCCCGCGGCATCGGCCGCCGCGCCCGCATCGGCACCGGCTTCCAAGCCTTCACGCTGAGGAGCGCGCCGTGTTCTCGCGCTTTTTCATCGAGCGGCCCGTGTTCGCCGCGGTGCTGTCCATCATCATCCTGATGGCCGGTGCGGTGTCGCTGAAGATCCTGCCGATCGCGCAGTATCCCGAGATCGCGCCGCCGACCGTCAGCGTGATCGCGAACTACCCCGGCGCTTCGGCGCAGACGCTGGCCACGACGGTCGCCGCGCCGATCGAGGAACAGCTCTCGGGCGTCGAGAACCTGCTGTACTACAGCTCGACCTCGGCATCGAACGGGCAGACCGAGATCACCGTGACCTTCGAGGTCGGCACCGACATCGACAAGGCCACCTTCGACGTCAACAACCGCGTGCAGCTCGCAACGCCGCGCCTGCCCGACGAAGTGCGGCGCCAGGGCGTGACGGTCGCCAAGCGCTCGAACAACTTCCTGCTCGTGATGGCGCTGAACTCGCCGAAGAGCACCTACGACCAGATCTACATCTCGAACTACGCGACCCAGAACGTCGTCGACGACATCAAGCGCGTACCCGGCGTCGCCGACGTGTTCATCTTCGGCGCGCGCGACTATTCGATGCGGCTGTGGCTGCAGCCCGAGAAGATGGCGCGCCTGGGCATCACGACGCGCGACATCCAGCTCGCCGTGAACGCACAGAACGCGCAGTTCGCGGCCGGCAAGATCGGCGCCGAACCCGCGCCCAAGGGCCAGCAGATCGAATACACGGTGACCACGCGCGGCCGGCTGCTCGAGGCCGAGCAGTTCGGCAACATCGTGCTGCGCGCCGGCGGACCGACCGGCGTGCTGCGCATCAAGGACGTGGCCCGGGTCGAGCTCGGCGCGCAGAGCTACGACGCGACCAACAGCATCAACGGCCAGCCGGCGATCGCGATCGCGGTGTTCCTCGCGTCGGGCGCGAACGCGCTGCAGGTCGGCGACGCGGTCAAGGCGCGCATGGCCGAGCTGAAGGGCGACCGCTTCCCGCCCGACCTCGACTACTCGATCCCGTACGACACCACGCGCTTCGTCTCGGCCTCGATCAAGGAGGTGATGTTCACGATCCTCGACGCGGCGGTGATCGTGCTGCTGGTCGTGTTCGTGTTCCTGCAGACCTGGCGCGCGACGCTGATCCCGATGCTCGCGGTGCCGGTCTCGCTGATCGGCACGTTCGCCGGCCTGTGGCTGTTCGGCTTCTCGATCAACACGCTGACGCTGTTCGCGATGGTGCTGGCGATCGGCATCGTCGTCGACGACGCGATCGTCGTGCTCGAGAACGTCGAGCGCCTGATCCGCACCGAGAACATGACGCCGATGGCCGCGGCGATCGAGGCGATGCGCGAGGTGCAGAACGCGGTGATCGGCATCGTGCTCGCGCTGTGCGCGGTGTTCATTCCGGTCGCGTTCCTCGGCGGCATTGCCGGGCAGCTGTACCGCCAGTTCGCGGTGACGGTGACCGTCGCGGTGCTGCTGTCGGGCGTCGTCGCGCTGACGCTGACGCCGGCGCTGTGCGCGGTGCTGCTCAAGCCCGGCGAGCACGACGGCGACCATTGGCAGGCCCGCATGTTCCGGCCGTTCAACCGCTCGCTCGCCTGGGTCACCGACCATTTCGTGCGCGGCGTGACCTTCGTGCTGCGCAACCGGCTGATCGCGCTGGCCGGATTCGTCGCGATCCTCGCGGTCGCGGCGGCGCTGCTCGCGCGGGTGCCGAGCAGCTTCGTGCCGCCGGAGGACCAGGGCTACATCGTCGCGATCGCGGTGCTGCCCGACGGCGCCACGCTCGAGCGCACGACCCGCACCACCGAGCAGCTGCGCCACATGATGGACGGCAACAAGGCCGTCGAGAACTTCTTCAGCGTCAACGGCTTCGACTTCATCGGCGGCGGCAGCAAGGCCAACGCGGCGACGATGTTCCTGCCGATGGTGCCGTGGGAGGCGCGCAAGCAAAGTTCGGAGGAGCTCACCGCCGAGCTCAGCGGCAAGGGCTTCGCGCTGAACGACGGCATTGCGTTCGCGTTCAACCCGCCGGCGATCCAAGGGCTGTCGCAGGCCGGCGGCTTCGAGGTGTTCGTGCAGGCGCGCAACGACCCCGATCCGCAGCGGCTCTCGCAGGTCACCGGCGCGTTCATGCAGGCGCTGCAGCAGCGCCCCGAGATCGGCATGGTCAACACCTTCTTCCGGCCGACCGTGCCGCAGCTGCAGGTCGACGTCGACCGCGAGAAGGCGATGGCGCTGGGCGTCAACACCGACGACGTGTTCACCGCGCTGCAGGCGCAGATGGGTTCGCTGTACGTCAACGACTTCAACAAGGCGGGCCGCACCTACCGCGTGACGATGCAGGCCGACGCGCCATACCGCTCCAGGCCCGAGGACCTGGGCTCGATCTACGTGCGCTCGGCCACGAGCAACCAGATGATCCCGCTGAAGGCGCTGATCCACGTCGACAACGTGATCGGCCCCGAGCAACTGCAGCGGTACAACGGTTTCGTCGGCGCGCGCATCCTGGGCAACGCGAAGGACGGGTACAGCTCGGGCCAGGCGATCCGCGCGGTCGAAGAGACCGCGAAGACCGCACTGCCGCCGGGCTACGACATGGCCTGGACCGGCCAGGCCTACCAGGAAAAGCGCACCGGCAACGCCTCGCTGTTCGCGTTCGGCTTCGCGATCGTGATGGTCTACCTGATCCTGTCGGCGCTGTACGAACGCTGGGGCGTGCCGTTCGCCGTCGTGCTGGCGGTGCCGTTCGCGCTGACCGGCGCGCTGCTGTTCGTGTGGCTGCGCAACATGGAGAACGACATCTACTTCCAGATCGGCCTGGTCGTGCTGATCGGCCTCGCGGCGAAGAACGCGATCCTGATCGCGGAGTTCGCGATGCAGGGCATGGAAGGCGGCATGGGCGCGGCCGAGGCGGCGCGCAACGCGGCGCGGCTGCGCTTCCGGCCGATCGTGATGACCTCGCTCGCGTTCGTGTTCGGCGTCGTGCCGCTGGTCACGGCGACCGGCGCCGGCGCGGCCGCGCGGCAGTCGATGGGCACCGGCGTGTTCGGCGGCATGATCGTCGCGACCTTCATCGCGCCGATCTTCGTGCCGCTGTTCTTCGCGCTGCTCGCGAGCAAGCCGCGACCGCACCACGAGCACCTGCCGCCGCACGCCGGGGAGCCGGCCGCGGGAGCGCCGCCATCGACCGGCCCGCAGGCCGATGCGAAGGGCAGCACGTGATGACGGCCAAGACGATGATGAAGCGGCCGCCGCTGCATGCGCTGGCACATGCAGCGGCTCTCGCTGCCCTGCTGCTGGCCGGCTGCGCCGTCGGCCCCGACTACCAGCGCCCGGAACAGGCGCTGCCGGCGCAGTACCCGGCCAGCGTCGAACCCGCCGGCACCGCAGGCGCCGAGGTGCCGGCACAGTGGTGGACGCTGTACCGCCAGAGCGAGCTCGACCGCCTCGTCGCGCAGGCGCTCGAGCGCAACCGCGACCTCGAACAGGCCGTCGCGCGCGTCGAGCAGGCCGATGCGCTCGCGCGCCAGGCCGGCGCCGCGCTGCTGCCGCGCGTGGACCTCGGCGCGAACGCCGCCCGCGCACACGTCAGCCCGCTGACCTTCCCGCCGAACGGCGCCACCGGCAACCAGTTCCAGCTCGGCCTGTCGGCCTCGTTCGAGCTCGATTTCTGGGGCAAGCTGCGGCGCACCCGCGAGGCCGCGCGCGACACGCTGCTCGCGAGCAGCTACGCGCGCGATACCGTGAGCCTCACGGTCGCCGCGCTGACCGCACAGGCGTGGATCGGGCTGCGTTCGCTGGACGAGCAGATCGTGCTGACCCGCGGCACGCTGGCCACGCGCGAAGAAGGCTTGCGCCTGCTGGGTCTGCGCCTGCAAGGCGGCACCAGCTCGCAGCTCGACATCGAACAGGCCGAGGGCCTGCGCTCGGCATCCGCGGTGCTGCTGCGCGACCTGCAGCGTCAGCGCGCGCTCGCGCAGACGCAGCTCGCGGTGCTGACCGGCCAGCTCGACCTGACGCTGCCCGAAGCGACGCTCGCCAGCCTGCCCTTGCCGCCGCAGCCGCCGGCCGGGCTGCCGTCGGCGCTGCTCGAACGCCGGCCCGACGTGCGCAGCGCCGAGCAGGCGCTCGCCGCGGCCAGCGCGCGCATCGGCGCCGCGCGCGCCGAACAGCTGCCGACGATCTCGCTGACCGGCAGCGTCGGCTTCGAGAGCGCCGAGTTGAGCGACCTTCTGAAGAGCCCGTCGCGCATCTGGTCCTTCGGCGCCGGGCTCGCGCAGCCGCTGTTCGACGGCGGCCGGCTCAGCGCGCGCACCGACCAGGCGGTTGCCGCGCATCGCGAGACGCGCGGCGCGTACCGCGGCGTCGTCGAAGACGCGTTCAAGGATGTCGCCGACGCGCTCGCGAACCTGCAGGCCGCGAAGGGCTCGCAGGAAGACCTCGCGCGCGCCGACCGCGCCGCGGCGAATGCGCTCAAGCTCGCGCAGGCGCGCTACGACGTCGGCTACTCGGGCCACCTCGATCTGCTCGACGCACAGCGCAGCGCGGCGGCCGCGCAGCTCGACCTGGTGCGCAATCGCCAGCTACAGCTCGCGGCCAGCGTGGACTTGTTCCGCGCTCTCGGCGGCGGGTGGCAGGCGCCGACCACGACGTCCTCCGCGCGCTGAGGACACCGGATTCAGCCCAACGCGGCGCTCGCGACCCGCGTGACGCAGCGCGTCAGCCGATCCAGCACCGGGATCGGCAGCTTCGCGACCTGCCAGTACAGCGGCACGTCCAGAGGACGATCCGGTGCCAGCTCGACGAGCCGCTTCGCGTTCAGATGGCCGCTGACCAGCGCCAGCGGGTTCATGCCCCAGCCGATGCCGGCGAGTGCCGCATCGACGAAGGCCTGTGACGACGGCATGCGATGGACCGGCAGCGCGACGTCGCGCCGCACGAGGCGGCGCACCCATTGGTCCTGCAGCCTGTCGTTGCGATCGAAGCGCAGGCTGGGTGCGCGCGCCAGGCTCTCGGCGTCGATGCCCGCGCCGAACCAGCGAGCGGCGAACGCCGGGCTCGCGGTCGCGCAGTAGCGCAGCACACCCAGGCGCCGGCTGCGGCAGCCTTGCACCGGCTTCGCGAGCGAGGTCACCGCGGCGAGCACGTGGCCGCGGCGCAGCCAGCCGGAGGTCAGGTCCTGGTCGTCGAGGGCGATGTCGATCAGCGTGGCCTCGTCGCGGCAGAACTCGGCCAGCGCGGCGATGAACCAGGTGCCGAGACTGTCGGCATTGATCGCGACGCGGATCGTCGCACGCGCGAGCTCGCCGCCGCGCCCATGCGGCGCGAGCCCCGGCAGCTCGTGGCGCAGGTCCTGCTCGAGCATCGCGACGGCCTCGGCATGCCGGCACAGCCGCGCGCCGGCCTCGGTCGGCAGGCAGGGCTGGCCGCGCACGATCAGCACGGTCCCCAGCCGCTCCTCGATCAGCCGGATCCGCTGCGACACCGCCGACGGCGTCACGTGCAGCACGCGCGCAGCGCGCTCGAAGCTGCCTTCGCGCACGACCGCGGCGACGGCGGAGATCAACGACGTGGCTAGCATTCGGTCAGAGGTGCTGAAGCACTGCTGTTCTGACGTTAGCAGATTTCATGGGCCAAGATCCCGCGTCACCGTATCCTGCGGACCCATGAGCACATCGACACTCCTCCTTTCCCTGTTCCGGTACAAGGCGCGGGCCGACGAAGAGCTCCTCGCCGAGCTTGCGGCGCTGGACCCCGCGGCATGGCAGGCGCAGCGCCACGGCGCGATCCGCATCCTCAACCACGTCTACGTGGTCGATCGCATCTTCGCGGCGCATCTGTCCGGCCGGGCGCACGGCTACACGGGCACCAACACGGCCGAGACGCCGACCCTGGAGGCGCTGTCCGCCGCCATCGCCGAGTCGGACCGCTGGTACGTGGGCCACGTGGCCGCACTGGAGCCCGACGCCTTGACCGAGCGCATCGCGTTCACCTTCACCGACGGGCGCGGCGCCAGCATGTCGCGGGAGGAGATGCTGGCGCATGTCGCCACGCATGCCGGGTATCACCGCGGCGCGGTCGGTCGCGCGGTGCCGCAGCTGTCGACGGCGCCGCCGCGGGACACCTACACGGTTTATCTGCACGAGACGGAGCCGGCGCGTCGTGAGCGGGGTTGATCCGGCCGCCTTCGTCACCGGGCTGACGCTGAGCGCTTCGCTGATCGTCGCGATCGGCGCGCAGAACACTTTCGTGCTGCGACAGGGATTGCGCCGCGAGCACGTGGCCGCGGTCGTCGCGCTGTGCGGCCTGCTCGACATCGCGCTGATGACGATGGGCGTCGGCGGCCTCGCCGCGTCGCTCGGGCAGCACCCGCATGCGCTGGAGGCGCTCGCGCTCGCCGGCGCGGCACTGCTGGCGGCCTACGGGGTCGCGGCGCTGCGGCGCGCGCTGCGACCGCCAACGCTGAGCACCGGATCGTCAGGCACGACGACGCCGCAGCCGCTCGCCCGCGTCCTGATCCAGACGCTCGCGATCAGCCTGCTCAATCCGCACGTGTACCTCGATACCGTGGTGCTGGTTGGCGCCGTCGGTGCGCGGCAGCCGCCGGGCACGCAGGGCGCATTCCTGCTCGGCGCGGGCCTGGCCAGCGGCACCTGGTTTGCCGCGCTCGGCTACGGTGCGCGCGTGCTCGCACCGGTGTTCGCACGGCCGCTCGCGTGGCGGCTGCTGGACGTGGTGATCGCCGCGACGATGTGGGCTCTCGCCGCGGGCTTGATGGCGGGCGCGCTGGGCGGGTAGCCGCGGCGTGAAAGGGGGGTTGGAGGTTCGCAGCTTGTCAGTCGAGCCGCCACTTGCCGTCGACCACCTTGACGATCACGCGGGCTCGCTGGTCGAGCCCGAGGTGATCGTTCTTCGACATGTTGACCACGCCGTTCGAGACATGCAGGTCGCGCACCGCTTCGAGCGCGTCGCGCAGCGCGCTGCGGAACTCGCGCGTGCCGGGCTGCGCGCCGCTCTTCAGCGCCGCGGGGACCGCGTTCGCGAGCAGCAGCCCGGCATCCCAGGTGTAGGCGCCGAACGCGGCGACCGAGCCGGCGCCGTAAGCCGCCTCGTAGCGCTTGACGTAGTCGACCGCCTGCGCCTTCGCCGGGTGCGCGGCGGGCAGCGCCGCGGCGACGACGACCGGGCTGGTCGGCAGGTAGTCGCCCTCGATGTCCTTGCCACCGACGCGCAGGAAGTCGTTGTTCGCGACGCCGTGGTTGAAGTAGACGCTGCCCTTGTAGCCGCGCTCGGCCAGCGCGCGCGCCGGCAGCACCGCCGGCGTGCCCGAGGCGCCGATCACGACCATCTGCGGGTTCGCGCTGGCGAGCTTGAGCACCTGCGCGGTCACGCTGGTGTCGCGCGGCGCATAGCGTTCGCTCGCGATGATCTTGATGTTGCGCACCGACGCGAACTTCTCGAACTCGGCGTAGAACGCCTCGCCCAGCGCATCGTTGAAGCCGATGTAGCCCATCGTCCCGATGCCGCGCGCGGCGGCGTGCTCGAGGATCGCGAGCACCATCATCGTGTCGGTCTGCGGCGTCTTGAACATCCACGCCTTTTTCGCGTTCATCGGCTCGATGATGCGGGCCGACGACGCGAGCGAGATCACCGGCGTCGCGCCCTCGGCGATCACGTCGATCATCGCGAGCGTGTTGGGCGTGGTCGTCGAGCCGATGATCGCGTCGACCTTGTTCTCGGAGATCAGCTTGCGCGTGTTGACGACTGCGGCGCTGCTGTCGCTTGCATCGTCGAGCACGATGTAGTCGACCGACTTGCCGGCGATCGTCTTGGGCAGCAGCGCGATCGTGTTCTTCTCGGGGATGCCGAGCGAGCCCGCCGGGCCTGTCGTCGACAGCGTCACGCCGATCTTGATCTGCGCGAGCGCCGGCGTCGCCAACTGCATCGCGGCCAGGCTCACGATCAGTGCGGCACCACGCGCGGCACCACACACAAGGGAAAACGAGAACATCGCCATTGTTTCGTGTCTCCAGGCTTGTTGTGATGTGGGCGGCAGTGTCCCACATCGCACGCGGGCGATTGTCTTTCGGGGCGGTGTGCCTCATATGATGCGTGTTGTCCTCCCTTCGAATGGTCTGCCGCCATGAAACGAGTCCTGTTGAGTCTGTTCGTCGCCCTCGCCGCCCTGAGCTTCGTCGCCACCGACGTGCAAGCCAAGCGCTTGGGGGGCGGCACGAGTTCGGGCATGAAACGGCAGGCACCGCCAACGCAGCCGGCACAGTCGACGCCGCCGCAGCAGGCCGCGACGCCGAACGCCAACAGCGCGGCGCCGGCCACCGCGGCGGCACCGAATGCCGCTGCCGCCGCCGCTCCGAAACGCTCGTGGCTAGGCCCGGTCGCCGGCCTCGCTGCCGGCCTGGGGCTGGCCGCCTTGATGAGTCACTTCGGCCTCGGGGCCGAGTTGGGCAGTCTCGTCACCTTGCTGTTGCTCGTGGCGGTCGGCTTTTTCGTGCTGCGCTTCGTGTTGCGGCGCTTCGGTCCGAACGCCGCAGATCCGAACAGGGCATCGGCGCCGAACGGCTTGCAGTTCGCAGGTGCCGGGGCGCCGGCCGATGGAACCCTGGCCGCACGCCAGGAGCCGGGGTTCGGCCCGGGCGGTGGGCTCCAGGGCGCTATCGCTGCGCCTGTGATCGCTGCGCCTTTGATCGCGCCGCCGACCATCGGTCGTTTGCCCGCGGGGTTCGATGCCGCAGCCTTCGAACGCATCGCGAAGCTGATCTTCATTCGCATGCAGGCGGCCAACGACGCCGGCAATCTCGATGACCTGCGCCAGTTCGCAACGCCCGAGATGTTCGCGACCTTCCGTCTCGACCTTCAGGATCGCCGAGGCACGACCCAGCAGACCGATGTCGTGCAGCTCGACGCGCAGGTGGTCGACGTCACCGAGGAAGTCGATCGTCAGATCGTCAGCGTGCGTTTCCGGGGGCTGATACGCGAAGAAAATAACGGCCTGGCGTCGCCGTTCGACGAGGTCTGGCATTTGACCAGGCCGGCCGACGGCAACCGCGAATGGTCGATCGCCGGAATCGAACAGGCCGTCGCCGCCTGAAGATCGACGTTCAGCCGAGCGGCCTGCTCGGCAGCGTCACGTGCCCGCGAAAGCGCGCCCGCGGCGCGCGCACCGCGGGGCCGGCCAGCCGGTAGTTCGGAAAGCGCTGCAGGAAGCGGCCGATCGCGACGCGCCCTTCGAGCCGCGCGAGCCCCATGCCGACGCACTGGTGGATGCCCGAGCCGAACGCGACATGGCGGTTCGGCGAGCGGCCGATGTCCAGCACGTCGGGGTTCTCGAACTGCGCCGGGTCGCGGTTCGCCGCGCCGATGCACAGCGTGACCTGCGTGCGCGCGGCCAGCGGCACGCCGCCGATCCCGGTCGCGCAGGTCGTGATGCGGTTGCCGAGCTGGTTCGAGCTCTCGATGCGCAGGAACTCCTCGATCGCGGTGCGGATCAGCTCGGGCTGGGCGATCAGCCGCTGTTTCTGCTCGGGCCATTCGAGCAGGCAGCGCAGGCCGTTGCCGATCAGGTTGGTCGTGGTCTCGTGGCCGGCGTTGAGCAGGAAGATGCAGTTGTGCAGCAGCTCGTTCGCGAGCAGTCTTTCGGTCGCGCCGCCTTCACCGCCGACTTCACCGCCGCCCTCCACCGCCTCGCCCAGGATCAGCCGCGTCAGCACGTCGGTCTCCGGGTCGCCGGGCGCGGCGCGGCGGCACTCGACCAGCCCTTCGAGGTACGCGAGGAAGTCGCGCACGGCCGCGTTGCCGCGCTGCGCGACGTCCGGGCTGAGCACCGGCTCGAGTGCACCGAGGATCGCGAGCGACCAGCCGCGCAGCGGGCCGCGCTCGTCGTGCGGCACGCGCAGCAGGTTGCCGATGATCTCGACCGGGATCGCGCTCGCGAACGACTCGATCAGGTCGACCGCCTCGCCGCGCCGGGCGCTGGCCTCGATCGCATCGAGCAGGCCGTCGACGCGGTGCACGAGGCCCTCCTCCATCGCGGCGATGTGTTTGGGCCTCAGCGCCCCGGCGATCAGT
>Ga0207684_10002167_pt1 | contig 20101 bp, 17 predicted proteins | sample KBSK5501metaG_FD_184342 | JGI IMG/M metagenome (GOLD analysis project Ga0207684, IMG submission 184342) | Corn, switchgrass and miscanthus rhizosphere microbial communities from Kellogg Biological Station, Michigan, USA - KBS K5-50-1 metaG... | ecosystem: Host-associated > Plants > Roots >...
CTAAGCAATCCATTGCTTCTTAGACTAGTCTTTGCCCTGTCTTCACTGCTCACTGCATCGGGAGGCATTGTTCGATTCCCCATAGATTTTCGCAGTTCCTCTTCTCTGAGCCTGACGGTCTCAGAAATCGACTACGACAAGTTAAGCGCCTTAAAACGTAAGTTCTTCAAAAACAACCACTTAAAGGCGAGGATCTCTGCTCGGGGGGGGACTTGAACCCCCACGCCTTGCGGCATACGCCCCTCAAACGTACGTGTCTGCCATTTCACCACCCGAGCATTCGAAGGAAGGCACTCTTAGCATGGAACATTTTGTTTTCAAGCGAGCTCGCTCACGCGCCACCCGTCGCAGCGTTCGCGATATATTCGGCACTCGATCGCTCAATATAACTGGGTATGGATGGACCGGTGTCACGACTCTGCCATCCCTTCGGGATGGACTTCGTTAAACTCAAGTACCAGGGGTTCGCTACGCTCACCCCTGGCTTAGATCTTTCGTCGCGTTGCGACGGCGGCCCAAAATTGCAAACACGCAGCATGTTTCGATTCGTCCCGATAGGGACGGCAAATCCCAGCCAGGGGTGAGCGCAGCGAACCCCTGGATAATTGAGCCTCTCCATACAGGCCCTGATATTAGTCTCGCAGTTATTCACAAGCTCACTCCGCCTCGCTTTGCAGGGCCGCTTCGCTCGCTTATGAATAACTGCGAGACTAATATCAGGGCCGAAGAGACGCGGCTAGGCCGATCGCGCATTCTAAAGTCTGGGCGACCTGACGCCCCGCTGCCCTCCAGAACAATCTCAGTTTGGCACCACGGCAATTTTGATGCCTTTGCGCGACCAGGCGTGCTCCAGGACTTTGCCCCAGTCTTTTAATGGGAACCGATTGGTGACAACTTCGTCCACCTTGATTTTACCAGTCTCGAGATAGGCGAGTGCGCGTCCGAAACTGTCGATCTGAGCAAACGATCCTTTGATTGTAATCTCTCGGCGAAACACATCGAATGGATCGAATTGAACTGCGGATTTTTCCGGATAAACGCCGTATACCAACAATGTCCCGCCGCGGCGTACATAACCGAGAGCATCCTGACAGATAGCGGCGACGCCCGTAGCTTCGATGACATAGTCGAACCCGTTTGGGCTAAGTTCTTGAAGGCGAACTCTGTGTTTACCTGGATCCTTTCGATCTATGGCTACAGTCTCATCTGCTGCCAGGCGGCCAATGAGATCGAGCTTTGGGCCCGCCGGTGCCGCGACGATAAGCCTGCCCGCACCGTTCAGTTTCGCCAACTGCGCCAGCACCTGCCCGGTTGGTCCCGCTCCAAAAAGCAAAACTTCGCTGCCGGGGCCCATCCCGAGAACTTCCATGCCGTGGAGCGCGCAAGCGGTTGGTTCCACCATCACTGCTTCTTGCGGTTCGAGGTTCTTGATCGGGAACACACGATCCGCGCGGATCTTCATGAATTCAGCAAAACCGCCGTTTAAAGTGACGCCATACGCATTCAGGCTCTCGCATAAAAGGAAATCGCCGCGCACGCAATAGAAACACTTCCCGCAAGCCTGATTACTGTTGGCGACTACGCGTTGGCCCTCTTTTAGTCCGGCGACGTTGCCGCCGGTGGCGACAATTTCTCCCGTAAACTCGTGTCCAGGGATCAACGGAAAGCGTGGCGAGAAATCACCTTCGTGAATGTGCAGATCAGTGCCGCACAAGCCGCATGCGTGGATCTTTATCAGAACTTCGTCTAGACCAATATCCGGCTCCGGAACGTCTCTGTATTCAAACCGTCGCGGCGCGTCGTAAACGATCGCTTTCATAAGATGAGTGTGAGTGCGAGTACGGGTGCGAGCAACTCCTAATCTTCTCGCACTCGGACTCTACGGCGCCTGCATTGTCGACGCCGCTTCTTTCAGAGCTGTTTGAGGTGGTGCCTGACCGTTTGTGGCGATTTGCAGAGCGTTTCCGACGGAGGCCCAGAATCGGCTCATCTGCGGAATATTCGGCATCACATCGCCTGCGTCGGAGCAACTCTTCATTTGACGGATAAGGTCATTTTGATTTGCGACCTCTTGGTAAAGCGAAGTTAACGATGGGATGCCAATCGCTTTTCCGTTATCCAATCCGCGTTCTCCTTCCTCGGAGAGGAGAAAGTTTTGAATGAACTCCTTGGCCAGATCTTTATTCGGAGACGAACGGTTGATATAGGTAGCCACCACTCCGACCAATGGTTTGCCGGGGTTTCCGTCGACTCCAGGGATCGGTGCGACCCCGAAATCGATTCCATTTCGGGTAAGATTTCTCCAGCACCAAGGACCCGAGATCATCATCGCAAGTTTTCCTTGACCCATCAGATCTTCAGCCACGCTGTACGACACGCTGCGCGGCAAAACGCCCGATTCGACGAGCCCAGTGATTTTAGCCAGGGCCTTGACGGCTCCTGGATTGGCGACTCCGACATTCTTGATGTCATAGTCACCTTCGTATTTTGCAAAGATATAGGCGCCGGCGCTCGCCAGAATACCCCAGGAATAATAGGGGCTCTTGTAGTCCCAGAGAATGCTGGTTACACCGGGGTGCTCTTGCTTGATTTTAGCATCCAGTGTCTCGAGTTCGGAAAGCCGGTTCGGAGGCGGCCCATCGACGAGCTTTTTGTTGTAGACGAGCGTGACGGTTTCGAGTCCGATCGGATAACCCCAGAATTTCTGCTTATAGGTGACCCCTTCCCAACCTTTGGGTAGAAATTTGTTTCGGAACTCTTCCGAGACCTCTATCGGGGAGATGATGCCGGAGTCAGCCCATTCTCCAATCCGGTCATGGGCCCACATCGCGATGTCTGGTCCCTTCCCGCATTGAGCCGCCATTGTGAAATTCGCGGGAATATCCTCCGGCGATTCGATCTTGACTTTAACGCCATAACGCTCTTCGAACTGTTTGACGACATGTTCGATCGCACGGCCGCGATCCGCGTCCATCCAAATCAATAGTTCTCCGTTGGTCCAGGGGAAAACCGGCGGACCGCTCAGCCAAAGGGCCAGCGCAAGCAGGGCTCTTTTCATCTTGGGGATCGGGGGAAATCGAAAAGAAAAGGTACTCTACCACATTTGACGGTTTGCCGTCGACTTTCTTGAGTTGTTTCAACGCCGACAACGCCGTCATCGCCGACAACGGAGCTCTCGCCAGTTCAAAGTTCCGGGCGGAATAGTGACGTTCGCAGGCACTGCTTGTCTCATTCAGTTGTCGGCGATGACGGCGTTGTCAATCCGGCGCCGTTAACCCGCCGGTGGCCTCAAGCCAATTGGCGATCTGTGTAACAATTCGACCAGTATTATTGTCAGTGACGTCGACAACAAACTTGGGTAAGAGCGATTGATCGACAAATTCCTGCATGATCTCCTGTTCGCGGAGGAAAACGATCAAGTCGTCGTACTGAGAAGGGTTGCTCGAGATCTTCAACCGGCGAGCGCGCGCCGCCTCAAAGGAGCGAGGATTCCGCCAACAAAAAACCAGGCGAAACCCCAGTCGCGCGAGGCGACGCTCCAACCATGTAAAATCATAGCGTTTCCCGGCGAACAGCAGCCGGGAAGCCTGAGTCGAGATGTGGAAACGGTCGACGATCCACGAATAATATTTGTAAAGCTCAAATAGCTTTGCCCAGGTTCGATATGTTTCGAGAACAATGCCCTCTTCTTCCGGCTCGAAATTAATCAGGCTAGCGCCCCACGGCGAGGGAGTGAATCCGCTCCACTCTGCAGAAATGATCGGGGAATGATAACGGTATTTCCGCGCTCCTACAATGCGCGGATGCTCGTTCAAACCAAAAGCAATATCTGTCTTACCCGTCAGTCGTGTTCCTTCCAAAATAACTTTTGCGCAGAGTTTGATCACCATCTGGGAGGGAGCTTGTTCTTCCTCCGAAGACTGCTGCACGAGAGATGCCCCAGGCAAGTTAATGTTTCTTTTCGTAGACATGCTGTGCCTTACTCGTCGCTTGTTTTGAGCAAGAAGGCAATTGAAGCGGAAGTGATCGCCCCTCCAGCATGCCTGGCAGTCGCCTGCCTGGACAGGACGAGTCGTCGCCCTGCACACCCTAGATTTGCGCGAAAAGGGATGTAGATTTTTGAAAATTCGCGACAAATCCGCTTTGCAACTGCAATAAAACCGAGGCAGCGAAATCTTGGATGAGTGACACCTCCATTTGGCTCTCCTTAAGAAACCCAGTGTTTCGAAGACTCTGGTTCACCAGCATTGTCTCCGGTATTTGTGTTTCTGCCCACGACACTGCAGCGACCTGGACGGTGAACACGCTGAGTTCATCTATGTTCCTGATCTCGCTACTCTCAACCATGGCTGCGCTGCCCTTCTTCCTGTTCACCCTTCCGGCGGGCGCAATTGCCGACATGGTTGATCGGAGGCGGCTGCTTTGTGGTATGAATCTCTGGCTAGCCTTTTGGGCAGGTGGACTAGCGCTCTTAGGGATGGCGCACCTCCTGAATCCTTACATCGTCCTTGGTAGCGTCTTCTTGCTCGGTGTCGGGTTTGCCTTTAATGCGCCTGTGTACAGCGCTGTTATTCCTGAAGTTGTGTCCAAGGAGGAGCTAGCTTCAGCGGTAACGCTTGGTGGATTGCAGCTTAACGTAGCTGCCATTGCTGGTCCGGCTCTGGCGGCGCTTCTTTTGCACCATTTCAACCCGAACATCGTTTTCGGCCTTAATTCGATCGGTTTTCTTTTGGTGATCGTCGCGCTGCTTGGTTGGCGGCCCAACGACGGACACCCCAAACCGCAGTTGGAGAATTTCTTTGAATCGTTTGTAAGCGCGATTCGCTACATTCGATATGCGCCCGGGATCCAAGTCGTTTTGGCTCGGAACGTCCTTTTTGCGTTCTTTATTTCGATTATCCCGGCGTTGCTGCCTGTAGTCGGCTTGAAGGACGCTGGACTGAATTCCTCAGACCTGGGTCTGTTGTTTACCAGCATGGGCATTGGATCCGCAGTCGGAGTGATAGTTCTCATTCCGCAAGCGCGAGCGCGGTTCAGTCCAAACGTGGTGACTGTTCTGGCCAGTTTGCTTCTTTCTGTTGTTTTCCTGTTCATGGCGGTTGTAAGGGAGGTTCATCTGCTTCTTGGCGTAGCGGCGCTGGCTGGAGTTGCTTGGACGACCGCTGGCGCGGAACTCTGGGTCGCTGGACAGCGAGCAATGCCCAGCTGGGCGCGCGGAAGAATGAACGCGACTCATATCATGCTCGCACAAGGAGCAATGGCTCTAGGAGCCTTTCTTTGGGGTGGTTCAGCCGAGATCCTAGGAATCAGGTTCACATTGTTCGCCGCGGCTGCCCTATTTTTGGCGAGCCTGATCCTGGCTTTACCGTTATCGATCGATTTTACCGGGCACCTGAACCTGGAGCCCGCTCCGTTGACCAGCCAGTATCATGCGATGCTTCACGAGCCTGCGCCTTCGGACGGGCCGGTTACGATCACGATTGAGTTCCAGATTGACCCCAAAGATCGAGAAAAGTTTCTCACTTATATGCGCGAGGTGCGCTTGATGCATATGCGAAACGGGGCATTCAGTTGGCGTCTTGATGAAGACATGGCGAACTGTCATCGGTTTCGGCTTGAAATGCATGTAGCTTCCTGGTCAGAACATTTGTTGCAGCACGAGCGCTACACAAAGGGCGAACAGAAGTATTGGGAAAAGGTCTGGAAAATGGATACCAGATCTGAAGGACCTGAGGTAAGACATTACCTGTCGATCAACAAGGAACTCATGGGTGGGCGACGGATATCGCCGTGTGCGCCGCCGCCGGCCGGGCGTCCGCTCGAGATGCCGATCCAGGAGCTAACCCAGCAGGACGCAGTTCGACAGAGAGAACCAGAAGAGGTGACTTGATGGCCGACAGTTCGACTTGGAGTGCGCTTCGGAATCCGGTTTTCCGGAGTCTTTGGATCGCTAGCCTTGTATCAGGCACTTGTGTTGCCGCTCACGACACCGCGGCGACCTGGGCGATGAACTCGGTGACACACACGCCGATTTTCTTGTCGTTGATGTCGACCGTCGCATCATTGCCATTCTTTTTGTTCACGCTGCCGGCTGGGGCGCTGGCGGACATGGTCGATCGCAGGCGTCTGATCTGCACCATGAATGTTTGGCTTGCGATCGCGGCAGGAGGGCTTGCGATCTGCGGCTGGCTGCATCTGCTTAATCCAGCAGTCATTTTGATCGGGGTCTTTCTTGTCGGCACAGGCTTTGCCTGGAATTCGCCTGCGTGGACTGCGATCCAGCCTGAAATTGTTACGAACGACCAACTCCCCTCAGCCGCTACGCTTGGTGGATTGCAGCTGAATCTTTCCGGTATCATCGGGCCTCTTATTGGCGGCTTCTTGTTACGTTTTCTCGATCCCAGCGGTGTATTTGCAATTAATGCCGTCTGTTTTTTTCTGCTGATCTATGCCGTGCTTCAGGTAAAGCCGGCAAAGGTGACGTCGAATCTGCCGCTTGAGAATTTTTTTGGGTCATTCCTCACAGCGGTTCGGTACGTTCGTTACACACAAGGGATACAGGTCGTCCTGCTACGTAATATTCTGTTTGCGTTCCTGATCTCAGTGATTCCGTCGTTGTTACCGGTCGTCGGTTTAAAGAAACTCCATCTGGATGCTTCTGGGCTCGGAATGATCTTCACTTTTATGGGGATCGGTTCGGTGGCGGCGGCAGTTTTTGTGCTGCCTTGGATGCGCGCGCGATTCCATTCAAACATAATCACGGTGGTGGCGAACGCGCTGGTTGCCGCCGTTTTCTTTCTCATGGCCTTCAGCGATGTCGAGTGGCTGTTTTTGATCGCAGCGTGTATGGCGGGCGTAGCCTGGACGATGGCTGCCTCTGAACTTTGGGTAGCGGGTCAGCGGGCCATGCCGGTGTGGGCGCGTGGCCGGATGAACGCGACCCTCATTATGGCGGCGCAGGGAGCGACCGCTCTTGGCGGCATAGTGTGGGGCTGTGCTGCCTCGATGTGGGGTGTGACTTCGACCCTCTACGCTTCAGCGCTCCTGGCATTTGTTGGCCTCGGGGTGATTTTCATCTTTTCAATCGATTTCACCGGGGAGCTCGACTTCGAGCCGGCGCAGGTAGGCGCCCACTCGCTCAGGCTAATCCATGTGCCTGGCCCCAGAGATGGCCCGATCGCTATCATGTTTGATGTCGAAGTGGATCGGGCCCGAGGTCGGCACTTACCGGATATCTTGCGTGAGGTCAGGCTGATCTACTTGAGAAACGGCGCGTTCAGCTGGCGCTTGTATGAAGACCTTGGCCGGCCTAACGCTTACCGCGTGGAAATGATGTACCCGTCGTGGACGGAGTATCTGTTGTTGCAGGAGCGATTGACTCAAAAGGAACTCGAAACGATGAGGCAGGCAAGGGCGCTCCATATTGGTGAAGAGCCGCCGGAGGTAAGACGGTTTTTGTGTGTAAATCGCGACCTGCATACACGGCGTATGCCGGTTACCAGGCCGTCCTCAATGCCGGAAGCGCCGCTCATGATCGATAAGGCATCCGGCTAGAAACGCCGACACCGCCGTCATCGCCGCCAACGCCGGCAACTGTTCCTAAGTTCTTGTTTTGTGGTTCTAAGCGTCGGGGGGTGCTCTTTAACTTGCAGAGCTTCACAATTCCGATGCCGGCTATGCCGGCGATGCCGGCGGTGTCGGCGTTCCTCAGCGTTCCCCTTTTAACGCGCTTTCCAACGCATGCCACCCGAGCGTTGCGCACTTGAGCCGTTGCGGGAATTTCTTAACACCCGCCAGTGCCTGAAGATTGCCTAGCCTGATTTTCGGCTCGATGTCCCTGGTTAACAGATCAATGAACGCTTGCTGTAATGTCAGCGCCTCAGCGGTGGTTTTGCCTTTTACTTGCGTCGTCATCAAAGACGTTGAGGCCATACAAATTGCGCATGCTTGACCGGTAAATTGAACCTGCTCAATCGTGCCGTCCTGTTTCTGAGAGACGTAAACAGAAACTTCGTCACCACAGGCTGGATTGTATCCTTGTCCCTTGGTAGCTGGCGGCGGTAACTCGCCAAAATTTCTGGGCCGCTTTGCGTGATCGAGGATGATCGTTTGATATAGCTCGTCTAGTTCCATCTGCGATGTGTCACCCTCCAAAATAGTCGATCGCTTTTCGAAGCGCCTTCAGCAACCGATCGATCTCGGCTTCGGTGTTATAGAAATAGAAGCTGGCTCGAGCTGAACCGGTCAAACCGAGCTTGCGCATTAGCGGCTGATTGCAGTGGTGCCCTCCTCGGAGCGCGACCCCGAAATGGTCCGCGTAAGCCACCAGATCATGGGCGTGAATCTTTCCGATCTGGAAACTGACAAGCCCGGCTCTCGTTCCCTTCGGTCCGAGCAATCGCATCCCCGGAATAGTAGAGAGCTGTTCATACGCTATCTGACCAAAAAGATGGTCGTTTGACTGAATCGCTTCGCGACCGACCTGATCCAGATAATCCAAAGCGGCTGCCAATCCAATTGCGCCTGCTATGTGTGGCGTTCCGGCTTCGAACCGATGAGGTGCCGGCTTCCATTCGGCCTTCTCGTAGGTCACGCTTGAAATCATCTCTCCACCGCATTGGTAAGGTTCCATCTTGGAGAGTAGTTCTGGTCTTCCGTAGAGAGCGCCGATGCCGGTAGGTCCGCAGCATTTATGCCCTGAGAAAGCTAGAAAATCGCAGCCGATCTCTTCGACATTCAGCGGTCCATGTCCGGCGCTCTGAGCAGCATCGATCAATGTCGTAACGCCATATCTGCGAGCTGCCAGACAGACCTCCCGCACCGGATTGATGCACCCCAACGAATTTGAAATGTGTGTGAGCGCCAGTAAGCGCACCGGTTCGTTTTTCAATCGCTCTTCGACTTGCGACCAATCAATCGTGCCCTCGTCGCCATGGATCGCAATGTATTCAAGTTTTGCGCCGGTTCGCCGAGCCAATATCTGCCATGGGATCAGATTGGCGTGATGCTCCATTTCGGTGATCAGGATGATGTCTTTCGGCCCAAGGTTTTGAATGCCCCAAGTGGAGGCAACTAAGTTGATTCCTTCGGTCGTGCCGCGGGTAAAAACGATCGACTCAGGCCCTGCCGCTCCTAGAAATCTTGCGACTCGGCTTCTGGCATCCTCATAGAGTTTCGTCGCACGCGAACTGAGCGCGTGGATACCGCGATGCACATTGGCATGATCGTGACGGTAGTACTGATTGATTGCATCGATCACCCTGACCGGCCGCTGAGTTGATGCGGCGTTATCCAGGTAAACCAGCGGATGCCCGTTCACCTGCTGGTCCAAGATGGGGAAGTCGGTCCGGTATTTCGTTGCTAGTGCATTGGTCACGACAAGACAATGTCGGCCTGAGCAATCGAGAACTCAAGAGTGTGAGTGTGTGCGCGAGTGTGAGTTATGTTATGGGTGTTTTCGCATCGTTCTCCTACTCGCGCTCGAACGCACACTCACACTCTATGGACCCTATTTCCGCCGGACTTCCTCACCGTGAACCATTCATTTTCGTGGACTCAGTCGATCAGATTGAAGCCGGCAAGCTCGCTCGATGCACAAAAACGTTTCAAGGCGATGAACCGTTCTTCGAAGGTCATTTTCCCGGGAATGCAATTGTGCCTGGCGTGCTCATAGCTGAAGGTATGGCTCAAACCGCTGGAATTGCCCTCGGAGGACCGGGAAAGACGTTTCTGCTCACGGCGATCCGGTCACTGAAGTTTACGCGCCCAGTCCGTCCATTAGAGCAAATCAATTTTCTGGCAGAAAGGATCGGGGCGGCCGGTAGCTTGATTCAGTGTTCGGTCGAAGCGAGAGCTAGCGGTCAGTTGGTCGCCGAAGGTCAAATCATTTTAGCGGAGTCGACGCCAACGAACAAATCTTAGAACGAAGACTAACTAGGAATTTCGATGAAAAAGACTTTGATCGCAGGTTGCATGCTCAGCATGGTGCTAGTTGTGGCAGCTTTCCAGGCTCGAGCGGATGTAAAGCCAGGGGACCCGTTGCCCTCTCTTTCCCTGAACTATCTCGGACAGCAACCACAGCTTACCGGCAAACCGGTCCTGGTAGAGTTCTGGGCAACATGGTGCCCACCTTGCCGAAAGAGCATTCCCCATCTGAACGAGGTCTACGCGATGTACAAAGACAAGGGATTAACCATTGTCGGCATCACCAACGAGGACGAGGCGACAGTCAAAAAGTTCCAGGAAAAGATTCCGATGACTTACAACGTCGCTATCAACGCTCCGCAGCAGCTTCTTCAACAATTTGGGGTCGAAGGTATTCCGACCGCGTTTCTTGTCGATAAGAGTGGCAAAGTCGTCTGGACAGGTCATCCCATGGAACTGACCGAATCGATGATCCAGAAGGTCCTCGAATAGACAGTTCCGAGTTCCGGGTTTCTGGTTCCGCGTCCCGCGCGGCAGAGCTTGTCGTGCCGGAGCCTTGGCGAAGGCTGAACCTGCGCGGACATCTTTGGACATCTTTGTCAAACCACCTCCATCGAACCAACGGCGGACGGTCGAAGGTGGACGTTGACGGGCAACGGACTGACCCTCCGGGTCAGGTTAAGAAAGGGTTCATACTTTTTTCTTCGCCGATCGTCGTCGGGGGGCCGTGCCCGGAAAGTACTTTTGTGTTATCCGGCAGGAGCAGGACTTTTTCTCGGATTCCCCGGATAAGCGTCTCGTAGTCGCCGCCGGGCAGATCTGTTCTGCCGATTCCTCCAGCAAAAAGGACGTCTCCGCCGAACAGCAGGTGATCTTCCGCCAAATAAAAGCAAATGCTCCCCGGGCAGTGGCCTGGGACATAGAGGACTTGGAAATCCAAACCGCAAAGCGAGACCTTTGGCGTCTCATCGATCAGAAAATCTGCCATCACAGGTTCCGCTTCGAGAAAAAAACCGAACCTTTTGAAGAAATCTGGGTCTGTTATGAGAGGAACGCTGTCGGGATGGTATCCGACGCGGCAAGAAAAGGTCTTTTTTACTTTGGCTGCTTCATCGATGTGATCAACATGGCCGTGTGTAACTAACAACAACTCTGGCCGTCGATTGAGTTTGTGCAGCCAATCGGTCGATCCAGCGGGCGCGTCGATCAGGATGTTTCCCTCAGGCGCTTGTAACAGATAACAATTCGTTTCGAAAATACCGCCTACGAACGTCTGAAACTGAAGCATGGGAAATTCCTGGGTTTGCTATCCGTCAGATTTCTGTATAAATGTTGTGGGATCTCTCAAGGTTCGCTCCGAGCAGCTCAACGCATGAAAACAATCCGTATCGTAACCATTGCAACGCTCATTTGCCTAAATGCTGCCTCTGTATTTGCCGAGAATAAATCGAGTGCAGCAGATCCGCGTCAAGTAGCGATCACCGTTGGAAGGCTTCTCGAGCAGGGACACTATAGCCGCCAGAGACTCGACGCCAGGATGTCGCGCAAAGTGCTCGATTCCTATCTGCAGAATCTCGACTATAACAAGCTCTTTTTCACGCAGGAAGATGTAGATAAGATTGTACGGGATCATGGCGCGACGCTGGGAGACGACATCCTTCTCGGACACCTTCAATCCGCCAAGGAGATCTACGGCATTTTCAGACAAAGGGTCGACGATCGCGTCGGTAAAATTCACGGATTGCTAAAGAAGGAATACACATTCAAAAGCAACCGGACTGTTGCACTGGATCGGCGCAAAGAACCGTGGCCGGCAAATATGGCTGAAGCAGATGCGTTGTGGCGTGATCGGATCGAAGGCGAATTGCTTCAGGAAAAGCTGAACAAACAACCGATCGAGCCGGGGCCTAAAGTGGTGGCGCGCCGCTATGACCAGCTTCAAAAAAGCGTCGACGAACGGGACGATCAGGATATCAACCAGGTCTTTTTGAATGCTGCTGCCCAAGCCTACGATCCCCATTCCGAATATTTGGACAAGTCAGATCTCGAGAGTTTCGAGATCAACATGAGCCTTTCGCTGATTGGAATTGGAGCGGAACTCCGTTCTGAAGACGGTTACGCGAAGGTGCAGCGCCTGCTTCCTGGTGGACCGGCGCAAATGAGTGGAAAGATCAATGTAGGCGACCGCATCACAGCGGTGGCTCAAGGGAAAGAGCCATTCGTCGAGACGCTCGATATGAAGCTCGACAAAGTGGTGGGCATGATTCGTGGGAAGAAGGGGACTACCGTTCGCCTGCAGATTATTGCCGCGGGCGATCCTTCAAAGCGCAAGAGCGTGGAATTGGTTCGGGACAACGTGAATCTCACGGAGCAAGCGGCGAAAGCAGAAGTGATCGAAAAAGAGACGCCCGACGGATCACCGAAAAAACTCGGGTGGATTACATTGCCGTCCTTCTACCAGGACATGGAGAAGACTCGGAACGGCAAGAGCACTTCCAAGGATGTCGCCGCGCTGTTAAAGCGACTGGAGAAAGAAAATATTCAGGGATTGATAGTCGATTTGCGCAGGGATGGTGGAGGCTCGCTGGATGAAGCAATCAAGATGAGCGGCCTCTTCATCAACCAGGGCCCGGTGGTTCAAGTCAAAGATTCAAACGGCGACATCGAGGTTTACAAAGATCGAGAAGGAAACGCACTTTATACGGGGCCGATGATTGTGCTGGTGAACAAATTAAGCGCGTCGGCCAGCGAAATCTTTGCCGCCGCGATGCAGGATTACGGTCGGGCTCTGATCGTTGGAGATTCAAGCACGTTTGGCAAAGGAACAGTCCAGACGATGTTGGAGCTTGGTCGATTCATGCCGATGCTCGGTGGTTCCTCCAACGAAGCCGGTGCGCTCAAGCTTACCGTGCAGAAATTCTATCGGGTGGCAGGAGGCTCGACCCAATTGAGGGGCGTGATCTCTGACGTCAAGCTTCCGTCACTGACCGACAATAGCGAATTAGGAGAATCCGCCCTTGAACGGCCGTTGCCCTACGATGACGTAGAACCTGCACCGATCGACATCGCGAATAATCGCAAGCCGCTGTTTGTCGAGGAGTTACGTTCGCGTTCCGCAAATCGCGTCACTCAGGACATCCAGTTTCAGGACATCTCTGAAGACATTCGCCGGATGAATGAAAGGTTGAAGAATAATCGCCTTTCTCTTAACGAAGCCTTGCGGCGAGGAGAGCTGACGAAAGATAACGCGCAACGTGACAAGGAAAAAGCCGACGCGAGGAAGGCAGACGCTGCCGATACCGACAAACATTACGAGCTGACGCTGGCTGATGTGGATAAGCCGCAGCTGAAGCTGATCGAAAAGAAATCTTCCGCACCTCAAGCCGATTCAAAAACGGACGCGACCAAACCGGATGCTGGCCAAACTCCGTCCGACGACTCCAACCCGATGGATGGGAAACTGGCTGGGGCTGAAGATGAGGACGCAAACGCTCCTCAGCCCGGTAGCGACGCGATCAAGCGAGAAACACTGAACATCCTCTCAGATTTGATCGACCTGAGCCGCTCGCCGCGGACGGTGGGGAGATAAGAGGAAACGTGTCGGCGTAACGGCGTGTCGGTGTTGTTAATAGTGCCAGCGCTATTTGCTTCGCGGTCGCGCAGCCTGGGCGACTCCGAACCCATTGCTACGATTGCTCACAACGCCTACACGCCGATACGCCGTTACGTCGATACGCTGACACACTACCTCACATAGCTTTCTAAGATCTCGGCCAATTCTTTTGGGCGACTAAGTGGAGCAAGATGGCCACTCGCGATCTCGTCAGGAACGATGCCTAACCGCTCTGCGACTAGGCGCCGGAGGAATTCCGCCGGAAAGAAGCGATCCTCCGTGCATAGGATGAACTTTGTTATTGTATCCGGCCATTTGCTGAGAGGCCACGGCTTGGCAGTAGGCAAAGACTGGGTGCGCCCTCTCCGGATCGCTTCTTCAGCTAGTTCACGGGGCACGTCGTGATAAAAGCAAACGAGAGCATCCTCATGACCTGACAGGCCGCCATCTCGCGCACTTTGTTTTTCCACTGCGGCTTTATGACCCGTGTTCGTCCACCAATCGTCCGGCGGCTCTCCAGGCGAGGGGACCATCCCCGCCAAAAGGACGAGTGTATCGGTCTGGATTCTAGCGGCGACCAACGGAGCGGTGAATGCTCCAAAGGAGTGCCCGACAATAGTCAGGTTTCTTGCTTGCCCGATGGCATCGATCACGGTATCGGCATATTCTTCCAGGCTGGCAGCCTGATCAGGTAGATCGGGTGCGACTACGATGTGCCCGTTTCTGCGCAGTTCTCCGGCTACAAGGTGCCAAGACCAGGCGACGTCGCCAGCTCCATGGATCAACACGAAAGTCCTCATCGTATCCGTTCCTCTATTCTATCGACGAATGCGATGGACCAGTTCGGGACTCTAAACGACCGTTTCGGCGATCAGCCCGACCGCCCGCACACCGATACGCCGATACGCCCACACGCCGACACGCCGATTAGTCCCCTACACCGCGCCGCGAGCGTCGCTGTGATAATTCGCGACCGCTACTGCTTCACCGAGATCGACCGTGCCGTCGTAGAGTGCCTTTCCGATTATAGTTCCGTAAAGGTTGGGCAACGACGCCAACTCTTTGATATCTTCGATATCCGCGACTCCGCCGCTTGAAATCAGGTGGCAACGCGTGCTGGCCAGGATTTTCTCCAGCGCTCCAATATTTGGGCCCTGCAGCGTTCCGTCTGTCGCGATGTCGGTGAAGATGATTGTCCGCACTCCGACCTTTTCAATTGATTTGATAAAATCGAGTGCATCCACCGCGGTTATCTCTGTCCACCCCTTGACCGCAACCTTACCATCCTTGGCATCTACGCTCACCGCGACTCGGTCTCCGCCAAATTGTTTAACCAGCTTTTGCAGCAGATCCGGGCTATCCACCGCTTTGGTGCCGATCACGACACGAGACACACCCGCATCAATAAAGGTTGTAGCGATCTCTACTGAACGAATCCCGCCGCCTACTTCCACCGGAATATTAAGCGAATGTACCAGGCGCTTGATAATCTCGATGTTGCGCGGTTCACCGGTAAAGGCCGCGTTCAGATCTACCATATGCAGGCAGTTCGCGCCTTCTTCTTCCCATCGCTTGGCGATTGCCAGCGCGTCATCGGAATAAACCGTCTTCTCTTCAAGCTTCCCTTGTCTCAATTGGACAACCTGGCCGTCGTGTAGATCGATCGCAGGTAAGATGATCATGCTAGTGAACTAACAAACTCTCGGAGGATTGCCAACCCGTTCTCCTGACTTTTCTCTGGGTGAAATTGAGTCGCAAGCAACCGGTTGGCTACGACAGCAGCTGCAAAGGTCTCGCCGTAGTCGGCCGTTGCCGCCACGATCTTTGAGTCGGCCGGCACGGGAAAATAGGAGTGAACAAAGTAGACGAAAGGATCCTTGGGAAGGCTAGGGAGGCTGTTCCGCGCTTCTGCTGTCCAACGAATCCGATTCCAGCCGATTTGGGGCACCTTCAAATCTCCCGGACGAAATCGTCTGACTTGTCCCGGGAAGATAGCCAGCCCTTCGACGCCCGGTGATTCTTCGCTCGATTCGAACAGCAGCTGATATCCCAGGCATATGCCAAGAAACGGTCTTTGATCCCTCAGCCATTGCTGGACTGGCTCGAAGAGGTTTCGCTCGTGTAGCTGGCGTACAGAGTCGCCAAACGATCCGACCCCGGGCAGCGCGATAGCGTCCAACTGCTCAGGGAAAGGCCCCTTTGACACCAATTGAACAGTCGCTCCAGCCTTTTCCAAAGCTTTCGCCACGCTCCGCAAGTTGCCGGAGCCGTAATCAATCAAGCCGATGCTCACAACCTGCCCTTGGAGCTCGGGACGCCGGTAACCCGATCATCTGCCTGACAGGCGAGATCCAACGCCTTCGCGAGCCCTTTAAAGATTGCCTCAGCAATGTGATGACTGTTCCTACCGCGCAGGACATCGACGTGGAGGTTGAGTCCCGCGTTGGTGGTAAAGGCCCTGAGAAATTCTTCAACCAATTGGAAATCAAATCGACCTATCGAGCTCGCCCCGTCGGGTGCCTCATAGTGCAGGTATGCCCTGCCGCTGAGATCTACGGCGATTCTTGCGAGCGATTCGTCCATCGGCAGCAGCGCCCAGCCGTAGCGTCTAATCCCAGCCTTGTCTCCTAACGCCTCCGAGAAACAGGACCCCAGAACGATGCCGACATCCTCAACGGTGTGGTGAAAGTCGACCTCCAGATCCCCCTGCGCATCAATCTGCAGGTCGAATACCCCATGTTTGCTGAAGAGGGTGAGCATGTGGTCGAAGAAAGCAATTCCTGTCTTAATTGTGGACACGCCCGAACCGTCGATGACCAAATCGACTGCGACCGATGTCTCCGTAGTTTCCCGCTTGAGCGAGCTGCGTCGTACCGTGCTCATTGAAGAAGCAGAATAGCGCAACCCGGCGTCAAGGTCGAGCTGGAGGCAGGCAGCACTTGCGTATCGGCGTAACGGGGTGTCGGCGTATCGGCGTCCCAAAAAATTAGCGATGAATCGACGACCGCGCGTTTTCGCTTGTTGCCCGAGGAAGAGTTCTAGGAAGAACCTTGAAGCTCGGCACTAGCGATGACTGCACGCCGACACGCCGACACGCCGACACGCCGACACGCCGACACGCCGACACGCCGACACGCTAGTGATGCCACCCTAAACAACGGATGCAAGTTTCCACTTGCATCGTGCTCCCAATGCATGCAAGTAAGTGCTTACATGAAGAATCCGGCCGATAGCCCGCTCCGTCCCTGCAGCCCGTCCGTCGATCAGACCAGGAAAAGGCTTATCGACGCCGCCGCTCTTGTCCTGTCCCGAAGAGGAATCCAAGGAGCGACCACCAGAGAGATCGCACAGGCCGCTGAGGTGAACGAAGTCACGCTCTTTCGACACTTCAAAAGCAAAGAACATCTGATCTCCGCGGTCATGGAAAAGGGGATTGCCTCGGAAATCGAGCTGATGGATCAACATTCCTCTTGGAAAGAGGATTTACGCCAAAGCGTGTCCGACTACGCGCGCCATTACTACGCACATCTGGAGCACAAAGAAGCTTTTGCCCGAGCCCTGATCGCAGAGGCAAGAACTCTTGCAGAATCGACGCAAAAAATAATCTGTGATGTTGTTCTCCCGGTTCGAAAACGGCTGATCTCGATCCTTGAAGATGCGCAGCGGGCCGGTGTGGTTCGAAGGGAGCTCGATGCTGAGCAGGCTCTCGACGTTTTTCGGAACGCTCTCTATGCGGGCATGTTGCGGAACACCACAGGTTATCTCCCCAGGAGTTACTCCACCCAGGAATATATCGACACAGTGGTGGATATTTTTATCCGCGGCGTAGCAACAAAACCCGGAACATCCCGCTCTGGCGGGGCCAAACGCGAAACGCCAACCCGAAACCCCGGCCTGCCCGACGACGTGTCCGACGAAGCCTTGGCGAAGTCGGAAGCCTTGGCGAAGTCGGAAACTCGAAACCCCGAACCTTAACCAACATGTCGCAGCAGCTTGAAATGACCAAAACTATTCCTTCCCCGCGGGATACCGCAGGAATTGAGGAGATCAACCGAAGCCGAATCCCCACAGCTACTGGGCCCAGCAAAAGGACGTTGATTACGTACGGAGTAGCGGCAGCCTATGCGCTTCTGGTGCTGGGAGGGCTTGTTTTTCTTGCTAATTCAGCCGCGTACCAGTCCACCGACGACGCTTTTATCGACGGCCATATTGTGCCGATCTCAGCGAAGATTGCGGGCCGGGTCCAGAACGTTTACGTAACGGACAACCAGGACATCGAAAAAGGTGCAACGGTTGTTGAGCTCGATCCGCGGGATCTGGACGCTGCCGCTCGTCAAAAGACGGCTGCCCGGGAAAGCGCTGTGGCACAGGCCAATGCGGCGCAAGCCGGCCTGGAGCAGGCGCTCGCACACGTGAGAACAATGGAGGCAACCGAGGAATCCGATCGCGCCACCGCTGACGCGGATAAAGCGCAGGGCGACAAAGCCCAAAGCGACTTGCACCGGAATGAAGAACTATTCAAAACGAAAGTAGTTTCACCGTCCGATGTCGACCAGTTTCGAATGGCCGCTAAAGCCAGCGCTGCGACCTTCGAGGCCGCACAGAAAAAGGTGGCCAGCGACGATGCGCAAGTGTCGGAAGCCCGCTCGCAGGTTAATGCGTTTGCCGCGGTATTGGAGAGCATCAAAGCAAAAATTGGACAGGCAGACGCTGATTTAGCAGCCGCCCAGTTGAACCAGTCATACACGCTGGTGAAAGCGCCCGAGGCCGGTCGCGTCACACAGAAATCGGTCGAACCCGGAGCGTACGTCCAGGCGGGCCAGAATCTTTTTGCTCTTGTGCCAAAAAACGTCTGGGTCACGGCGAATTTCAAAGAAGACCAGATTCGTAAGATGCGAGTCGGCCAGCCGGTTGAAATCGCCGTAGACGCGCTGCATGGGCAAAAATTTCAAGGGCATGTCGATAGTATCCAAGCCGGCAGTGGCGCTCGTTTCAGCCTGTTACCGCCCGAGAACGCTACCGGTAACTACGTGAAAGTGGTTCAACGTGTGCCGGTAAAAATCGTCTTTGATAAACTGGTTGAGAGTGCGTTGCCGCTCGGCCCGGGCGAATCGGTGTTCCCGGCTGTGAAAGTTTCTGGAATTGAATTTGCCCCGCTGAACGTCGCAGCCGCATTTGTGATCCTGGTTGCCGGTGTTTTCCTGATCCTTCGGAAAGGGCTTGGAGGATCGTCCCGCAACGCGGATCCCGGTCGCTGATTGATAGTCGCCGATCGCCAAACGCGAAACGCCAAACGCGAAACGCCAAACGCGAAACGCAATGCCAGATTCTACCAGCTCTGCAGCCTCCATGAATTGGAAGCCCGCGGTAAATCCCTGGCTTATCGCCATCTCCGTGATGTTGGCGACGTTTATGGAAGTGCTCGATACTTCCGTAGCAAATGTTTCCCTGAATCACATCGCAGGCAGTTTGTCGGCGAGCACAGATGAGGCGACATGGGTGCTCACCAGCTATCTCGTTTCGAATGCTGTGGTGCTCCCTGCAACCGGCTGGTTAGGACGGCTTTTCGGTCGCAAACGTTTTTTGATTGTTTGTATCGGAATTTTTACTTTGGCCTCCGCCTTGTGCGGTTTAGCCAATAGCCTCGGTTTTCTCATCATCGCTAGAATTTTGCAGGGTGCCGGAGGTGGCGCGCTGCAGCCTATCGCTCAAGCGGTGCTGTTGGAGAGTTTCCCGGTCGAAAAGCGAGGATCCGCGATGTCAGTTTACGCGATTGGCGTGGTTGTGGCGCCGATTCTCGGACCGACGCTGGGCGGGTGGATCACCGATAGCTATTCCTGGCGCTGGATCTTTTACATCAATCTTCCCATCGGAATATTGGCCATGTTCCTCTGCTCAATCTTTCTCGAGGATCCGCCATATCTCAAAAATACGCGGCTTGGAAAGGTCGACTTTGTCGGTTTTGGACTGTTGATTCTCTGGATTGGTTGTCTGCAGATCATGCTGGATAAAGGGCAGGAAGATGATTGGCTCTCTTCCGGTTTTATTCGGACTCTGGCAATTGGGGCGGTGATCGGGTTCGCTCTTTTCCTGTGGTGGGAGCTGCGCACGAAAGATCCGATCGTTAATTTGCGTGTTCTGTTGGATCGAAACCTTGCGACTGGTGCCCTGTTGCTTTTCCTGATTGGCGCAATTCTTTACGGTACCACCGCCATCCTCCCGCTGTTCCTGCAGAACTTGCTAGCCTATCCCGCGCTGCAAGCAGGTCTGGTCATGAGCCCACGCGGGTTTGGCGCAATAATTGGTAGCATTGTTTCCGGGCGGATCCTTTCTAGTTCGAAGCTCGACGGGCGAGCTTGGATCGGGATGGGATTCGCTATCCTCGCGTTTTCCATGTATCTCTTCGGTGGGCTGACGTTGGATATTTCACCGATGAACGTTATCTGGCCGATCGTGATTAGCGGGTTCGCTACAACATGCATCTTTGTCCCTATGACCACTTTTTCCGTGGCGACTGTTCGGCGGGAAAATATGGGTGATGCCACCGGGCTGACGAGTCTGCTT
>Ga0207684_10002169_pt1 | contig 20095 bp, 19 predicted proteins | sample KBSK5501metaG_FD_184342 | JGI IMG/M metagenome (GOLD analysis project Ga0207684, IMG submission 184342) | Corn, switchgrass and miscanthus rhizosphere microbial communities from Kellogg Biological Station, Michigan, USA - KBS K5-50-1 metaG... | ecosystem: Host-associated > Plants > Roots >...
TGTTCTTTCGAGCATCCTTTTACGTTACTATGTTCCCATGAGGATAGCTTTGCCAGAACAAAAGGTTCCATAAATGCAAAAAAACGCACAACTGAAAGCCGTCTTATTCGATATGGATGATACCCTGTTCGATCACCGGCATAGTAGCCGCAGCGGACTGCGGGCCATTCAACAACGCTACTCTTGTTTTGGTTGTGTTGCGAAAAAGGCAAGGATGCGGTAAACTCAACGGTATTCTGAGAATCGAGGGGGACTGCTTTCATGAATACCCCCACCCCGTTCAAATGGCGTCACTTCCAGGCCGAGATTATTTTGCTGTGTGTACGCTGGTATCTCCGGTATCCGCTCAGTTACCGAGATCTGGAGGAGATGATGGGCGAGCGGGGATTGCATATCGATCACACGACGATCTATCGTTGGGTGCAATGCTACGCACCGGAACTGGAGAGGCGTTGCAGACCCCATCTCAAGGCCACGAACGACTCGTGGCGCGTCGATGAGACGTACGTCAAAGTGAAAAAAGTGTGGATGTGCCTCTATCGCGTCGTGGATTCTGAGGGTAATACCCTGGAGTTTCTCCTCAGCCCTAGAAGAGATGCTCAAGCGGCCAAGCGCTTCTTCTCAAAGGCGCTTGCTGCGCCTCATACGAGCACTCCTCGCGCGTCATCACGGTTGATAAAAACGCTGCCTATCCTAAAGCTCTCAAGGAGTTAAAAACGGAGGGGTTAATGCCGGTCTCTTGTGAATTGCGGCAGAGCAAGTATCTTAACAACCTTATCGAGCAAGATCACCGCTTCATCAAACGGTTGGTCAAGCTTGGGATGGGCTTCTTTTCGCCGGAGACCGCGTGGCGAACCCGTGCCGGGGATATGAAGCGATGAACATGCTCAGGAAAGGTCAAATGCGTGGCATAGAAAAAGGAGATAGCGTGAAACAAGCGGCTTTTATCGCAAACTTGTTTGGAGTGGCTGTCTAAGCTGAACAGGAGAGTGAGAGTTCGCGCCTCTAGCGTTCCTCTCAGATTTCTTGCAACATAACCAGACGAAGAACAGCTGTCCAATGGGAGCGAAGCGATAATCCAGTTGGCGATGATCCACATGATGCCTGGCATCTGCTCGCACGCAAGCACCAAGCTCAATAGCAACAGAAGCAACACTCCTGGCCTACCGTCTCATGCTGGTTGAGCAGCCTGATTGTTCGCCATCGTGTTCTCACGGAAACAGGAGCCGATCTAATCCGCGCACCAGTCCACTCACCTCCATCACTTTGCGTGTTGCAAGCAGTGTGCCACTCACATACGGCTGGGCACCAGACCCGGCATCGTGGCGAATACTCAGGCGTTCCTCGGGTAACCCAAAAATCGTTTCAAACGCGATCACATAGCCTGGCAGACGGATGGAATGCACCTGTGTCCCGCCAATGGTTACTCCACGCGCCTCTTTTGGACCATGTGTTTGTTCAAGGGCAACTCCCAAGTGGTTCTGGGAGATGGTTGCGAGTTCTTCAGCGAGTTCGCGTGTAGTCCCGCTGGGAGCATCAATTTTTGCCGCGTTCGCATAATCAATGATCTCCCAGGAAGGCAGATATTGAGCCGCAATCAAAGAAAAATGCTTTGCCAGGGCCGCCGTGATGGAGAAGTTGCCTGCCGCAATGACTCCGAGCTTGCGGGCCTGTGCTCGGTGTTCAATGTCTGTGTAATCGCTCGCCGTCAGCCCGGACGTTCCCACGACCACGCGGACGCCTTTGTCCAGTGCTGCGAGAATGTGGCCTTTCACGACCTCAGGCCCAGTGTAGTCGATGAGGACATCGGTTGATGTCGCCAGCGCCTCTTCCAGGGATGCCACAATGTTCACATTGGCTCTCCCCTGGCCCAACACCTCTCCGATATCCCTGCCAGCTTGTCGGCGCGCAATGGCGCCTACCAGTTGAAATTCGCTTGAGGCGAGAATGGCCCGTGTCACTGTGCTCCCGGTCCAGCCTGTCGCCCCTGCGACACACACTCTTATGGTCATAACTCACGATCCTTTCTCACCGTGTCGGTAAAAAGCGGGATGGTGAAGGGTGGTAGCCTCACACCGTCCCTGCCACGTTTTTCAAGTTCCAAGTCTACCTGAGTCGTTGCCTTTATGCGTTGCTCATACTTGCGTGGCATCAATCAGCGGCTCGGTTCGCAGCGGGCTGAGCGGCGAGATGTCTATAGGAGGAGTCTGCCCCAGGATCATGGCCGCAAGATTGTCTGCTATCGCCGGGGAGTGCATGACCCCATGGCCACTGAAGCCGCAGGACGCCCACAATCCTGGCCGACTTGTCTCTCCTACCAGGGGATGATGATCAAAGGTCACCTCGTAAAAGCCGGTCCAGTGAGCCTCTGGCCTGTCAAGGGAGGCCGTCGGGATGTAACGCTCAAGCCAGGCCCGCGTCTCTTCCCAGTTGTCTGGATCGCCGGGAGGCACAATCAGCAAACGACCCTCCCGTTCCCGCATGGCCCAACCGTTCGCTGCATCAATGAGAAAGGGTATGTTGTTGGGGAGCGCGACTCCAGGGTTCACCTGAAAGGCCCCACGTTCCACCGGTTCGACGGCCAGCTCTACCCCCAGAGCAGCACCGACCTGGCGGGACCAGCTTCCGGCTGCGATGACGACGATTTCGGCATCGAGATCCTGCGGCCCTGCTTCACATTCGTAGCGAAAGGTTGCCCCGGCCTCGCGTGCTTCCTCGATGAAAGCTTGCAAAACCAACGGCGGATAGTACGTGCCATCAAGATGGCAGAAATTGGTGGCAATGACCCTGGATGTATCGAAGAAAGGTATCAGGGTAGCCGGGTCTGGATGCGCAATCGGCAGCCCTGCCGCAACCTGAACCTCTGCTCGTTGCTTGAGTTTTTGTGCTGTTGCAGGATCTTCTGCCGGGTAGAGATAGCCAACGGACTGAAAGCGGATGCGCTCGGCCCGCTCAACGAAGAAGGGCCGCGATGTTAAGGATAAGGCTATATTGAGCTTGCTTTCAAATTGCGTCCGAAAGCCGCCCGTGGCCCGCCCGGTCGACCCTGCCGCCGGTGGACGCGGATCAAAGACAACCACATCGCGCCGACCACGTACGGCAAGTGCCCTGGCCAGCGCCGCACCAGCGATACCGCCTCCGAGAATGGTAATCATTCCATCATCTCCTTTCCCCTTCACTGGCTTCGTTTTTGTTCGGCTCAACCTGCGTCTGTGATTGCTCCCGCAGGTACGACAGGATATAATAGGGGCCGCCTGTCCCTTTGCCTGATGCCCCGCTGCCTTTCCAGCCGCCGAAGTCTTGATAACCAGGCCACGCGCCTGTGGATGCGCCCTGTAAACGATTGGCATAGGAGGTGCCGACCTGAATGCGCTCGAAATACCACTGTGCTTCCTCAGTTGTGCCAAAGAAACCGCCTGTCAGACCATAGATCGTGTCGTTGGTCAGAGTGAGCGCTTCGTCGAGGTTGGGTACGCTCCCGATCATCAGCAGGGGCACAAACATCTCGTGCTTCCATAAGCGATGGTTGAACGGAACCCCGGCGACGACTGTGGGCGCGCAATAGAAACCATGCGCGCGTTCGCCGTCCTGCAATGTAACCCCTCCTGCCAGAATATGCCCCTCGCTCGCCAGTTCCTGGCAGTAGCCGATAAAGGCGCGATAGGCGTTTTCGCGAATCATGGGGCCCACATAGACCTCGCGCCTCGTCGGGTCACCGGTGATGAGCTTGTTGGTCAATGTGGTCACACGCTCCAGCAGGTCGTCATAGACAGGCGCTTCGGCATAGACGCGCGATGTGCATGAGCATTTCTGACCCGCTGTGCCGAAGGCTGCGCGCACAACCCCCAGCGCCGCATGATCGAGATCCGCATTTCGCGACACCACCGTTGCGTTCTTGCCCCCCATCTCCAGCACGACGGGGCGCGGGTAATCGCGCTGTGCGAACTTGCGATAGATCTCCATGCCGACGGCGTACGAGCCGGTAAACGTCACGCCGTCCACATTGGGATGGTCTACCAGGAGCTTGCCCAGCTCATCGTCCTTGCCGGTCACATAGTTGAATACCCCATCGGGGAAACCGGCGTCGCGGAAACATTCGGCGAGCAAACGCACGATCCAGGAGGTTTCAACCGAAGGCTTCGTGACGACGGTGTTGCCCGCCACTAAAGCAGCCCCGGCGGGGCCGCTGGTGAGCGCAATGGGAAAATTGAACGGGCTGATGATCAACCAGGCACCGTACGGTTTCATCACACTAAAATTGCGCACCGTATAGCCTGGCAGCGGATCACGCCCTAACTCCACGATATAGCCGTTAGTGCGCTCCATCCACTCACACGGCGAGCGCAACAAGTCCGCTGCCTCCTGCACATCGGCCAGGGATTCCATGCGTGTCTTCCCCGTGTTCAAGGACGTTGCCACGCCCAGTTCGTACTGGCGCGACTCGATGATCTCCGCCGCTCGGCGCACCAGGCGAACGCGCTCGCGCCAGTCCGTCTTGCTCCAGGCAGGAAAGGCAGCACTCGCAGCAGCGATGGCGGCTTCCGCGTGTTGTGACGTGCCTGCTTGCAATTGCGCCAGCAACCAGTGGCGATTGATCGGCGAGCGATTCTCGTAGGTGCTCGCGGCCTCGACATCCTGGTTATTGATCAGCATGGCGTGCGTTTTGCCGAGTTGGTTGGCCTTCATATTCGCGAGCGCCGCCTCAAAGCGCTCATGTACCTCCTCGGGTGGGTTGAACATACTGGCATAGGTGAGTTTGAAATCAGACATGGTTTTCTTCCTCCATCAATGAGATGTGTCGAGTTGGTCGGATGTCTTCCATATATGTGGGCACTACAACCGGTCTACCGAACGCAGACAAATAACGATACAAACTGGCGTCGTCTGCTCATGCCTCCAGCGCCCGCTCTGCACCCAGCAGAGCGGCGCGTAGCCGATGGGTGAGATACGCGCCATCACGTGGTGGCAAAACGCGGGGGAGTTCCTCTGGGGATACTTTCACCACGGCAAAGAGCAGATCGTCCAGTGCGTGAAGGTCCACGCGTAATGGCTCCAGTTCGCTGGCCTGGCGAATGGTCCGTACGTGTTGAAACCCACAGCCAGTGGCGACGGCGGCCAGGTCTGTGCGGGCGGCAGTATGGGTATGCTGCTGACCCGTTTCGCCAAAGCGCTCGTTGTCCATCACCACAATGCGCAAATTGGATGGACGTTGGGCTGCAATGGTGGCCAGGCTGCCCAGGCCCATGAGCATTTCGCCATCACCGGTCACGACCAGGGCCTTATACTCTGGCTGGGCGAGCGCTATGCCCAGCCCCACCATCGCAGCCCCACCCATCGCGCCCCACAGGGGAAAGTCCAACGGCTCGTTCCCACACGACGCGAGGTCGTAGGCCGACGAGCCCAGACCTGTCACGACGATCAGCTTCCCGCGTTCATAGAGCAGAGTACGCAGCGCTTCACGCCGATTGAGCAGACTCATTTGTCACCTCCCGTAAAGTTTTTCGCGCCGATCAGCTTTTGCGAGAGCAGCACTGCCACGCGGTGCCGGCTCTGAAAGGCCAACAGGATCGCGGCTTCGACGGTGGGGCAGACCTCCTCCACGCTGTCGGCTCGGTACACGATGACCCCGCTCGCTTCCAGGATCACCGGAGTACCCTGGCCCATCGGCACCTGCCAGGGGTTGAACTCGCCCCATTCCCCGCGCATCGTGACGAGCGCGAGAAACGGCATGTTGCACGCACGCGGCAGAGAAAGCATATTGATGCAGTTCCCGACTCCACTTGATTGCATGAGTAACGCGCTGCGCTTGCCTCCCAGAAATGCACCGGCAGCCAGTGCGATACCCTCCTCTTCTGTTGTCAATGTCACCGTACGCAGCGTGGGATCACTTTGGCAGTAGGCGATCAACTGCTTGTGTCCACCGTCTGGCACAAAGGAAATCAGCTCCACATGGTATGCCTTGAACAGTTCGTAGACGCCTTCCGCCCATTCCTGGTCATGCTGTTGAGGGTGAGCAGCAAGGCTTTCGTCAATTATCTGCATGGTTTTTTCTCCTGAGCGGAAGGATATTGATGGCGAGAAGGGAGGGACTGGTCAGTAACGCATCTAAGACCAGGCGTTGGGACGCAGTGATATGAGCCAGCGTCAATTTCCGTGCCGTCTCTCCATCACCCGCGATCAGCGCATCCACCAGATCTTTATGCTCGTGGGCAACCTCATCGCTTCTATTTCTCAGGACATTGCTGAGGTGAAAGAGCCGCTCGCTTTCTTCAAGCGCGCGACGGACTGCCTCGGCCAGCCGACGATTGCCCGAGGCATCAGCGATGGTTGTATGGAACAGGTAATTCGCCTGCAAGTAATGGGACTCGCTCTCCTTCTCAACAGTGGAGAAGCGTGCCGCGCAGAGTTCATCGAGGCGGCGCAAGTCTGTGGCAATCACATGTCCAGCCGCCAATTGGGCAGCGGCTGGCTCGACGATGAGCCGGAAGTTGAAGAGATCCTGTACGTCTCCCAGGGTGATGGGCGTTACCTCATATCCATGCCCCGGCATACTGCGCACGAGCCCCTCCTGTATCAACCGCGTAAGTGCCTCGCGCACGGGCGTTTTCCCGATCCCAGTCTCAGTGGCTAACTGGGCCTCGGTAATGCGCTCGCCTGGCTCTAACTCACACTGGATGATGCGCCGCCTGAGCGCGGCATAGGCGACCTCGCCCTGGGACGAGGCCGATGCCCTTCCCGGCAAGGACGTGGCTTTGTCCGCTGCGCTGGCATCCTCTAATCGTTCAAGCTCCAATGTATCCTCCTCTTTCACCGTGACGGAATCTCTTTTGACTTTCTCGTGTAGTATAACACAGTTCCTTGAAAAACCAATGGCAACATATTTGTTATATATTTGCATTGTATTGCAAGCAATTCTGAGTTATACTAATTGCAACGAAGAGCGTTGTACTGGCTACTTGGGATATCTGTTCCAAAAAAGAGGATTAACGACTAGCTACTTGGGCCATTCGATCAAGTATCCGAAGTTTTCCTCAGTATGTTTCGTCTCTCCAATCAAACTTCTCTCTGGCTGGCGATGCTGGTTGATTGACTCAAGGGTTTGCGTTGCTTGAAGGGACAGTAAAAGACCTTGTGGAGGCTACTTGGCACATCCGTTCACGAATCAGATGGATGTGCTCTTGATTGCTTCATGTTTCTCGGAGCTATGGCATTCACAGAGCAAAGCATACAAGAGTAATTCTCGTGTCTACTTGTATCGTACAGAGCATACGCTGTTCATCTTCTCATTCAGCGGAAGTGGACAGGAAGGAAGGTGCTTTCAAGCACGGCAAGAACATGGTGACGCTTGGAACGTGCTCTCTTAGGGACTCTCGAAAACTAAATTGTCCCAGAGCGGAAAATACTTTTTGCCGCGAGTTGATAAGAGCCGATCAGCCCGAAAAGGTGTCTGAAGACCATCAGCGAGAAGTGGACAAGTCGCTACCTTGGACTCCATGACACGCTCGCCAGGGTTTCGTGCCAGTAAGTAGTTTGTGCATCTGGAGTGAAAGAGCTTGGATTTGTCTTCTCGTTTTTGATGCATAGATCTGAGCTTGGTACTCCTGCTTGTGGTTATTCACACTTGTTTTCACCTTCACCGAGGATCCATCTACAGAAGTCGGGCCATTTGTTACTATCAGCATTGCGATCATACCTGTGGTTACGAACAGCCTCGCGGAGTTTATCTTGCTGTTGACTGCTTAAATGAGGTTTCACCGCCTTTAGTCTTTCAAGGGAATGATAGTGTTCGAAGGGAGAGCGTGGTTCTCTCATCAAGGGAAGCATGTGCTCAAAGTAGCGGCTATTCTGATGCTCAACATTCTCCAGCCATTGCAAAATAGCAAGTCCAGCAAGTCGCTCTCCTTCGTCGTTGGAGAGCAGGAAGCTTCTAATCTCCTTAGATGTATATTTAGCTCGCTGAGCTTGTCCCCGCATACTCTTCATCACACTATCCATATTGCGCGTTTTCTCGCTCGAGGGAGATGTGTAATAACGGGCTGTGTTGCAAAAAGAAAATTGATCTGCTAGAGTAGGCGAAAAAGAGCGAGAGAGGCTCCTTTTCATGAGCAGTCAGAGTCAGAATCCTTTCAAATGGCGTCATTTCCAGGCAGACATCATTCTCCTGTGCGTAAGGTGGTATCTGCGCTATGCAGCTCGGTTATCGAGACCTCGAGGAATTGATGCGGGAGCGTGGCTTCCACATCGATCATACAACGATCTACCGCTGGGTTCAGCAGTACGCACCTGAATTGGAACGGAGATGCCGCCCTCACCTCAAAGGAACGAACGACTCGTGGCGCGTCGATGAAACGTATGTGAAAGTGAAAAAGGTGTGGATGTACCTCTATCGCACCGTAGATTCTCGGGGAAATACGCTGGAATTTCTGCTCAGCTCCACACGAGATGCTCAAGCGGCTAAGCGCTCCTTCTCGAAAACGCTTGCTGCGTCTCATACGAGCACTCCTCGCGTCATCACCGTTGATAAAAACGCGGCTTATCCAAAGGCTTTCAAAGAGCTGAAAGCGGAGAGGTTGATGCCAGACGGTTGTGAACTGCGGCAGAGCAAATACCTCAACAACCTCGTCGAGCAAGACCATCGCTTCATTAAACGGCTCGTCAAGCTTGGGATGGGCTTCTTTTCGTTCGAGACAGCGTGGCGAACATTGCAAGGATATGAAGCGATCAACATGCTGAGGAAAGGTCAGATCGGTGGCATAGAAAAAGGAGATAGCATGAAGCAGGTAGCATTCATCGCCTGGCTGTTTGGAGTAGCTATCTAGGCTGAACAGGAACGTGAGATTTCACATTACCAGTATTCCTCTCAGATTTTTGCAACACAACCGTAATGCTTGGCCAATAGCTTCTTCCAGAACCTCTCTGGTTCTGGCTCCTGCGCGGCGTAAGGCTGTTTTGAGCTTGGAAAACGCCTCTTCACTGGGAGAAAGGTCTGGTGAATAGCGAGGTCAAGAAAAGAAGTTGACAGCCTTTCGTCTCGATGGCCGTTCTGACCCGTACGCTTTTGTGTGCCTGGAGGTTGTCCATGAGCACGATCTGCCCGGCATGGAGCTAGGGGCCATAACCTGTTCGACATACAGCGCGATCGGCTGTGGTGTTGGCCGACCCGATCTCGGGATCAAGGCAGCTCCCATGCCCTCAAGAGAGAGTGAAGCAATGAGCGTCATGTGCTTGCCCCGATTGCGCGGCACGCTTCCTCTGGCGCGTTCTCCCTTTGGTGCACGGGCATACAAGGGGGTCAAAGCCATGTTGGAACCGCTTTCATCAATACATACCAGTGATTCGCTCGGAAGCTTGCTCGCGTTCGCTCGCCAAGTAGCCCATTCTTCCAGCGCTCTCGCTCCGTGGCCCTGAGCGACTTTTTTTTTCGCGTCCAGCCCAGCCGCTTGATGGCTCGGCTCATCGTCCACCGACTTATGCGTTCACCGTGAGTTTGTTCCCAGAGGTCACCGTGTTGTTCCAGGGTGGCATCGTCGTGCGCCTGTAACTGGGGCAGCATGCCAGCCTCCACCTGTGCTCGTTGCTTTGAAGGACGACCAGGGATCGCTTTCGGCTGCATATGCCCCTTCTCTCGCCGTTGCTTTCCATACCGAGTGACGCGTGGAGAGAGAAATACCAAACATCTGGACAATCTCAGCTCTAGGATACCCGTGATCCACAGCTCGCAGAACACGCTCACGTACATCCTGAGCGTACGCTTTCATCAACTCACTCCTGAAAAAAATGAGCAGGAGCGAAAAACAGAGATTGCGCACCGAGTCCACTCCCTTTTGAGCAGGCTCGCGCGGCGAAGATCAGTCCCTCTGCCCCTTCAGCCAACCTCTCTCATCTCCATGATCGGGTAATCAGCCCCATCAGGAGAGCACCACTCACACGCACAAGAAACGGACCCATACCAATCACGTTTGTCTGACTTCATGCGAACAGCGTCATCGCTGCAGGGCTCCTGTTCCCTGCAGCGATGACGTCAAGCAGCTATGCACCAGGGTTGGCCCCAAGCCGCAGCCCACGCGCTTCTGCGGGAACCTCGCTGGTTGGTTCAGTCAGAGGCTCGGCCCCGGGGAACCTGTCGGAGGTGCGTGAGGTCTGGCTCTCCATTCGAGATCAGGATGGAGCAGAGTGAGCCAGACTTCACCTCTGGCTCAACATGGGACGTGTCACATGGACGGGGCACAGAAATCATCCCCAAACGGGTGCACACCAGGCTCGCCCAAGCATCCGCTGTCGAGAAGGGCGCGAGAGATTCCCGGCTTCGCCGAGTCCACGCGAGATTGATCGCTCCATCAGGTGAGGTCGGCGAGGTCCTCCGGGGTGAGGGTGATGGAACCGGCGGCGATGTTCTCCTCCAGGTGAGCAAGGGAGCCAGTGCCGGGGATAGCCAGGGTGACTGGCGAGAGGGCTAGGAGCCAGGCCAGGGCGATCTGCGAGACGGTAGCGCCGTGCCGGGCCGCGACCTTGCCCAGGCGGTTATCGTTGAGGTCGCTCCAGCCACCGCCCAGAGGGAAGAAGGGAGCGAAAGCGATGCCATCAGCCGCGCAGGCATCCAAGACAGCCACGTCGTCGCGCCTGGCGATATGGAAGTGGTTCTGGATGGCCACGACGGGGGCAATCGCGCGAGCCTCTGTGAGGTGGGTGGGGTCCACGTTGCTGAGGCCGAGGTGGCGGATCAGACCCTCCTCGCGCATTGCGGCAAGCACCTCAAAGCGTTCGGCGAGGGACTCACCGTGTGGGGGTTCCATCATGCCAATGCGCAGGTACACCAGATCGAGGCGCTCCAGACCCAGGGTCTTGAGGTTGTCTTCCACCTGGGCACGCAGGACAGCGGCAGTCCCCTGAGCAGGGCTATTGAGATCGGGGAGCAGGCCAACCTTGGTGGCGATGACCAGATCAGGCGGGTACGGGGAAAGCGCCTCGCGGATCAGCGTATTGGCACGGACAGAGCCGTCTTGGCTTTGGTAGAAGGCGGCGGTGTCGATGTGGTTGACGCCGAGTTCGACGGCGCGGCGCAGGACGGTGCGGCCAGCCTCAGGGTCGCGGGGTGGACCCTGGAAACCATTGGTGGACAGACGCATGGCACCGAAGCCGAGCCGGTTGATGGTGAGATCGCCCAGTTTCACCGTGCCTGCTTGGCTCGCATTGAGTTCGTTCGCGCTCTCGTTTTGGAAAGTCATAAGAGATTCTCCTTGTCTCTCGCTCTGCTTGCCAGAGGAGAGGTTTTCTGCTAGAATAATTGTGGCGCTGACATATGTCAGATGCTTACATATAAGAGCATATCATAGAGAATGACATGTGTCAATGTCTTACATATGGTTCGCGGAACAAAAGAGAGGAACCCCATGACGACCCTGGAATATAAGTTACTGGGCTTGTTGGCACGCCAACCGATGTCGGGATATGATCTGGCCAGCCACCTGAAACAGCGTTTTGTCCCCTTCGGGCCGATCAGCCATACACAAATTTATCCAGCACTGGCCAGTCTTGAGCAGCAGGGGCTTGTTCGCTATCACATCGTCGAGCAACACGCCGTGCGGCCAAACAAAAAGGTGTATGAGCTGACTGAGGAAGGCCGAGCCGCACTGCGGCAATGGGTCGAGTCTCCTACCCCTCTGGTCTTCTTATACGATGAGTTTTGCTTGAAAGCCTATAGCCTCTGGCTTGCCGATCCCGAACGCATGGGAGAGCGGTTTCGCGAACAGGCTCAACTCCATCAGGAGAAGCTTGAGCTTTACGAACAGGCGCTCCAGTCGAAACAGCGTGCGATCAGTGACGGGCCAGAGAACGCCGATTTCTTCGAGTTGATGGATGTGTTGTTCCAGTACATCATTGGGTATGAGCGCAATTATCTTGCCTGGTGCCAGGCTACGCTCCTGTATCTCGAACAGCGGAAACACCAACACGGCCAGGAAGAAGGGCAGACGTGAACAGGCCAATCTCTCCATTCGGAAGAAGAATCGCGGTTCTCTCCTTAAGGTGCTCAGGTGAGGAAATGGGGTCGTGCGGAATCGAGCGAGACGCACACCCTGCAGGATGTACGACAGTCCCACCTTCTCGCAAGAATATGAACCGCACCCACACAATATGTTCCACTGAAATGATCTCATTCCTCTAAGAGGGATAAATGCTTCAGCTATTCAGTTCAATCTTTGAGCACGCTGCGGTAAGTCGTCGGCAATGGCGGTGAATTGTTCCAGGGCAGTTTGCAGATCTTCAACGATGCTGGCGGCCAGTACGTCGGGTGATGGGAGGGCATCGGCACCTTCAAGGCTTTCGTCACGCAGCCAGAAGAGGTCGAGGCGAGTATAAGTGCCATTTACCGCCGAGAGCGATCACAAGGGTTCAGTTCTTATTCCTTGCAATGAATATAGTAACCATATGAACGTTTGCGTTATCATTCTCTACTTTGTTGGGGAGGTAATCAACTTGATCCTATTCCCATGTTCAATAACTTGCAAGAGCGCAATCCATACCTCACAAATTTCTTGACGTTCTTGCTACAATGACCTCAACATTATATGATATCTCTTACACCAGGTATTTCAGAAGAAAGTTAATACGCGAGAGGTCAGCTACATGCCACGCATATTTGACAACATAGAGTTAAAACTCCTGCCCGCTCTGAGGGATAATCTTGAGGTTTCGGAGCGGGCAGATTTTTGCGTGGGCTACTTCAATTTGCGTGGTTGGAAGCAGATCGATGCGTATATTGAAAAATGGCCTGGGATGGATGGGCACTGCTGCCGCCTGCTTGTTGGCATGCAGAAATTGCCGGAAGATGAATTGCGTGCCGCCCTGAGCATTACCGAAACTGAGGAGGGGATAGATAACCAGACTGCTTCGCGCCTCAAGAAGAGGCTGGCAGAAGAATTCCGCAATCAGTTAGCAACAGGAATACCGACCAATGCTGACGAAGCAGGGCTGCGACGACTGGCCGCACAGATCAGGGATGGGAAGGTGGTAGTCGGGCTCTACCTCCGTCATTTATTACACGCCAAGCTGTATCTACTCTTTCGCTCTGACCGGATTAATCCGATTACCGGCTACATGGGTAGCAGTAACTTAACTTTTTCTGGACTCTCACAGCAGGGTGAGTTAAATGTCGATGTACTCGATCATGATGCCTGCCTGAAGCTAGCCAGATGGTTCGAGGATCGCTGGAATGACAGGTGGTGCCTGGATATCTCAAAAGAGCTGGTGAGTATCATCGAGGAAAGCTGGGCACGCGAGACCCCGCTTACCCCTTATCAGATCTACGTGAAGATGGCCTATCATCTTTCCCAGGAGGCGCGCACGGGGCTTGCAGAGTTCAACATTCCACGCGATTTCGGCTCTACACTCTTTGATTTCCAGAAGGCCGCGGTCAAAATTGCGGCGCATCACTTGAACAAGCGCGGAGGTGTCCTGATTGGAGACGTGGTCGGATTAGGGAAAACGCTTATGGCTACCACCCTCGCTCGCATCTTCGAGGACGATTACTACCTGGAGACGTTGATAATTTGTCCCAAAAACCTGGTAAGGATGTGGGAGGACTATGCCGCACAATATCGCTTACGTGCAAGAGTAATTTCGATCAGCCAGGTGCTTCGCGAACTACCAGATATGCGTCGTTATCGCCTGGTAGTGATAGACGAGAGCCACAACCTGCGCAATCGCGAGGGGAAGCGATACAAAGTTATCCAGGAATATATTGAGAAGAACGAGAGCAAGGTTATTTTGCTCTCAGCCACCCCATACAACAAGGAATTTACGGATCTCTCTAACCAGTTGCGACTCTTCATTCCTGAAGACAATAACCTGGGTATACGGCCAGAACGGCTACTGCGCGAAATAGGCGAGACAGCTTTCATACGCCAGTACCAGTCTCCTGTACACTCGCTGAGGGCCTTTGAGAAAAGTCCCTATGCCGATGACTGGCGCGAATTGATGCGCCTGTACATGGTGCGACGCACGCGCACTTTCATCCAGGATAACTATGCTGAGATTGATCTCGCCAACGGGCGTAAGTACCTGACGTTCGGAGACGGCAGCAGCTCATATTTCCCCACCAGGGCGCCGAAGACTGTAAAGTTCAGCATCGCTGACCGCGATGACCAGTATGGACAACTGTACGCGGGAAGCGTGGTAGACACCATCAATGCGCTGAATCTACCGCGCTATGGTCTAGGTAATTATATAGCAGCGAAACCGAAAGTCCCACCTACAACGACAGAGGCGAAGATGCTGGATGATCTTTCACGCGCGGGCAAGCGGCTGATGGGTTTCTGCCGCACCAACCTGTTCAAGAGGCTGGAAAGCAGCGGTTACGTATTCATCGAATCACTTGAGCGTCACATCCTGCGCAATTTCATCTATTTGCATGCTATCGAGAAAGAACTGCCTCTACCGATAGGCACTCAGGATTCTGGCCTGCTCGATACAGCCATCAACGATGAGGACACCGACGCGATAGGTTCAGCAGAAATGCTCGACGCTGACGAGGAAAACGGCAATGGCGGCAGAATAGTAGAAGCGGGCACGCTAAGTAGCGAGATCGATTTCAAACGCCGAGCTGCCGAGGCATATGTTGAGTATTCAGCCCACTACAAAAGCCGTTTCAAATGGCTGCGGCCTAACCTTTTCAATAAGTACTTAGCCAGGGACCTGTACGTGGATGCACTGGCACTGCTGAAGATATTGCAGGCAGGCAGGGAGTGGGACGCAGGTAGGGATGCAAAACTATATGCACTGATCGAACTATTGACCGGGAAGCATGTGAAGGAGAAGGTGCTGGTCTTCACACAGTACGCTGACACGGTACACTACCTGGAGACACAACTCAAGGCACGCGGTCTATGCTGCTCAGCAGGCGTTACAGGCCAATCGGCCGACCCAACAGAGTTGGTATGGCGGTTCAGCCCGGTGAGTAACAACAAGCGCGAGGTGATAAAGCCAGAAAGCGAACTGCGTGTGCTGGTGGCTACTGATGTATTGAGTGAAGGCCAGAACCTGCAGGATTGCGCGATAGTGGTTAACTACGATCTGCCATGGGCGATCATCCGGCTGATCCAACGAGCGGGGCGCGTGGACCGTATTGGACAACAGGCGGGGGAAATTCTCTGCTACACTTTCTTGCCAGCCGAGGGAGTGGAGCGTATCATCCGCTTGCGCGAACGCATTCGCAGCCGGTTACACCAGAATGCCGAGGTAGTCGGCACTGACGAAGCATTCTTTGAAGACGATCAAAATAACCAGGCGGTGGTTGACCTTTACAATGAGAAGGCGGGCCTACTGGATGGGGATGCTGATGGAGAGGTGGACCTGGCATCGTATGCCTATCAGATCTGGAAGAACGCCACCAGCGCTGATCCCAGCCTGCTAAAACTCATACCCGAGCTACCAGCAGTAGTCTATTCAACCAAACCTCTAAGACCTGCAGAGAATGAACCTGAAGGTGTGCTCGTCTACATGCGTACCACGGAAAGCAATGACGCACTTGTATGGATCAACAAAGAAGGAAACAGTGTCACGGAATCACAGTTGGCCATTCTCAAAGCGGCTGAGTGTACGCCGGACACGCCTACGCTACCAAGGCAGAGCGAGCATCACGAACTTGTGGAAAAAGGCGTCGAATTGATTGTTTCCGAGGAAAAGTCTATAGGTGGGCAGCTGGGGCGGCCATCCAGCGCACGCTTCCGCACCTACGAGCGACTCAAGCGGTATACTGAAAAAATGAAAGATACGCTGTTCGTGACCGATGAACTGCGCAAAGCTATTGATGAGATATATCGCTACCCGCTACGCCAGTCGGCAATTGACACGCTCAACCGCCAGTTAAAATCAGGTATCAGCGACGAGCGGCTGGTAGAGCTGGTGCTGGCTCTGCGCGACGAGGATCGTTTGTGCATCATAAGCGAGGATGTACAGGCGCAAGAGCCAATCATATTGTGTTCGCTCGGACTCTCTGCCCGTTATAGGATGTGAATAGCAGGAATTTTGCTACCTCCAGCGCTGCTTTATGTAGGCCACTGTCTCTTGTGGCGAAAGCCTGCGCTTCCTGTTTCCTTCACGAATATAAAAATCGCCGCCTTTGATGTAAACAGGCTCCGTCGCGGGCAACACTTCGTTCTTGCACACATCTTTTCCTTGAAGCATGCCGAACGAAATAGTATAAACCGGGCTACAGTTGCTCACCAGGTTATTCCTCAGGATATCGAGTAAGAAGAGCTGGTAGCCATCACGGTTCTGTTTCTGTGGATTAACCGCTTTATAATCATCAGCCAGACCTAAAACCTTCCCTGACCCATCTTCAACACCAATCAGCACAACACCACCTTCCCGGCTATTCAGAAAGGCATCTACCTCCTGAATAACTTGATTCCTCATACCGTCATCTTTCCTGTTATTCCTGGCATCCCAGCAAGCTGCCTCCTTGAACTCCACTCTAGCGGTCTCACCTTTACCGATCAATTCTTTAATTGCTAAGTCGTCGGAAGCAAGAGCGAATTCGTGGTAAGCATTCAGCATAGCATCTTTTACAGGTTGCTCAAGGCGAGGGAAGTAGCTTAATACATGAATAAACTCTTCTTCTTTCAGATCATAAAGGTGAGCAACAAGTCCATCAATTTCACATTGAATCTGCTGACGCTCAGCAGTGGCAGTAGCCACATGTGCACTCACATCGTCTAGCAGTTCACAGCGCAGTTCATCAAACTCCGGCCCAACACAAATGAGGCGAGCAGCACGAGTAGCAATTGCCTCACAATAGGGATCGCTAGATGTAAGTCGCGGAACTGGTAACTGATAGAAATAGAACATGTTGACATGTGTAGTGACTTTAAAGCGAACCAAGTAATCAAGAGTGAACGAGTTGAGTACACCACACAACTATGCCAATGAAGTAACAGGTATAGCAGGCTCGTAACATTCTTTTACAGATAGTCGATCAAGGACTTTTTTCGCACTGAAATGCCAAGGAACAACGTAGTTGAGGGTGTTTCCAGCAAAGACATTTGCTGGCAAAATTGTAGCTATTAGGGTTCTCTCATCAGTATTTCGTGCAACATCGCGGAATGCGAGACGAGGAGAATCAGGTGCAATCCGTAGATCTGCTTGCGTGACCGGAGCGATATCTAAAGTTTTCAGGAAACCAGCCACACGTTCTTTACGGGTAGATATAATACTAGCATATCCTTCTGAGTCTGCAAGCCCATCTAGTGCTATTTCCATACGTCGCATTTCCTGACGTAAAAGTTCACCTCTACCTTGGTTCGAATCAATCCAGTAGCGTGGCTCACTAAGGCGATGTGTAAACTGATGAATCATCTTGCCCTCATAAAGAGGCAAACGCCCCGGCCCTGGTTGAATTCTGAATAGAGAACTATCGTTTGTCATATCAAACTCACGGGAGAGAGCTAAATTCCATACACCTGTAAGTCTCTCACCCAGGAGCGGAAATTTCATCATCTTTTGAGCAAGATGCACGTCAGTCTCATTCTTGAACTCCATTACTGAAAGGGAATCAGGAGAGAGTTGGCGAATAAGATCAACCGACATCTCCAATGCCCCTACCCTGGGGAAGAGTTCCAGTTCCTCCACATCATGGCGCATGAAGGCCGCAGGAAATTTTTGGGTCTGCCCACCTTTTTCATAAGTCAATACAACAATTTTGTAGCGGCTATCAACTCCTTCAAAGATTGCTTTGCGGTTCTCAAAACAGAACAAGCCTGTCACTTTTATCTCGTTAAACAGCATCTCGCGCAGTTGTTTGGCTCCCAGGTCGGTATAGATGCCGCTTGGAATGACGATGCCGCATTCTCCACCCTCGCGTAAAAGGTTATAGCACTGCTCGGTGAAGAGTTTATACAGGTTGATATCGGTCCCCTGCTTCTTGCCATTGACAGTCGAGATCTGATTCTGGTACTGCTGCGCCGCGCGGAAATAGGCGCTTTGAAAGGGGAAGGCGCTCTGGTACTTCAACCAGGCTTCGCGGATTTCAGGATTCTGGAGGAGCCTGGCCCGCTCCGTCTCAAATTCCTCGATGCGCATTTTATTTTTGCTGACCAGTTTGGAGTGAGTGGCAAAGAACTCTTTCGCCTGGGGCTTGAGCGCCTCCCAAGGCGGGTTAGTGATTATGATGTCAAAGCCTCCGCGTTCGTTCATCACCTGGTCGAATTCGTAGCCCCAGTGGAAAGGGTGCAGCGCGGCAATATCTTCAACCCTTAACGCTCTTTTCTCAGGTTTACCATCTGTTTGCCTGGCACTGTCCCAGGTCGCCTGTTCGTATCTGACACCCGGTTGCTTGAATTCATCAAGCAGCAGTTCGTTGAGGCTGGCGATAGCTGCTTTACGCTGGTCTTCGATATTATCACGCAAGGCACGTAGATCCCTGGTATAGGTAGAGGTGTTTTTGTAGTCTCGGATGAGGCGGTTTTTCTCTTCTACTACCTCTTGAAAGCGTTTCTGGAAGAGATTGAGCTGCGTGAGATGCTTGTTATACAGTTCTTCATTGACATGCAGGAGGCCAATTAGCGAATTACCGGGCAGGATGTTGAAATCGATGTTGGGCAGCGGCTCCAACTGCTCAACGGTCTGTGCCGAGGAGACCAGAGCAAGAAAGAGGCGTAACTTGGCAATTTCGGTTGCCTCCTCCATAATATCTACGCCAAAAAGATTTTCGGTGATGATGCTCTTCTTGATAGCATAATTGGTGTTGTGCTGAACACGAGTTCTTTTGAGCCAGGCTACCAGGTTGGTATGGTTATGATACTCTAACTCAATTTTGCCGATGATCACGCTATAGATTTTAATCAGCGCATTCATAGCTGAAACCAGGAACGCGCCAGAACCGCAGGCGGGATCAAGTATCGAGATTTTAGGGAGAATTTCTATCAGTTCACGGCACAGGTCGGCGTCGAGATTCATCAGCAATTCTTCCATCGTCTCAACGCGATGTTTTTTGGCAAAGCCTGGAATGTCAAGCGTCTGCAGAGCGTTGATGCGTTCAAGGATGAGTTTGTAAATAGTGCGCTCGCAGAGATAGTCAGTGATTTCTGGACGGGTGTAGTAGGCACCAAAGAATTTCTGGTTGATGTACTTTTCAAAGATGTAGCCGAGTACATGCGGGCTGATTTCGTTATCCTTGCCCCCGGGTGTATCATCCAGGTTCCAGGTGAAGCGAGAAAAGAGATCGAAAATGTTCCTGAAAGCCACATCGGGAATGCTGATGGACGGCCAGCGCTCCTCGACAGGGTGCATTAGAAAGAGACCGCCGTTCAAGTATTTAATATTCCCAAGCAGCGCGTTAACGTCGCTGTCTCTCTCGCTTTCTGGTTTGGCGAAGCCTTCAAAAAAAAGCAGGCGGAGAAATTTATTGTAGTAGCTGCCAGGTTCACACTCAGCCAGTTTGTTTTGTAGATAGTCGTAGTTTCCGTTGTCGATAAAGCCTTTGCGCTGCAGGAAGTAGATAAACATCAAACGGTTGAGCAAGACCGAGGCGTACCAGCGGCGATCACGCTCATCGTCGATGCCCTCGATATAATTAAGGAAGCTTGTTCGTTCTCTGTCGAACTCCTCGTAGAATCTTTTCGTTACCTGCTCAACATCAAGTGCCCGTTTTAAGCTATTGGCGACATCCAACACAGAAGTAGTGCCAGATTCAAAGGCACTGATATCGAATACCATAGCTTGGAGTTTACTGAGCGAAAGATCGCCGGGCTGTCCTTTGATATAAAGATTACCACGAGGATGGGTGGGGTCTTCGCGATTGACCCAATACCAGAGACTCTGGGTACGAGCCGCGTCCAGGAAAATAAGTAAATTTTCGTGGTAGCGAGATGAAACCTCGCGATGAATGGCTCTACGCATGGTGGCATCCGGAATCTTACCATCCGGGGCCTGCGGTTGTACCTCAAAAATAGTGACTCCAGAAAGCTCAGCAATTTCAGTGAGCATAAAATGAGTACCATACACGACCAGTTTCAGAGGTTTTTGCGAGGGTAGATTCCAACCCAACTCGTTGAACAAGTTTTTGTAATCTAAATCTTGCAGGTGGTCGCGAGTACGCTTG
>Ga0207684_10002173_pt1 | contig 20069 bp, 20 predicted proteins | sample KBSK5501metaG_FD_184342 | JGI IMG/M metagenome (GOLD analysis project Ga0207684, IMG submission 184342) | Corn, switchgrass and miscanthus rhizosphere microbial communities from Kellogg Biological Station, Michigan, USA - KBS K5-50-1 metaG... | ecosystem: Host-associated > Plants > Roots >...
CCCAGGGCCAGCGCAGGCTGATGTCGGTGCCGCTCGTCGCGAAGATGGCAAACATGTAGCCGGCGATGCCCGCGACCGTCATCTGGGCGAGCGAGACCATACCGCCGTAGCCGGCCAGGAACGTGAGCGACAGGGCGATGAGACCGAGAGCCAGCGCCTGGGCGCCGATCTGGAAGGTGAAGAACGGCGTGGCCACCCACGGATAGATCAGCACCGCGAGCAGCACCAGCACGTGCCGCAGCCCGATCCGCCGCCCGATCCACCGCCACGCTCCATCCCACGCGACCCCCTCTCCCCTCAGGGGAGAGGGCCGGGGTGATGGGTGGACCGAGGGGCGCGCCGAGACACGCTCCCGCGCGCTGGCCGGCCAGGCGTACCGCCCCGCCCCCGTGTTCATCGCCTTCCGCCACTCCGCCGCGCTCAGGCTCGCCTCCCGAGAATGCCCTGCGGACGGAAGGCGAGTACGAGCGCCATGATCACGAAGGTGAACACGACGCTGTAGGTCGGCGCGTAGGCCAGCCCGAACTGCTCGGCCACCCCGATGAGGATCGCCCCGATCGCCGCGCCCACCACGCTCCCCATCCCGCCCACGATGACGACCACGAGCGAGGCGAGCTGGTAGCGGGTGTCTTCACCCGGCGCGATGGAGAGCGCGGTGCCGCCGACCACCCCCGCGAAGCCGGCCAGCCCCGCCCCGATCGCGAAGGTGACCGCGAACACGAACTGCACGTCGACCCCGGAGGCGGCCAGCATCCCCCGGTCGTCCACGCCGGCGCGGATCATCATGCCCACGCGGGTCCGGTTGAGGAACCACCAGAGGAGCACGCCGATCGCGGCCGACATCGCGAGCAGCACCAGGCGGTAGGTCGGATAGACCTCCACGATCGGCAGCGGGGTGCGACCGAAGATCGCCCGCGGTGGATCGAAGGTGTAGATCTCGCCGCCGAAGATCCACAGCAGGATGTCGGCCAGCATGATGGAGAGCCCGATGGTCACCATCGTCTGGCGCATGTCCTCGCCGTGCATGAAGCGGAACACCGCCACCTGCAGCACCAGCCCGAAGAGGGCGGCGCTCGCGAACCCGGCGGCCACCGCCAGGAGCCACGAGCCGGTCTTGTCGCCGATGACGTAGCCCACGTAGGCGCCCAGCAGGTAGAGCGAGCCGTGGGCCAGGTTGACGTTGCGCATGAGGCCGAACACCAGCGTGAAGCCGCTCGCCACCAGGAAGTAGAGCGCGGCGAGCGTCAGCCCGTTCATGGCGGTACTGAAGAAGAGCTTGGCGTTGTCGGCGAGCGCCCAGACCGCGAACGCGACGGCCGGGAGGCCGATCACCAGGGTCCAGAACCACCGCCAGAATCTGGACATTCTAATCGGGGGGGAGCGGCGCCGCTCCTCCCCCAGGCCCCCCCACCACCTTGCTCGTTCCCATCGTGCCGAACATCATTCGCGAGGCGGCTACTCAGGCGACCGAGCGGCCCCAGCGGGTCTGGGCGGAGCGGATCTCGGGCTCCTTGTAGAAGACGCCATCCTTCATGACCGCGAGCAGCTTGGCGGGATCACGCAGGATCGCCAGGTTCGAGAGCGGGTCGCCGTCGACCAGCAGGAGGTCGGCGAGGTAGCCGTCCTTGAGCTGCCCCAGCTCGCCGCCCATCATCATGATCTCGCCGCCGTAGCGGGTAGCGGAGAGCAGTGCCTCCATCGGGGTCATGCCGACGTACTTCACGAAATACTCCAGATCCTTCGCGTTCTGGCAGTGGGGCGTGAAGGCGAAGCCGTAGTCGCCACCCGGGAGCACGCGGATTCCGCGCTTGTGCATCTTGCGGAGCGACTCCGCGGCGGCGGCCAGCTCGGTCTCGTAGCCCATCTCGATCGCCTTCTGGCGCGTGATCCCCCAGGGCGCCGCGTGCTCGAGCATGGCGACCAGGATGCCGATGCCGGGAGCCACGAAGTGCTTGTCCCGGTTGGCCTCGAGCATGTCGAGGGCCTCCTCGTCCGCGAAGCTCGCGTGGTAGATGATCTCGATGCCGTGGCGCACGCACTGCTTGATGGACTCGCCCGAGCGCGCGTGGGCGGCCACGCGCTTGCCCCGCATCTTGGTCTCCTTCACCGCGATCGCGACCTCCTCGTCGCTCATCCAGGTGGTGCCGGCGGGGGCGGAGGGCATGAAGTTGTCACCCGAGAGGTTGAGCTTGATCGAGTCCACCCCGTACTTGAGGAACATCCGCACCGCCTTCCGCATCTCCTCGGGTCCGGTGACCGCCACCCCGAAGCTGAACTCGGGAAACGGCAGGTGCGGCAACGTCTCGTCGCCGAGTCCACCCACCACCGTGATCTCCTGGCTGGCCGCCAGGTAGCGCGGCCCCGGGATCAGACCCTGGTTGATGGCGTTGCGGGTGACCACGTCGAGGCGCGGCTTGGCGCACGCCGCGCCGACACACGAGGTCCAACCGGCTTCCAGGTAGCGCTTGGCCACCGCGGCGGACCAGAGCACGTGCTCTTCCAGGGGCAGGCGCTGGAGATCGGAGAGATTGGCCGCGTCGTTCCAGGAGAAGTGGGTGTGCGCCTCGACCAGGCCCGGCATGAGGGTGGCGCCGGCCCCGTCGATGACGGTGACGCCGGCGGTGGGCAGCGAGCGCGGGCCCCGGCCCACGCGCGAGATGCGGTTGCCCTGGACGAGCACTTCGCCGGGATACGGCTGGGCGCCGGTGGAGTCGATGATGCGGACGTTGGTGAAGAGCACGCTCGTCATGAATCGCTCTCCTTGGCGGGCCATTCTTGAATGGCCCGCTACATGCGCCGGGCGTAAAAGCGCCGCAGCAGGTCGTCGCATTCTTCCGGCTTCTCGACCATGGTCCAGTGCCCGCAGCGTGGCAGCACCCTCACCTGGGCGCCGCGGATCCGCTCGCCGATCTGCCGCACCGCCTGCGCGGGTGCGATCGCGTCCTCGTCGCCGGTGACCAGCAGGGTCGGGCACTCGAGGCCGCCGACCGGGGCCGCCTGGGCGCCGGCCAGCGCCTCGCAGGAGCGGGCGTAGCCGTCCGGGCACTGGCGCATCACCAGCTCTCGCACCGCGGCGACCGCCACCGGCCGCCGCGTGCGCGTCTCCGTCGAGATCGCCCCCTGCACCAGCGCGTCGGCGATGGCCTGCATGCCCGCTGGGCCCTCGGCGCGCGCCTTCTCGCCGCGCGCCCGGATGGCCGGACGCGCCGCGTCGGGCGGGCAGAGCAAGGGCCCGAAGAGCGCGAGGCTCCGCACCAGCCGGGGCGCCGTCGCCGCGAGATGGAACGCGACGATGGTTCCCAGGGAGTGCGCGGCCACGTGCACCCGCTCGAGCCCGAGGGCGGCGCACACCCCCTGCATCGCCTGGACGAAGCGCTCGATCGACAGCGGGCCCTCCACGCGATCGGAGCGGCCGGAGCCGGGCAGGTCCGGGCGCACCGCATGATGCCGCGCGACCGCCGGCAGCACCGGGGTCCATACGTTCGACGTGCCGCCGAGGCCGTGGATCATCAGCACGGCCTCGCCGCGGCCATCGATCTCGACGGCCATGCGCTCGATGAACCGGGTCGCCATGCCGTCGGGGGTGTCCTCACGCGGCGGAGCGGCTGAACCGCCCGCGCGCCGGTCCCTTCTGGGGATCCTTGTGGAACACGCCGTCCTTCATGACGCCGAGCAGCCGCGCCCCATCCTGGAGTACCGCGAGGTTGGCGAGGGGATCGCCGTCGACCAGCACCAGGTCGGCGAGATGACCCTCCTGGATCTGGCCGAGCTCGTCGCCCCGCAGCATGATCTGGCCCCCGAGCTTCGTGGCGGCGAGCAGCGCCTCCATCGGGGTGAACCCGAGGTACTTGACGAAGTACTCCAGGTCCTTGGCGTTGGTGCCGTGCTTGATCCAGGCGAAGCCGTAGTCGCCACCGGGCAGGATGCGGATGCCACGCTTGTGCATCTTCTTGAGCGTCTCGCAAGCGACCTCGAGCTCGCGGTGGTAGCCCATCTGCTTGGCCGACTCGGGCGAGATGCCCCACGGGGCCGCGTGGAACGAGGTGTTGATCAGCCAGGCGATGCCGGGGGCGACGAAGTGATGCTCCTTCTTCGCCTCCAGCATGTCGAGGGCCTCCTCGTCCGCGAAGCTCGCGTGGTAGATGATCTCGATGCCGTGGCGCACGCACTGCTTCACCGCCTCCGCCGACCGCGCGTGGGCCGACACCCGCTTGCCCCGCACGTGGGCTTCCTTCACCGCGACCGCGATCTCCTCGTCGGTCATCGGGGTGAACTCGGCGGGGAGACCCGCGATGTACTCCCCGGAGAGGTTCAGCTTGACGGTGTCCACTCCGTACTTGAGGAACATGCGCACCGTCTTTCGCATCTCCTCGGGGCCGTTGACGACGGCTCCGAAGCTGAACTCCGGATAGGGCAGGTGCGGAAGCGTCTCGTCGCCCAGGCCGCCCGGCACCGTGATTTCCTGGCTGGCCGCCAGGTACCGCGGGCCCGGGATCTGGCCGGATTCGATCGCGTTCCGGATCACCACGTCGAGCCGCGGCTTGGCGGTGGCCGCGCCGATGCAGGAGGTGAAGCCCATGTCGAGATAGCGCTTGGCGATGTGGGCGCACCAGAGGATGTGCTCCTCGGGAGGCATGCGCTGGATCTCGCTGAGGCCGGGCTGATCGTTCCAGGAAAAGTGGGTGTGCGCCTCCACCAGGCCGGGCATCAGGGTGGCCCCGGCCCCGTCCACGGTGGCGACGCCCGCGGTGGGGAGCGCCCGCGCTCCGCGGGCGATCCGGGAGATGCGGTTACCCTGGATGAGGACCTCGCCCGGGTACGGCAGGGCGCCGGTTCCGTCGAAGACCCGCACGTTCGTGAACAGAGTGCTCGTCATACCGCCTCCCCGGGGAGCGGCGCCGCCTCGGGTCGGGTGCGGCGCGGCGGTGGGCAGCTCCGGCTTCCATGAGACACCTGTCTCACGCGAGTGGGCCATAGTAGAAAATGGGCTCCCCTCTTGTCAACCGTCATTTCCGCGCTCACAGTAGCGAGCCGTGAGAGCGCCGCCCCCGCCCGACACCGGCCCGACCGGCCCGCAGGCGCGCACCTATCGCCTGCTGCTCGGCCACGCGATGGCTCTCGTGCGCCGGGGCCGCATTCCCTCCGTGCCCGAGCTGGCCGTGAAGGCCCGCGTCTCGCGCGCCACCGCCTACCGGTACTTCCCCAGCCGGAGCAAGCTCGTGAGCGCGGTGGTGGCGGAAAGCCTGGCCCCGGTGCGGCGCTTCGAGCCCACCGCCGCCGACGGGCTCGTCCGCGTGCGCGAGCTGTTCGACAAGACGTTTCCGCTCTTCAAGCGGTTCGAGCCGCACATGCGGGCGGCCCTGCAGCTTTCGCTCGAGCACGAGTCGCTCGAGCGCATGGGGATCCTCGAGGAAGAGCCGTACCGGCGAGGCCATCGCCGCTACATGCTGCACCGGGCCGCCGCACCGCTCGCCGCCACCCTGGGACCGGAGGCCTACGATCGGCTCCTGAAGGCGCTGTCGCTGGTCTACGGAATCGAGTCCTACGTGGTGCTGCGCGACATCTGGGGAGCCAGCTACCGCGAGGTGGAAGCCGTCGCCCGCTTCATGCTGGAGGCCCTGATCGAATCGGCGGTCCGGCAGGCGCCCCCCAGCGCGGCGAGACGGGCTAGCCCTTCACGCTCCCCGCGGTGAGGCCTTCCACCATGTACTTCTGCAGGTAGATATAGGCCGCGATGACCGGAAGACCAGGGCGTATTGGAGCGCGCAGAGCGATGCCGGAATGGTGCGAATGCTACTCCAGAGCCGGCCCTCGGGCAAGAAGACTCAGGGCGGATTGCGCGATCGCGGCTCCGTCCACGCCGTAGTGGCGGTAGAGATCGCCCCGCGCACCCGATTGGCCGAAGTGATCCACCCCGAGCGGAATCTGCGGGACGCCCAGTGCCGAGCCCAGGAACGCCAGGCCGTGGGAATGGCCGTCCAGCACCGACACCACCGGCACGCCTTCCTCGTCGGCCGACACCAGGTCGATCAGGTGCGGACGCGCGCGGCGAAGGCCGCGGTACAGCAGATCCGGACTCGTCACCGCGAAGACGTTGGCCCAGACGCCGGCGGCGCGCAGCGCCCGGCTCGCCTCCACCGCTTCCGGCACCATGACGCCGGCCGCGAAGATGTGCACCGCGTTGTCCTCGGGGTCGTAGCCCGGCTGCGGCCGCGCGTCGATCAGGCGGTAGCCGCCGCGCAGGACGGCGTCGCGGTAGGCGGGTGACCGCGCGGGCGCGAGCGACTGCTCGATCGGCTTGGTGGAGAGGCGCAGGTAAAGACTCTCCCCCGCTTCTTCACGCTTGATCAAGCGCTGGAGTCCATCGAGCAGGATCCACTCCAGCTCCTGCGCGAAGGTGGGCTCGTAGTAGGTGATGGCGGGCAGCGCGACGCCGATGCCCGGCGTGATCACGGACTGGTGCGCGCCGCCCTCGGGCGAGAGGCTGATGCCCGACGGGGTGGCGGCCACGATGAAGCGCCCGCCCGCGTAGAGCGCGTGGTAGAGGGCGTCGAGCCCGCGGCTGACGAACGGATCGTAGAGCGTGCCGATGGGCAGGAGCGTCATGCCGGACAGCTCCGCCGTGAGACCAAAGGCTCCCAGCGCGAGAAACAGGTTGTGCTCGGCTATGCCGAGCTCGATATGCTGGCCCTCCGGCGACTCCTTCCATTGCACGACCTGCGGCCCCTCCGCGATGAAGCCGGGCTTGGCGCGCGGGAAGTAGACGCCTTTGCGGTTGATCCACCCGGCGAGATGCGTGGTCACCGACACGTCGGCGGAGAGCGTCACCACGCGATCGCCGATGGGCAGCCGGCTCAGCCGGCCGAGGATACGGCCGAAGGCCTCCTGCGTGGAGGTCTGCGACGGATACGACTCGTCGAGCGACTCGGGCACTTCCGGCGCCCCGTCGCGAAGCGGCGGCGGCGCGTAGGGCGCGGGCGCGCGGCGGATCAGCTCCGCCTCGGCGCTCCCCGTCGGGAAGCCGGCCCACTCCTGCCCCGGCGCGATGCCGAGCGAGGCGCGCAGCTCGTCGAGCTGTCCCTGGGTGAGCAGCGCGCTGTGGTTCATGGGATCGCCGCCGAAGGGATAGCCCCAGCCCTTGACGGTGTCGGCCAGGATCACACAGGGCCCGCTCCGCGACCGGCCCGCTTCTTCGAGCGCTTCGAGGATCGCCGGGAGATCGTGGCCGCCCACGTCGCCCACGAGCGCGCCGAGCATCTCGTCCGAGATCTCGGCCAGCAGCCGGTCGACCGCGCGATCCGCCTCGCCCCCGGGCGTCGCGGTCAGGACCTTGCGCGCGCCGCCCGGCGGCAGGCGCAGCAGCGACTGGTACTCCGCGTTGCCCAGGGCCTCGAGTCGCGCGCGCAGCCGCTCGCCGCCCGGACGGGCGAAGAGCGCGCGCAGGCGCCCGCCCCAGCGCAGCTCGAGCACGTGCCAGCCGGCGCCGCGGAACCAATCGCGGAGCTGGCCGCGGCGCGCGTCGGGCGCGATGCGGTCGAGGCTCTGGCGGTTGACGTCCACGATCCAGAGCAGGTTGTCGAGCTCGCGCACCGCCTCCTCGAGCAAGGCCTCCCACACATTGCCTTCGTCCAGCTCCGCGTCGCCGAGCACCGCGACGAAGCGCGTCGGCATCGCCGCGCCGCCGTGCTGGCTCACGTAGCGCGCCGCGAGCGCACCGAAGGCGGCGCTCACCGCCCCGAGCCCCATCGAGCCGGTGGAGAGATCGATGATCTCGGGATTCTTGCGCCGGCTCGGGTACGCCTGGAGCCCGCCGAGGCTTCGCAGGCCGCGGAGCTGCTCGGCGGTGAGCCGGCCGCGCAGGTACTCGATGGCGTAGAGCACCGGCGAGGCGTGGGCCTTGGTGGCCACGATGTCGCCCGGCCGCAGCGCGTGGAAATAGAGCGCGGTCATCAGCCCCACCACCGACGACGACGAGGCCTGGTGCCCGCCCACCTTGGTGGTGTCCGGATTCGGCCGGACGCTGTTGGCGTGATGCACGAGATAGGCGCTCAGCCAGAGCACGCGCTTCTGGAGGGATTCGAGGGTGGCGATGTCGGCGGGGCGGGCCTGGGCAGCCATCGGCGTCACCTTACCCCACGCGGCCGGCGCGAAGCCAGGGGGGCTCACCGGCGTCAGCCTGCCGACAGCGAAGCAGGATTACACGGTAGTTTCTTCTTCGGTCGCGGCCAGATCGCACGGTACCCTACTGAATCGCAACAAGATCAATCTCTTGTGTATGACGCCCGGTGGCACAGCACTTGCCCCTCGCCTGTACTGCGAAGGAGGCTCGGTCATGACCGCAGACATCGTTCGCCCCGCTCTCGTGGTAGGGATCCTGCTGGCCGCCGCCAGCTACGCGGCGACCAAGGAATGGCAGTGGCAGGCTGATTTGCCGTTCTTGCCGGTGGCCCAGATCGAGCGGATCGACGTTCCGCTCGAGCGAGCCGGCACCTGGCACACCGAGGCCGTGACGGTGCAGCCGGAGCAGATCTTCCAAGATTAGCGCGGACGTTCCCGGCCACCGCGGCATCCGCCTCAAGCGAAGGGATCGTTTCCCGCGTCCTCGTGCCAGACGTACTCCATGAAGCCGGCCGACTGGCGGGCCATGTTCACGCCGTGCAGGCGCGCCACCACCGAGAGCGCCATATCGATGCCGGCCGAGACCCCCGAGGAGGTGATCAGGTCACCGTCGTCTACCCAGCGGGCCTTGCGCTGCCAGCGCACGCGCGGGCCCTGCTGCACCACCCAGTCCCACGCCACCTTGTTCGACGTCGCGGGGCGGCCGTCCATGAGGCCGGTGCGCGCCAGCAGCGCGGAGCCGGTACAGACCGTGGTGGTCACGGCGGCGCGGCGGCTGGCCGCGGTCAGGGCCAGCAGCAGCGGGGCGTTGTTCACCGCCTGCCGCGTGCCGAAGCCGCCGGGGACCAGCAAGATGTCGTAGGCGGGCGCCTCCGCGAAGGCGTACCCGGCGTGGGTGGTCGGGCCCTCGCCGCTCTTGACCGGCCCCGCTTTCTCGGCGAGCGTGATGATCTCGAAGAGGCGCAGCCAGGAGCCATCCGGGCGCGGGATCCGGGCGCTCGCGAAGGCCTGCACGGGGCCGTAGACGTCGAGCACGGTGAAGCCGTCGAAGAGAGCCACCGCCACGCGGCGGATGGTGGGAGCGTCAGCCATCGTCATCGGACTATCGGCCGGGCGGTGACGGCTGTCAAGAATGCCGGCGAGGCCCCCGGCCGGCCCTCTCCCCTGAGGGGAGAGGGTCGATCAGGGGGAGATTCCGCGAAGGGTGAGGTCGCGGGCGCGGTGGCAGGCGACGAAGTGTCCGTGTTGGAATGTCGGGGCGTGGTGAAGAGGCGCTCGGTCTCGGCCATCTCCACGATCTGGCGACCGGATCGAATCGGCGCGAGTCTACGGGATTCCCACCACATTGACAAGCTGCCGGGCCGCGGGACACCATGACCGCCATGCGCGTGGTCGACTTGAGCTTCCCGATCGGGCCGCACTTCCGCTGGAAGGTCGCGAGCGAGCGACGCTCGACCCACGAGGCGGGGGCGAACTTCCAATCCACCGTCCTCACGGTGAGCTGCCACGCCTACACCCACGTGGACGCGCCCGTGCATTTCCTCCCGGGCGATCGCGACATCGCCTCCATGCCGGTGGACCAGTGGATGGGGGAGGCGGCGGTGGTGGATCTGACCCACCTGGGCGAGAATGCGGAGGTGACCGCCGCGGCGCTCGACCAGCACGCCGGGCACGTGCGGGCGGGCGACATCGTGTTGCTGCGCACCGACTGGCCCGCGCGCTGCGCGGTGGCGAGCGAGCGCTTCTGGAAGGACGCGCCCTATACCGGGGCCAGCGCCTGCGAGTGGCTGGTGGCGCGCGGGGTGAAGGCGGTGGGCTACGACTACCCACCCGACTTCTGCATCCGCACCTCGATCTTTTCGCCGGAAACCAAGGTGACGCGGGAGGAGTGCACGACGCACCACATCTTCTTCCCGAAGGGCATCACGGTGATCGAGTACCTGACGAACCTCGACCGGATCGGCGCGCCGCGCTGCCGCTTCATCGCCCTGCCGCTCCGCGTCACGGGCGCCGACGGTTCGCCGGTGCGCGCGATCGCCCTCGTGGACTGACCGCTTCGACTCGACGAAAGGCTCACCATGGACGTGGGAAAGGCCGTCGCCAAGCGCATCGCGGTGTGGGCCGTGCTCGGTCTGGTCGGCGGCGGCTTCGCCGCCGACATGTTCTGGCGCCAGAAGAGCGGTCAGGAGCAGGCCGCCCTGCGCGCGCAGCAGACCCAGGAGATGGACCGGCTCGCGGCGCAGATCAAGACCCTCAACGACGAGCTCGCGGCCGAGCGGCTGCGCCGCGAGGCGCTGGAGCGCTCGCTGAGCGAAGGCCGGAAGTAGTGTGGCGGGGGTGGAGGCCCGCCCTCCTGGCCGTGCTGGCCCTCGCGGTCGTGCCGGCGTGGGGGCAGCAGCCGGGGCGGGGGCGGAGTCTCCCGGCCGGGGTCGTCAAGGTGGTGAGCGGCGACACCATCCACGTCTTCGTCAACGGCGAGGTGGAGCGGGTGCGCTACATCGGCGTGACCGCCCCCGATCCCGGTGACGACGGCCAGGCCGGCGATCCCCTCGGCCGCGAGGCCCTGCAGTTCAACCGCGGCCTCGTGAACGCCAAGAACGTGCGGCTCGAGATGGACGCCCAGGAGCGCGACGCGGAGGGCCGGCTGCTCGCCTACGTCTGGCTCGGCGACGTGATGGTCAACAGCGAGATGATCGGACACGGCTTCGGCCAGGTGGTCACCGGGAGCCCCAACGTGCGCTACCAGGAGCTGCTCCTCCGTCGCCAGGAGGAAGCGCGCGTCGCGCGGCGCGGAATCTGGAAGAGTGCGGGGCCCGCGCCGCCCGCGCGGAGCGGTGCCGCCGGGGCGCCGCCGCCCGCCGGCGCGTCACCGCGGGTCGCTGGCGACCGCCCCGGGGTTGCGCCCCCGAACGGGTGGAGCTGCCCGCTCGGACACCCCATCAAGGGCGACTTCCGCACCTACTCGGCCGAGCGCTGTATCTACTACCTCCCGGGCAGCAGCACCTACGCCGAGAGCCGCACCGATCGCTGCTACGCCAACGAGGACGAGGCCCGACAGGACGGCTGCCGCCGCACGCACCGCTGATGGGCGCGCGTCTGATCCTGGTCGTGGACGTCGATACGGCGGTGCGGCAGTCGGTGATCGACGTGCTGAGCCTCGAGGGCCACGAGGTCGACGGCGCGGGCGACGCCGAATCGGTGCTGCTGCTGCTCGACCAGCGGCGCTACGACCTCGTCATCGCCGACCTGCGCATGCCGGCGCTGGAGGGCCCGCGCCTGCTCCTGGCCCTCGAGGAGCGCTTCGGCGACACCCTGCCCCGCCTCGTCTTCATGACCAGCCCGGCCTTCGATCCGCAGTACGGTGGCTTTCTGGCCGATCTGCGCGCGCCGCTGCTCATGAAGCCGCTCAAGCCGGGACGGGTGCTCGAGATGGTGGGACGGACGCTCGCCTCATGACCCGCTCGCGTCTCATCCTGGTGGTGGAGGACGAGGACAATCTCCGCGAGCTGATCGCCCACATCCTGTTGCTGGACGATCGTGAGGTCGACACCGCGCGCGATGGCGTGGAGGCGCTCTACCGCATCCAGCAGCGCACCTATGACCTGATCATCAGCGACCTGCGCATGCCGAACCTCGACGGGCCCGGTCTCCACAAGGCGCTGCGCGAGCACTACGGCCAGGCCTTACCCCGGGTGATCTTCGTCACCGGCCACGCGGAGGGGGACGACTACATGCCCTTCCTGGCCGAGACGGGTGATCCCGTGCTGACCAAGCCCTTCTCGGTGGAGGACCTGCGCACGCTCGTACAGTGGGTCCTGGAGACCTGACGATCAGATCGCCGGCGGGCCGCTGACGGTCGGGCTCACCTGGTCGAGCCCCATGCGCTCGAGCCAGAAGGTCATCCCCATCTCTTGAAACAGCTCGCGCGCGGTGGCCAGGTGGTGTTCCGCCTCCGCCGCGTCCCCCGCGCGGCGCGCGAGACGGCCGAGCCCCAGGTGGCCGCGCGCGACGAGCGGGCGCATCCCCAGCTCCTCGGCGAGGGCGAGCGCCGCCCGGTAGTGGCCGCGGGCTGGCGCCACGTCGGGCGGGCTCCCTTCCGCGGCCGCCAGCGCCAGCAGGCGGCGCGCGTACACCATGTTGCCGCGCTCCTTGTGCGCCTCCGCCAGCGCCAGGGCCCGCCGCCCTTCCGCGGCGGCCGCGGCGGTCTGGCCCGCGAGCAGGCGCACCTCGCCCAGGTGGGTGACGAGCAGGGAGAGGCGGCCGAGGCGCTGCATGCTCTGGGCCTGTCGCACCCCGCGCTCGGCGAGCTCGAGCGCGTCCGCGAGCCGGCCGGTCAGCGCGTACACCAGCGCGAGATCACCCGCGAACGGAGGGTAGAACGCGGGCATGTCCGCGCAGAGCGCGACACCCCGCTCGAGCACGCCCTTGGCCTCCCACATCTGCCCGCGGCGGACCAGGGTGCCGCCGAGTCCGAGCAGCGCGTAGGTGACGCTGTAGGTGTCGCGGCGCGCCTCCGCGAGCCGCACGCCTTCCTCGGCCACGCACAGAGCTTCCTCGAACTGGCCCAGCTCGGCCAGACTCCAGGCCAGATGCGAGCGCGTGAGCACGGCGGCGATGCCGGGCAGGCCAAAGCTCTCGCCGCTCGCGGAGGGCGGGAGCAGCGCCAGGTTGCGGCGCAACACCACCAGGGCCTGGCGATAGTCGCCGAGGGCGCGGCGGCCGGCCCCCACGTTGTAGTTGCCGACCGCCTGGAGACCCATGTCCTGCGTCTGCTCGGCGATGGCGAGCGCGCGCTCGCCCACGCGCGCGGCGTCGTCGGAGGCGCCCATCTCCCAGTGGACATTGCTCTCGAAGGAAAGCGCGCGCGCCAGCCGCGGCTGGTCGCCGAGCAGCTCGGCGAGCCCGGCCGCCTCGCGGAGCACCGTCACGCTGCGCGCGTGCTGGCCGAGGGGCACGAGCGCGTTGTGCAGATCGCAGCGAAGATCCACCCCCAAGCCTCGCTCCATGGTGTCCGCCGGCCGGTGAGTGAGGGCGGCGAGCGCGCGATCGAAGAAGGACACGCTCTCCCAGCTCGCCATGCGCTGGAGCGTTCGGGTCCCGGCCTGGCGGCAATAGCCGACCGCGCGGTCCCACACCTCACCGAGGAAGGAGTGGTGGGCCAGCCGCTCGGTCTGCTCGACCAGCCGGGCTTCGTAGAAGCGCTCGATGGCCTCGAGGATCCGCGCGTGCAACCCGCGCCGCCGCTCGTGCAGCAGGCTCTCGTAGGCCACGTCGTGCACCAGGGCGTGGCGGAAGCCGTAGACGAGGTCGGGGAAGAGCGCGCGCTGATCGAGGAGGCCCGCGGCCTGAAGCCGGTCGAGCCCGCGCCGCACCTCCTCGACCGGCTCGTCGGCGATGGTCTCGAGCAGGCGCGCCTCGACCTCGTCGCCGATCACGGACGCGGCCTGCAGGAGGCGCTTGTCCTCGTAGCGGAGCCGGTCGATCCGCGAGGCGATGGTGGCCCGCACCGTCGCCGGGACCTCGAGGGCCAGGGTCGGGCGCGTGAAGCGATAGGCGCCGGGCTCTCCGATCAGCGCGCCGGTCTCGACGAGGGTGGCCACGCACTCCTCGAGGAAGAGCGGGTTGCCGTTCGCGCGCTCCGCGACCAGCCGCTTGAGCGGGATGAGCGCGGGGCCCGCGCCGAGCAGCGCGTCCAGCAAACCGCCGCTGGCGTCCGGCTCGAGCGCGTCCACGCGCACCTCGGTGAAGCCGGCATGGCTGCTCCAGCGCTCCACGTATTCGGGCCGGTACGTCGAGGCCACGAGCGTGAACGGGGGCAGCGCCTCCACCAGCGCGCTCATCGCGGCGTGCGTCTCGGAGTCCACCCATTGCATGTCCTCCAGGATCATCACGAAGGGCTGGAGCCGTCCCTGCCGGGCCACCAGCCGGTGCACCGTCCGCATGACGTGCCGGCGGCGGAGCGCCGGATCCATTCCGGTGAAGCTACCGTCCTGCGGCACCCCGAGCACCCAGAGGATGGCGGAGACCCCGTCCTCCAGCTCCGGATCGAGCGCGCGGAGCCGGGTGGCCACCTTTTCCCGAATGGTCGCGGCATCGTCACCGGCCTCGACCTGGAAGTAGCGGCGATGCAACTCCACGCCCGGGCGATAGCCGGCGGCCCGGCCGTAGGAGACCGCGGGCGCCTCGATGACGAGGCAGCCGCGAGCGCGGCAGCGCCGGGCGAACTCGAGGCAGAGGCGCGACTTGCCCACCCCCGCCTCGCCCACCATGGAGACGACCTGGCCACTGCCCGCCAGCATCGCGTCCAGCGCTCCATCGAGCCGCGTCAGCTCGGCCTCCCGCCCCATCAGCGGCGAGCGCGCCCGTCCGGCGGAAGCCGCGTCGAGGCGTGAGCGGATCGGCACCGCTCCGTTCACCTCGTGCACCTCGACCGGCGCCTGCAGTCCCCGCACCGGCACCGGCCCGAGCGGGCGCGTGGTCACCCGGCCCCGGGCGAGCGCCACCGTGTGGTCCGTCGCGAGGATCGAGGCGGGCTTGGCCATCTGCTCCATCCGGGCGGCCAGGTGCACCGTCTGCCCCACCGCGGTGTAGGTGAACGAGAGATCGCTGCCGATGGAGCGAACCACCACCTCGCCCGAGTTGAGGCCCACGCGGATCAGTAGCGGCAGGCCCAGGGAGCGCTGCACCTCGTCCCCCAGGGCGGTGGCCTGCGTCTGCATGCGCAGGGCCGCGTAGCAGGCCCGCACCGCGTGATCCTCGTTGGCCAGCGGCGCGCCGAACAGCGCCATGATGCCGTCGCCCACGACCTGGTTGACGGTCCCCTCGTAACGATGGACGGCCTCCATCATCAGCTCGCGGACCCGGTCGAGGATGGGCCCGACTTCTTCCGGATCGCGGTCTCCGAGCATGTCGACGAACCCGTGGATGTCGGCGAAGAGCACCGTGACCTGCTTGCGCTCGCCTTCCAGCGCGGCCCTGGCGTCGAGGATGCGCTGGGCGAGGTGCGGCGGGGTGTAGGCATCGGGAGAGGCGAAGCGCGCCGGCTCGGCTCCGCCGAGCCGGGCGCCGCAGGCGGGACAGAAGCGGGCGCCCTCGGGAGCCGCGTGTGTGCAGCGCGAGCACGCGTTCATGTGGAGTCGCAGTCTACCATCGCGACCGCCGCGGGCTTGACCGGCCCGCGATTCGGCGCGAAGCTAGAGCGCATGAAGGGGATCTCGGCGCTCGGTCTGGCCGCGGGGCTGGTCGCGTCGGTGCTGTCCGCGGCCGACGCCCAGAGCGCGGTGCAGGCCTACCAGCGCGCGCTCGCTCAGGTGTGCCAGCGGCAGGTGACCCCGGAGCTGGTCCGCCTGTATCAGGAGGCGCTCAAGGAGATGGAAGCGTCCGGCAAGGGCTATGGACGGGACTCCAACTTCCACGGGCTGCGCGATCCCTACCTCGCCTACAACGACTGCTGGCAGATGCCCTCGTTGCCCCGCTGACCCGGGTCAGCGGCCCGCCGTCTCGACGGCGGGCGTCTCGATGTGCTCGGCGCGAATCCCCAGGCCGACCACCCGCGCCGGGAGCCGGCGCAGGATGGCGCAGCGCGCGAGGAGTCGGACGAGGAGCGGAGGAGCAAGGTTGCCGCGCCCGCCGCGCAGGACCCGGGTGATGATGCGCCGCTGCATCGCGATCTGGAGCCCCTGGGTGACGCGGGTCGGCCACTGGCGCCGCCGCTGCACCCGGCCCAGGTGATCGGTGGTCAGGCGGTTCTGGTAGAGCGGCTGCCAGAGCAGATTGGCCGCGGCCACCGCGTCCTGGATCGCCAGGTTGATGCCGACACCGCCGACGGGCGACATGGCGTGCGCGGCATCGCCGATACAGAGCAGCCCAGGACGGTACCAGCGCCGCAGCCGGTCGACCTTGACCGTGAGCAGCTTGACGGCCTCCCAGTCCCGGATCTCCCCCACCCGGCCGGCCGCGAACGGCACGAGCGCGGCCACCGACGCGCGGAATGCGTCGAGCCCGCCCCGGCGGATCTCGTCCGCTGCGCCCTTGGGGATCACGTACCCGCACTGCCAGTGCTGGCCGCGGTTGATCAGCACGAAGATCCGGCCGGCGTCGAAGCGGCCCATGCTGGCCTCGGGATCCGACGGCCGGCGCGAGAGCGTGAACCACAGCACGTCCATGGGGGCACCCAGGTCCTCCACGCGCAGGCCGGCCTGCTCGCGCAGCACGGAGGAGCGCCCGTCGGCCGCGACCACCAGGTCGGCGCGGATCTCGAGAGGCCCCGCGGGCGTGGTCGCGCGAACCCCGGCCACCCGCCCGGCCTCCTCGATCAGGCCGGTCGCTTCGGCCCGCATCTCGAGCCGGAAGGCCGGATAGCGCGCGGCCCGCCGGGCCAGGAAGTCGAGGAAATCCCACTGGGGCATCATGGCGATGAACTTGCAGCGGGTGGGCAAGTGCGTGAAATCGGCGACGATGACGGTGGAATCGCCGACCTGAGCGATCAGCCGCTCCACCTCCTGATGCGGCAGCGTCAAGAACTCCTCCAGCAGCCCCAGCTCGTGCATCAGCTCGAGCGTGGAGGGGTGGATGGTGTCACCCCGGAAATCGCGGAGGAAGTCGGCGTGCTTCTCCAGCACCACGACGGAGACGCCGGCCCGCGCCAGCAAGAGCCCCAGCATCATGCCGGCGGGCCCGCCGCCCGCCACCGCGCACGCCACTGTCCGGGACCGGACCGTCATGGTCCGTCAATGTTACAATGCCCGCGCGCTGCCCGTCCAAACCGGGAGCGGATACCTGCGAAATCGGTTAGGATCTCCCAATGGCCAATCCAGGAGAGGCGCAGGTTCGAGTTTATCGCGCGGCGGACGCGCCACCGGGCGCGCTCGCCGGCGAAGCGGTGGCCGTGCTCGGCTACGGGCATCTCGGCCGCACCGCCGCGCTCAACCTGCGCGACTCCGGCGCCAAGGTGCGCATCGGCAACCGCGACGACGAATACGCCGAACAGGCGCGGGCCGACGGCTTCGAGGTGGTGCCGATCGTGGCGGCGGCCGGCGACGACGTCGTCTACGTGCTGCTGCCCGACGAGGTCGTCCCCACCCTGTTCGATTCCCATATCGCCCCCGCGCTCCGTCCCGGCAGCGCGATCGCCTTCGGCTCGGGCTACAGCCTGGCCTTCGGCCTCATCCATCCGCCCGCGACCATCGACGTGCTGCTGGTGGCCCCGCGCATGGCGGGCAACACCGCGCGCGCGCGCTATCTGGAGGGCCAAGGCTTCTGGGCCTGCGTGGGCGTGGAGGCCGACCGCAGCGGGCGCGCGCAGCAGCGCATGCTCGGGCTCGCCGACGCGCTGGGGGTGCTCCGCGCGGGCGCGGTGCAGATGACGGCCAAGATGGAAGCCACGCTCGATCTCTTCGTCGAGCAGTCGGTGGGCGCGGTGCTCGGCATGGCGATCATGATGGCCTTCGAGGTCGCGCGCGACGCGGGGGTGCCGGCGGAGGCGCTGGTGCTCGAGATGTACATGTCCGGCGAGATGGAAGCGGTCTTCCAGTCCTTCCGGGAGACCGGCTTCTTCCGTGCCTCCGAGGACCACGGCCCCACCGCGGTGTTCGGCGGCCTCACTCGCTCGCTCGAGATGGACCGCGAGGCGATGGCGGAGGGCTTCCGCAAGGTCTTCGACGACATCAAGAGCGGCGGCTTCGCCCAGCGCTTCCAGGAGGAGGCTCGGAACGGCTACCCGATGCTCGAGTTCGCCCGGGCCATGATGCACGGCGGCTCGCCCATCACCGAGGCGGAAGACCGGATCCGCCGGCTGGCGTCACCGGACGCGCCGGGCTCCAGCACAGGAGGTGCCGCATGAGCTTCGCCCTGCGCATCCTCGCCGTGATCGTGTTCGTCCTCGCCGTGGCCGGCGTCGCCCCGGTGCCGATGACGCCGCTCGGCCTCGCCCTCTGGTGCGCCTCGACGCTGCCGCCGCGCACCACGTCGACCTGAACCAATCAGGGTTGTAGCCGCGTCCCGCGCCACGAGCCGCCGGTGAAGCCGGCTTCGGTGGGCTGCAGCGCACGCGTCCACACCGCGCGATCGTGGGCGCGCCCCGGCTGGCCGACCCACAGCTCCACCCGCTCCGCCCACACCCGGTAGCCGCCCCAGCGCGGCGGCCGTGGCACCTCCGTGCCGTGCCGGCGCTTCAGGGCCGCGATCCGCTCGAGGAAGGCGGCGCGCGAGGCGATGGGCCGGCTCTGCTCGCTGGCCGCCGCGGCCAGCCGCGCGTCCGCCGGCCGCGTGTTCCAGTAGCGCTCCGAGTCGGCCTCGGGCGCCCGCGTGACCGGCCCCTCCACACGAATCTGTCGCTCGAACACGTCCCAGTGGAACACTACCGCCGCCCGCGGATTCCCTTCGAGCGCTTGTCCCTTGGCGCTCTCGCGGTCGGTGTAGAAGACGAGCCAGCCCTCGATGGGGTCGAATCCGCGGCAGATGACCATCCGGGCGGTGGGACGGCCGTCGGCGTCCACGGTGGCCAGGGCCATCGCGGTCGCGCTCTTCATCACCGGCGCCGCCTCCTCCAGCCAGCGCGCGACGAGCGGCAGCGGATCGGCGGGCAGAATCTCGGGGAGCGGCTCTCTCATCTCAGCGCCCCGTCGCCTGCTGCGGGTCGAGCCAGTCGCGCAGCCCGTCGGCCACCATGTTGAAGCCGAGCACGGCGGCCATGATGGCCACGCCGGGGAAGATCACCATCCAGGGGGCCTGCACCATGAAGCCGCGGCCGTCGGCGAGCATGAGGCCGAGCGACGGCGTGGGGGGCCGTACGCCGACGCCCAGGAAGGAGAGCGAGGCCTCGACGAGGATCGCGATCGCCATGAGCACCGAGGCCTGGACCAGCACCGGGGTCGCCGCATTGGGCAGGATGTGCCGCAGCACCAGGCGGGGGACCGCGGCGCCGAGCGCGCGGGCGCCGTCGACGTAGAGCTCCACCTTGACGGCCAGCACGGCGGCGCGGACCACGCGCGCCACGATGGGCGTGTAGACCACCGCGAGGGACAGGGCGACCAGGGCGACGCCGGTGCCGAAGACACTCATGAGGGCGATGGCGAGCAAGATGGCGGGAAACGACATCAGTACGTCGAGCGGCCGCATGATGAGCTGGTCGAGCGGACCCTCCGCGTAGCCCGCGACGAGACCGAGGGGAAGGCCGGCCAGGAGGGCCAGGCCCACCGAGGCCAGGGCCACCCCGAGGGAGACGCGGTAGGCGTGCACGACCCGGCTCAGGATGGACCGGCCGAGGTCGTCGAAGCCGAAGGGCTCGGCCCACGTGGGGGCACGCAGGGCCTGGTCCTTGGCGATCTCGGTCGGGCTGCCCGGCAGGACGTGGGAGGCCAGGACCGCGGTGAGCGCAAGCGTCCCCACCACGAGGAATCCCGCCAGCGTGACCCCGCGGTGCCGCGCCGGCAGCGCCTCTCGGACGGCGCGCCAGATCATCGGCGCCGCACCCGGGGGTCGATCACGCCGTAGAGGACGTCGGTGACGAGGTTCACCAGCATGAACATCGCGCCGATCACCAGCACCGTGCTCTGCACCACCGGATAGTTGCGCTCGAGCACCGCGTCGAGGGTCATCCGCCCGACCCCGGGCAGGGTGAAGATCATCTCGACCACGATGGCGCCGCCCAGCATGTAGCCGACCTGGAGCCCGAGCACGGTCACGATCGGGATGGCCGCGTTGGGCAGCACGTGGCGGAAGAGGATGGCGCGCTCGCCCAGGCCCTTGGCGCGTGCGTACTGGACGAACCCCCGGTGCATGGTGTCGAGCACCGCGGCGCGGGTGAGCCGCCCGAGCACCGCGGCGCGGCTCACCGCGAGGGTGAGGGCGGGGAGCGCGAAGTGGATGAGGTTCTCGATCGGGCTCTCCGCGAACGGCACCCAGCCCCCCGAGGGCAGGAGCCCGGCGCTGAGCGAGAGCCCGAGGATGAG
>Ga0207684_10002175_pt1 | contig 20062 bp, 19 predicted proteins | sample KBSK5501metaG_FD_184342 | JGI IMG/M metagenome (GOLD analysis project Ga0207684, IMG submission 184342) | Corn, switchgrass and miscanthus rhizosphere microbial communities from Kellogg Biological Station, Michigan, USA - KBS K5-50-1 metaG... | ecosystem: Host-associated > Plants > Roots >...
AACGCTGGCTTTCAAAGGGCCTGGATCGGGGCCGCTGGGGTGAGCACGGCAGCATTCTCGCCGGCGGAGTTGAAGGCGAAGATTCTCGAGATGATGAAGTCAGGCATCAGCGAGGAGACGGTCGCGAGCTACGTGCGAAGCGTGAAGGTCACCCGACCGCCGAATGCGGAGGAGATTCTGGACTGGAAGAAGACCGGGGTAGCAGAATCGGTGATCCGGGCGGCAGTCCAGGAGAGGCGCTGACGGGTTGTATCGAGACGAACCCCGGCGGCGTAGGTTCCCCGACTAGCCCGCCACAGCCGGAACCGCCTCCTGACCCACCCCCCTAGTGGCCGCCGCCTTTCGCCTTCGGCGACTCGAGTTCCACAAACACTCGTCGTAACCTGGTTTGGTTCCGGGGTCGAGCGAGTCCATGAACGGTGCGACACAACTAGGTTCGTGTAGGAAGAGCCGTCTGCCCGGGTTGGCCGGACTCGCGAGGACATGCCAAAACGAGGCGACGCCGGTCCCGATCTCTTTTCCGCAGTGGGCGCAGGGGGGTAGAGATCAACGGTTCGATGATCATCGTGACCGTGTATTGAACCACCGAGACCTGAGAAAAGGAGGAAGAGCACCGTGAACGAGACCCTGACTTACGTGACCAGCAGGCCGAAGAGCAACACCGGGGTTGGCACCCCCGGCGCCCTTTGCGACCGCTGCGGCTCGCCAATGAAACTGCGGCATTCGACCCCCCGTGAATCCCTACCACTACACCCTCAGCGGATTGAAGAACGCCGTGCTGGTTGGAATTGAGGTCTGGCAGTGTCGGGCTGCCCTGCCGAAATGCCGATCATCCCCCGCGTCTGCGAGCTCCATCGCGTGATGGCTGACAGCCTGATTGGACAGCCAGAACCGCTGTCTGGGGATCAGATTCGTTTCCTTAGGAAGAGCATCGGCCTGGCCGCGCGGAAATTTGCCGCGTTGTTGCAAGTCGATCCCGCGCATTTGTCCAGAGTCGAAACCGGCAAGATCAAGAGGCTCGGGATTATGCACTTGACAAAGGTAAAATAGGAGCGTACCCTATGAAACATGAAGAAAAGAGACGTGCTACCGCCGACGCCAGAGGGCCTAACCCTCGATGAGATCAGCCGCCGCTTCTCGACCGACGAGAAAGCTAGGATCTACTTCGAGAGCATCCGGTGGGAGAACGGGCGGTTCTGCCCCCACTGCGGGAACGCCGACGAAGAACGGATCTACCGCATCACGGCGAACGTGGCCAAGAAGGTCCGCGCTGGCCTGTACGAATGCGGCGAATGCGAGAAGCAGTTCACGGTCACGGTGGGGACCATCTTCGAGGATTCCCATATCCCGCTGCGAAAGTGGCTCGTCGCCTGGTACATGCTCTGCGCGTCGAAGAAAGGAGTCTCCGCGCTCCAGATGCAGCGCATGTTGGGGCTCGGCTCCTATCGTTCGGCCTGGTTCATGATGCATCGCATCCGGTACGCGCTCCAGCAGCCAGAATTTAAGGACTTGATGAAGGGAACCGTCGAAGCGGATGAGACCTGGATTGGAGGAAAGGCGAAGGGTGTCGGATCTGGAAAGTACCGGCCAAAGAAAACGCCCGTCATGGCCTTGGTCGAGCGTGGCGGGAAAGTGCGCTCGCGTGTTTTGGATCGCGTTGACGCGAGCAACGTCTCGGCGGTTCTAAGAGAAAACGTTGCGCACCGCGCTAAACTCATGACGGACGACGCCCGCGTTTACGATCTGGTCGGGACGCGGTTCCCATCGCACGAAGTCGTGAACCACTCCAAGGGCGAATACTCCCGCCCCAGTGAAGCAACCGTCAAGCCGAAGGGCGGCAGGGTTCACACAAACACGGTGGAAGGGTTCTTTGCGAATCTGAAGCGCGGGTTGACTGGCGTTTATCACCACGTCGAGAAGAAGTACCTGCCGCTGTATCTGGCTGAGTTTGACTTCCGCTACTCCGAGCGAGAGACGACGGACGGAGCGCGGACAAACGAGGGCGTGAAAAAGATTAGCGGGAAGCGGCTGACTCTGGTCACGCCACGGCGTAAGGAGTAGAGTGGGGGCGCCGGGATTCGGACCCGGACGGGGTGACAGCCCCGTCAGCTTCCAAAGCTGATGCGTCTACCGTTCCGCCACGCCCCCAAAGGCTACTGCCTTGGCTTGATCGATTTATAGATCCCCCGATTTTCGCTGCTGATTTGGCCAGCCGCCTTCAGTCTTGCCACGGCGGCCCGAATGGTGCCGGCCTTGGCACCCGTAATACCCACAAGATCAGCGACCCTGAATTCACGCTCGATTTCCGCGTCAACAGCGGCGAGAATCTTCGTCTCCAGGGCCTGGGTTGTCCCTGCCCCCGGAGCGAACCGTGCGAGTTTGGACTCCAATTCCTTAATCTGGTTCTCCAGCTGCCATTTCCGCTCTTTCAGCTGCCCGAGCTTCTCGGCCAGTTGCCTGATTTCTTGCGCCTTGTTCATCGGCTGCGCCTCATTACAGACCGATCATAGCAGACAGTCGGGCCATTTTGAAGGAAACGCTGGTGCGTTTTTTGGCGACGTAGCGAAATCTGGTAACATTGGCGCGATTGTACGGGAACGGGCAACGCCCGTCCCGCCGCGTCGGGAGAGGAGGGTAGTAATTGAGGGTCGGAAGAAGCAAATCTAAACGGGGTGGGCCACTTCGGATTCCCGTGAAATTCGACGAGGCGATGGCCGTCGCTGTCCACCTAAAACCTCCGCTAAAGAAGCGGAAGAAAAAAGCCGGCGGGAAGGCCGGCCAAAAAAGGAAGTAAAACTATGGCTACCGTATCACCCTGGTACTCCACGCGGAAGGGCGAAGACCGTCATCACAACAATACGCTCTGCACCGAGGGGAACAATATCGAGGTTTATTACCGCAAGCCGGGGACAGGCGGTCACCCGCTTTGCACTCACTGCGCGAAGCTCAACGCCCAGGGCAAGTAGATTCTCTCTCCCGGCCCCCCACATCTTGGGGGGCCGGGTTTTTTAGCCATCGCTGAAATCCCGGGGTTTCGGCCTGTTCTTGAACCTCAATCAATCGTTCCCTCGGAGAGAACGTGATCTCCCACCCCGGCCCCGTCAGCTCGCCAGCTTGAACTGTCCAGAAGCGTCGAAGACTGAAGACAGGAAGTCCGTGCTTCATCGCGACCGATACGGCTCTTAAGCCCTCCTCCTGGCCGCCGTAGAAGCGAATCGTAGGCTCAGTGAAGGCATGCCCTTCCCCGCCGCTGCATGATTCGTAGGTTTCGATCCCGGCTTCTTGAAGGACGAGGACGGCGTAGCTGATCTCCCTGTCGAGCGGCAGGGAATATCTGTTCCGGAATGCCCCTAGAACGTCGCCGTCGCTCATTCGAGCACCCGCGAGTGTAGCACCGTCGCAACCCGGCCTGTCGCGCCCGCCGACGGTTCGCTATTTCTTCTTAGGCTGCTGTCGGCGCTTCCTCGGAATGGGCTCAGTTGAACCTTGAAAAATGTCCCCTTCGTCCGCGCCGTAAAGCTCATTCTTCGTCAAGGGCCGGCTCAGCCTAAAAAGTAGAAGTTGCGCTGGCCTGTCCTCCCCGGCCACCAATACAACCGGCAAGCTTCCATGATTGGACATCTCCAGCGCGATGGTTCCATCAAAGCCTGGGTCGATCTTTGGAGCCGTGAAATGCATGCTGATACCTAGCCTTGCATATCCGCTCCTGCCCTCGATTAGCCCCGCCAGGTTGCTTGGAAGGCAAACACTCTCCAGTGTTTGCCCGAGAACAAAACCACCCGGTTCGATGGTGAAGCTGTCGCTCTCCTTGTGGTCCCAAACGTCTGGAGAGTCCCAGATGGACGGATCGGCCCGAACCGCCTGAATGTATTTGAAGGCGTTCGTATCCTTGAACGTTGTGAACAGGCGCCCGATATGTAAATCTATCGAAACCTGCTTGACCTGCTTTGGGTCAATCTTCGGGTCAAATCGCAGCCTGCCCCGTTTAATCTCCTCAAGAATGTCACGCCGGGACAGTAACAAGACTCACCTGCGTTTTGTCCTTCCGAATTACCCTAGAAGATGCGACCGAATGGCCGGGCAGGCTTACCTCGATAGTCTTGCCATTGGCGGAAATGACGCGAGCCTGAATCTCAGTCTCCCCGTTCTCGATGGGCTCCTTCAAATAGCGCACGTTTACGAATCCAACCCACGGTCCGTTGGGTGTGTCAACGCGGACTACACGCTCATTTGAGAATGGGCCGGGTTTAACCTTGCAAGAAATCCAAACGAACGATCCGGTCTTCGGTGTGGCCATGCTTTCTCCTAATCAAAAACACCGATCCCCCAGAGGAGGAAACCGGGTAGACATTGGATAGACCTGAACTCTGACAGCCTCAAGAACGTAGTGACGGGACAGAGTAATCCCCTCATGGCAGGGATTCGCGGAGCGCCAGCGTGTCTCTCCTTCCTCTGCTCTGAGTCGTGTCCCGGAATGAGTCTCGCAAAACCCAGAGGCGTTGGTCAATAGAATTCTCTGAGTCTACCTCGGCGTCCGGCGTCCTCTCGAGAGGGCTACCGTAACGTCCGGCCTGTCACGTGGGCCGATGTTTCGTCGGCGCTCCTCAGTCCTCCTGATCCTCGACGAATTGAACGTCTAAGCTTCGTGCGTAGGCTAGGCATTCGGAGATCCGCCACTTCTTCGGGCTCGTTTGCCTGATCTGAATCCAAAGCCGGTTCTTACCGGCCCTCTTCGCATCCGCCGGTGAAGCGGTAATCGTTAGCCCGTCGATCTCCGCCAGCACCTCGCCCCTAACCTTCGTCTTTTTCTCTTTCATTTAAATAGGATACCCGGCCTCTTCCCTTTGTCAAGTGCATAATCCCGAGAGGCTTGGAGCACCTGCCGACAGGCTCCCGCGGTTGATCATCCTGGCAGAGGGCCGCGGAGGGGAGATGGTTCGCCAGAAGCTTCTCGAGGTCGCCAAGACGATCCAGGCTGAAAAGGACGCGAAGAGAAAGTCCCGCCGAGCGCGACGGCAGCCGCTACTTTTCACCTTGAAGGGAAATCGCTGGGCGGCTTGAGTACCCTGACCATGGACGTAATGAACTTCGACTGTCCCTACTCCAATGTGCCGCTTCCGCTGCGCCCCTAAACGCGACGCGAATTGACGCTCGAGGCAGCCTTGCACCGGCAGCGGCCGGCGGTTCGAGCTCGAGCGAATCGTCGATCGGTTGGGTTGGACGCGAGGTCCGTACCTCCGAAGGGCACCCGAGCCGATAACGCTCCAGGCAGCGCGTACAATCTTTGTGGCCGGATAGGGTCGGCTAGCTACCGCACCTAATCCGTGGCACCTCCGCGCCGCCGCGGGCCCGGCCAGTTTCTTCTCCCTTGGCACGGATGAAGGGCGTGGAAATGGATCCACGAATCGGGAAGGCCCTTGAGCAATCAAAGGTCGCGCGATGGCTGCTCGATCGCGAGGCTGATCCGCAGCGGCTCGCAGAGTACTCCTCGCACGCTATCGATCGAATGAAGGCGGAGGAGGTGCAAAGGGGAAGGCGAGGTCAGTCGGGGCGGCGGCAGGGCCAGTCCTACGCGAAGAGACTCCGCGCGGCAGGGGAAGAAGCGTTCTCGCGATTCTTTAACGAGTCCGAGTTCTACTGGGGTCCGGCTGACCCGAAACGTGTCCGGCTCGAAACCGACGTTGCTGTATACGCTCGCACCTCCAGCAGGCTCGCTGAAGCGGCCGAGCAGGGGAAGATCAGGACTGAGAATCGCCCTCACGCAGAGGCCGTCGCGTCGCGTCGCGTTCTCCTTATGTACGTTCACGAGATAGCTGGCGAGTGGGCATGGAAGCCCGTGTTAGAGCTTCTCGAGGACTGCGCGAATGCGGTCGACTTGGATCTGGAAGCGATCCGGTTCACGGCCGAGGGTTTCAAGCAAGAGACCTACAGATTCCGCCGGGAACAGCTTCGCCTCGATCGCGCAAATGAGGCTGCCGAGGAAGAGATTCGTCAGCTATCGCGGCAGATCGTCCAAACGCGCAAGAGACCGGAGCCCGAGAAGAGCCTGCCGCCTGACTCCGCTAGAGTGACAAAACGGCGACCAAAAAAGACGCTGGCCTGTCACTGACACTGATCTCCGTGGCCCCTACTCTGAAGGGGCCGTGTCTGCCGAAACAGTTTCAGTAAAACGTCGCCTCCCTCCTCTCACTGAATCTCGCGCTGAGCGTCTCGCGGCGCAAGTCCCGTTGGTTTCGCTCGCGCACGAGTCAGGGATTCCTCTCGTTGTGCTCTCCGAGGCAGAGAGAAATCTGCGCTGCCTGAATCCCGAGCAAGAACGCGCTCGTCGCGAGGCGCTCCGGAAACTCGCTGTACGTGACGACGTCGTCGTTCCGTCGAGAGTAGAATCTGGCCATGGACTTCTCGAGCAGCAAAGCCCCGCCGAAGAAACCGCCGACGCCGCAGCCGCAGCCGCCTACGCCAACAAGCGCGCCCGGAAAGCAGGTGGGCAAGAAGTTCTACGTGAAAATCCTCGCGGAGCCGCAGAGCCAGCCGCCAGAGTTACTCCCCCCGCCGAAGAAGCCGACCAGGTAGTCGCGCGCCAGCGCGAGGCTGCGGCCCGCGCCAGGCAAAAAGGATTTGAGGCGCGCCCAGCGGGCGCAACCGATGGCGAAACCTCGCAGTCTAGAGTCGGCGAGCAAGCACGGGAAACGGCCGGGCCACCTGTGGAGCGGTCGCCATGAAAAATGGAAAGGCCGCCCGGCAAGGCGGCCAGAACAGAAGAACGACAACGCCTCGAATCCTACCCCAGTACGACGCTGGCAGGGGTGGGACGTGATCGGGCTGCCGGTCCTGAGCCTCGCGGCGAAGCGGGCTTCCGCCGCTGGCGTGGTGCTGGATGAGATCACCAAGGGCGCTGAGCCGGATCCGATCTTCGCGCTCGAAGTGGCGGAGAAGCAGCTGCGTTCCGCCTTCTTCAGCGTCCGGCAAGAGCTGCTATCCCGACGCCGCCGCGGGAAGCTCGCAGCATGAGAATCGCCGAGGATGCCGCCGAACCCGGTCAAGGGGGACGCGAAGTGAGTGCCGAAGCCAACCCGCCCAAGACCCCCGAGGCATGGGTCGCGATGCTCACTGACGCGGACCGGAGTTTCAGGGAGAAGACCTACGCCGAGGCCAAGGACGTTCTCTCGCCGATTCTTTTCGCTGCGCCCGAACACGGCATCGAGTTGCACGAAGCCTCACGAGCCTGCCGGGCCGCGCTTCGCAGACGTTACCCGTTCGAGCACGCGGCCTCCTCGGCCTCGGCACGAAAGTCTCCCCTTCGTTCTTACACGGCTGCGCAGCTCCATGCGCTGGCCATGACCCGACCTCCCCGTGAGCTGATCGTCTCGCCTTTCATGGCGAAGTACGAATCCGTCTTCCTCTACGCCTACAAGGGCCACGGCAAGACCTGGGTATCGCTCGGTGCGGCGATGGTCTGCGCACACGGCGAAGGCGGACGGTTTTTGAACTTCGAGGGCGTGGGTCCGGGCGTGGCCACGTTGTTCGTGGACGGCGAGATGTTCACCACCGACCTCGATCAGCGGGTGGAGGACATCAAAAAGTCGTCCCCAGGCCTCGAACCTGGCGACCTGCTCCACCTCTGGACGCCAGACGCGCAAGACGACGCCCACACCATCCTGAACCTGTTCTCCGAGGAGGGCCGCCGGATGCTCGAGGACCACATCGCGGACATTTACGACGAAACGGGACAGGTCATCGAGCAGATCTTCCTCGACAACATGGCAAGCCTGCTCCACGGCTGGGAAGAGAACGAACAGAAGAGCTGGCTCGAAATCTCGCCGTGGCTTCTGCAACTGCGGGCGCAGCGGCGGGGCAATTTTTGGGTCCACCACGCGGGCAAGACACTCGATTATCGGGGCAACTCGGCGATGATTGGGAGCATGCACGCGATCTTGAAGGTCGCGCGCCCGAAGGACGCCGCGCCAGGTGCCAGCTTCGACTTGACCTACGAGTACACCAGGGCCAAGCCGGCCGGCCTGCAGAACTTCAACGCCCGCCTCGAGGGTGATGTGTGGACGGTGGAAACAACGGGGCAGGTTGCCGACGAGCTCATCCGCATCCTGACCGGGCAAGGGCTAAGCCTTCGGGTGATCGCCGACCAGATCGGGAAGGGCAAGAACGCCGTGGCACTGGCACAGAAGCGCCTCGGTCTGAAGCCCCGAAAGGGCGACGAATGAACCCTAACTGCCGGAGTCCCGAAAAACTGTCCCTCCCGCCGGGGGTTATACCCCCACGGCGGGACAACGGGGCTCTCGATCGGGACACGGGACGGGACACAAGCGGGACAGAGAAACAGAATTCCGAGAAAAAACACGTTTCAGCCGGGACACAGAGCGGGACAAACGCGGGGCACCACCTATTGCGCGCGGGACGAGGAGCGGGACAGTGCTTTCCGCGGTGCGCCACTTGACGAGCGACGCGCGCGTTGACGCCCGAGGGTTCCTTCGCAAGACCCTCGCCTGTGGAGAACAGCGGGCCGCGTCCGTCCTTGCCGAGGCCAGGTCCCAGAACCTCTCCGAGCGAACCCTTCGCCGCGCCTTCCGCGACCTCGGCGGCCACGCCCGCAAGGCAGGCTTCGGAGCAGGGGCGGCCTGGATGTGGCGACTGCCCAGTGAGGCGAAACCGGATCCCCCGGCCCCAACCATCGGAACTCAACCCTTCGCCTCCCTTCCCGGTCATCGGCTAGATCCCTGTCAGCTCTGCCACCGCATCCGTGACGTGGCCCTCGTCGAAGTTGCCCCAAAAACGGCCATCGATCTTTGCCAAGAGTGCTACGAAACCGGGAAGGCTGCCGCCTGGGCGGGCAGCACGGGGAGTTGATGGTGAGACGCTCCCCCCGTGCGGCAGATACGCCGCCCGCTCTTGCTGCTGCCATCCGGCGCTTTGAAAGGGCCGAAGCAGGTATCGGAAGCCGCGCTCGCCGGCATCCGCCACGCGGATGGCACCAGCGTTTCGCAGGTGGTCTGCGCACCAACCTCGAAAGCGTCCCTCGTCTGTCCGCAACAACCGTGCGGCGGGTCCTCGACGATCGGGCGCTGCGCGTATTGGTCTGGTGGAGCGCGACCGGCGTAATCGAAGAGGCTGCGAGCATCGAGGTCAACCCGGCCCGTCCTCTGGAAGTGATTGTGACTCGATTGGAAGCGGGAAAGCTCCAGGAGGATTATTCTTTCCTCCGCCTCGTGCTGCGACCCCTTCCGCGCCACGACGCGCGCGATTTCTTGCTCGTTTGCCCGACTTGCGAGAAGCCGCGTCGGTACCTCTACGCCTGGCGAGTCTTCGGCTCCCGCCTGTTGTTGGGCCGATGGGAATGCCGAACCTGCGCCGGGCTTCGGTACTGCTCTGAAGGCGGTGGTCTCCTGCATTACAGGAGGCTCCGGCATCTCAGGGTGGCACTAGCACTCCGGAAGTGGCGGGAACCACGTCCATCTCCGTGGGACCCTGACGTTTTCAACTCGTCCAGCCCCTTGCGTGTCGGTCTGACGCCCAACCGGGGCGGCCAGACCCGGCCCGATCCTGCCGGGCGCAAACGTGATCGCTGCCATCGACCGAAGGTTTCGTGGCGGAAGCCTGATGGGGCGCCGCGACCGGCGGGAGAAACTGGACACACGGCGGACACCTACGACCCTATTCTCGAAGGAATTAGTAGGAGGTTGGGGTCCGAGACCCCTGCTCACGGAGCGAGGAGTAGCAGCCGGTGACACGCCAGGAAACCCTAGCCGCTGTCCGTTCTGCAGCGCAAGATGCCGCGGCCGTTGGCGAACTACCCGCCTTCCTCGCGGAGCTCGAGCGGCTCCGAGTCGAGGCCGTCCTGAGTGCAGCTGCTCCGCGTGAGGAGGCGCCGATCCCGAAAGGCCCTGGCCGTCTCCTTGGCGTCGCGGAGGCCGCGGCCCGTCTCGGCCGCTCTCGCTGGTGGGTTTACCGGCACAAGGCCACCTTGCCCGTGACACGGCTCCAGACGGGCGGCTACGGGTTCGACGAGCGGAAGCTTGAGTGCTGGATCGACGGACGGACTCGGTAGTTTGCCGGCGCTCAGGCTACCGTCTCACGATTAAGCTATTCCGTCTCATAATAGTTGTAAATCGTCTCAAGATGAGTTATATCCGTCTCATGAGCGAAACCAAGTACATGTCCGAGGTCTTCCGTATCGTGGCTGGTGCGCTCCGCCTCGATGTCAACAAGGTCCGGAACTACACGGCCTATCTCGCCGAGAAGCTCGAAGAAGGCGGTGACGCTCCCGCCGCGAACCGACTCCGGAAGCTTCTAGCCGAAACCGACCACCAACTCCAGCCGGCGCACGTCGCGACGCGGACGATGCCGGTCGACGGCGAGACGCGATTTCCACTGCTTGAGACGGTTGGCTATCGAAACATCGAGCCCGAGCTTGTGCTTCCGCAGGAGCAACAGGATCTCGTCGAGGAGTTCATCAGCGTCGCGAAGAGCCGGGCTCAGCTTGAGCAGGAAGACGTCAGTACGCCGCTGACCTTGCTCGTGTACGGTCCCCCTGGATGCGGGAAGAGCCGACTTGCACGCCACATCGCGAATACTCTCGGTCTTCGGCTTTTCGTCGCGCGGCTTGACGGGCTAATTTCCTCGTACCTGGGTAGCACCGCGAAGAATATCCGCTCTGTCTTCGAGTTCGGGGCGAGCACACCGTGCGTCCTCTTCCTCGACGAGTTCGACGCGATCGCCAAGCTTCGTGACGACAGCCACGAACTCGGCGAACTCAAGCGCGTGGTGAATAGCTTTCTTCAGAACCTCGACGCCCTCGGGTCCGAGTCAATTGTCCTCGCGGCTACCAACCATCCACAGCTCCTCGATGCAGCGGTCTGGCGCCGGTTCAGCTATTGCCTCGAGATGCAGCTGCCTACCGCGCCAGCCCGACACAAGCTGTGGTCGCTCTTCCTCGGCCGCGATGTGGGCGAGACAGATCGCGAGATCCTCACTGACCTCTCCGAGGGGCTCTCAGGGGCGGACATTCGCGAGGTCTGTCTCCACCTCCGACGCCGCACTATCGCAATGCGGATGGAGCCGACGCTCAAGGAGACGTTCACGAACCTCCTGCGAATTGCTGGAGGTTCTCCCAACGGTGCGAAACTGCTCCGAGGCCTCCGCGAGATGGAACCGAAGAGGCGGGCTCGGACGCTACGGCAGCGGAACGCGACACTCTACAGCTCGGCCCATCTCGCGAGCCTTCTCGGCAAGTCCAAGGCGACCGCACATCGATGGACCCAGAAAGGAGCCTCGCACAAAAATGCCTGATTCGAAGACTGGGGATGATAGCGGGACGGCGGCGGACAGGCTCTTCATAAAGGTCATCCTGCCCAAGCAGGGGGTCGAGAAGCGCGTCCCGGGCGGAGGGCCGACATCCGAGCCGTTCCGTTCGGTCGACCGCGGTTTCCGAGAAAGCCTCTCGAGTCGCGTCCAAGCTCTCCGCACAGCGCTCGCGCCCGCCGCGAGGCGGCTCGGAGCTGCTCCGGCCCGTGTGCGACTCGTGCCCAGGGCGTTCGCAAAGAGCCACCGGCCCGACTCGCTGTTCTCGGATAAGACATGTCCGATCATCGGGGCGGGGAAGCTCGGCGAACTCTTCATCCGGACAACCCCATCCGGCCTCACAAACCTCGACCGGGCAATCTTGAAAGGGCAGACGCCCAAAATCCGCAAGGAACTGTCCTCGATCGAGACGATCGAGCCCATCACGGCGGACGACCGCCGCGCGGGCCAGTCGGCCGCAGACGTACTCCGGAAGGCCCCGAAGACCAGGGAGGGCTACATCACCAAGGTGCAGCTCTTCGAAATAGGGGCTGGTCAAGAAGCGCTCGAACAGGATTTCCGTGAGCGGTGCACGACGGCGGAACTCACCGTTCGGCGGCGCGGATATACGAGCGCGTCGAAATGCTTCGAGGTCGTGTGCAAGCAAGCGGCCGATGTCGAGCTCCTTTCGACGATAGTCGGTGTTCGGTCCGTGCGGCAGATGCCGGTCCTTTCGACGATCCGCTCCCAGGCCGGAGTGCGACGGCCGCTTCCTGCTGACATGCCCTTCCCCGAGGGTCCGCTAAGCCAGTATCCAGTGGTGGCGGTCATCGATAGCGGCGTCCGCGACGACATACCGGCGTTGAATGCCTGGGTGGTTGGTCGAGAGTCGACGGTCGCGCCAGAGTACAAGAATACTTTCCACGGAACCTTCGTCGCCGGCCTCGTGGCCTTTCCCCGCGACCTGAACACCAGCCTCGCGGGTATCGACCCGACGCCGTGCGCCATCCTGGATGTGCAGGTGCTCCCGAACGGCGATCCAGCATTCGGCGACGTGGACGAATTGCTTGAGTCGGAGCTGCTCCAGGATCTTGAGAGCGTCCTGAGAGAAAACGCGAACGAGATCAAAGTCTGGAACCTCTCCCTCGGCACCAACGAGCGCTGTTCCCTCGATGCATTCTCGAGCTTAGCGGTCGAGCTTGACCGGCTCCAGGAAACCTATGGCGTCTCGTTCGTCGTCAGTGCGGGGAACTACGACGAGAGGCCGTCCCTGGATTATCCGCGGACGGGGACTCAGCTCGACCTGGGCCGCATCACGACCCCAGCAGACAGCGTTCTCAGCATCACGGTGGGCTCGGTCGCCCACATCAGCTTTCCGAAGACCGGCCCTCAGGAGGGCGAACCGTCGCCCTTCTCGAGGCACGGGGCTGGTCCAAACTTCGTCATCAAACCCGACCTTGTCCACTATGGTGGCACCTGCCGTCCGGACGGCACGCAGTACCACGGGGTCGAGTCGATCGTTGAAGACGGGCAAGTTGGCGACGGTTGTGGGACCAGCTTCTCGACGCCGCTCGTCTCGAGGCTCCTAGCGACGGTCTACCATCAAGTAACGCCCACTCCGTCGCGCGAGCTCGCCCGCGCAATCTTGACACACCATGCTCGCGACCCCCGGAACGGGCAGCGCGTCCCCGACACCGATGAGAATTTCCTCGGCTTCGGGCTTCCGACCGCCACGCCGCTATGCCTCGAGTGTGCGCCGTGGATGTCGACTCTCGTCTTCGAGGACACGCTGAGGCCAGGGTATTACCTGGAATGGGACAACTTCCCGTTCCCGGCTTCGCTGACTAGAGCCGGCCGCTACTTCGGCGACATCTGGATGACCCTCGCCTTCGCTCCTGCCCGCGGGGCGACGTGGGGCTCGGAGTATTGCGAGACACATATCGACGCCCACTTCGGTGTCTACCAGACAACGAAGAGTCTGAAGAGCGGGCAGACCACCGAGAGGTTCAAAGGGCTCGTCCCTCCAGAGTACAAGAACCCCGGACTCCTCTATGAGTCCTTCCAGGTCGAGAAGCTCCGAAAGTGGGCGCCTGTGCGCACGTACTTCGGCAGCCTCGGCGACCGTGGCGAGCGGGGCTCCCGCTGGCGCCTCAAGCTCCAGCTTCTCTCCCGCCACGGGCTCGACATGGCTGAGATGACGCGACCGCAGCCATTCGCGCTTATCCTGACGATTGCCGACCCCGCCAAGCTGGCCCCCGTGTACAACGAGATGGCCATGCACATCCGGAGCAGGTTTCAGGTCCGGAACCTCGCTCTCAGAACCGCAGCGCGCGTCCGCGCCCGTACATGAGAACGAGCGCTTTTCTGGACTCAAGTGGCGGCAGCGTCGACCGTGAGCATGCGGCGCGAACCTCTCTCAACCAAGTGTTTTTGAATGTCAGACGCGAAGTTGCCGGGCTTGCGTTAATACGGCTATACGGCTAGAATGTAAATGCGCATGAAAAAGAACGAAGAGAAAGTGAAGCTAACGGTCGAGATTCCACGCGACCTGTGGCGGCGAGCGAGAGTCCGAGCGGCCGAGTCGGATTCCGACTTACGGACGGTCGTGATCAGCGCGCTCCTGGAATACCTTGGGCAGCGCGCAGCAAAGAAAGGAAGCGATCGGTGATGAGAGGCAAGGGGCGCATCTACCGCCCCGACGGTCGGAAAGTCTGGATGCTGGCGTATTACGTCGGGCCTCCGGACTCTCGCCGGCGGATCCGCGAGTCGGCAAAGACGGAGGATGAGGAGATCGCCAAGAAGCGCCTCGCGCTGCGCCTTCGGCAATCGGCGAACGCGCAGGACGGGATCTCGGACTTCGAGGAACCAACGCACCGCCGCGTAACGGTCGGCACGCTCTTCGATGAGCTCCTGGCCGACTATGCCCGGCGCGAGATCAAGGATCTCAGGCACGTCCGCCAACGGCTGGAAGTGGGTAACCCCCTTCGCGCGGCTTTCGGCGAGCGCCGAGCCTCGAACGTCACGACGGCCGAAATCACGAAGTACGTGAACGAGCGCAAGGCGAAGGGCTTCGCCAACGCGACCGTGAATCGCGAGATGGAGCTCTTGCGCCGAGCACTCCGCCTCGGCGTCGAGTCGAAGCGTGTCATCCGGATTCCGGTCTTCCCGAGAAAGTTGCCCGAGAAAAACGCACGCCAGGGATTCTTCGAGACGGGCGACTTCTTGAAGATCCTCCGGCACCTGCCTGAGCCGCTTGACGAGATGGCGCGTTTCGCGTTCGCGACTGGCTGGCGCAGCGGCATGCTCCGCGGGATGCAGTGGTCGCACGTTGACCGGGCGGGCCGCGTGGTGATGCTCCCCGACTCGAAGAACGACGACCCTCAGTCGATGCCGCTCGAGGACGAGCTCCTCGAAGTCATTGAGCGCCGGTGGAAGGCTCGCGAGTACAGGACTCGGGAAGGGGCGATCGGGGTCTCCGCCTACGTCTTCCATCGCCGCGGCAAACCGATTCCTTCTTCAACCTTCAACCGCCAGTTTGCAGAGGCGAGAAAGGACGCGGGAGTCGCCGGGAAGCTCTTCCACGATCTCCGGCGCACGGCCGCGCGCAACATGATCCGCGGCGGAGTCCCGCAGTCGATCGCGATGAGAGTGACAGGCCACCGTTCGGATTCGATGTTCCGGCGTTACGACATCGCGTCTCTGGACGACAAGGCGGAGGCGCTGAGGAAGGGTCACGCATACGCGAAGACTCGCGCCGCTGTCGGTCAGAACGTCGCCACGTTCCTTGATCGAACTGTCAACGCTACGGACACACGGACAGAACAGCCCGCGTTTTCTCTAGGAGATTTGGCTGTGGGGGAGGGAATCGAACCCCCAACCTTCCGGTTAACAGCCGGACGTTGTACCAATTCAACTACCCCACAACGCTTCCTCTAAGATAGCGCGGCTTGACCGAGGACCGCAGTCTCGAGATCTCGGGTGAGAGTCTGGCCAGGCTCATCGATGCCGCCAAGGAGCGCGTCCTCGCCCACATCAAGAGTCTTCCCCGGCAGCCGTCGGCCGACACGGAGGGCGGCGTCGCGCTCGCCCAGTCGCTCATCGAGCCGCTTCCTGAGGAAGGGCGGCCCTACGAGGAGCTCCTCGACCTGCTCTTCGAGCGCGTGATCCCCAAAAGCTTCAACACGGCCGGGCCGGGATACCTCGCCTACATTCCGGGGGGCGGCCTTCCCCATTCCGCGGTCGCGGATCTGATCTCCGACGCCACCAACCGCTACGTCGGCGTGTTCGCGGCTGCGCCTGCGGTGGCGCAGCTCGAGGGCAACGTTGTGCGCTGGTTCTGCCAGATCGTCGGCTACCCGAAGGCAGCCGGCGGGATCCTGACCTCCGGCGGATCGCTCTCGAACTTCTCCGCCCTCGTGACCGCGCGGCGCGAGCGGCTACCCGAGAATTTTCTTTCCGGCGTGATCTACGCCTCCGATCAGACGCATCACTCCGTCCAGAAGGCGGCGATGCTCGCGGGCTTTCCTCCCTCGCGGGTTCGCGAGGTCTCGACAGACGGCCAGTTTCGCATCCTTCTCCCGGAGCTCTCACGGATGGTCGCAGCGGATCGATCAGCGGGTCTCCACCCCTTCGCCGTCGTCGGCAACGCCGGGACCACGAACACGGGAGCCGTGGATGATCTCGCGGGGCTTGCCGACCTCGCCGAGCGGGAAGGCCTGTGGTTCCACGTGGACGCGGCGTACGGAGGCTTCTTCGCGCTGACGGAGCGGGGGCGCCGCCGCATGCGGGGCCTCGAGCGCGGCGACTCGATCGCGCTCGACCCGCACAAGAGCCTCTTCCTCCCCTACGGCACGGGCGCGCTTCTGGTCCGCGACGCGGCCGCTTTGAAGCGCGCTCACGAGCTCTCGGCCGACTACATGCCCCCGATGCAGCAGGACCTGGACCTGCCGGACTACAACCTGCTCTCCCCGGAGCTTTCGAGAGACTGGCGCGGCCTGCGCGTCTGGCTTCCCGTGAAGATGCACGGCATTGAGCCGTTCCGGAAGAATCTCGATGAAAAGCTCGACCTGACGGAGTGGGCGACCGAGGAGCTTCGCGGGATCGAGGGGATCGAGATCCTGGCCGAACCGCAGCTTTCGATCGTGGCCTTCCGGCTTGCCCGACACGGTCTCTCCGAAGAGGAGTCAAACGACCTCAATCGGAAGCTGCAGGACCGCATCAACGCGAAAAAGCGGGTCTACGTGACCGGCACGATGCTCGGGCCCCGGTATGCCATTCGCATCTGTGTCCTCTCGTTTCGCACGCACATGGACCGAATGCGGGAGGGCCTCGAGGACATCCGCGCCGCCATCCGCGAAGTGTGAAACTGCCGGCGGTGTATCCTCCAACATCGCTTGACACTCGCCACCGGCAGTCGCCTCGGGCCCTACGAGATTCTCGCGCCGGTCGGCGCGGGAGGCATGGGAGAGGTCTATCGCGCCCGGGACACGCGCCTCGATCGCACAGTCGCCGTCAAAGTCCTTCCCGAGCACCTCTCGCAGAATGCCGAGGTGCGTCAGCGCTTCGACCGGGAAGCGAAGGCGATCTCTTCCCTCTCACACCCGCACATCTGCGGCCTCTACGACGTCGGACACCAGGACGGCGTCGACTACCTCGTCATGGAGTTCCTGGAAGGCGAGACTCTCGCAGATCGGATTTCCCGAGGACGGCTCCCGACCGAGCAGCTCCTGCGGTTCGCGATCGAGATCGCCGACGCCCTCGATAAAGCTCATCGCCAGGGAATCGTCCACCGGGATTTGAAACCCGGCAACATCATGGTGACCAAGTCCGGGATCAAGCTCCTCGACTTCGGTCTCGCCAAGCTGCGCATGCTCGAGGAGCCGGACGCAAAGAGCAGTCTCTCGCGGCTCGCGACAGGTCTCTCGCCCACCCTTCCGCTGACGGAGCGCGGAGCGATCCTCGGCACCTTCCAGTACATGGCCCCGGAACAGCTCGAGGGAAAGGAAGCGGACGCGCGAAGCGACATCTTCTCCTTCGGCTCCGTCCTCTACGAAATGGCCACCGGGCAGAAGGCCTTCACGGGCAAGAGCCAGGCGTCCTTGATCGCGTCGGTCCTGGAGCACGACCCGCCGCCGATCTCGTCGGTCCAGCCGCTCATCCCGCCCGCGCTCGATCGCGTCGTCAAGACCTGCCTCGCCAAGGAACCGGATGACCGCTGGCAAACCGCCCACGACCTGGAGAGCGAGCTGAAATGGATCTCGCAGATGGGCTCGCAGGCGGGCGTGGCGGCGCCCGTCGCGGCGCGGCGCAAGAATCGAGAGCGCCTGGCCTGGTCGGCCTTCGCCGTCGCCGCTCTCGCCGCCGGAATCTTCGCTGCGGGGTATCTGCGCCGCGCGCCCAAGCCCCTGGCGCCGATTCGCGCCTCGCTGCCGCTGCCCGAGAAGATGTTCCTGGGAGAGATGGCCCTTTCACCCGACGGAAGTCGCCTCGCGCTCACGCTTTCCAAGTCGGGAGGACAGCCCGCGCTCTGGATCCGTTCCCTCGACGCCGCGGCGGGCCTGCCGGTTCCGGACGGCGAAAACGCCTTCTTTCCCTTCTGGTCCGCCGACAGCCGGTTCGTTGCCTTTTTCACCGGAGACGGAAAGTTAAAGCGCGTGGACGCTTCCGGTGGAAGTCTTCTCACGATCTGCGACGCGGAACGCGGCGTGGGTGGCGCCTGGAACCGCGACGGTACGATCGTTTTCGCGCCGGCTCCGACATCGCCGCTCTATCGAGTCTCGGCCGGCGGGGGCCAGGCCACCCCGGTCACAAAGCTCGACGCCTCCCGCCATGAGACGGCACACCGCTATCCCAAGTTCCTTCCGGACGGCCGTCACTTCCTCTACATGGCGATCAACCTCTCCGCTGCGCCGAGCGATCCGGCCAACGCCGTTCGCGTTGGCTCGCTCGATGGCAAAGAGGATCGGATGATTGTTCCGGCCGCTTCCAATTCTGCCTTCGCGTCGGGTCATCTCCTCTACGCCCGCGACGCAACCCTCCTCGCCCGGCGTCTGGACAAACATTTCGAGGCCGCCGGCGAGCCGCTACCCATCGGGCAGAGAGTCGGCCTGACCACCTGGGCGAGTTTCACGAACTTTACGGTTTCCGACAACGGCCTTCTCCTCTACGCGCCGCTCTTTGCGACGGCTTCGCAGCTTCTCTGGCTCGATCGCGCCGGCAGACCTCTCGGCTCAGTCGGCGAGCCGGCCATCTTTCTCTCTCCACGCCTTTCGCCCGACGGCCGACGCGTTGTCGCGGACGTGTTCGATCCGGCCCGCAACGCGTCGGAGATCTGGCTCTACAACGCCGACGGAAGCGGCGCGACCAAGTTCGTGTTCGGGACGGGAAACCACAGCAATCCGGTTTGGTCGGCAGACGGGAAACGAGTCGCGTTTTCTTCCGATCGGAAGGCCAAAGGTGTCCGCCCCGATATCTGGCTCAAGTCCGTGGACGGAGGGGCCGAACAAACCCTTTTGGAGAATCCCCATAACAATATTGTCGAAGACTGGTCTCGGGACGGGCGCTTTCTCTCTTTGCAGGTGATCCCCGCGCAGGGGAAGCGAACGAATCAGATTTGGGTTCTCGATATCGCCGGCGAGGGGAAGACGGCCGCGTTCGCTACGGGTGGGAGCTCCTCCGCAAACAGCCGCTTCTCCCCCGATGGCCGTTGGCTCGCGTACGACTCGGACGAATCGGGAAGGGCGGAGGTCTACGTCCAGGCCTTTCCCGGCCCGGGTGGGAAGTGGCAGATCTCCGCGGCGGGCGGCACGAACCCCCGCTGGAGAGGCGACGGCAAGGAGATCTTCTACCTCTCACTCGACAACAAGATCATGGCAGTGCCGGTAGAGGCCGTCCTGACCTTTCACGCCGGCACGCCGGCGCCGCTCTTTGCCGTGCATCCCGCGTTGGGTACGGTCTACGACGTTTCGGCCGACGGCAAACGCTTTCTGGTCAACAGCCTCCCGGCGGACCAGGGGTCGCCCCCGCTCTCTCTCCTCGTCCACTGGACCGGATTGCTGAAGAACTAGGCCGAGCCGCTAAACGAACCGGCGTGTAAAAAGTCTTCCCTTCCGGTTGCTGAGACGCTTACACTCTCCCGGTCCGTCGCATAACGATATTCCGGTCACGAACCAACCAAAAGGAGGAAGGATGAGGAGAACGTTACTCGCAATTGTCGCTTTTCTCGCCGTCGCCGCTTTCGCAGCAGCCCAACGTGTCGACGACGGGAAGGGCCACAGTGCTCAGCTCTACCCGGACAAGGATCACGCGCAAGGCTGGGCCAGACCGGGAGGAGGCGGAGGACAGAACCTGATCGACCACGGCGGAGCGGTGATTCCCAGCGCTTACGTCGTCGCGATCTTCTGGGGCCCGAGCTGGGCTTCGGGCGGATCGGACAACGGAAAAGCGATAGAGCTGACCAATTTCTTCAGCCAATACGGAACGACACCTGAGTACAACGTCATCACGCAGTATCGGGTCGGATTGAGCGGTCTCGGACCAACGACCTGGTTCGACACCACCACGACTCCTCCTCAGAACGTTTCCGACTCGGCCATTCAAGCCGAAGTGGCCCGGTACCTCGCGCGGTCGGGGGCGATCGTCAACGAAAGCACGATCTACGAGGTTTTCCTTCCCTCCACCTCTTATGCCTCATTTGGGACCTCCGATTCTTGTGGCGGGCCCAACCTCGTCTTCTGCGCTTACCACAGCAACTTCAGCTATCAGGGACTCG
>Ga0207684_10002182_pt1 | contig 20034 bp, 18 predicted proteins | sample KBSK5501metaG_FD_184342 | JGI IMG/M metagenome (GOLD analysis project Ga0207684, IMG submission 184342) | Corn, switchgrass and miscanthus rhizosphere microbial communities from Kellogg Biological Station, Michigan, USA - KBS K5-50-1 metaG... | ecosystem: Host-associated > Plants > Roots >...
CGCGCAAAGAGATCTTCACCACCGGCAGCGTGCCCGATGCCGTCGCTGCCTCCTCCGCCATTCCCGGGCTCTTCAACCCGTACCGCATCGGCGATGAAGAGTTCGTCGACGGCGCGGTGGCGGAGAACGTCGGCCTTCCGGAAGCGATCCAACTGGGGGCGACGCATATCGCCGCCATCGACAACAGCACCTCCAACCCGCGGATTCCGCCGAACCACTCGCTGACCGGCATCCTGGCCCAGAGCATCCAGATCATGCTTGGCCAGCGGATGCTGGAGGAGTATCAGCGGTACTCCGGTCAAGCTGAGATCTCCCTGCTGTTTCCCAACGTCGAATTCGGGACGGCTGGGACCGATTTCAGCCAGTGCGATCGCCTGATCGACGAGGCCTACGTCCGCACCAAGGGGTTTCTCGCTAACGGTGGGCTCGATGCGCGCGGGCGGCTCGAGCCAGGCATTCACTACATGCTGCCGATTCGCCACCCATCGGTCATCGCGCTCGCCGAGTGACGGTCGCCGCGATCAGGCCGAGCCGCTTACGTCGGTTGGTCCGATGGATCTGGCCTCTCGCTCTCCTTACGATCGCCTGGCTGATCGCGCCGCTGCGTGCAGGCGCCACCTACCCCGGCATGTCCTGCCTCGCCCAGGCCGACACCGTGTTCAGCCTCGCCTCTTACACGCTCCTCTTCATTCCGACCGCTGCCGTCCTGCTGCTCCTCAGCCGGCGGCTGATTCCGGCGGCCATCCGTCGGGGGCTGCGTGCCTGGACCGCCGGCCTCATCGCCCTGGGGATCGCGGTCGGGGCCGTCTTCCTGGCATTTGCCGGCATCTCGGCGGATCGCCGGCCGAACCGACCAGCCGAGCAGGGGATCGCCTGCCCCGCGTTTGGCGCGGGACTGCAAGCGCTCCATTGCTGGCAGGATGTCAGCACTATCGAAGTGAATGTCTTGGGACAGCGGCCGCTTGACCTGGCCGGCATCCAGAAAATGGCCTCAGCGCTGGCCGCTACCAAGCAAGACGCCACGCTCTACGAGGCCTTCGTCCTCGACACCACTGACCCGAGCGTGGCCGCGTACTCCAACGCCCGACTCTTTGTCCTACAGCGTCCCGGGCTCAGCGACTTTGCCGACCTGTGCCTCGCCGAACGCCAGGCGAAGCTTCGTGAGGTGGAGACCCATCGGATCGGTTTTTACCGTTACAGTGCGCGGCAATCGCCCCCGGTCAACGCCTTCTTTCTCCGCGACACCGGAAGCGGGGGCGAGGTCGGCTACGAAGTCATCGATTTCCTCCACGGTCAGGCGGCCCTCCCCTATGTTCGTCCCGCCGACTTGCTACCGGCAGAGTCCGCATACCTCGACCGAGTCACGAACGCCGTGGCGACCCTGAACGGTGATCTCGATCGCGAGCAGCAGCGACCGTCGCCGCCCGGTTCGCTCGCCACCATGCACCAGGATTTCACTCGCCTCACCGCGGACCTCGTCAACGCTCCACCGCACCTTGTGCTCTACCGGGACACGCGCGTCAAACGCTTTCTCGAGAATTACGACCTGATCCTCAGCGCCGAGGAAAGCGCGACGCAGGGGAACAGCAGCCAGGCGATCCATTCGACCGCTTACGAGCAACACCGGCGCTACTACTACGACGAAGCTCGGGTCGCCCGGCTGATCGGCTACCTCTACCTGCAGGAGCCGGGCCTGGCTTTCACCGACGACCAGCTCTCGACCGTCAACTGGGCCGTCTTTTAGGCCGCCAGCGCCATCGCCGGCGCGCGCGATTCGTCGTGCAGGATCGTCTTGATGGTCTCGATCCAGCGCGTGTCGCCATGATCGGCCTGCCAGAGCCAGTACTCGCTGCCCCAGAACAGCACCGTGGTGAACCCGGCGTCCTTGAGGCTCTCGAAAATGCCGCGGATCGCTTGCGGGCTGGTGCTCTTGGGGTTGCCGTTGGTGAGGTCCGACGACTCCCACGGTTCCGCTTGCGCCTCGGTGATCCACGCCTGCTTTCCCTGCTTGTGAGCCAGGTCACGAACGCGCGCGAGACGGTCCGGCCAATCGGCGTCTGCGCGACTCATGTGGTCCTGCCCCAGGAACTGGTAGCCGATGGCGGTATAGACGTCGAGACCGAGGACGTCGCCCCGAGCGAGAACCGCTAGCCCGTCGCGCTCGGCGCTGTCCGCATCGAAACCCAGCCACTGGCGAAAGTCGAATCCCTGGCGAGCGGATGCTTGATCGAAGACAAGGTTGAAATGACTGAAGGCATTGACGATCACCGGGCGGTGATGGCGGTCCAGCTGCCGGACGGTGGCGATCTCGTCGCGGAGGAACTCGGCGTCGATCCAGAGCCGCTGCGGTCCCGCGCGGTTGAAAGGCTCGTTCTCGACCTGCCAAGCGACCAGCGCCGGGTTGTCCCGATAGCGAAGTACCGTAGCCGAGACAAAGGAGAGCGCGGCAACGCGAAAGCTGCTGTCGGACGCCACGTCCTGGCCTTGCTGGAGACCGTCGACCGGCATGACCGACGCGGGGATGAAGAACTCCGGCCAGCCGAGCGCCTTCATGCCGACGGTGAGCGCGACCGGTTGACGCGACTTCCGGGCTTCGGCCATCATCCAGTCGAGCTGGTCATAGCCTTCGCGGTCGACCTGATCCCAGTAGGTGGTGAGCCGGATCACTCGAAAATGCAGCGCCTCCAGCCGCCTGAAGGCGGCCTGGTAGTCGAGCCCGAGGTAGGCGGCACGGAGGGGACTGAAACTGATACCGACCTGCACCGGGGCGGGGATGCCGTGCGCCTTTGCCGTCGCCGGCATGAAGAGATGGAGCGGCGCCACGGCCACAAAGGGAACCAGGAAGGCGATCGCCAGCACCTGTACCCGCCGTCGCATTGCCAGCGATCGGATCCTGGGTAAGCTCATGGCTGAAGCGGCCGGCGTGGGCCAAGGCCGTTGCTGGTGTCACGCCCTTCCAAGAGATTTCTTGCGCGTGCCCGTGGTTGTAAAAATTCCGCGACGGTTCACGTACGATGGGCCGATGACCATCGCGCACGCGGAAGGCCTCGCGGCGAAGCTCCGGAGTGGCCGCATGTTGCTCGGCGGCCACCGGGGCAACGCGGACGAGTTCCCGGAGAACACGCTGGCGTCCTTTCGATCCGCCATCGAGCTCGGTGTCGACGTCATCGAGCTCGACGTCCATCGCTCCGACGATGGCGGCTTGCCCGTGATCCACGATCACCTGCTCGACCGCACCACCGATGGCAGCGGGCTGGTCCGCGATCACACGATGGCCGAGCTGAAGCGCTTCGACGCCGGCAGATGGAAAGATCCGCAATTTGCAGGTGAGCGAATCCCCTCGCTCGATGAGGTACTGGCCCTAGCGAAGGGGCGCGTCGGGGTCGCGATCGAGATCAAGAATCTGCCCCTGCCCTACCCGGGCGTCGAGGACGCTGTTGTCCAAACAGTGAAAGAAGCGGGGATGGTCGGCGACGTCGTTGTCATCTCCTTCGACCACCGCTCGGTTAAACGCATCGCCGAACTCGAGCCGGAGATCCTGACCGGTGTCCTCGAGGCCTCGCGCCCGGTCGACATCCTGCGCGTCATGGACGATGCGGAGGCCGATGTCTTCTGCCCGCACTGGGCGTCGATCGAACCCGAGACCGCCAAGGAGCTGCACGATGCGGGCAAGCTGATTGGCGTTTGGACGGTCGACGACGCCGTTTCCCTGGCCTGGTCGAAAGCCCTCCCGGCCAACGCGATCTACACGAACAAGCCGCGCACCATCCGGCCCTAGTTCGATGAACCTCGAGCGCGATTGGCCGCTGTTCGGGCTGAGGATCAACACTCCACGCCTGACGCTGAGCTATCCCTCCGACGCCGACCTCAGCGCGCTGAACGAGCTCGCCAATCGGGGGATTCACGATCCGAGCGTCATGCCATTCGATACTCCCTGGACGGATGAGGCACCGGAGATCCGTCCGCAGCATTCGCTCCAGTTCTATTGGGGAACGCGAGCCAGCTGGAAGCCGGAGAACTGGCACCTGACGATGATGGTCAAGGAGGGTGACGCGATCGTCGGGGCGCAGGGTATGCTCGCGACCGATTTCGCGGTCAAGCGACAGGTCGGCACCGGGTCCTGGGTTGGACAGGGCTACCAGAGCCGCGGCGTCGGCAAAGAGATGCGCGCCGCCATCTTGCACCTAGCCTTCGCCGGACTTGGCGCGAAGCGCGCGACCAGCGGGGCCTTTGAGCACAATGTCGCCTCGCTCGCGGTCTCGCGCTCACTCGGCTACGTCGAGAACGGCGACGACATCGGTGCCCCACGTGGCAAACCCATGCGTCAGATCCGGCTCCTCCTGACCCGCGATGCCTGGGAGACGAACCGTCGCGACGACATCCAGATCCATGGGCTGGAGCCCTGTCTGCCGATGTTCGGCCTGAGCACCGTGGGTGAGCCTAATGCGTAACCCTGGGATAGCGGGCGTACTCGTGCTTGGGGCCGCGGTCTTCTTCGCGGTGCTGATGCTCTTCGCGCGCGGTGTGCCCTATCACCGTTCAGGCGGCTGCAACTATATCCCCATCGTGAACGGGCAACCTGCGTACAAATGTCCGGGTATGCCGCATTAACGACCGCCGAGCTACTTGAAGGCGCTGAGTCCTGTGATTTCCTCGCCGATGGCGAGCATGTGGATCTCGCTCGTTCCTTCGTAAGTCAAGACCGTCTCGAGGTTGTTCATGTGGCGCATCACCGGATACTCAAGACTGATGCCGTTGGCGCCCAGGATGGTGCGTGCCTCGCGTGCGATCTTCAAAGCCTCGCGCACGTTGTTCAGTTTGGCCATCGAGATCTGGGTAGCGGTTGCCGTGCCATGGTCCTTTAAGCGCCCGAGTTGGAGCGCCAGCAGCTGGCCCTTCGTGATCTCGGTCAGCATATTGACCAGTTTCTCCTGCGTGAGCTGGTAGCCGGCGATCGGCCGATCGAACTGGACCCGCGCCTTCGCATACTCCAGCGCGCTGCGATAGCAGGCGATCGCCGCACCCAGCACACCCCAGACGATTCCATAGCGGGCCTCGTTGAGGCATGACAGCGGCGCCTTGAGTCCCTGGGCAGCGGGTAGTTCGTTGCGCGCCGGTACGCGCACGTCATCGAGGATCAGCTCCGAGGTCACCGAGGCGCGCATGGAGAGCTTGTGATGAATCTCACGCGCCTGAAATCCCGCTGTTCCCGTCTCCACGAGGAAGCCGCGAATGCCTTCCTCCGTCCGCGCCCACACAATGGCCAGGTGGGCAACGTTGCCGTTCGTGATCCAGCGCTTGGTGCCGTTGATCACCCAGTCGCCGCCATCGCGTCGAGCGCGCGTCGCCATGCCCGCGGGGTTCGAGCCGAATTCTGGCTCGGTCAAGCCGAAGCACCCAATCACCTCACCCCGGGCCATAAACGGCAGCCAGCGTTGTTTCTGTTCCTCGGAGCCATAGCGATAGATCGGAAACATGCACAGCGATCCCTGCACCGAGACGAAGCTGCGCAGCCCACTGTCACCGCGCTCAAGCTCCTGGCAGGCGAGCCCATACATGACGTTGCTCATGCCCGCCGCGCCGTAGCCGTGCAGGTGCATGCCGAAGACGCCGAGACGGGCCAGCTCCGGCACGATCTCCATGGGGAAGCTCGCGCGCTCGTAATGGTCGGCCACAATCGGGAGGAAACGGTCGTCGACGAAGCGGCTCACGGTCGAACGAACGAGTCGCTCCTCTTCCGTCAGGAGATCATCGATGCGATAGAAATCGACCGTCTCAGGCAACGCGAACTCATTCTACGGTCGCCTCATGGACGCCACCTATCATTGGAAGAGCGTGCATGGAAAACCCGCTCTCCTTGTGGCACTTCTACTTCCGCAACAAGCGCAAGGTTCTTCCCGTCATCGGCATCCTGGCGCTGGCGATCCTGGGCGTCGTCGTTACCGACTCGCTGCTGGCGTCCGCCCGTGAGACGGCCTACGCCACCTTCGGCAGTTACCAGAAGCTGATCCTGATCGCCCCCCGGGCAACGCGCGACCAGGACCTGTCCAACCCCCTGGCGGATTCGCTCAACCAGCTGCGCGACGTCCAGCTCAAGGTCGATAACCTCGACGGCCCGGGCGGCCTCACCGCCTATTACGATGCCGTCGTCGCGCTCCCGGCACGGGTCCGGGCGCAGCTGCCGGCGGTTCAGCAACTCCAGGTCGATGCCGCCAATGCCCGGTACTACGCAGCGCGTCTCCGCGGCGATCTGGTTCCACTCGGCGACCTGATCGTTCGCGTCCAACGCCTGCAAGCGGAACAGACATCCTTCGATCAGCTCGTCCAGCAACTGAGCCAGAATCCGAGCGACCCGCGGCCGCTGCTCACTTACCTGCAGCAGCATCAAACCTGGTTGCAGTCGGTGCTGCCCGATAGCGCCCAGCTCGGACGCCTGCAGAGCGCCGTCTCGAATGCCTCGTCCGATGCCGCAGGCCTGCAGCAGTCCTTGCAAGCGATGGGACGCGATACGACGAACCTCAATGCCGCCGGGCAGAGCGTGGCGGACATTCCGATTCCACCGTCGCCGAGCGCCACGATCGATCAATTCAAGAGCGCGCTCGATCGCCTGACCTCGAGCCTCGGCGCGATCCAGGCGCCGCAACCAGGCCTCGACAAGCTGGTGGCGGATAGCCAGCGCATCCCCGGCACCGCCTTCGTCAAGCGTGACGCCTACTCGAACCTTGACATCAATCTTCTGGCCGGCAACGCCCAGTTCGATCTCTACGGGCTCGACCCACCGGGCATGCGTCAGTTGATCACGCTCTATGGCGACCGGGTGGTGGCCGGCCGCTTGCCCGCACCGAACGCCAACGAGATCGCGGTCTCCGAGGAAATCGCGCGCTCACGTCACGTTTGGGTCGGCGGCCAACTGGGCAACGCGCTGGATGAACTGGACCGGCTGCCCGACACCTTTACGGTGGTCGGCATCATTCAAGGGCCGACGCGACTGGGAGTCATTCCCCTCGACTACATGACCCAGCACTATCTGTTCGAGCGCCGGTACCAGGGCCTGGTCGTCGTACCGCAGGCCGGGCAGGAGCAAGCCGTCCACGACCAGCTCCAAAAGCTGGTCGCCGGCAGCGCCTTCCGCCTCTTCGACTGGGCGTACATCAAGTCCAAGATCGATAGCCTGATCGCGAACCTCGATGCCATCAACACCTTCTTGATCCTGCTGGTGACAATCGTGCTCTCGCTCGTGGTTGGCCTGCTCAACAACCTTTTCTTCCGGCAGCGGATGAACGAGTTCGGCCTGCTGGCCGCGGTCGGCTACAGCCGCTGGGGCTTGATCATGCGCGTCGCCCTGGAATCGTTCGGCGTCACGCTCGCCGCCTGGATCATCGGCGTCGGTCTCGGGGTCGCCGTGCTCAGCTGGTTCAACGTGACCTTCATCGTGCCGCACGGCCTCCTGATGAACATCTTCGACTGGAACGTGTTGGCGCTGCACACGCTACCCATTCCGCTGATGGTGTTCGCGTTCGGCATGGGCACGGTCGCCTGGCAGCTACTTCGTCTGGATCCAATTTCCATCATCGAGCGGAGAGACTGATGCTGAGCGCCCAGGACCTCGCGCTCGATTACCGGTCCGGCAACAGCGTCTCCCACGCGGTCGATACCGTCTCGCTGTCGGTCGACCAGGGCAGCTTTGTTGGCCTGATCGGCCCATCGGGCTCCGGAAAGAGCTCCTTGATGTACTTGTTGTCCGGGCTCAAGCGCCCCACCCGCGGGACGGTCGCCTTCGAGGGCCAGGATTACCGTCAGATTTCGACACCCGGGTTGATGCAGCTCCGCCGCCGGCGGTACGGGTTTGTGTTCCAGCAGCACTTCCTGATCAACTACCTGACCGCGCTCGAGAACGTCATGGTGGGCGCCGTCAAGCGCAATCACGACGTAGTCGCTTACGCGCAGGAGCTCCTGCGCCGGGTTGGCCTCGGCGACAAATTACGCCAGCGACCCTACCAGCTCTCGATCGGCCAGCGGCAACGCGTGGCGGTCGCCCGCGCCCTGGTGCACCACCCCGCCATCGTGTTCGCGGACGAGCCGACCGCATCGCTCGACCAGGCGACCGGCCACGCGGTGATCAACCTGCTGGTCGATTACCGACGCGGCGGTGGCGGGAGCGTCGTCGTAGTGACCCACGACCCGGCCATGCTGACCGACGCCGATCGCGTCCTGCAAATGCGGGACGGACGCCTGACCTAACGGGGCCGCTCCCTCTCCCGCGTGCGGGGGAGGTCAGGGTGGAGGCGTCCCGCCCAGCCCGAGGGCGGCCGCGTTGCCCTTCATCGCGTCGATCACCATTTGGATGTGCCCGTCCAGCTCGACGCCCAACTGCTCGGCACCGGTAAAGATCTGCTCGCGGTGAACGCCGCGGGCGAAGGCCTTGTCCTTGAACTTCTTCTTGACCGACTGGACGTCGACCTCGGCGACCGCCTTACTGGGCCGAACGAGGGCGACCGCTGCCACGAAGCCGACCAGCTCGTCGACGGCGTAGAGCACCTTCTGCATCGGCGTCGTCCGTGGCGCGTTCGCGTAGTCCGCATGTGAGAGAACGCCGTACCAGATCTCCTCGGGCCAACCGCGCTCTTTAAGGACTTCGGCGCCCTTGATGGCGTGCTCGCCGACCTCCGGGTAGCGCTCGTAGTCGAAGTCGTGAAGCAAGCCGGTGATTCCCCAGACCTCCGGATCGCCGCCGTATTTCGGAGCGTAGTGGCGCATCGCGGACTCCACCCCGAGCCCGTGCTTGATCAAATGGGGGCTCTCGGTGAACTCGTTGAGGGTCTCCCAGGCCTCCGCTCGGCTGCTCGGCATCGGTGGTCGAGTCTAGCAGCCATGTTCCTGTTCCGAGTAAGTAGGTAAAGCCGAAGCTGCAAAAGATGCAGCGAGGTCCGTACTCTCTGGAGCGACCAAGAACCAGAGGGAGGACCTCAATGCAAGGGTATCAAGCACGCGTCGCAGCACTGTTGGTCGAGACCCAGCTGGAGCTCCGGCAGCGGCTCCGGTCGGCGAGGGATTTGGATGGGATCGAGGCGGCCGCCAAAGGCGTGGCGGATGCATTCGCGCGGCGACTGGTGGAAGACCTGCTGGCCGGCGCCGACGAGGTGGTGGCCAAAAGCCTGCCGCGCCGCTGGCGCGTGGTGGGGTTTCGGACTCGGAATCTGTTGAGTACGGTCGGACCGCTGCGCCTCAAGCGCCGGCTGTACCGCGACCACAAAGGCCGGGCTCGCCTGCCACTCGACGAGGAGTTAGGGATCGCCCCTCAGGTGCGCGCCACCGCGCGACTGCAGGAAGTGGCGGTGGAGCTTTGCAGCCGCGTGCCGTTTCGGGTCGCTGCGGATCTGCTCCGCAAGGTGTTGCCGGCGGGGCCGAGCCCGGTCGCGCTGCACCGCCTGGTGGCGAAGGTTGGGGAACCGTCGTCAGCAGGAGACGGAGCGACTGCGTCATCAGGTCTTCGAGCAGGGCGACCCCGGATCCGGCGAGCGCCGTGTGCCGCGTTGTTTGTCGAGGCCGATGGCAAGTGGGTCCATCTCCAACAGACCCGCGGTCACCGCGACCTGGAGCTCTACCTTGGTCTCGCGCACGAGGGCTGGGAACCCGAGGGGCGTGATCGCTGGCGCCTCAAGGCGAAGCAGCTGCATCTGGACGTCGGCGGCAAGGTGCGCTTCTGGGAGGGATTCAGTGCCCGCCTCGCCGAGCGCTATGACCTGCGCGACACGCGTGTCGTACTCAATGGCGACGGCGCCGATTGGGTGCGGGAAGGGCCGCACTACTTTCATCGGGCCTGTGGCCAGCTCGATCGCTTTCACCTCGGGCAAAGCCTGCGACGGGTGCTCGACGGCCCCGAGTGGCGCCACGCCTTTCGGGCCGCCTGTCGCGGCGAACTCCTCCCCGCCGTGCGGGCGATCATGCGCCGGGGTCATCCCGACGGCCCGGCCGTGATCCAGTACTTGCTGCACAACCGGAGCGGGCTGGCCGACTATCGCCTGCAGGATGGCTTTCGCGAGCCCGGCCTTCGCGGGCTGGGGGCCGCGGAAGCGAACATCGACAAGGTGATCGCCAACCGCATGAGCAAACGCGGCATGGCCTGGACGATCGCCGGGGCGCACCGCATGGCCAAGGTGCTCGAGGCCACCCACAATCGGGTCCTCCCTGACTACCTGGCCCGTCCGCGCCGCCGCCCCTCGCGTCGTCGCCCGCTCCGCCGCGTCGTGCGCCCCGCGGCGAGCGCGCCCTTCGAGGGCATGGGTCGGGAGGAAACCCTCCGCCATTCTTGGGGGCACGGCGCCGACAAACGGGGCTTGGGCTCCATGTTGCGCCGGATCGGCCGACCGACTACGCTCTGGGAGCAAAACTAACGGCCGCGACAGAACGGGCGGCCTACCACTCCGGAACAGAGTCGCAGCCATATGGCCTATTGACGAGCTTCTGGTTACCACCTACGCTCGTTGCAGGAGGCATGGTTTCCATGGCACGCCATCTCCACCACTGGCTTGAAATGGTGGAAGCGTTGTTGATCATCGGGATCCTGATCGCCATTGCCTGGGTCACCTGGCAGGCGCTCACGCAGGCGTATTCCCCGGTCTTCAATCTCTTCAGCAAGTTCTGAACCGACGGCTCGGCTGGGCGCAGGCCCCTACCTATAATCGTCGGCGGGGGTGTAGCTCAGTGGTAGAGCACCTGCCTTTTAAGCAGGGTGTCGAGAGTTCGATCCTCTCCGCCCCTATTTCGAATACAAAGCGCACACACTAACTGTTTTCCTGGCCGGCTACAGCGCTGGGCGACACTATGACTGCGCCCGTTTAAGCCAGGGCGGTAGTTGTGAGGGACGCACATGTCGAAGCTCAAGCTAGCCAGCATAAACGCATGGGTTCTGTAACAAAAATGAGCGCTGACGTAACTCCTCTCGTCGACGTGCGTCCTCCAATTAGGTACCCCAATTGAACAAAGCGTCTGGACTTCGCCTCGCCGCCTTCATAGTTGGCATCAGCTGCGCCGTGCTTCTGGTCGGCGGGGGAGTGCTCATCAACCGAGCCGGCGCGAAGCAGCTGGACGCGGTCGGTGGCTGCCCCTCATCGCAAACTCCTCGCCCGCCGCATGGAACACTCAAGGATTCCGGCACCGTCACTATCGGGCTACCGCCTTCGGCAGCGGGGTGTTGGGAGGCCTATGCGGACCTCATGTCGACAGATGAGGTCTACCGCTACTACACCTCTTCGACGAACCTCGCCGGCTGGCGAGTGGTATATGCGTATCCGCGAACGGGTGTCGTACGACTTGCAAGTAAGCGGGACCAACGGCTCCTTGCTGACATTGGCATAACAAATGGCGCCGGATCCGTTGGCTGGGGGCCGACGAGAACCCGGATAGACATAAGCATCTGTCGATGCGATCCCGACTTGATGAAGGGTTAACCGTTCGCGCCCTGCCATAAGTCTCTTGATTCAATGCCTTCACGGTGGGGAGGGGGTAAGTGTTCCGCCCGCATCGGATCGGCTGACCGGTTCTTTCCGCGGAGCCCCCTATCATTCGAGCTGTAACGTCACGTTCGCCGGCCCATCTAGGATCTTCCATTCGAAACGTTTGCAGAAATCGCCAACGCACGTTGGACAGATCCACCAGTATTCGTTCGTTTGGTCCTCCTTTGGGCTCCGGCCTTGGACGGCATATCCTTCTGTAAGAATCTCCGGACTCTCTATCGCTTTGGTGAGCCAAGCCGCTGCGTTCGGATCCGTGAACTTTGCCGTTGGATCAAGAAACTTCGCCCAACAGAACTCGCAGTGGTCGTGATCCCATTTCTCACTCCACATCCGGTAGGCTTTCCGTTGCAGCGTGGCCCCCTGAAGGTAGTCTTCCTGTCCGCGTAGCCTCCAGTCATCGTCTGCCATTTGCAGATTATGGCTGGTGCACTCGTCGGCGGCCTCGGCCTACGCGTGCTGCTTGTGCTTGGCGGTCAGCTCGGTCTTACGCCGGCTAGTCGGCTCTCTGACCCAACCGGGTAGTCCCCAAAACTCACACACCATAACTGCGACGCTTTCGCTCGGGCTCCACAACTCGGAGCTACAGCGCTCAAGCCTGCCTACTTTTTAAGCAGGGTGTCGAGAGTTCGATCCTCTCCGCCCCTATTTCAAATCTGCAGTAGTTCGGCTGAGGTGTCTCATAGGGCCTTCGGCTGATGCGCGATTGGTGAGGCTTTGAATCCTTTGACAATGAGCCAGACGGCAAGGATCATCTCCCAGGCGAACACCGGGACTGCCGCGATCGACCCCCAGACGGATTGCTGCCCGTAAAGGCCAAACAGCACCGCGGTTCCTGAAGCGAAGATCAGTGGGCCTCCGATCAGGCCCAACACAGCGATGACTCGCGGGACAAGTCCGGACCTGTACATCAAGTACGCCAGCATCAAGGTGTTGGGTCCCAAGGCGAGGTTGGGTCCGAACAGGAACGTCCAATTGTGGATCACGACCAAGGACTTGCCGATGGCCACCACAGAGACGGCGTCCTCGCCCGTTACTCCGCCGAAGGTCTGCCTCAACTTGACCATCGACAGGATGCTGATGATGCCCACGACGATGACAAGGGCTTCAACCACACGGCCAGCGACATAGCCGAGAGCGATGCCTTCACTCTGCCTCTTGACGATCGGAAACAACGTGACCGCCGTGCCGATCACTGAAATGGCGAGGATTACCTCGAAGAATGCCCCAAGGATCACGCCAGTGTCATCGCCCGACACGGCGACGATGTAGCGGGAGTCGTTCAGAACGGGGCCCTCTAGAGCCAGACCTACGATCGCCGCGACTGCGGCCACGATGAAGAACGCACCAGCAACCACCGGGATCGCTCTAGTTGAATTCACGCCAGACTCCTCTCTCTGTGCAGCCGACTACCTGACCTCCCACCAGCCGAGCACAACGGCGGCCCGTTCGCGGAGTCTATACGTCCACAACGCGGGACCGGAAAAGTCCGGCGCGACCGCCCCAATCGCAACCAGCCAAGCTTGTCGCAGAGGTAGACGGCCCGGGTGAGATGTTCCGCCTGGCTGATGACCGTCACTCTTGTCGCATGAAAGACATCGCGAGCACGCTGGCAGCTGCTCAGGGTCCGTAGTCCACCGTCGTCTAGTTTGATCGAATCGCTGGGCACCCCCGCTGCCCACGAACGGCACTTTCGACGGATGACGTCACGAATGCAGCCGCCCCGATGATAAGAAGGGCGACTGCGCCCAAGCCATAGAGGAGGCGTTTAGCTAATCGAAGCGAATGCGGCATGCCCGGAGAACGGCGCCCCTGCGGAACTGGTTACTGGGGCGCAGCGCTAGTCGCCGACGGCGTCAGGGATGGCATTGCCTGCGATCACGCTGGCAAACCAGTGCGCGCTGCTCTTGAGCAGACGGCTCTGGGTCGGATAGTCGACGTGGACCAGCCCGAAACGCAGGCGATACCCCTCAGCCCATTCGAAGTTGTCCATCAACGACCAGACCAAGTAGGCCTCCAATGGAACGCCCCGGTCGATAGCGCGGGCGGCTGCCCGGAAATGTGCCGAAAAATAATCGATCCGTTCGGGGTCGTGGCAGCGGCCATCAGGTCCGACATAGTCGTTCAGGGCGATGCCGTTTTCAGTGATCCAGAGGGGCAGCGTCGTCCATTCGCGGTGGACCCGCGTCAGTACTGAGTAGAGCGCGTCAGGCCGAATCGCGACGTATCCGGCGGTGGTCGGCGGCTGGGTCGGCAGCTTGCGGGCGCCGCGGACGATATTCGACGGGCCCCTGACGTGGCCCGGATCGGCGACGACTCGGTGTTGCTCGTAGAAGTTGACGCCGAGGAAATCCATCGGCTGGCCGATTGCCTTGCTGTCTCCGTCACGAATGAAGTCGAAGTCGGTCACGCCGGCCCAGAAATCGTGCGCCTCATCGGGATAACCACCATGGAAGAGCGGGGACAAGAAGATGCGGTTCTCGAAGAGGTCGACGCGTGCCGCCGCCGCGATATCCGGGTCGGAATCGGTCGCCGCTAGGACATCAGACAGATTCAGCGTGATGCCGGCCTTCGCACTCGGCGCCGCATCGCGGATTCGCGAAATGGCGCGGGCATGCCCCAGCAGAAGATGGTGAGCCGCCTTCAAGGCGGAAGCCTCATCCCTGACGCCGGGTGCGTGACGCCCCTCGAGGTGGCCAACAAACGCGGCCACCCACGGTTCGTTCAGTGTGATCCAGCGTGAAACCCGGTCACCAAGGCGCCCGACGACGACCGAGGCGTAATCGCCGAAACGGTCGGCGGTCGCCCGGTTGGTCCAGCCACCTTCATCTTGCAGGGCCTGGGGCAGATCCCAGTGATAGAGCGTCGCGACGGGCGTGATGCCTCGCGCGAGGAGCCCGTCGACCAGCCGGTCGTAGAAATCGAGCCCGATCGGGTTGACGTCGACTCCGTCGGGCTGCACCCGCGGCCAGGCGACGGAAAAGCGATAGGCCTTGAGGCCGAGCTGCGCCATCAGATCGAGGTCGCAGTCGAGGCGGTGGTAATGGTCGCAGGCGATGTCGGCGGTCTCACCATGAAATACGGCTCCCGGAGTTCGCGCGAAGGTATCCCAGATCGATGGGCCCCGGCCGTCCTCGGTCGTTGCACCCTCGACCTGATACGCCGAGGTCGAGGCACCCCAGATGAAACCTTTTGGGAATGGCACCCTCATCTTCCGTAACCGAGCCGCATTCCCCGGATCAGGTACTTCTGGAGCGCGAACGAGAGAATCAACGTTGGCAGTGTGAGATACACGCCGCCCGCCATCAGCGATCCCCAGTAGATTTTGTAACCAGTCTGCATCTGGAGCAGGCCGGAGGTGAGGGGTGTAGCTTCGGGCGTGGTGGCAAAGGACATCGGAAAGAGCAGATCGGTCCAGCCCGCGATGAAGCTCAGCAAGGCGACAGTGACAAGGCCGGGTGCCGCCAGGCGTACTGCAATTCTCAAGAAGACGCCAAAGGGCGACAGGCCGTCGACCAGGCCTGCCTCCTCGATCTCACGTGGCAGGGCGTCGAAGAAGGGTCGCAAGACCCAGATTACGAAGGGCAGGTTCAAGACCGCTATGCCCAGGATGATGCTGATCAAGGTGTTCAGCAAGCCGAGCGCGTTCATGATCAGGTACAGCGGCACGACCAGCGCTGCCGGCGTGACCATCCGGGTGATCAACAGCCCGGTCAGGAGCATGCGGCTGCCGGTAAACGGATAACGGGAGAAGCCGTAGGCGGCAAGGCCGCCGAGCGCAACGCTGATCATCACAACCCCCAGGGAAATTACAACGCTGTTCAGCGTCGCAATCGCAAAGTGGAATTGTTTGAATAGACTCGCGTAGTTGTCCAGGGTCGGCGCTTTGAGCAGGGCCAGCGGGCTCGCGAAGATATCCGTTTCCGTCTTCAGTGAGCTGACCACCAGCCAGAGGAAGGGGGCAATCGTCACAAGGGCGGCGGCAATCAGGACGGCAATGACGACGAGACGCCCCCACCCTGCCCTCCCCCGCGAGCGGGGGAGGGGATTGGTCCCTGCGCTCCCCCGCGTGCGGGGGAGGGGATCGGTTCCTGCGCTCCCCCGCGAGCGGGGGAGGGGATTGGTTCCTGCGCTCCCCCGCGAGCGGGGGAGGGAAACAGCCAGGCTCATGTTGATGAGGCCCGCCTGATAGCTAGCAGGGACGCGCCTAGCAACGCGGACACGATGATTGCTACGACCGCGAGCGCGGACGCGTGTCCGAAGTTCAGGTAGTCGAAGGTTGTCCTCCAGATCAGCAGCGGGAAGACCTGCGTGTCGGTCGCCGGACCGCCTCCCGTCGTGACGAAGACCGTGTCGAAGATCTTGGTGAAGGCGTCGACCGCTCGGAAAGCTGCCGTGACCGCCACCACCGGCAGGATCAACGGCAAGGTGAGATAGCGGAATTCCTGCCAGCCGTTGGCCCCATCGAGCCGAGCCGCCTCGTACTGTTCCGGCTCGATCGATAGGATGGCGGCGAACATCAGGAAGAGAACGAACGGCGTCATTTTCCAGGCGTCGGCGACGATCACCGATGCAAGTGGGAACTGGGCGAACCAGGCGATGTCGGTGTGGAGGATCGCATCAACCGGCCCGAATTGCGGGTTCAACAGCGTCTTCCATGCGATCGCGCCCGCGATCGCCGGCGTCGCGAAGGGCAGGATGAAGACGCCGCCGAGCAGGCGAGTCAGCAACCGACCAGCCTGGCCGCGGAGCTCGACCACGAGCTTGGCCAGCAGGACGGCAATCGCCAGGCCGACCCCCATCTCGATCGCGACACTGGCCGCCGTAAACACAACCGTCACCCAGATCGATTGATGAACAAGGTCGGAACCGACTAGCCAGGCGTAATTTGCCAGTCCCGCAAAGCTCGTAACCGTGGAGCGAAGCGGCGCATATTCCTGGAAGCTGAGGATCGCGAGGCTGGCGACGGGATAGACCATGAAGGCGAAGACGAAGATCAACGCCGGCAGGGTCAGGCCGAGCCCGGTTAACCGACGGGCTCGCCGGCCTTCCCTCAGCGTGGGGAGAAATCGACGGGCCACCTTGCCCCCAGCCCGTCCCTCCCCCGCAATCGGGGGAGGGAGATCTCTCACTGCTTGTCGCATCGCGCGGATCGTAGCTACTCGATGGCCTTGCGGCCCTTGAACTTCTCGTTCTGGAGCCAATCAGCAGCGACGTCGGGCGAAACCCCGTCCTTGACGACTTTGAATATCGCTTCCGAGACGCCGGCAGAGAGCTCGCCCACCCAGGTGGTCTGGTTGTACTGCAGGTTGGGCAGCACCTTCTCGAACTGCTCGATCCCCACGAGCGCCTTTCGCACGTCAGGATCTTGGAGCACGTCCTTCCGAATCGGCAGGTCACCGGTCTCGATCGCCTGCTCCTTTTGATAGGTCGCGCCCATCATCCACTGGATGAACTTGACCCCTGCCTCAGGGCTTGGCGCGGCGTTGGGAATGGTCGCCACGAAGGCACCGAGGTGCGCACCTTTGCCGATCAGCGGAGCCATGCCAATCTTGTCGGGCATCTTGTCGTGGAAGGTCTTCCAAATGTAGAACCAATTCTGATACATGGCGATCTTGCCGTTCTGCATCAGCGTGTCGCCATCGAAGAAATTCTCGGTCTGCCAGCCGGGCGGGTTGAGTGCGGTGAACTTGCCGAGCCAACTCAGCGCCTGCTTTTGCTCGGGCGTGTTCAACGTCAGCTGCTTGGTGGTCAGGTCACCGTAGTTGCCGCCGAGGCCGTAGACGAAGTAGGTATCGTCGAGATAGATGGACCAATCGACGCCACCGATGAAGAATCCATAGAGGTTCGGAGGGCGGTTGAAAAACTGCGCAACCTGGTACATGTCCTCGTAACTGGTCGGAGGGACCAGATCGCGTCCGTACTTGGCCTTGAACGCGGCCTGCTCGGCGGGATTCTCGAACAGGTCCTTTCGATAGAACAGCATCGGGAAGTTGTAGTACTGCGGAATCCCGATGACCCGGTCACCGATCTTGAACTTGTCGAGCAGGTTGACCTGACTGAGTTGGTCGGCCGGCAGGAGCTTCGAGAGATCCTTGACCTGGGCCTTGTACTTCACCCAGGTGTTGTCGTCACCGCCTCCAACCATGACGACGTCGTACAGGGCAGCTCCCTCGATCAACTCCCGGACCTTTCGCTGGCCCCAGAGAGGGCGGGCCACCTGCTCGATCGAAGCGGTGATACCGGTCGCCTTCTCGAACTCCGGTGCGTACTTGATCAAAGCGTCGGTCTCTGGACCGGCGACCGCCAGCACGCGAACGACCTTCGGAGTCGCAGGGGTGTTCGACGTGCTGTTGTTGGCGCAGCCTGCGACGATCAAAGCGACGGCTGGCAACAGTGCCAGTATTCGGGCGCCGATTCCGGATTTCACTCCCAATTCCTCCTTAAGTTGTAGCTTCCCCCACCCTGCCCTCCCCAGATGGGGAAGGAGAATAATGTCGCCGGGCCCGCCTCAAGTCCTAGAGATCATTGCCCTTCCTCCTCGACTCGATTCGGCAGATCGCTGGCCGGAAGCGCCAGCGCGCGGGCGTCCTCCGCTGGCAAGGAATCGTTCGACGACCAGGGTCGCGGCGCCCAAGGCGACCGCGTCGGGCCCGAGGCGGCCAAGGTCGATGACGACATGGCTGAATGGATAGCGAAGGGCCTGGGCGGCTGCCGCCTCGCGAATCCGAGGCAGCAATTGAGCACCGAGCAGGTGGCCTACCCAGCCGCCGATCACGATGCGTTCGGGATTGAAGAGGTTCACAAGGTTCCCAATGCCGGCGCCGAGGTACTTCGCGGTTTCGTCGAGGACGGCCGCCGCAGATTGACTGTTGCGTGAAGCAACGAGCAGCTCTTGGAGCCGCTCGCGCTCGTCGTTCGTACCAAGAGTCGTTCGGCGCGACCGCTGCGCCCAACGCTCGAGGATCGCGCCCGCCCCCACGTATGCCTCAAGGCAACCTTCAGCGCCGCAGCGGCATCGGCGACCATTGACGACGACACAGGTATGACCCCACTCGCCGGCGCTCGAGGTGGCGCCACGATAGAGCGTCCCATCGTTAAAGAAGGCCGCGCCGACTCCGGTACCGAGCAGCAGGACCGCAACATCGCGGGCGTCACGTCCACCACCGAACCACATCTCGGCGCGGCCCATAGTCTTGGCGCCGTTGTCCAGCATGACCGGCGCGGGGAGTGCCGGCTCGAGCAGTTGACGTAGCGGAAGCTTCTCCCATCCCAGGCTCGGTGCCGAGATGTACTCCTCCCCATCGTGAACCACGACCCCGGGTACGCCGACCCCGATGCCGAGCACGTGCTCGGCCGGGATTCGGGCGGTCTTGATCACCTGGTTGACGCCCTTGGCGATCAGCGACACCAGCGAGCCGGGTGACTCCTGCGGCAACCGGAACGGTTTATCGACCGCAGCCAGCTTCTGCAGGGTCAGATCGAAGAGCTCGATCGCGGCACCGGTCTCGCCGACATCGACACCGATGACGGCGGCATGCTTCGGACTTACTTGAACCAGAACCGCTGGCCGTCCCCCATCGGAGTCTAACTGCCCCCGCTCGACCACGATCTTGTCGTGGATCAGCTCGGCGATGACGTTCCCCACCGTCGCGGGGCTGAGGCCAGTCCGGCCGGCAAGGTCGAGCCTGCTGACGGGCCCGTCGAAGTACAGGCGCCGTAACACGGTGATGCGGTTGGCACGGCGCAGATCCCTGGTGGTTCGTTGGTTGGTGGTCACATGCGTCCCTCAAGAACCCTGACGGGACTTATCCTAAGACTAAAAATAAGTATTGTCAATAAGCCAGGCACACGGGCTGGAAAACGCGTAACCGCTACAGGCAGCGGGCCGGATTCGTCGCCGCGTACGAATAGAGGTCCTCGAGGAACTGGTGCGGGTTCACGGTGCCCGCGTGGGCGAGTAGTGGTTGTGGTGACTCGATCACTTCGAAGTGAACGTTGGCCATGTCGCTGAAACCCGCGCCCGGGTCGTCAGGATCGCCGCCGCTCTTCGCGATCAGGGCACCGGCGTCGACGTGCTGCCCGTTCTGTGTGTCGAACTCGCGGACGTGACCGTAGAGGAATGCAATCGGGTCCCCCTGGTCGTCCTTGAGGATGTCAGACACGACCACGGCAGCCCACCCCTGGGGGAAGCCCGGGATCGTCCAGTTGGTGATCTGATAGGCAGTCCCCGATGTCACCGCATAGAGCGGCGTCCCGCTGTCGAGCGCGATGTCGATAGCGTTGTGGCCGAACAGCTCCACCAATGACCCGGTCGTTACGTCGTGCACGGGCAGGTGCTTGCGAATCGTCGTGCCGTTGTAGGCACCGTAGTCCTCGACCATTCTCCCCTCGGCATCGCCCGGCCGTCCCCACGGGAGGCGAAGACCGAGAACCGACGGGTCGGTCACGTTGCTCGTAAAGGCAATCGCGAGCGTCCTTGGCGGACAGGATGGGCTAGGAGACGGGCTCGGCGTCGGCA